>Ga0114932_10003973_pt1 | contig 14100 bp, 17 predicted proteins | sample 2SBtaG_2_FD_87286 | JGI IMG/M metagenome (GOLD analysis project Ga0114932, IMG submission 87286) | Deep subsurface microbial communities from Kolumbo volcano to uncover new lineages of life (NeLLi) - 2SBTROV12_ACTIVE470 metaG | ecosystem: Environmental > Aquatic > Marine > Volcanic ...
CGCCATCACGATCCTGCCCGGCGCCACCATGCGGGTGACCTTGAAAGCGGTCTATGACTTCGCCGTCCAATTGCGCGAAGAAGGCGTCATGACGGAAGCCGGTTTCTTCAAGGATTTCCAGGACCACCCGGTCGGCGATTTTCACACCTTCGCCGGCTTCGACCAGATCAAGGACTGGGAACAGGCCTACTTATCGGAAGACGAGTTGGAAAAATACGCCGATTCCGTCGGCCATCAGCCGGGCGAGGATTGACGGAGGAGAGCCACATGAGCGGACGCTTGCACGATCGCGTCGCCATCATCACCGGCGCCGGCTCGGTCGGCCCCGGCTGGGGCAACGGCAAGGCCACCGCCGTGCGTTTCGCCCAGGAGGGCGCGAAGATTTTTGCCGTCGATCTGAACCCCGGCGCCGCTGAGGAAACCCGCAAAATGATTGCCGATGAAGGCGGCACCTGCGTCACCCACACGGCCGATGTCGCCGACACCGATCAGGTCCAGGCGTTGGTGAAGGCCTGCATGGATGAATTCGGCCGCATCGACATCCTGCACAACAACGTCGGCGGCTCCATGCCCGGCGGCCCGGCCGACATGCCCGAAGATGTCTGGCAAGGCCAGATCGACCACAACCTGACCCACGTCTATCTCATGTGCCGCTATGTACTGCCGATCATGGAAGCGCAGGAAAGCGGCGTCGTCATCAACATTTCGTCAACCTCCGGTATCCGCTATTCGGGCCACACCCACGCGGCTTACGCGGCGACGAAGGCCGCCATCATCCAATTGAGCCGAACCATCGCCCTGCAATATGCGAAGAAAGGTATACGCTGTAACTCGATCCTGCCGGGACTCATGCACACGCCGATGGTCGAGGCGCGTCTGGCCGGCGCGCGCACCGGCGGCGATGCCCGGAAACTGATCAAAGACCGCAATGCCGCCGTGCCCATGGGCTTCATGGGTGACGGCATGGACACGGCCAACGCCGCCCTGTTCCTGGCCTCCGATGAAGCGCGGTTCATCACCGCGACGGAGATCATCGTCGATGGGGGGCGCTCGGCGGCAAGTCCCTATTGACGGGCATTCGCGGCAACAATATTCGTGAGGTCCCGGGATGGCCCGGGAGGAGGCTGCCTATCTTCGATGCGCAGTCTTTGGCGGGACCGATGTGTCGTTTCAGCGTTGTTACTAGCGGCCGGCGTCCCCAACGGAGGATCACACCGCACTTACGCCGCGCCATATGGCGCCACGGTCACGCTGTGACGGCCCCGGAACATCATCTGTACCCGATTGTACGCCGATGTACGCATCCGTCTACAAATGTACGCATTTTCCGGATCCTTGGGCCGGGTATGTAATGAAATCAAGGTTCTAGGCAGTCCACAAAGGCGACCATATTTGCGACATTTGTCGCATTTGGCCGCGAATGTACGCAATTTCGGCCATCGACGTTCCCGCATGCGACGGTGATCGCCGCCGCAACCCGGTTCTCAATCCCCGAGCCCAACGCGCAAGCATCAGTCCCGGCGGTTCTCCATTCCGGCAAGCGCCGGCCCGGAGCCATCTTCATAATGTTAAATAGCGTGCAACTGCCCATCGTCCGCAGCGCATGAAAGTAACATGGGCAGGTGATATAAGAATTTCAACCCATCATTTGAAAAAATACGGCTATGAATAATGACTGCTGCGCCGACTTCGGTGCGACGGATTACTCAGCCGCTTGAATGACCGGAATTGAGCGAGGCGTTGAAGATGCCGGATGCCTTTATGGGTTTGCAATTGAAAAGCCGCTAAGGTCGGCATACTGCAACTGGGCAACGAGGTAAGCTGATGCACGCTGCACGCATGGAAGACCTACGTGGTCGGCTCGACCAAGCGGGCTTTGACGTCGCCCTGATAACCGACGATGACAGCGTCTACTACCTCACTGGCTACTACGATTATCTTCATATGGATTTTGGCCGTCCGACCATTCTGGTGGTGCCCCGCGACGGCAAAAGCCTGCTGATCACACCGAGCATGGAACGGGACATGGCAGAGGCTGCCGCTCGGGTAGACGGGATTGCGACGTGGAACGATGGGGATGGCAAGGAATGGCGTGAAGAACTGCCGTCTGCGATAACCGCCGCAAAACGTGTCGGTATTGAGCCCGATCAGATGCCGCCCGTGGTGCGCAACTACATCAACCGGATTACCGACGGTTCACAACTTGGCGATGTGACGCCGCTGTTGGCCGATATGCGCATGGTCAAATCGGCGAAAGAACTTCAACAGGCGCGCCACGCCGGTCAGGTTGCCATGACGATGATGGAGGCCGGCAGATCGGTCATCGGTGATGGCGTGCCGGAGTACGAAGTCGCGCTTGCCACATCCCAAGCGGGCACGCGCAAGGCGGCGGCGTTGCTGAGCGCGCACTATGACGATGCCTGCATGTCACCCAATACCCATTTCCTTCAAATCATGGCGTCCGGCAGGGAAATCACCAAGCCGCATCATCGGGCCTCGACGCGCATCATGAAACGCGGCGAACCGGTGTTCCTTTGCTTCTGCGGCATGACCAATTTTCACCGTTTCAAGCTCGGCTTCGACCGCACCTTTTGGATCGGCGAAATTGCCGACAAAACCCAAGCCGATGTTTATGAGGTGGCGGTTGCAAGTCAAAGGGCTGCGCTGGCAGCGCTGCGTCCGGGCGTGACGGCAGAGCGTGTGCATGCCGCTTATGCAGAGGTCATCCAGGACGCAGGCTTCGAATACCCGTTCCGCTGCGGCCGTGCCACCGGTTACAGCTTCCTGGAGAAGCCTCAGTTGGTGTCTGGCGACAAAACCGTCATTCAGCCGGGCATGGTTTTCGCCGTCGACGGCTCGGTAAGTGTCGCAAAGAATTTCCGTGCGCAAGTTGGCGACAGTTTTATTGTGACGGAAGACGGCTATGAACAAATTACCGACCATGCCAAGGAAATTGACGATGTCATCCTTTGAACGCCGCCCCTAACGCTCGCATCGGATCACTTCCCGATGCAGCGCCGATGCTCAATTCATGTCGGGATTGGGGCATGTCGGGACTGGGTTCTTCCAGCCCGAACCCTGGTTCCTCACCTATTTTTCAAACGGCGGTGTCTCGCCCACCGGCATGGCGACCTCGAAGGTGTTGAGGGTGGCCGAGATCAGACCGTAGTACCCGGCCAGAACCACCAGTTCGACGACACCCTGTTCACCAAGCATCTCGCGCGCGGCGGCGTAGCTCTTGTCGCTCACGTGTTGGGTTTCCACCAGTTCCTTGACGAACGCATGGACCGTGACGATGTCGGTATCGTCCGTCGGCAAGGCGACCTGATCGTACATGGCTTGAATGACCGCGTCGTCCAGCCCTTCCTTGCGGGCGATTCGGGCATGCGCCCACCATTCGTACTGAGCCCGCCAGTGCCGGCCGACCGTGAGAATGGCGACTTCCCGGAGAACCGGCGACAGGGTGCCTTCAAAGCGCAGAATTTCGCCCAGGCGCTGTACCGCGTTTCCCGCCGCCGGATGGTGCATGAGGGCATTGAACGGGCCGCGCAGGCCGCCGTCGGGCATCAAAAACTCCTCGGCGGCGCGCGTCGCGCCACGCTTGCCACCGGTGAGGGCGTCGAAAAAGTCTTGTTGATCGGCGGTTAATTCGGATACGGGCAGGGAGGGTATACGGGGCATGGCAATCTCTACGAATCTCGGGATTTAAGCGGGGAGGGGAAAGTAATCGGTCAACCGGCAATCCGCAATGTCGGTCACGGAGGTTGTAAATCGGTCAGGGCGAATGTATATATTATGTAGATACAAGGAGAATGCCATGCATGCCCGGATCGCCAAATGGGGCAACAGCCTCGCGCTCAGATTGCCGAAACCCTTGGCTGATGGTCTCGGACTGACCGACGGCAGTGAGGTCGAACTCAATCTGGCCGATGGGCGTCTCGAACTGACGCCGGCCCGTCCGTCTTATAAACTGAATGACCTGCTCGACGGTATCTCCACCGAGAATCAGCCGGCCAGCTTTGACGATGGCGCGATCGGCAAGGAGGCCTTGTAGATGGCCGCGCCGGACCGCGGCGATCTGGTTTGGATTTCTTTCAACCCCCAAGCCGGTCACGAACATGCGGCACGGCGGCCGGCCTTGGTCCTGTCACCGCGTGCCTATCACCAAAAGACGGCCTTCGCCGTGGTTTGTCCGATCACGGGCACGGTAAAAGGTTATCCCTTTGAAGTCGTCCTGCCCGATGGATTGCCGATCCACGGTGCCGTTCTCGCCGACCAGATCAAAAGCATCGACCGTAGTGCGCGGAACGTCGAGGTGGCCGGTCGGGTTTCGCCTGACGTTGTTGATGACGTTGTTGCGAAAGTTACCGCGTTGCTCGGCTGACACGTTCCGACGGCCCGGTTCAGCTTGATATGAGGCGTTGGGCCGACCTCTCATGAAATTGACGTTTACGTAAACGTAAAGTAAGATGCTCCCTGTTCAGGTGACGTAAGCGAAAGCGGGGAGGGGTCAATCAAATGCAGGGATCAATCACCTTTCGGGGCACCGTCTATCCCCGGGATTGCGACCATATGGGTCATATGAACGTCGCCGCCTATATGGAAAATTTTGACCACGCCACCTGGAATTTCATGGCCGACCAGGGCCTTTCACGGAGCTATCTCGCCGACAACGGCATCGGCTTGGCGGCCGTTTCTCAGAATATCACCTATCAGCGGGAACTGCGGCCGGGCGACATCATGACGATCCGCAGCCAGCTCATCGAACTGGCCGGCAAAAAGGTCCGGTTCCGGCAAGTCATGGTCAATGGCGAGACGGGCGAGGTATCGGCCGAGATCGAGCAGCTTGCCGTTTGCATCGATACGGCACTGCGCAAATCGCGGCCGTTTCCCGATGAAATCATCACCCGGGCCCGGCAATACCTGGCGGAGGCGGCGCCATGACGACGCATACCCACGCCGACGGCGTATCCCCCATCGGCGCCGGCCGTGGCGACACCCATGACGTGAACAATACACCGCCGGTGTTGGCGGGCTACAACGCCTACGATGCCGATCCGGCGCTGCAAGACGCCCTGCACCGGGAAGGTGCCGGCTGGGCGGAAGGCCGGGCACGGGCCCTGGGGGCGCTGGCCGGCGATCTTGACATCCAGACGAAAGCCCGCCAGGCGAACCGCAACATCCCCGAATTCAGGCCCTATGACAGCTATGGCCAGCGCGTCGACGTGGTCGAATACCATCCCGCCTATCATGACCTGATGACGGAAGCCATGAAGGCCGAGGTCCATAGCCTGGCCTGGACGGCGCCTGAGAAGGGCGGCCACGTGGCCCGGGCGGCGTTGAGTTTTCTGTGGAACCAGGTCGAGAACGGCGTCGGTTGCCCGACCGGCATGGCCTACGCCGCCGTGCCGGTATTGCGCGCCGAGCCGGCGACGGCGGCCTGGGGCGAGAAGATGCTGGGCACCGAATACGATCCGCGCCTCGTCCCCATCGAGGAGAAAACCGCGATCACCGTGGCGACCACCCTGACCGAAAAGCACGGCGGCTGCGACCTGCGCGCCAATTCGACCACGGCCAAGCCGGTCAACGGACGCGGCGCCGGCCAGCCCTATCTGCTGAGCGGCCACAAATGGTTCTGTTCGGCGCCCATGGGCGATGTGTGGCTGACCACGGCGATCACCGAGGGCGGCCCGGGCCTGTTCGCCGCCCCCCGCTTTCTGCCCGACGGCAGCCGCAACCGCTGCTTCATTCAGGGCCTGAAGGAGAAATGCGGCAACCGCTCCAACGCGTCCAGCCACATCGAATACAAGGACGCCTGGGCGATCATGCTGGGCGAAGAGGGCGAGGGTGTCAGGAAGGCGATGACCGACGTGCATTACACGCGCCTGGATTTCGCCGCCGGGTCGTCGGGCCTGATGCGCCTGGCGCTCAGCCTGGCCGTCCACTATGGCCGCCACCGCCGGGCCTTCCAGCGCGCTCTGGTTGACCTGCCGCTGATGTCCAATGTCCTCGCCGATCTGGCCCTCGACGTGGAAGGCTCGCTGGCCCTGTCCATGCGCATCGCCCGCGCGCTTGATGAAGCCGGAGATGATGAAACGGCGGCCAGACTGGCCCGCATCGGCCCGCCCATGGCCAAATTCTGGTGCTGCAAGCGCGCCCCCGGGTTCATCGCCGAGACCCTGGAATGCATGGGCGGCAACGGTTACATCGAAGACGCGCCGATGGCCCGGCTTTACCGCGAAGCGCCGCTGAACGGCATCTGGGAGGGCAGTTCCAACATGGTCTGCCTGGACGTGTTCCGGGCCGCCGAGCGCGATCCCGGCGCCCTTGAGGCGGTGTTCGCCGAAATCGACACGGCCGGCGGTGCCAACGCCGCCCTCGACCGGGCCGCAATCGAGATCAAGGACGCCTTTGCCGATCAAGGCAACCGGGAGTTTCGGGCCCGCCGGCTGGTCGAACGCCTGGCCTTGCTGTGGCAGGCCGCCTTGTTGGTGCAACACGCCCCGGCGGCCCTCTCGGACGCCTTTATCGCGACCCGCGTCGTTGAGCGCCACGGGCCCTTGTTCGGACGCCTCGAAAACGCCCGGGGTGTCGCTGAAATCCTCGAACGCGCGCTGGCGCCATGAACAAGATGAAAACGGCGACGGCCGACTACGAAGCCATGGTTCGCGAGAGTTTCGCCAAGCAGGGCATGATGGCGCACATCGGCGCCGCAGTGGCCGAGGTGCGGCCCGGGTTTTGCGAAATTCACATGGCGCATCGGCCCGAGCTTCTGCAACAGCACGGCTTGTTCCACGGCGGCGCGACGGCCTCCATTCTCGACACGGCCGGCGGTTACGCGGCGTTTTCCCTGATGGAACCGGGCGACGGCATCCTGACGGTGGATTTCACCATCAATCTCACCGCCCCGGCGGACGGTGAGAAACTGATCGCCCGCGGCGAGGTGGTGAAACCGGGACGAACCCTAAGCGTGACGCGCGCCGAAGCGGTGGTGGTGAAGGACGGCGTTGAGACGACCTGCGCCATCATGCAGCAAACCTTGATGCGAATTGTTGGCCGCGGCGACGTAAGCGGCTAACCTAGAGACAACCTGACCCAGGGGCCCCACGATGATACCCAATGAGATGTCGAGCCTGGATTTCGGCCTTGGCGAAACCGCCGAGATGATCCGCGATTCCGTGCGCAGCTTCGCCGCCGACGAGATCGCGCCGCTGGCCGCCGAGACCGACGAGAGCAACGAGTTTCCCATGCATCTGTGGCCGAAGATGGGCGAACTGGGGGTCCTCGGGATCACCGTTGAAGAGGAATACGGCGGCGCCGGCATGGGCTATCTTGAGCACTGCATCGCGGTTGAGGAAATCAGCCGCGCCTCGGCGTCCATCGGGCTGTCCTACGGCGCTCATTCCAATCTCTGCGTCAACCAGATCCGCCGCAACGGCAACGATGAACAACGTGCCCGGTATCTGCCGAAACTGATCAGTGGCGAACACGTCGGTGCGCTGGCCATGAGCGAACCGGGCGCGGGGTCGGACGTGGTCTCCATGCGCCTGAAGGCCGAAAAAAAAGGTGATCGTTACGTCTTGAACGGCAACAAGATGTGGATCACCAATGGCCCCGACGCCGATACCCTGGTGGTCTATGCGAAAACCGACCCCGACGGCGGCCCCCGCGGCATCACTGCATTTCTGATCGAGAAGGGGTTCGCGGGCTTTTCCACGGCGCAGAAGCTGGACAAGCTGGGCATGCGCGGTTCCAACACATGCGAATTGGTGTTCGTCGATTGCGAAGTGCCGGAAGAAAACGTGCTGGGCGAGGTCGGCCGGGGCGTCAACGTATTGATGAGCGGTCTTGATTATGAGCGCGCCGTTCTCGCCGCCGGGCCGACCGGCATCATGCAAGCCTGCATGGACGTCGTCATGCCCTATATTCGGGAACGCAAACAATTCGGCGAGAGTATCGGGTCATTCCAGCTCATGCAGGGCAAGATTGCCGACATGTACACCACCATGAACGCCGCCAAGGCCTACGTGTATGCCGTCGCACAGGCCTGCGACCGGGGACAAACATCACGCAAGGACGCCGCCGGCGCGATCCTTTATGCGGCCGAAAAGGCCACCTGGATGGCCCTGGAGGCAATCCAGTGCCTGGGCGGCAACGGCTACATCAACGAATATCCGACAGGGCGGCTTTTACGTGATGCCAAGCTCTATGAGATCGGCGCCGGCACGTCGGAAATCCGCCGCTGGCTGATCGGCCGGGAATTGTTTGAGGAAACGGCGTGAGGGCATCGGTTTGAACGAACGGGCGCAAGTTTTCGTTGACCAATTCGGTACCGGCGGCGGCTCGGGCGGACCCGGCAAGGACCCCCATTGGCAATTCAATGAGGGACCGGTCTGGAAGCTCGCCTGGCAGGGCAAGATCGAGCTGTGGAAAGCGTTTTGGGTGTATTTTTTGATGGGTCATGGGCTGGTGATCGGTATTGGTTGTGGGGTGATGATTTTCAGCCTGCTGGCGGGCTTTGCCATCGATCCCAGTTCGACGGCCGCCGGCGCGACCGGCCTGGCGATCGGTGTCACGGTCGTCACCTGTGTCTTTCTTGTTTATGCGGTCTGGTCGACGGTCGGGGTCTGGCAGTGCGCCGACAACTGCACGGTCAAAATCCGCGGCACCTATGCCCGGGTGCTGATGGTCGGCTACGGCACCGCCCTGGCCCTGCCGGCCATCAATTATTTCATCAGCTAGGAGCCGATCGCGTGTCCGACGACAACCTGAAGAAGCCGGCCTTTGACCCCATGTCCGTGGAACCGCTGGTCGGCATCAGTTATCCGCCGCCCTTTGACGCCATCGGCAAGGAACGGATCAAGCGGAAACTGGGCGACGAGGTCGGTCTCAACAATTTCGGCGTCAACCTGGTGCATCTGAAACCGGGGCAGGGATCGTCGCAACGCCATTGGCACACCAAACAGGATGAGTTCATCTATATCCTGGAAGGCGAAGCGACGCTGATCACCGACGAAGGCGAACAAACGCTGGCGCCCGGCGCGGCGGCGGGTTTCCCCGCCGGCGTCGAGAACGGCCATCATCTGGTCAACAAGTCGGACGCCCTGGTCGTCTATCTGGAAGTTGGCGATCGAACACTGGGCGACGGCGCTGAATATCCTGATATCGATCTCAAGCTGCCCGACCGTGGCCCGGACGGCGCCGGCTTTGGATTCACCCGCAAGGACGGTACACCCTACGAATAAGGTGCCATTGCTTTAACCAAACAGATCATCCCAAGGAGTTTCATCATGCAAGAAGATCCCATCGTCATCGTCGGCGCCGCCCGCACCCCCATGGGCGGTTTTCAAGGCAGCCTGACGCCCTTGTCGGCGCCGGAATTGGGCGGCCACGCCATCAAGGCCGCCATCGAACGCGCCGGCGTCGCCCCGGACGACGTCCAGGACCTGATCATGGGTCTCTGCCTGTTCGCCGGCGTCAAACAGGCGCCGGCCCGCCAGGCCGCGCATTTGGCCGGCATTCCCTGGGAGGCCGGCGCGACGACGATTTCCAAGATGTGCGGATCGGCCATGAAGGCGACCATGCTGGCGCATGACAATATCCTGGCCGGGTCGCACGACGTGATGGTTGCCGGCGGCATGGAAAGCATGACCAATGCGCCCTATCTTTTGCCGAAGGCGCGCGACGGATACCGCTTGGGCAACGGCGACACGGTGCGCGATCACATGTTCATGGATGGCCTGGAAGACGCCTACGACGAAGGCCGCCTGATGGGCACCTTCGCCGAAGACACGGCCGAACATTATCAGTTCACTCGCGAGTCCCAGGACGCTTACGCCATCGAATCCCTGACCCGGGCCAAGAAGGCCGTCGAGGACGGCACCTTCGCGCCGGAGGTTTCGCCGATCACCGTCAAGACCCGCAAGGGCGAAACCGTTGTCGACAGCGATGAACAGCCCTTCAATGCCAATATCGATAAAATCCCGCAATTGAAACCGGCCTTTCGCAAGGACGGCACGGTGACGGCGGCCAATTCGTCATCGATTTCCGACGGCGGCGCGGCGCTGGTTTTGATGAAGCGTTCGGAAGCGGAAAAGCGCGGCCTCACGCCGATCGCCGTGATCCACGCCCACGCCACCCATTCGCAGGAACCCAACTGGTTCACCACGGCGCCCATCGGCGCGGTCGAGAAAGTCTTGGAAAAAACCGGCTGGGCCAAGGACGACGTCGATCTTTTCGAAGTCAATGAAGCCTTTGCCGTGGTCGCCATGGCGGCGATGCGCGATCTGGACATTCCCCATGACAAGATTAACGTCCACGGCGGCGCGTGTGCGCTGGGCCATCCCGTTGGGGCGTCGGGCGCACGGATCATCGTCACGCTTCTGAATGCGCTTGAAAAATATGATCTTAAGAAGGGCGTGGCCAGCCTCTGCATCGGCGGCGGTGAAGCGACGGCCATGTCCGTCGAGCGCCTGAACTAGGCCAGCCATCATGCGCAGGCTGATTTCCTCGGGTTCGGAGCTGGAGGCCCGGTACGGATATTCCCGTGCCGTGGTCGATGGGCCTTGGGTCTTCGTCGCCGGGACCACCGGGTTCGATTATGCCGCGGGTACCATCGCTGCTGACGCAGCCGAACAAACCCGCCAGACCTTCCGCAATATTGAGGCGGCTTTGATAGAAGCCGGCGCTTCTTTATCGGATGTCGTCAGGGCCCGTTATATCGTCACGGATGCCGGCGATTGGGACGGCGTTGGTGCCGTCATCGGCGAACACTTCCGAGAGGTCCGGCCCGCCGCCACGGCGATCATCGCGGCGCTGATCGACCCGCGCATGAAGGTGGAGATCGAAGTCACCGCCCGAAAACAAGGAGACGACTAGGCCATGCCGACAGTTTTCATCACCGGCGCCAATCGCGGTGTCGGGCTGGAGTTTGCCCGCCAATACGGTGCTGACGGATGGACCGTCATCGCCACCTGCCGCAACCCCATTGCCCCGGGGGAATTGGCGTCGATCGCCGGCGATATCCAGGTTCACGGTCTTGATGTGAATAATCATCCGCAAGTCGATCGGCTGGCACAGGACTTGAACGGTGTGAAAATCGACGTGTTGATCAACAATGCCGGCATCTTCGGCCCACGCAGCATGGGGGCGGCCGATATGGACTACGCCCAATGGGAGGCCGTCATCCGGACCAACGCGCTGGCGCCCCTGAAGGTGGCCAGCACCTTCGCCGCACATGTGGCGGCCGGAGATCAACGCCGGCTGATCACCATTTCATCAATGATGGGTAGCATCGCCCAGGCCGGCGGCGGTAGTGATTATATCTACCGTTCGTCGAAAGCCGCGGTGAATATGGTGATGCGCACCTTCTCGGGCGACCCGCTGGCCCGTGACCTCATTGTCGCGAATTTTCACCCGGGCTGGGTACAAACCGAAATGGGCGGCGCCGGCGCCGCCATCAGCCCGGAAAAGAGCGTTGCCGGGCTTAGAAAGTCTATCGCCGGGCTGTCGAAATCGGACAGCGGTAAGTTCTTTAATTACGACGGCAAGCCGTATCCCTGGTGAGTCGGGAACCTGTGACACGGATGAACACGGATAAACACGGATGCGCATGAATTTGAAGCCCGAGATAAAGAGTCTCACCGAGGCGGTCATTGGCGCCGCGTTCGAGGTTTCGAATGTTCTGGGTCACGGGTTTTTGGAAGCCGTGTGTCAGCGTGCGTTCGCTTCGGAATTGACGAACCGAGGAACCCCTTTCGAAAAAGAAGTTAGTTTTCATATCTCCTACAAGGAAACAGAGGTTGGAATCTCCGTTGCCGATTTCGTCATCGATCATCACGTGATCGTCGAACTCAAAGCGGTGAAGCGATTGAATGACACCCATGTCGGCCAAGTTTTAAATTATTTGAGAGCGAGCGACCTTGGTGTGGGTTTGTTGTTCAACTTCGGCCGTCCGAAAGTCGAATTCCGCCGGGTGTTGGCGCCATGAATCTTTCCATCCGTGTTCATCCGTGTTCATCCGTGTCAATATTTCAAGGCGGGTAGGTGCGGATCATGCAGCTCAGTGAAGAACACGTCCTGATCCAGGAAACGGCGCGCCGGTTTGCCGCCGACCGGTTGGCGCCGAATGCCGAGGAATGGGACCGCGATGGCATTTTTCCGCGCGATGCCCTCTCCGAGATGGGTGAGCTGGGGCTCATGGGTATCCTGGTGCCCGAAGAGTTCGGCGGTGCCGAGGCGGATTTCATCTCCTATGCCGTGGCCTTGAGTGAGATCGCCGGCGGCGACGGCGGCACCTCGGTGACCATGGCGGTGCAAACGGTCACCGAAACCTGCATTCTGGGCTATGGCAATGACGCCCAGAAGAAGGCTTTCCTGCCGAAACTGGCGAGCGGCGAAATTCTCGGCGCCTTCATGCTGACCGAACCGCATACGGGATCGGACGCCGGCGCGATCCGCTGCAAGGCGGAGAAGGTCGGCAACCAGTATGTACTGAACGGCACCAAGCAGTTCATCACCACGGGCTCGAACGCCGATGTGGCGGTGACATTCGCCGTGACCGATCCTGAAAAAGGCGGGCGCGGCCTGTCCGCCTTCATCGTGCCGACGGATACACCGGGCTACAAGGTGGCGCGCATTGAGCACAAGCTGGGGCAAAAATCCAACGACACGGCTCAGATCATTCTCGATGACGTGAAAGTCGCCCCGGATATGATGCTGGGTGAGGAGGGCGAGGGCTACAAGATCGCGCTTTCCAACCTGGAAGGCGGCCGCATCGGCATCGCCGCCCAGGCCATTGGCTTTGCCCAGGCGGCATTTCGTGCCGCGAAATCTTACGCCAAGGATCGCGAGACCTTTGGCAAGCCGATCATCGAACACCAGGCCGTGGCCTTCAAACTGGCCGACATGGCCACCCAGATTGAGGCCGCCTGGCAGATGACCCTGAACGCGGCGCGCTTGAAAGTCGCCGCTGAACCCTGCCTGAAAGAAGCCTCCATGGCCAAGCTGTTCGCCTCGGAGATGTCCGAACGGGTGTGCTCCGATGCCATCCAGATTCATGGCGGATACGGGTATCTATCCGACTTCCCGGTGGAACGCCTCTACCGCGATGCCCGGGTCTGCCAAATCTACGAAGGCACCAGCGAGGTTCAAAAATTGGTCATCGCCCGGGCCATCCAAGACGAGGACTAGAACTAATTGACACGGATGAACACGGATAAACACGGATGGCAATGAACCGAACCCGTACCGAATTGTGGAAGAACGTTGATCCTGGATTTGATTTTTTCTTATCCGTGTCTATCCGTGTTCATCCGTGTCACAAAATCAGTTAGTGAGAATCAATGTCTGACCCCGTCCAGTTCTATTTCGATTTTTCCTCGCCGTACTCCTACTTCGCGGCGCAGAAGATCGATCGTACCATTGAAGCCTGCGGTCGCGAGGTGCGGTGGAAGCCGTTCTTGCTGGGCGTGCTGTTCAAGATCACGGGTTCGCAACCGCTGAACACGGTCCCCATGAAAGGTGATTACTGCGTTCATGATTGGCAACGCCTGGGCAAGATGACCAACACGCCTTGGAGCATGCCCGAAACGTTTCCCATTTCGACCCAGGCGGCGGGGCGCGCATTTTACTGGCTCGATGACCAGGACCCGGCGTTGGCGAAGACATTCGCGCTGGCCGCTTATGATACCTATTTCGGCAAAGGGGTCAGCATTATGGCGCCAAGCAAGGTTGTCGACATTGCCGCGTCCGTGGGCGCCGATGGCGATGCCTTGACGGAGGCCTTGAAGGACGCCGCCGTCAAACAGCGTCTCAAGGACGAAACGGCGGCGGCCATCGACGCCGGCGTCTTTGGCGCGCCGTTTTTCATTGTCGACGGCGAAGGTTTCTGGGGCAGCGACCGAATGTGGATGATCAAGCGCTGGCTTCAGGGCCGCAGCGCCTAGAAAATACTGGAAGAGGGAACAACACCATGGCGATCAAGCTAAAGAAGGGCATCAAGGAACTGGTGGCGGAAGCGGACGCCGTGATCACCACGATCTCGACGGACGATGCCATCCAACGCCACGGCGGCGGCGATGAAAACACGGTATTTATCGA
>Ga0114932_10003976_pt1 | contig 14092 bp, 11 predicted proteins | sample 2SBtaG_2_FD_87286 | JGI IMG/M metagenome (GOLD analysis project Ga0114932, IMG submission 87286) | Deep subsurface microbial communities from Kolumbo volcano to uncover new lineages of life (NeLLi) - 2SBTROV12_ACTIVE470 metaG | ecosystem: Environmental > Aquatic > Marine > Volcanic ...
CGGCCTCGCCGGTCGAGAACGACGCCCACACCCCGCACGACAGCACCGCGTTGTCGCAGTCGTTGTCCACCCCGTCCCCACAGACCTCGACCGCGTCGGGGCTCACTTCTGCATCGAGGTCGTCGCAGTCGTCCAGGTTGTCGACGAAGCCCGAGGGTGCGTCGCAGCTGACCGTGCTGAACGTCGAGCCGCCGAAGCCATCGCCGTCACCATCGGCGTACCAGGTGTCGCCCACGTCGTCGCCGTCGTTGCAGTCGTTGTCCAGGCCGTCGCCGCAGACCTCGACGCCGTCGGGGCTCACGGTGGCGTCGGTGTCGAGGCAGTCCTCGTCGTTGGCGACGAAGCCGCTCGGCGCCGAGCACGCGGTCACGCTCGTGTCGATGTCGCCCCAGCCGTCGCCGTCGCTGTCGGCGAACCATGCGTCGCCCATGTCCGAGCTGCCGTCGCAGTCGTTGTCGACCCCGTCCCCGCAGACCTCGAGCACACCGGGGTTCACGTCGGGGTCGGTGTCGTCGCAGTCGTCGCGACCGCCGCTCAGCCACCCCTCCGGGCGCTCGCAGGCCTGCATGGCGTCCTCGTACGCCAGGCTGGCGTAGCTGTCGCCGTCGTCGTCGGGGTACCAGGTCGGCCCGGCGTCGTCACCACCGACGCAGTCGTTGTCGAGCCCGTCACCACAGATCTCTTCGGCGTCCGGGTGCACGTCCGCACGGCCATCGTCGCAGTCGCCGGACACGCCGACAGTGCCAGTGGGCTGGTCGCAGGCCTCCCCTGCGCTCTCGCCACCCCATCCGTCCACGTCCCCGTCGGCGAACCAGGGCTCGCCCTCGTAGTCCGCACCGTCACAGTCCTGATCGACGCCGTCCCCGCAGACCTCGTCGGCGTACGGGTGGATCTCGGGGTCCGTGTCGTCGCAGTCGTCGCCGCGGCTGACGCGCCCGTCGTCGCCGGGATCGCACACGCGGGTGCCGTCCTGCCCCACGTGTCCGTCGCCGTCGTCGTCGTAGTAGTAGGTGCGCTCGTAGCTGTCCTGGCCGTCGCAGTCCTGATCGAGGCCGTCGTTGCAGGTCTCGGTCCCCTCGGGGTGGATCTCAGGGTCGTCGTCGTCGCAGTCCCAGCTCCAGTCGCCCTCGTGGGTGCGCGGAGCGACGAACCCGCCGGGTTGCACGTCGCAGAGCTCCCAGTCGTCGTCGCGACCCCAGCCGTCCTCGTCGGCGTCCCGGTACCAGGTGACCACCCCACCGCCCTGGTACTCCGGGCAGATGCCTTCGCCGGTGTCGGGCAACACCACGCCAGCGGTGTCGAGGGAAGACCCCGCCGGGGTGGGCTCCCAGCGCAAGGCCTCACAGCCGGAGAGCCCGGTCCACAGCACGAACAGCATGGGCCCGAGGATAGCGCCGGACGCGCTCGTCCGCACCGCGGTCAGACCCCCGGCAGGATCGAGTGGACCTTGACGGTGCGATCGAAAAAAGTCCGGCGCGCGATCTCTGGCACGTTCGGCCGCACAAACATCAAGTCATTGAAATCACTTGAGTCACGTCGGCGTTCGGACAGCGGAGCATCCGTTTGAGGGCGAAAAAAAAGTGGTGTCCGAGCCCTCTCGCGATCCTCGAACCGTGCCGTGAAGGTTGGTGAGCCCGAACAGAAACCCCCAACCACGGACACCATCATGGCTCTCACCGTCAACACCAACACCGCGTCGATGAACGCGCTCAACAACCTCAACAAGACCAGCCGCAGTCTCGCTGGCTCGTTCCAGCGCATCAGCTCCGGTCTGCGCATCAGCCAGGCCAAGGACGATGCAGCCGGACTGGGCGTCGCCGAGAACCTCGACGCGAGCGAGATGTCCGCCCGTCAGGCGATGCGGAACACGAACGACGGTCTGAGCCTGGTCCAGGTGGCCGAAGGCGCCACCGCCGAGGTTGGAAACATCATCAAGCGCATGCGTGAGCTGGCCGTCCAGTCCGCGTCCGAGACGCTCGATGACGACGAGCGCGCCTACATCCAGGACGAGTACCTGCAGCTGGCCGACGAAGTCGACCGCATCGCATCCGTCACGGAGTTCAACGGCGTCACGCTGGTGGAAGGCACCAACACGCAGATCGGCGTGCAGGTCGGCATCTCCGACTCCGCGGCCGACCAGATCAGCCTCACCATGGGTGACCTGCGCTCGACCGTCGTCGGCATCGACACCGGCTCGATCGATCTGTCCACCGCGAGTGGCGCCGTCTCCGCCCTGGCGACGCTCGACACCGCGCTCGACACCATCAACAGCTACCGCAGCGACTACGGTGCGATGGCGAACCGTCTGGACAGCGCGCTGGGCAACCTCGAGACGTACACGGAGAACATCGCGGCGGCCCAGAGCCAGATCCGCGACGCCGACTTCGCGTACGAGACCGCGGAGATGTCGAAGCTGCAGATCATGCAGCAGGCCGGCCTCTCGGTCCTCTCGCAGGCCAACTCGCTGAACCAGGGCGTGCTCGCGCTCATCCAGTAGAGCGCGAACCGACTCCACACGGCGAGAGCCGGTCCTTCGGGGCCGGCTCTTTCCGGTTGTGGATCCTACCGAACAGGGCAGACTGGTCTTGACATGTCAATTACACGCGGCATAGCCTCTGATCGTGCGCGCACATCGCAAGTCCTCCGTGCTGAAGGCCCTCCCAGGCGACCCCTTGGAGGAGCGGGTCCGCGCCACGGCAGCCTGCTTCCGGCAGCTTCCCCAGGGGGCCACCTCGGCGCTCTTGCGCGTGTCCGAGGAGCCCCTGGCCCTGGTCGACCTGCTGGACCTCCGGGTGGTCGAGGCGAACGCGGCTGCGAACGCCGCGTTCGAGCTCCCCGAGGGCCAGCTCGCCCAGATGGATACCCTCGCACTCACCGAGCTGGTCGGAGCGCTGGACCGGCCGTCGATTCGCACCGCGCTCGCCGACACGGTGCTCGCCGAGGACGGCGACGTGGTGCACGCGCAGCTCAGCGAACGGTGCGTCCGCCTGGCGATGTCGGTGGTGGGACGCGGCGTCGACGGCGCCCCCTCCCTCGGCCTCGTGGCCGGCGACACCACCCCCTCGATCGACCGGGTGCTCAAGCGGCACGGCGTGTCGGCAACGCTCTTCGAACACGGACGGAGCGACCCTCGACCCGCCTGGCTCGAGACCGTGGACGGCGCGAACCGCCGCGAAGTGGAGATGGCGCTCAAGACGGCGCTGACCGGCCTGAGCGAACACCTGGACTGTGAGTACGACATGCACGACGAGAACGGACACCGCCGGATGCGCACGCGGGGGCGCGTGATCGAAGATCGGCACGGGCGCCGACTCGCAGGCCACCACCTCGACGTGACCGAGCAAGCCCGCCGCGAGGAGGGACTCCGTGCGTCGGAGGCGAGGTTCCGCGCGCTGGTCGCTGGCAGCCCGGATGCCATCGCGGTGCACCGGGCGGGACGCTTCGTGTACGTCAACAAGCGCATGAGCGACCTGCTCGGTGCCGAGCAGTGCGACGACCTGGTCGGTGCGCTCGTGCTCGAGCGAGTTGCCGACGAGCACGTCGACGGCATCGCGGACCGCGTGAGGCGCCTCGCACTGGGCGAGATCGCCGAGGCCCCGGCCATCGAAGTGGCGCTGTTGCGCCTCGACGGCGAGGCGACCGAGGTCGAGCTCGTCTCGATCGCGCTCTCCTGGGACCAGGCACCCGCCATCTTCACGGTCGCCCGGGACGTGACCGAGCGGAAGCGCCTCCAGGCCCAGCTGGCGCAGGCCGACCGCATGGCCACCCTCGGCACCGTCGCCGCGGGTGTGGCTCACGAGATCAACAACCCCCTGAGCTTCGTGAGCCTCTCCTTGGACGGCTTGCGCGAAGATCTGCCCGGCCTCCGCCGGCAGCTCGATGAGCTGCACGCGCACCTCGCCGACCGACTCGGCGCCGACGAAGCCGACGACGTCACCCGCGGGCTGCGGGAGGCCCTCTCGGAGGAACGCACCGACCAGAGGCTGGAGGAGGCTCACTACGGCTTCGAGCGCATCCGCGAGATCGTGCGGGATCTCAGCGCCTTCGCGCGGGTGGACGACGAGGTGAACCCGGTGCCCGTCGACCGTGTGATCGAGATGGCCGTGAAGCTCGCGAACCACGAGACCCGCCACCGCGCCGAGGTCGTGACGCGGGTGCTCGGACGCCCATGGGTGAAGGCTGCGGAAGGCCGCCTCGTCCAGGTCGTGCTGAACCTCCTCGTCAACGCCGCCCACGCGATGGAGGGGCGTGACGGCCACATCCGCGTGCACCTCCGCCAGCTCGCTTCCGAGGCCGTGCTCGAGATCGAGGACGACGGGCACGGCATCCCCGCGGAGGTCCAGGCGCGCCTGTTCGACCCCTTCTTCACCACCAAGGCGGCCGGCAAGGGCAGCGGCCTGGGGCTGGCGATCTGCCGCCACCACATCGAGGCGGCAGGAGGTACCATCGACGTGGAGAGCTCCCCCGAGGTGGGCTCACGCTTCCGGATCCGCCTGCCCACGTGCACACCCGCAGGAGCCGCCATGGACGACACCACCGTGGAAGAGACCGAAACGGGTGTGCTCGGGCGCGTCCTGATCATCGACGACGAACCGTTGATGTTGAAGCTGATGAAGCGCGGCCTCCAGAAGCGCTGGGACGTCGAGCTCGCCGAGAGCGGGGAGGAGGCGCTCGCTGTCCTGGAGCACGAGCACTACGACGTGATCCTCTGCGACCTCATGATGCGCGGCGTCGACGGGCGTGCCGTGCACGCGTGGGTCCGGCGGCACCGGCCCGAGCTCCTGGACCGCCTGGTCTTCGTGACCGCCGGAGGGGTCACGAGCGAGAGCCGGCACTTCCTCGAGCAGGTCGACAACCTCGTCGTACCCAAGCCCATCGACCTGAAGAACCTTCAGCGGCTGATGAAGAAGCTCGTGCCGTCGAACGACCCCGACGCCTGGCTCGCGCGGGCGTCCACGGCCAAGTAGGGCCGGCGCGCGTCCCAGGGACGCCAGGACGCCACCTGCGGGTACCGTGGGCCATGCTCTCCCGACGTCACGTGCTCGCCGGCCTCGGCGCGCTCACCACCTTCCCCGCCCTCGCGCAGGACACCTGCGAGCTGCCTGGCGCCACCATCCCCGCGGTGACCGGACCGTTTCCACCGACGGACCACCACCGCACCCTCGGAGGCCACCCCAATCCAGGCGTGCGACGGGACGTTCCGGGCGAACACGACCTCGATCTGGTGGAGACCGCCGCAGGGGGCACGCCCGAGGGCCAGATCGTGGTGCTCGGTGGACAGGTGGTCACCGCTGGCTGCGCCCCTGTGGCCGGTGCGCTGGTCCACCTCTGGCAGGCCGATCACCACGGGCGGTACAACCACGAGAACGAGCGCCGCTCGGTCACTGCCGACGATCTCGACCCGGCCTTCGGCTACTGGGGCAGCGCCCTCACCGACGCGGACGGGCGCTTCTCCGTGCGCACCGTGGTGCCAGGGGCGTACCTGGCCGGTGGGACCTGGTGGCGCCCTCCACACCTGCACTGGCGGTTGGAGGCGGACGGCCTGGCCCCGGTCACCACCCAGACCTACTTCGACGGCGACGTGCTCGCCGACGCCGCACGCGTGCGGGAACAGAACGCGGCCGACCTCATCCTGAACCTCCGCGAGAGCTTCGAGCGCTATGCGGGAGACACACCCCTGGACGAGGCACGACGACGGGTCAAGGAAGAGCTGGTGGCCCGGCTCGTGGCGCTCGACGGTGTCCCGACCGCCGAGCTTCGCTTCCGGCTCGGCTGATTGCGACCCGGGCCAGGTCTTCCACGTCGGGCCGCAGGGTGCGGCTCAGTCGGCGTTGACGGCTTCCCCAGCGCTCGCTTCTTCGGCGCCCGCCTCTTCGACTTCGGCTTCCGCGTCGACCGGCGCGACCTCCTCGGTGGCTTCCGGCTCGGGCGGAAGCGGGCCGAAGGGGGTGGCGCCGTCGGGCGGAACCAAGCGGAAGCCGAGCTGGTCGTAGACGTTCTTCATGTCGTAGAACCGCTGTTCCTCGACGATGGTCCGCCCGTCGAGCGTGCGCACGCTCACCCCGGACACGGTGACGGGCAGGCCCAGGTCCTTGTGGGTGCCCTCCACGGTCCAGAGGGTGACGATCCGATCGCCCTTCACGATCACATCGTCGATGGTCACCGACAGATCCGGATAGACCGCGCGGTACTCCGCGACGAACTCCTTGGCGCCGTTCTGGAGCTCGGGGGCATAGGCGGCTTCGATGCGCTCCACCTCGCCGCGGTTCCACACCGCGACCATCGCGTCCTCCACGGCAGCCTGCTTCATGCCGGCGCAAGCCAGCAACATGGTGAGCGTCACGGTCATCCTCCCAACATCCCCTTCTTGAGCTTCTCGGTCGGCGGACTGCCGCCCAGGTAGACGGTCCAGAGGGTCCGCATGAAGTCGGCGCCGGCGATCGTGCCCATGGTCGCACCCGCCACCGTGACCGTGGTGCCGACGCCCGGGGCGTAGTCGAGCACGATGCGTTGTCCGGCGGTCACGTCGCGCATCATGCCCTTGAGCTCCGCGAGGCCCGAGGTGGTGCCCGCCTTGCCGAAGCCCTCGTCCCAGGTCTCGTTCAGCTGCTCCGCGGTGACGCGCTCGTAGAGGAAGTGCATCACGATGCGCTTCGGCACGTCGCCCTGGATCGCCTGGTTCGCGGATCCGGTCTTCGCGGGCAGGTAGAGCGCGCCCACGTACACGTCGATGAAGTACTTCTCGCGCAGGCCGATGCCGTTGAGCAGCACGTCCTTGCCGCCGACCGTGACCGTGTCGGGGAACGACACCCCGGCCAGCTGACCGGCGAGGGACCAACCGAGCATCAAGGCGAGCATGGACGACCTCCGCGGAGCCCGAGCTTAGCGCGCTACGCTCTCGCCGAGCGCGAGGAGCGACCGATGCTTGTGTGGATGCTGGCCTGCAGCGATGACGTCGAAGGTGACTCGTCCACCGCGTCGGAAGACACCCACCTGCCCGCGCACGACACCGGCGCTTCGACCGACACGGGGCCGGCACCCGCCTCGGTCGACTGGGATCCGGCCTGCAACCCCCTGTCGGTCGGAAACGACTGCCTCACGCCCTACCCGAGCCTGCACTGGTTCGACCGCGACGAGACGAGCATCACGGGGCTTCGGCTCGCGCTCGACAACGACCGGTTCTGGTCGCCCGACGGAGAGCTCCCGCTGGACCTGTCGATCTTCAACCTCGCCGATGGCGTCTCGCCGGTGTCGCCCGTGCTGATCAACCTCGGCGTGGACGTCGACCCGGCGTTCCTCTCGGGTTGGGGCGAACAGGCGGCCACCGTCGCCGACGGCGCGGCCATCGCGCTCGTGCACGTCGAGACCGGGGAACGGGTGCCGCTGCACGTCGAGATGGACCAGGCCAACAGGGACCAGGCGGCGTACGACGAGCGGCACGCGCTCATCCTGCGGCCGCTCGCCCCCATGGCGTTCGGTGCCCGCTACTTCGTGGTGCTGACCACGGAGCTCACCGACGTCTCGGGCAACCCCCTGCCGGGCTCCCCCGTGTTCGAGGCCTACCGCGACGGCGTCGTCACCGACGACGAGGCGATCGAGGCCCAACGACCCGCTCACGAGGCGATGTTCGAAGCGCTCGACGGCTTCGGCTTTCCACGGGACGGCCTGCACCTGGCCTGGGAAGTTCCGGTCGCGTCGGAGGACTTCGCCCTCGGTCCCATCCGTTCGATGAAAGAACAGACCCTGGCCGACGTGGCGGCCAACGGCGTGTCGTACACCCTCGACAGCGTGGAGGTCGACCCCGACGCGGACATTGCGTGGCGGGTGAAGGGCACCTTCGCGCCCCCCAACTTCCTGGGCGACGACAACCGGTTGGTGTTCGGTGACGACGGCGCTCCAGTGCTGCAGGAGAGTCGGCCGACCTACCCCTTCACCCTCAGCGTGCCTGCGGTCGCTCGGGAGCGGGGCGGGTTGTCCCTCCTGCTCGTCGGGCACGGGCTCTTCGGCACCGGCGAAGGCATGCTGACCGGAAGCGCTGCTGGCTACTTCGCCCCGGCCGCCAACGAACTGGGGCTGGTGCAGGTCGCGACCGACTGGATCGGACTCTCGGGCAGCGACTACACGCTTCTCGTGAACGAGATCCTGGCGGAGCTCGAGGGCGTGCGGGTGGTGACCGACCGCCTCGCCCAGTCCCACGTGAACAACCTCGCGCTGGTCGAGCTCGTGCTGAGCGACCTGATGGCGGACGCGACCTTCACCGTCGACCACAGCGAACCCCTGATGTCCGACGGACCGGTGAACTACTACGGCATCAGCCTCGGCGGCATCCAAGGCGCGAGCCAGGTGAGCCTGTCGCCACGCATCGAACGAGCGGTGCTCGCCGTGCCAGGAGCGGGCTGGGCCCACATGATCCAGCGCTCGACCCAGTTCGAGCCGCTCGAGCTCGTGATCGACGCCCTGTACCCGGACCCGCTGTCGCAGCTGCTCTTCATCAGCGCCATGCAGAGCTTCTTCGACTGGTCGGACCCGGCCGTGCTCGGGGCGCTGATCGACGACGGTTCGCCGAAGGTGGTCATCCTCCAGGAGGCCATCGGCGACTGCCAGGTGCCCAACCTGGCGACCGACCTGCTCAGCCGCCGCCTCGGAGCACGTCACCTCGAGGACGCGACGGATCCGGTCTACGGGCTCGACACGGTGAGCGGCCCGGCCGAGGGCGTCGTGCTGACCCAGGTCCGGGTGCCCGACGCGCTGGAGAGCTACTTCCCCCCCGACGAGAACACCACCCCCGAGACCGACAACGGCGTGCACAACTCGGCGGTGCTCCAGGAACCCACCCTGATGCAGGCGGCGCACCTCTACGAGACGGGGGAGGCTGTGCACCCCTGCGACGGGGCGTGTGACCCGGACTGATCGCGCTACCGACGCAACCGGCGCACGACCAGCGGCTGCTCCAGCCCCTTGACCATGACCTGCTGGGCGTCCCCGAAGGCGAGCAGTCCCACCTCCGTGGCGACCTCGTCGGACACCACGACCTCCAGGGACCCCGCGACGCCGCAGAGACGGGCCGCCACGTTCACGGCGTGGCCGATGACCGTGAACTCTCGGCGGCTGGCACTCCCCAGATCCCCGCGAACGACCGTGCCGCCGTGGATGCCGATGGCGACGGGCGGGGGATCCCAGATGCCGCCCTGCCAGCCGCGCGCCCAGTCCACGATGGCGGCGCCGACCGCACAGGCTCGTGAGCCCGCATCGCGCCCCTCGAACACGGCCAGCATGCCGTCCCCCGCGAACTTGTCCACGTAGCCTCCGTGGTCTCGCACCAGCTCCGCTTGACGGGCGAGCACCGTGTTGAGCGCCTCGTGCAAGACGGGGAGATCCTGCTGGCGCGTGGTGCTGGTGAAGCCGCGGAGGTCGGAGAACAACAGCGTGGCGTCCAGCCGCTCGGCTGCTCGGTGCGCGTGCGCCTGGCGCGCCGTGGCGCTCGACACATACCGGGCGAGCTGCTCGACGAGGCGCCGGTTCTCGCGCTCCGCGCGGTAGCGGCCCACGAGGTTTCCCGCCCGGGCGCGGAGGATGCGCACCTCCGGTGGCTTGGAGACGAAGTCCTGGGCGCCCGCGGCGAGGGCCGCCGCGTGGTGGTGGTCGTCGTCCAGGCCGGTGACGATGCAGATGGGCACGTCGGCGGTCCCCGGATCGGATCGGAGCGCCCCGCACACCTCGATGCCGCTCAGACCAGGCATCTCCCAGTCGAGCAGCACCAGGTCGAGGGAGTCGTCGGCCAGGCGAAGCGCTTCCGCCCCGTCCGCGGCCTCGATCACGGTGGCCCCGACCGAGGTCAGCACCGAACGGAGGGCCCGCCGAACCATCGGCGTGTCGTCCACGACCAGGATGCGGGAGCCGGCGAGATCAGAGGTAGGCACAGATGCCGTCATCGTAGTCGCGAAACGGGTGCCCGAGCTCCACGACCGCGTCGTCGCGGAAGCTCCCGATGTCCTCGAACCAGCCATGGTCGCCGGTCGAGCAGCGGTCGTCGCCGTCGTGCTCCAGGTCGAACACCACGCGGTAGGCGGTGCCGGGGACGATCACGTCGTCCAGACGCCACGTCACCGACTGGTTGCGCGCGAGCCCGTCCGCCGGTGTCCACGACGAGCGGCTCGGTGGCGACGGCGCGGGGCAGATCGCAGTCGACCTCAGTGGCCGCCTCGCCGTCCTCGGGGCCGCCGCACGCGAACCACCAGACCAGCAAGACGGCCTCCCCGGCCAGGCTACCCCTGCTGGGCAGGGCGTGCTTCGCGGTAGGCTCGCACGATGCTGACCTTCCTGCTCGCCACCGCCCTCGCCGACGACCCCACCACCTCCGACGAGGCGGCTCCCGCTACGGCTCCGTCGACGGAGGACGAAGAGGCCACCGCCCCGGACGGGGGGGAGAAGTCCTTCGGCTGGGGCGGTGTTCCGGCGGTCAACTACAACACCGACGCGGGCTTTGGCTACGGTGTGATCGGCACCGGATACTGGTACGACGGGGTGCACGAGCCCTACAAGCGCGCCCTCACCCTGCGGATCTTCCTGACCACCAAGTGGGTGCAGGCCCACATGGTGCGGCTCGACGCGCTCGACGTGTTCGACAGCCCCGTCCGGCTGCTCGTCGAGGGGGGCTACTACTCCACGGTCACCGCCAACTTCTGCGGCTTCGCGGGCAGCTCGAGCTGCGATCCGGCCGCTGCCGAGGCGGCCGCGGATGCCGCCGGCTTCACAGCCGGTGAGGATCGGGACGCCTATGTCCGTCGCTACTACTTCCAGACCTACACCCAGCCCTACCTGATCGTGAACGGGCGCTACAAGCTCAAGCCCCTGCCCCACAAGCTCGAGGTGCTCGCGGGCTACCGCGGCTCCATGTACGTCGACGGCACGCCGAGTGCCCCGGGGGCCTTCGAGGGGAGCTACTTCGACACGGTCTTCCCGGACGGCCAGGCGGGCTTTGCCAGCGTCCTCCAGACCGGACTCGTCGTGGACAACCGCGACAACGAGCCCGCCCCGAACTCCGGCTACTTCTCGGAGGCCTCGGTGCGGGGCTCGAGCTTCGCCTTCGGGAGCGCGTGGGACTACGTCGGCGCGAACATCACGCTGCGGGGCTACTCCACCCTCGTGCCAGAACGGTTGACCACCGCCACCCGGCTCGTGGGCGACGGCATCTGGGGCGACGAGGTCCCCGTGAACGAGCTGGTACGCTTCGGCGGCTCCGTGAACTACGAGGGCATCGGCGGCGAATACAGCGGGCGGGGCGTGCCCTCGCGACGCTTCGTCGGCAAGGCCAAGGCTGTCGCCCAGCAGGAGCTGCGCCTGCGCGCCGCCACCTTCACGCCGGGCGACACCACCCTCGACATCGGGCTCGTGGGCTTCGCCGACTACGGCTGGGCGGCTGCGGACTGGTCGGATCTGAGCCTCTCGGAGTCCAGCCTCACCACCGGCGGCGGCCTGCGCGTGATCCTCAACAAGAACTTCATCATCCGGGCCGACTACGGCCTCTGGCCCGCTGAGGACTGGGCCTCCGGCATGTACATCAACCTCGACCACATCTACTGAGCGCCGGCGCTACAGACCGAGCCCCAGCAACACGGCACCGCCCTGCCCCACCGCGAGGTCGGTCACCGAGTCGCCGTCCAGATCCGTGCCGGCCAGTGTGCCGCCGAAGCCGCCGCCCCCCGAGACGACGAGGTCCGCGGCGTCCATGGAGAGGCTCCCCTCGAAGCTCGGGGCGTAGAACACGGCTACCTGCCCGGCGCCAACCGCTCCCACCACGAGGTCCGGGCTCCCATCTCCGTCGAGGTCGAGCACCGCGAGATCGCTGCCCAGCTCGGCGCCGAGCTCGGATCCGGTCACGAAGAGCGACCCCTCACCAAGGGACTGCTCTGCCAGCTCGCTCCCGGTCCACAGCCAGGCGGCGCCCACACCCTCGTGCTCCGGCGCGCCCACGAGCAGGTCCGCGGACCCATCGCCGTCCACGTCGCCCACCGCGCGCACGACCCCTCCCACGCCGATCCCGCCGCTCGCGCCGGCGGCGCCTTCGAGGTCCACGTCGCCCTCGACCGGACCGGGCAGCCAGATCACGCGACCCTCTCCTGGCACGCCAAGGGCAGCGTCAGCGACTCCGTCTCCGTCGACGTCGCCGAGCACGGCCACCGCTCGGATCTCCGCACCTTCGAGCGCCCAGCCATCGACGGCGGCGCCCGAGGCCGATGGTCCGGGCAACAGCGCCGCACCGGATTCCGTGGTGACCAGCAGGTCGGCCTGGCCATCGCCGTCCAGATCGCCCGCGGCGACGGCCGACGCGGTGCCGGTGACCGTGACCAGGTCGGCCATCGTGGTGGCCTCCCCCATGGTCCCAGGAACCACCACCACCGCGCCGCTGGACGCCAGCGCGAGGTCGGGCAGGCCATCGCGGTCCAGATCGCCGGAAGCGAAGGCGAGGGCTTCCAGGTCGGGCACCAGGGCATCGGGCACGGCCCCCGCCCAGTCCGCGGACCCGCGGACGAGGCCCACACCACCTGCGAGCCCGACACCGAGGTCGTCGAAGCCGTCGCCGTCACCGTCACCCAGGGAACCTACGGCGAGCGCTCCGCTGATCAGCAGGAGCTCGGACGCCTGGACCTCGCCGGCCCATTGGCAGGGGTCCGCCTCGCCGTCGCAGTCCTCGTCCACGCCCGTGTTGCAGATCTCGGTGGCGTGAGGATGGATGGACGGGTCCGTGTCGTCACAGTCCGTTGCGTCGGGCCGGTAGCTCGCCGACGGCGCGAGGCATGCGCTCTCGCCGTCCTCCCCGGCGTAGCCGTCACCGTCGGCGTCGAGGTACCAGAACGACGCACCCTCCGCGCCCACGTCGACCGCACCGTCGCAGTCGTTGTCGCGTCCGTCGCAGACCTCCGTGGCACCGGGGCGCACGGAGGCGTCGGCGTCGTCGCAGTCGCCCCCCGCGGGGGTGTAGCCGTCGCCGTCGACGTCGTCGTTCTCCGCGCAGTGCACGCAGGCGGGCACCTCACCAGGCAGGCACGCCAACAGCCAGATCACTTCACCTCCGAAGCCCGCAGGATCAGGCCCGTGCCCGCAGCACCGGCGCCGGCCACCGCGAGCCCCGCCCCGACGCCCCAGCGGAGCCGAGCGCCCTCCCAGGCGCTGGCCTGCTCGGCGTAGCCCGCGCTGTCCATGCCTGTGTCTTCGGTGATGCGCCCGTCGATCACCTGGGCGCTGACGGCCGCCTGGGCCATCAACACGCCCCCGATCGCGACCAGGGCACCCCCGGCGCCCAGCAGCGGCTGCACGTAGGCCGAACGGTCGGCGACGGTGGTGGGGGCCTGGAGCGCGCTCGGTGGCGTCAGGAGCGCGAGCGGCTCGTCGACGACCGGGACCGGAGACCACATCAGGCTGAAGAGCACGGTCCCTCCGAGCGGCGGCTCCCGAGCTCTCTAACGTCTACGGTGCGTCGCCTGCGAGCGCGGCCTTCGCCTCGTCGATCCGGCCGGCGCGGCCCAGCGCCCCGGCCAGCGCACGGCGCGCCGGCTCGTACGACGGGGCGAGCCCGACGGCGGCGCGAAAGTGGCTGAGCGCGGCCTCGTCGTCGCCGTCCAGGCGCGCGAGCATGCCCAGGTTCAGCTGGTGGGCGGGTTCGTCCGCCTCGGCCTCCATGCCCGCCTGCCACTCCGCCCGGGCCGCAGCCAGCGACGCACCCGCCACCGGAGACGGTGGCCTCTGGGTGACCAGCGCCTGAGCGGCCGCCACCCGCACCGCGCGGATCGGGTCGTCCAGGAGCGGCCACAGCGGCTCCACCACCCCCCAGGCGGCGAGCGTGCCCACCGTCCGCCAGCGCACGAGGTCGGAGCGGTCGTCGAGCAACCCGAGCACCTCGTCTGCGGTCCCCGGCGGACCCGTGCGCGCCAGCAAGGAGATCGCGCTGGCGCGGTGGAAGTCCGGATCGTCGCTCGAGGCGAGGGCGAGGAGCGGCGCCGCGACGTCGGGATCGCCCGCGCGCGCCGCGGTCACCAGCCGGCCGAGCCGGTCCCCGTCGTGCCCGAAGGCGTGGTCGTGGCGGGCGTCGATC
>Ga0114932_10003978_pt1 | contig 14090 bp, 7 predicted proteins | sample 2SBtaG_2_FD_87286 | JGI IMG/M metagenome (GOLD analysis project Ga0114932, IMG submission 87286) | Deep subsurface microbial communities from Kolumbo volcano to uncover new lineages of life (NeLLi) - 2SBTROV12_ACTIVE470 metaG | ecosystem: Environmental > Aquatic > Marine > Volcanic ...
CGACGACGACGACGCGGTGGACGACGACGACGCGGTGGACGACGACGACGCGGTGGACGACGACGACGCGGTGGACGACGACGACGCCACCGACGACGACGACGCGGCCCCCGTGGACAACGACAACGACGGCTCGCCCGCGGACGAGGACTGCGACGACGACGACCCGGCGCGCTTCCCGGGCAACCCCGAGATCTGCGACGGGCTCGACAACGACTGCGACGGCACCGTCCCCGCCGAGGAGACCGACGACGTGGACAACGACCTGTCCGTCGCCTGCCTCGACTGCGACGACAACGAGCCCGCCTCCTTCCCCGGCAACCCCGAGATCTGCGACGGGCTCGACAACGACTGCGACGGCACCGTCCCCACGAACGAGACCGACGACGTGGACAACGACGGCTCCGTCGCCTGCGCCGACTGCGACGACAACGAGCCCGCCAGCTTCCCCGGCAACCCCGAGATCTGCGACGAGCTCGACAACGACTGCGACGGCACCGTCCCCACCAACGAGACCGACGACGTGGACAACGACCTGTCCGTCGCCTGCCTCGACTGCGACGACAACGAGCCCGCGTCCTTCCCCGGAAACCCCGAGATCTGCGACGAGCTCGACAACGACTGCGACGGCGTCATCCCCCAGGACGAGATCGACGACCTGGACAACGACCTCTCCGTCTCCTGCGCCGACTGCGACGACAACGAGCCCGCCAGCTTCCCCGGCAACCCCGAGATCTGCGACCAGCTCGACAACGACTGCGACGGCACCGTCCCCACCAACGAGACCGACGACGTGGACAACGACGGCTCCGTGGCCTGCGACGACTGCGACGACAACGACGCCGCCAACTACCCCGGCAACACCGAGATCTGCGACGGCCAGGACAACGACTGCAACGCCCTCGACGACTTCGGCAACCCCGGCGTCGCCGACCAGGAGAGCGACCTCGACCTCGACGGCTTCTCCATCTGCGAGGGCGACTGCGACGACACCCTCGCCACCGGCGCGAGCTTCTTCCCCGACGCGCTCGAGACCTGCGACGGCGTCGACAACGACTGCGACGGCCTCGACGGCGGCACGGACACCATCAACGGCGGGGGCGCGGGCACCACGATCCCGGACGCGAACACCCTCGGCGTCGACGTGTTCGCCACCGTGGTGGACCCCCGCACGGTCTCCGACATCAACGTCACCCTCTCGATCTCCCACACGTGGGTGGACGACCTCGACATCGAGCTGACCTCTCCCGCGGGCACGACCGTCGAGCTGTCCACGGACAACGGCGGCAGCGGCGACGACTACGCCTCCACCGTGTTCACCGACGAGGCGCTCGTGTCCATCACGGCGGGCACCGCGCCCTTCACCGGCAGCTTCCAGCCGGAGGGCAACCTGTCCGACTTCATCAGCGAGCAGGCCCAGGGGACCTGGACCCTGAACGTCGCCGACGACACCACCGGAGACGTGGGGACCCTCCTCGCGTGGTCGATCACGCTCGTCTACGACGGCTCGGCGGACTTCGACGCGGACACGTCGAACGCGTGCGCCGACTGCGACGACGGCGACTCGGCCAACTTCCCGGGCAACCCCGAGCTGTGCGACGGGCAGGACAACGACTGCAACACCTTCGACGACTTCGGGACCCCCGGCGTGGGCGGCGCGGAGGTCGACGGCGACAACGACACCTCGTTCCTGTGCGCCGACTGCGACGACGCCGACCCGGCGAACTTCCCGAACAACCCCGAGATCTGCGACGGGCAGGACAACGACTGCCTCGCTTCCACCGTCGAGGGCTCCGAGGTCCTCACCAACGTGGCGGCGGGCGCGGTCCCGGTGGCGATCCCCGACAACAACGTGGCCGGCGCCACCTCGACGCTCACGGTGGTCGAGGACCTGCCCATCGGCGACGTGGACGTGACGCTGGACATCACCCACACCTGGGTGGGCGACCTCACGATCGAGCTCGAGTCCCCCGCCGGGACCGTCGTGGTGCTGTCCTCCCAGAACGGCTCCGACGGCGACGACTACGACGGCACGGTCTTCGACGATGAGGCCACCGTGGCCATCGGCGCGGGCACGCCGCCCTACGCGGACGACTTCCAGCCCGACGGCCTCCTCAGCGACTTCGACGGCGAGCAGTCGGCGGGCGTGTGGACGCTGACGGTCACCGACGACACGGCCGGCGACATCGGCAACCTCGACGACTGGGGCGTGTTCATCACGTCGGCCGCCACGATCGACACGGACACCGACGGGTCCTTCTTCTGCCTCGACTGCGACGACAACGACATCCTCAACGCGCCCGGCTTCCTCGAGACGTGCGACGGTCAGGACAACGACTGCGACGGCGTGGGCGACGGCAACAGCCCCGGCAGCGGCGACGACAACGGCTGCCCCGGCGTGGACTGCGACAGCATCCTCACGGCCTTCCCGACCTCGCCCGACGGCGACTACTGGATCGACCCGGCCGCCACCGGCGTCGCCTTCGAGGTCTTCTGCGACCAGTCCCTCGACGGCGGCGGCTGGACGCTCGTGGCCAACGTCGACGACGTGAACGATCCCTTCTTCGGACACGGCTCCACGAGCAGCTACTCGGCGACCTGGATCGGGGCCTGGGAGAGCGACTCCACCCGGAACCCGACGCTGCTGCCGGACTACACGAACGCCCTCACGCTGTCGGCGAAGTACCGGTCCTGGTCGGAGCTGCCCGCCACGGACGTGAAGCTGATCTACATGGACGGCATCGCCGCGGGCCAGCAGCTGACGGCGCCCTACTTCGTGGGGCTCGGCCTGAGCCCGGTGGCGACCCTCGACGTGACCTTCGCGACGGCGAACAACACGCGAAGCACCTGCGTGGCGGACTTCTCGTCGCACACCCAGACCGTCCTCTCCGGGTCGACCGGGACCCCCAACGGCCTGAACTGCAGCGACAGCAACGAGGACTGGTACACGAACTCGCCCACCGCCGAGAACGCCCGCATCGGCGGCCAGGACGCCGACTTCTCGCTGTCCATGAACGCGTGGCTCGGCGCCATGGGCGACCGGGCCTTCAGCACCGGCGACTACACCAAGACGTGGGGCGAGTTCAGCACCGGCACCCAGAACGGCCGGGACATCCTCGTCTTCGTCCGGTAGGCCCCCGGGGCGCCTACCCGCGGGCTAGAAGGTCTCGCAGAAGGTGATCGCGGGGAGCGCCCCGCCGCCCGCCGCCGGCCCGCCCGGGATCGGGATGGGCGTGCTCGCGCTGTCGTACACCGTGATCCCGTTGACTCCCGAGGACGCGGTGATGTCGACGGTGCCGCAGGCGAGGGGATCGAGGTCCGTGACCACGAACCCGTCGGTGCAGCAGGCGACCCAGTAGTAGGTCAGCGTGCCGATGCCGGTGGTCTGGTTCAGCGCGGCGCCGGCGGGGTTCGTGTACGACGGGTTGTCGCCGGGGTCGTCCATCACCGCGATCTGGCCGCCGGTCATGCCGCTCAGGGAGACCGAGAGCGTCCCGCCGTCCCCGTCGTTGGGGATGTCGGCGATCATCACGATGCCGATCTTCCCGTTGTTCGGATCGAGGTACGTCATCATCACGACCTCGTCGGAGATCTCGAGGCCGGTGTTGCTCGACGCGGGGTTGGTCCCGTAGTCGTACCAGGCGGCGAATCCGGCGGCCGTGGACACCGGCGCGAGGTTGCCCAGGGACACCGTGTTGCCGGTCGTCGGGTCCACGTAGCTGCCGTCGAAGCAGGTGGTGGACGGGTCGCAGTCGTTGTCGGCGCCGTCGTTGCAGATCTCCACGAAGCCGCAGTTCGAGCACGCCAGCGGGTCCAGGTCGTCGCAGTCCGACGTCGCGGGATCGCCGTCGTTGTCCGCGTCCGGGTCCACGCAGTCCGCGATGAGGTCGTTGTCGAAGTCCGGGAAGCCGTCGTCCACGATCGTGTTGCAGTCGTTGTCGAAGCCGTCGCAGACCTCGACGCCGTTGGTGTTGATCGTGACGTCCGTGTCGTCGCAGTCGGTGGCGTCGAGCACGTAGTCCGTCGGCTGGAGGCACTGCACGAGGAACACGGTGACGTCGCCGAACGTGTCGCCGTCGCAGTCGTAGTACCAGGTCTGGCCGGGGTACTCGTCTCCGTCGGTGTCGTCGCAGTCCGTGTTGTCGGCCACGTAGCCCGTGGGCTGGAGGCACTGGGTCAAGGACACCGCGGGATCGCCGAAGCCGTCCGTGTCGGTGTCCGCGTACCAGACGGCGCCCGGGAAGGCGTTGGCGTCCGTGTCGTCGCAGTCGGTGTTGTCGAGGATGAAGCCCGCCGGCTGGAGGCAGGCCGTCTGCGAGTTGTTCGGATCGCCGTAGGTGTCGTTGTCCAGATCGGCGTACCAGACCTGGCCGGGCAGGGCGTTGCGGTCGTTGTCGTCGCAGTCGGTGCTGTCCAGGACGTATCCCACGGGCTGCTCGCACTGCACCAACGAGACGTTGGGGTCGCCGTACCCGTCGAGGTCGAAGTCGAGGTACCAGATCTGCCCCGGGAACTCGGCCACGTCGTTGTCGTCGCAGTCGGTGTCGTCCACGACGTACCCGGCGGGCTGCTCGCACTGCACCTGGGAGACGGCGGGGTTGCCGAACCCGTCGAGGTCGAAGTCCTCGAACCACGTCTGCCCCGGGAACTCGTCGGCGTCGGCGTCGTCGCAGTCGGTGTCGTCCAGCACGTACCCGACGGGCTGCTCGCACTGCACGAGGGTGACGGCCGAGTTGCCGTACGTGTCCAGATCGAAGTCCTCGAACCAGGCCTGGCCGGGGAACTCGTTCGGGTCGTTGTCGTCGCAGTCGGTGTCGTCGAGCACGAACCCGGCGGGCTGAACGCACTGCGTCAGGGACACGGCGGGGTTGCCGTACGTGTCCAGATCGAGGTCCTCGAACCAGACCTGGCCCGGGAGCTGGTTCGGGTCGGTGTCGTCGCAGTCGAGGTCGTTGAGGACGTAGCCCGCGGGCTCCTCGCACTGCGTCAGCGTGTTCGTCGGGTCGCCGTAGCTGTCGAGGTCCGTGTCGGCGTACCAGATCTGCCCCGGGAACTGCATGGGGTCGGTGTCGTCGCAGTCGTCCGCGGTGGCGGACACGCCGGGCGCCGAGCAGTCGCCGGTGTCCTGGAGGATGACGGTGGTGGAGCCGTACGTGTCGAGGTCGAGGTCCTCGTAGCAGGTGACGGTGTCGAAGCCGCTGCAGTTCTGATCGATGCCGTCGTCGGGCACGTCGGTGGCGCCCGGGAAGACGGTGTCGTCGTCGTCGTCGCAGTCGTCGTCGGTGGTGGAGAAGCCCGGGGCGGTGCAGTCGCCGTCGGGGTTCACGACCACGTTCTCGCTGCCGTAGCCGTCGAGGTCGTTGTCCTCGAAGCACGTCTCGGCGTCGAAGCCGTCGCAGTTCTGGTCGACGCCGTCGCCGGGGATCTCCTCGGCGTCGGGGTTGATGGCGGGGTCGGTGTCGTCGCAGTCGAGTCCGCCGTCGGCGGCCCAGTCGTCGCCGGGGCGGTCGCACGCGTTGGTGGGCTCCGCGTCGGCGTCGCCGAAGCCGTCGAGGTCCGTGTCGGGGTACCAGTCGAGGTACTGGACATCGTCGTCGATCAGGTCGTTGCAGTCGTCGTCGCGGTCGTTGCACAGCTCGGGCGCGCCGGGGTGTACGTCGGCCTCGGTGTCGTCGCAGTCGGTGTTGTCGAGGAGGTGCCCTTCGACGGCCTCCATGCACGACGAGACGGGATCCGCGTCCATGTCGCCGTACTCATCGAGATCGACGTCCGGGTACCAGTCGGCGAACTCGAGCCGGTCGTCGATGAGCTCGTTGCAGTCGTCGTCGAGGCCGTTGCAGGTCTCGACGTTGCCCGGGAAGACGGCGGGGTTCTCGTCGTCGCAGTCCTCGGCGGAGGGGACCCCGTCGCCGTCGTCGTCGACGTCCGTGTCGGGACAGGCGGTGAGCAGGAGCGTCGCGGCCGCGACGAAGGCAGAGAGACGGGAAATGCGCATGACATCCTCACAAATGGACCCCGGGGGGGAGCCCGAGGCGTCTTCATTATTACTCAGTCGCGTACGCGGTAGATGGCGAAGTCGGGGGTCACGAGCGCCCGCTCCAGCCCCGTGTCCCGATCCAGGAAGGGCACGACCCCCGGCTCGGGGAGCCCGGTGATCAGCCAACGGGCCCCGAACTCGTGCTTCACGGCGTCGCCCACGTTGCCGTACTGCCCCGTCCGGATCGCGCGGTGGTGCCGGTACTTCTCGGGGTACTTGTCGGCCAGGAACGAGCTGTCCAGGCCGAACACGTAGACGTACTCGGGCGCGTGGAACACCAGCTCGGGCCAGTCGCCCCAGCGCAGGTTGTAGACGAACTCGCCGGGGGGGACGTGCTCCCGCAGGAACTGTCCGGCGAGCTCGAAGCGATGGGGGTCGAGGTCGCCGTTCCGGGTGGCCCGCTGGAGCGTCGCGGCGGATCCCAGGAGGGCGATGACGGCCACTCCGGCGACCATGGGCCGGGGGAGCTTGCCGTCGGGGAGGGCGTCCCGCAGGAGCAGCCCCGCCGCGAGCGTCAGCAGCGGCATGGAGAGCTCGACGAACCGCACCGAGAGGACCGAGAGCGCCACCGCCACGCCCGCGCCCGCGACCACGAGGAGGGTGTCCCAGGGCGGCCGCCGGCGAGACCGAACCAAGAGCACGGCGCCCACCACGGCCACCACGGCCACCCACACGAAGCCCTGCATCCACAGATCGCCCGCCGTCGCCGCGACCCACTCGGTGCCGTGGCCCGTCGCTCCTTCGCCCGACGCCTCGGCCTCGGCCGACGCCGCCGTGCCGATGACGACGTGGTGCAAGAAGAACCGCCAGGTGCGCGGGAAGTGGGGATGGACGGTGAGGCCCGCCGCGAAGCCCGCCGCCGCCGCGACCGGGGTCCGCCAGGTGGGGCCGTCGTCCCCGCCGAGGAGCCGACGGGCGAGCCACGCCCCGAGCGCGATGGGGAGCACGAGGACGGACAGGTGGTAGCTGAACGCGTACGCCGCGGACGTCGCGAACAGGGCCCGATCGCGGCCGCGCACGGCGAACACGAGGGCCGCGCAGAGGAGGATCGTGGACAGCGCGACGGCCCGGACGGTGCCGAGCCGGAAGACGAACCCCCACGACGCGGCCACGGGGATGAGGGCGAGCAGCGCGGGGTAGGGGGCCCGCAGCGCCCGGAGCGCGAGGAACATGGCGGCGACGGCGCCCCCGGCGAAGACGCCCGCGGCCAGCTTCCCGCCGAGGATGCCCCCCGGCCAGGCGACGAAGGGGAGCAGCGCCACGTGGTAGCCGAGGTGGTGGTCGACCCAGCCGTCGTCGAACACCGAGAACTTCATCCACGGCATCGCGGCCCCGAGGCCCTCCTCGAGCATCAGGCGGGTCTGGGCGAGGTGATAGAAGCCGTCGACGCCGAGCAGGAACGGGAACGTGGAGTGCCACAGGACCCCGCCCAGAATGAAGGCCGCGACGACGATCGCGGGGCCGAATCGGGGGCTCCTCACGCAGCGGACTTTGCCACGTTGATACGCTGGCGGTCGTGGCACACCCGGAGGAGACGACGCACGATCGTGCGCTGCTGATCGTCGCCGGGGTCCTCGTCTTGGCGGCCACGATCCCCACCCTGCTCGCGAACGCCTCCCTGCGGTCCGGGGAGCTGTTCAGCGGCTTCCTCATCCTGCCGAGCGACCAGCACCAGTACCTCGCGTGGATGCGCGACGCCGCCGCCGGGGACTGGCTGCTGCCCAACCGCTACACGGCCGACGCGACGGGGGACGTCGTCGTCCGGCCGCTCTTCGTGGTGCTCGGGAAGATCGCGCGGGTTCTGGACGCCGACCCCCGGGCGGTCTACGAGGCCTCCCGGTGGGTCCTCGGGCTCGCCTGCCTCGTGGCCTTGGACCGCCTCTTCGCGCTCTGGCTGCGTCCGGGGAAGCGACTCGGGGCGCTGGTGCTCGCTGCGACCGCGTCCGGCGTGGACGTCTTGCTGCACGCCGCGGGCGTCCGGTTCACGGCGCTGGACGGCGACCTGCCCGGCTTCCCGGTGGGCCACTGGTGGACGGACCTGTACGTCGGCCAGCTGCTGACGTACCTGCCGCACCTGCTGTTCGCGGTGGCCCTGCTGCTGTGGTCCGTCACCGGCCTCGTGCGGTGGTGGCGGGCGGAGGGCGCCCTCTGGAGGGGCCTGCTGCCCGCGTTCGTTCTCGCGATCGAGCACCCCCCGGACGTCGCGATCCTGCTGGCGTGGTCGGTCGCGCTGGGGGTCGCGCACGTCGCCGCCCGCGGGGACCGTGGTCGCGTCTCGGTGGGACTCGGCGGCCTCGCCCTGTGCACCGTCCCCACGGTGGCCGGGGTGGCGGCGCTGCTCGCGTCGGACCCCACCTGGGCGCGCATCCTCGAGGAGTCCCTGGTCCAGGCCTCCCCGTCGCCGGTGCTGCTGGCCCTCGGTCTCGGGGTCCCCTTGCTCTTCGCGCTGCCCACGGTCGCCTGCGGCCTCGACGCCCTCCGAAAGCGCGAGGCGAGTCGGTACGAAGCGCAGGTGGCGGCGACCCTGCTCCTCGGCGCTCACCTCGTCCTGCCGTACCTCCCCTTCGACGTCCAGCGACGCCTCGGCCTCGCCCTGATCGTCCCCGTCGCCCTCGCGGCGTGGCTCTGGTTGCGCCACCGGAAGCCGGCGGTCGGGGTGGCCCTGTTGGCGGTCTGTGCCGTGGGCACGCCCCTGAACCTCGCGGACAACCTCCGCTACCTCGACGGGGCCGTCCCCTCCGAGCGCGACGTCTACTACCCCTCCGCCTCGCTCGTGGACCTGCTCTCCACGGCGGAGACGGAGCACGGCGTCGACCACGTCGTGTTCTGCGACGCCCGCGTCGGCATGCTGGTGCCCGCCGTCAGCGGCCTCCGCGTGGTCCAGGGGCACAGCCGCCACACGCCGGGGTTCGCCGACAAGGGCGCCGCGTGGCGCACCTTCATCGCCCCGCCCACGCCGCTCGCCGCGCGGCTCGACGTCGCGCGTTCCGCGGGCGCCGACTGGGTCCTGTTCCGGATCGGCGGGGACCCTGCTCATCCCGACCGCGCGGCCGAGATCGCGCACTACCGACGCTTGCGGGAGGTCCTCGGAGGCTCGCCGTTGGTGACGACGCTCGGGAAGAACGCGGAGTGGGAGCTGCTCAGGATCGAATGACGGGGAGCCGCCCGGCGGCGGTGGTCAGCAGCGTCTTCTCGTGGCGCCCGAGGGTCTTGAGGCGGTCGTTCATGGCGAGGTTGCGGCCGAGGTCGTCGCAGGACTTCTCGCACCCGCAGGCGACGTCGGGGTCGTTGCCGATGTTGCTGAACCAGGGGTCGCGCTTCTGGAGGACGTTCGTCTTGCGCCGGAACTCGCGCTGAGGGCGGTTGTTCCACAGCTCGGGCAGCCGCTGCTCGTTGATGTTGCCGATGGGGATCCGGTGGGACTTGAGGCAGCTGGCGACCTTGCCGTCGGGCATCACGCGCAGGAACGTCCACCCGATGGTGCAGGGGAAGGTGTGCACGATCGACGAATCCCCGCGCCCGTCCACCACGTCCTCGGTGCGCAGCCGCCGCAGCCAGTGGTCGTAGCCGAAGAGCCGGTCGCCGTCGCCGGACGCCTCGAGCCGACGCTGCAGCGCGATCGACTGGTCCAGGAGCCGGGCGCGGGCCGCGTCGTCGAAGAGCAGCACGTCGGTCTTGCCGGGGACCGTGTCGACCACGGTGAACTCGACCGCCTCGCTGCCCGTGTCCTCGACGAACCGGTACATGGCGTCGAACTCGTGGGCGTTGAGGTTGCTGACCACGTGATAGACCTTGACCGTCGGGCCGCGGCCCACCTCCCGCTTGCGGCGGTTGAGGTACGTCACCTGTTTGCGCAGCTTGTCGAAGTCCTTCGCCTTCTTGTTGGGGTGGGTCGCGTCGTAGGTCTCCGGGGAGCCGGCCCACACCGAGACCGTGATGTCGTCGAGCCCCACCTCGCACGCCCAGTCGCACCAGTCGTCGTTGGCGAGCGCGAAGTTGGTGTTGATGGCGACGGTCATCCCGTGGGACTTCGCCCTCTCGACCGTCTCGCGGAGCCAGGGGTAGACGATGGGGTCGCCGCCCCCCGCCATGTAGATGTCGCGCGTGCCGAGCGCGGCGGCGTCGTCCAGGAGCTGGGCGACGACGTCGAAGCGCAGCTGGGCGCGCAGATCCTTGGCGTTGGGGCCGGACTTGCGGAGCAGCGGCGAGTGCAGCCAGCAGGCGATGCAGTCGTTGTTGCAGCGGTTCGTGACGTCGAGCTGGATGGTGTAGGGACCCGTGAACGCGGCCTCGCCGTGGAACACACCGGCCATGTCGAGGCGGCCGCGCAGGGCCTCGCGCAGCCGGTCGGGGGTGGCCTTGGCGAGGCGCTGGACCGTCGCGCGGTTCAGCGGCGGCGGCGGCGGCGGCGCGATGGTGGACTGGGGGACGCTGCTCGCGGCACCGCCTCGACCGTCGGGGCCGAGGCCTCGGCTCGGGGCGCGTCCGTGACCGGACAGGCCGCGCCTGGCCCGGGCCCGCAGCCACGCCTGCTCGACGCGGTCGGCCGTGTGGTTCCACGTGAAGCGGTCCCGCAGGTGCTCGCGGGCCGCGACGCCGAGCTCGTCGCGCAGGTAGGGGTCGGCGAGGAGGCCCTCGATGCCGTCGGCGAGGGCGTCGGCGTCGCCGGGATCCACGAGGCGACCCACGCGCCCGTCGTCCAGGAAGCGCACCGCCTCGCCCACGCGGGAGGCCACGATCGCCTTCCCTGCGGCCATGTACTCCACGATCTTCAGGGGCGACTTCGTGGCGGCCTGGTCCGTGTTCGGCAGCGTCGCGACGGCCACGTCCGCGACGTCCAGATGGTCGGCCACCGCCGAGTGCGGGACGGCTCCGGTGAACCGGACTCGATGGGCGATCCCGAGGCGCGCGGCGTGGGCCTTCACCTCCCCGAGCGTGCGCCCGCCGCCCACGACGACGAAGCCCGCGTTCTTCACCCGCTGGAGGACGAGGGCCGCCGCGTCGAGGAACAGGGGCGCCGCGTGCGCCCCCGCGAGCTGGCCGAGGTAGAGCGCGATGGGCCCGTCGAGCCCGAGCTCCGCCCGCAGCGCCTCGCCGTCGCCGCCGGCGCGGAAGCGGTCCAGGTCGGCCCCCACCGGCGCGTCGAAGAGATCTTCGTCCCGCACGCCGAGCGCCCGGGCCTGGTCGCGCAGGGCCGCGGACGCGACCGTGACCGTGTCCGCGATCTTCGCCAGCCCGACCTCGAATCGATGGATGCGACGCCAGTGAGCGTCCCGGGTGCCGACGGCGTCCGCGTAGATCTGCGCCTCCCAGTCGTCCCAGTCGTAGTGCAGCGGCACCCGGTTCCAGAAGGCCGCGACGGCCGAGGGCAGGGCCGCGTGGGCGAGCCCCTTCTGCACGTGCACGAGATCCGCCCAGCCGGCGAGGGCGGCCATGTCGCGCGACTTGCGCACGCCGAGGCCCATGTGACGGATCCACGGGATCGTCTCGAACGGGAACTCCTGTCGGGCGCGCACGTCCTCGGGCAGGACCTTCGGGTCCGCGAGGTGGTGGACGAGCTTGATCTCGTGCCCCCGGGCCGCCAATCGGCGGGCCAGGGACGTGATGCGAATGGTCCACGGCTCCACCGGGGAGTGGATGTCGTGGGGATGGACCATCAGGACGCGCACGGGGGTTGATTCTGACAGCGGATCCCCCCGGCGGCGAGATCGGCCGAATTTGGCCCCCCGCTGCCGGCCGAGATCCTGCAAAGATGTTCGAGGGCACCCTCTCGCTTGTCCCAGGAGACCCGGTTCATGCTTCGTGTTCGTTTCTTCCTCCCCCTCTCCCTCCTCGCGCTCGGCGTCGGCTGCACCTCGGTGGAGGGTCAGTCCTCCCTCGAGCTGAAGACCAGCGGCGGGCACGTCCTCGACGATCGCAACTGGGCCGTCGGCAGCGACATCGGCATCTCGGCCCAGGGCGCGATGCTCGGATCCAACGAGGTGACCTTCGAGAACGAGGGCGACCCCGTGGTGGTCGAGAACAGCGACCCCTTCTACGGCGGCATGGCGATCCCGTCGCTCTTCCCCGGCATGGACGAGTACCGCTACAGCTACGGCACGGTGGAGCGCGAGGGCGACTTCGACATCGTGGTGGCCGACGGCTGGGGCATCGAGCGCGAGCGGGTGAGCACGTCGGCCCGTGAGGTCGACGACGTGGCCTTGGGCGTCGCGCTGGACGACTGCCCCGAGTTCGCGGACTTCGTCTTCGATCGCGGCAGCTCCCCGGCGCTGCTGGAGGGCTCGACGATCACGCTGACCCCCGCGCCCCTGGACGACGAGGGCAACCCGCTCGTGGGCACCGTGGACGTCACCTGGGACACCGACCTCACGAACTGGAGCGACGACTGGGGCCTCGAGTCCTGGGGCTCCTTCCTGACCGTCGAAGTGACCGAGAGCGGCTCCGTCTCCATGGACATCGGCGACGCGTCGCGCGAGATCGAGGTGCTGGCGGTGAGCGAGGACGAGCTCGCCGAGCTGCACATCCTCGCGATGCCCGAGAAGCACGGCGAAGAGAACCACTCGCTCCTGTCCGTCGTGGCCACCACCGACGACGGCCGCGTGGTCCACGGGCTCCTGCCCGAGTGGTCCAACGGCGGGGTCTCGCAGACCGTGCACGCGGACAACGACGCCCCGATGGAGGCCTGCTTCGGCGGGCTCTGCGCGACCTGGGACGGCATCGAGTAGCTCCTACATCCCCGCGCTGCTAGGACTCGCCCCGTGCACAGGGGCGTCGTCCACTTCCTGATCGTCTGCCTGCTCGTCCTCACCTCGGGGTGTGTGACGACGGGCTATCGCGACGCTGTGGCCCGATTCGCGCTGTCCACGGTGGCGGTCTCGGAGGCGCTCTCCTCCCAGATGTCCGCGGCCGACGTGCAGGCGCGGCAGCAGGCGGTGTTCGAGGGCTACGGGGGGTTCGAAGACCTGTCCACCATGGCGTCGCCCAAGGCGGCGGCCCTGGCCGCGCGCGGCCGGATGACCGACGAGCAGCGCCGCACCCGCAAGAAGGCGCTGGTGCTCCTCGGGGCGTACGGAGCGCTCCTCCAAAAGCTCTCGGTGGCCGAGACGCCGGGGGACGCCGCCGCCGCCGCGAAGACCCTCGGCAGCGCGGCCGACGACCTCATCACAGCCGTCGTGACGTCCGAGGCGGTGGGCGGGGAGAGCCCCTTCGCGGGCCTCGGAGATCCCCTCGCCGCGCTGTCCTCGGCGGCCCTGAAGGCGGCGCTCGAGGCGGCGATCCGCAACGCCCTCGACGAGGCGATCGCGGGCGGGACCGAAGCCATCGCCGCGCTGGCGCCGGCCCTCGAGAGGGACGTGGCGGCCCTCCACGCAGACCGCAGGGCTTGGCTCGGCGAGCGTCGCAACGTCCTCAACACCGCCCTGAAGCACACGGTCGAGGCGGCGAAGACCGACCCCGCCGCGCTCCTCCAGGTCATCGAGCTCACGGAGCGCGTGGTGGCGGCGGACGACGCCCTGCGGCTGTGGTCGGCCGTGCGTCCCGAGGCGGCTCCCCGGGCGCTGCTCGTGGCCCACGGGAAGCTCAAGGTCTACGCCGAGGGCGGGCACAAGGAGGAGGCGCTGGTGGACGCCGCCACGGCCGTGTATGCCCTCGGCAACGCCACCTACCAGCTCGTGGACGCGCTGCGTCTGACCGACCCCGCGGCCGTCGCCGGAGAGACCGAATGACCCGCGCCGAACTCATCCACGCCGTCGGGGACGCGCTCACCAACCTCGACCTGATCCGGTTCGACCTCCACCTGACGGACCCCCGTCGCGCGGGCGTGAACGCCCAGCGGGCCGAGCTCGGCCGCCTCCTCGACCTCCTCGTGGACGCAGAGATCGACGACACGACGGCGGCCTACGGCGAAGCGACCGCCCTGCTGATCCCGCTCAACGCCGACCTCAAGGCGACCGCGGCGGACCTGGGGAAGCTCAAGACGGCCCTCGAGACGGTCGGCAAGGTCGTCGACGTCCTCAAGCAGGTCGCCGGTGTGGTCCTCCCGTTGATCCCCTAG
>Ga0114932_10003979_pt1 | contig 14086 bp, 10 predicted proteins | sample 2SBtaG_2_FD_87286 | JGI IMG/M metagenome (GOLD analysis project Ga0114932, IMG submission 87286) | Deep subsurface microbial communities from Kolumbo volcano to uncover new lineages of life (NeLLi) - 2SBTROV12_ACTIVE470 metaG | ecosystem: Environmental > Aquatic > Marine > Volcanic ...
ATTTAAGGTAATAACAATGGAACATGACTATTACGCAAACAAGAATGATAACGATAGATCTGCTATGCGCAATATACTACAATCTAATGGATATAAACTTGTGTGCGCAGATGTGGGTAATAACTCCGGGCCTCAGGAGGACTGGTATATTCATCCCTCCCATATAGATCAATCTAGGTGGGAACATGTGGTGTGTTCGGACCTTAAGCATACCGAAGTAAGAAAGTTAATGGGTATTATAGACGAAAGACTAAACTGGTGATAGATTTATTTAACATTAACCAATACCAAATAGACACAAGCAAATTTAGCAACATGCTACATGATAGTATTGTTCAAGAATTTGAATGTGCTTTCGCTGAATATGTGGGGGCCAAATATGCACGTTCTGCAAACAGCGCTTCTAGTCTCATATTTCTTGCTTTAAATGGGCTACGAACCACCATAGATCTCCCTAGCACAATACCAATTGTGGTTCCAAATATGGTAGTCAATAGTGGGAATCAGATAAGATTTTACGATGATGTAGAATGGGTGGGCCATAAGTATAAACTTTATGAAAACAAATATCAAGAATTGACCGTAATTGATTCAGCTCAAGAGGTCACGCGAAACCAATATAGAGATCATGGTGACTCAAATGCTGTGATGATATTTAGCTTCTATCCCACAAAGCCTGTAGGTGGATGTGATGGAGGAATGGTGGTTTCTGATAATAAAAATGAAATAGATGGCTACCGTCTGATGACCCTAAATGGCACCAGATTAAATGAAAATAGCTGGGAAAGAGATCATGTAGCAGCAGGATATAAGATGCATGCTAATTCATTACAAGCATATATAGCGAATAAGAATCTCAAAAAACTTGACCATAAGAATGAAAGATTAGCAGAGGTTTGTGAAATTTATAATCGTAAGCTTGGATATACTAATACAAGTAAACATCTATATCGAATACGTGTCTCCGATAATAAGCAATTTATATCGGACATGAAAAAAGAGGGAATAAATTGTGGGATACACTATCGCCACTGTCACGATAAACAATTTTATGGACATTTTCACACCGGAAACTTAACGTTATCTGAAAATGAATCTAAGGTTACTGTTAGTCTGCCGTTTCATGAATTATTAACCAACCAAGAAATTAATAGGGTAATAAAAAATGTTAGGAAGCTGGCCAACATTTGAAGATAATAGGGGCCTATTGATACCCATAGAATTTGATAGGCTTGACTTTACCCCACAACGTATATTTTACGTTACTGGAGTGCCCCAAGGTGACGAAAGGGGACATCATGCGCATTACACAGGACAACAAATACTAACATGTATTCAGGGTGAAATTATAGTCAAGCTGCACGATGGTAAAAAATTAAAAACTGTGACACTCAAACCTACCCAGTGGGTTTTGGTGGACCGTTTGATCTGGGATTCCCAAATATTCGTGACTGGAAATGATGTATTAATGTGCATCTGTTCTACCCCCTACACAAAAGCAGACTACATAGAAGATTTTGAAGTCTTTAAAAAACTAGTAGGAGGTAATTAAGTGTGTCAGATGGATTTAAATATGTTATAATATATAACACAACTTAACAAGGAATGACAATATGCTTAACGTATGCGCTACGGTAAATGACTTAGGGCCATCTCAAAAGTCTTTTTATCTTATTAAAGAATTCAATAGGGCTGGTACTGAGACAGACCTATCTACAACTGTATTCTATAATCGCGCAGCCATTCCTGTAACAAGGCCAATATTCTCATGTTCTAGTATTTCGTTTTTTGCTTCTTATCAGGGGCACGCTATTAGCACCACTATTGACGAAGCGAACACTCTCCTACAAACTAGCAATAGTGCAGTAAAATATTTATATCTATGGGATATAGATTGGCTCAATCATCCGGTAAACTATGGCGCGGCAACAAAGATCCTGTGTGACCCTCGACTAAAAATCATAGCACGCAGTAGTTATCACGCCACTATTATAGAAAATTTTTGCAACAAACAACCTGTTGGACAAGTGGACAACTGGAACTTACAACAAATACTAGAGGTGATCAATGGAGATTGACGAAGCATATGTAATTCAACAGTATCAAAAAAATAATAGTACCTACTCCATTGCTAAAGAATTGAATACGTACCCAAAAAAAATTGAGCGCATTCTAAAAAAGAATGGTTACTCATTACGTAATAAGTCTGAGGCTCAGGCTCTTGCTCTAAAATCAGGGCGCAGTAAACATCCTACAGAAGGTATCCCACGCACTGATGAACAAAAGGTGCGTATCAGTCAAGCAGCTGCTCAACGCTGGAAAGAGATGTCACCTAAAGACAAGCAGAAATTTAACCTACAGGCTAAACAAAGATGGCAACAAATGTCTCCCGAAAAGAAACGAGAGATGTTAGAAAAAGCCGGTCGCGCGCTACGGCAAACAGCTATTGAAGGATCTAAAGCAGAAAAATCTTTGAAAAAAAACTTGACAGAAGCTGGATATAGTGCTATACTACACAAGAAGAATTTGGTAGAAGGTAATTTTGAGATCGATCTATTTTTGCCAGAGCTAAATACCATCATAGAGATAGATGGCCCACAACACTTTCTGCCCATATTTGGAGAAGATAGATTAAAAGAAGTAATCAAGTTTGACGCTATAAAAAATGGACTTTTAATTTCAAAAGGATACTGCGTGATTAGAGTGCGATATTTATGTAAACATATTTCGCAAAGCGTAGAACGTAAACTTTGGACTTTAGTATCGGAACAGGTGGAAAAAATTCAAGTAAATTTCCCACCTAAGAGTAAACGTTTTATTGAATTGGAGATAAGTAATGACTAAGACGTTAGACACAGATTTGTTTGACGCGGACAGTATGGTGGAAGATGAGCCCGTTGAGATGGAATCAGTTAATACGATGCCAGCTTATGGGTCAAAGGAATGGAATGATTATATCATGGAGCAATTTGAAGCTCGTGAATTGATTGATGGAAATCCAACCTGCGCTGGCCTGAGACGTGTCGCAGAGGATGTATTGGGTGATATCGTAAGCAGTAGACCTGCACAGGTATTTCCTTCTACTGATGCTAATGGTCCGGGACGTGCAACAGTTGTATTTGAAGTGGTTATTAACTGGATGAATATGGGTCAGATGCGCACGTTTGCAGACGTTGCAGATGTGTGGCACGGAAACACAGATGATCTATTCTGTGCCCATCCAGTGGCCACAGCGAGCACGAGAGCAGAAGGTAGAGCTTTGAGAAAAGCGCTAAAGGTTAGGTGTCTAGCGGCAGAAGAGCTAACTAGGAAAAAGGACGTTGAATCTATCGTGAGAGAATCTGTTAAGTCAGATCAAACCACAGATGGAGAATGGAAAGAAGAAGATCCTATTAGCATGCCACAGACAAACTTTATTGATAGCAAATGTAAACAACTAGATATCAATGTGATAGAATTTATTAATCACGGAAAGGAGTCATATACCTCAATTAATCAAGTTAGTAAAAAAACAGCGTCTAAAATGTTGTCGCTGTTGAATGAGTATCAAAACAAAAGTAAAAATATCCCGGAAGATGTTTTGGGATATAATGCGAACTGGAGGTAAGTATGAAAATCAAATATGTGTTAGGCAAATTGACAGTTGAGTTTGAAGCGGATACCGTTAGAGAAGTGTTTGGACAACTGTCGTCTTTTCAAGAAGTGTTTGGGGAGATCAAATGTGGTAAATGTAGCTCCGATAACCTCAGGTTCGTAGTTCGTGAAAACGAAGGCAACGAGTATTATGAGGTTCGGTGTCAGGACTGTGGAGCTAAGTTAGCATTTGGCGCCCATAAAAAGGGTGGGGGGTTGTTCCCGCGACGTAAAGATGCTGATGGAAATTGGCTATCAGATCACGGGTGGCAAAAGTGGAACCCTAAAACCAAATCACTTGAATAAAAAAGTAACCCCGCTTTCGCGGGGTTTTTTTGTGTCTCGATTATATGATAAACAAACCTTATAAATATTCTAGAGACACATAGAGTCCGTATTGCTCTTTAGAGCCAATAGCCAGTGGAGTAGCTGAAAGCGCTACACACCAAGTGTGGTGAGTATCGATTCCCGTACCACCATACGTGTTGGCAATATAGGATACATTTGAGCCATCCCCAAAGTTATTACCAGCACCAAACAGTGTTGACTGCTTTGAAGAGTCAATGTATTGGGTCCACTTGGGCCATACCATACCAGTGGTAATAGCTTCAGAGCCAGAAAGTTGCTTTTGGCCACTACCGGGAGAATCAAGTAGCGGTACCACAACACCACTACCACCTACCGTTTCACGGTCACCCGTGACTTGACCAAGGCGCACATCTCCGTTGACATTTGTCAATTCGGCAACAGTATCTAAACCGTTTTTGAAAGTGGTACCTACACTATTTTTATAATAGTTATTGGCAACCATTTCATCTGGCCATGGCTCGCCCCACCAGAGCGAATCTCCACTACCTACAAACGAAGAACCAACACCAGCGCCTGTAACTGAGTCTTGGGTATTATATGCAGCACCACCAAAGTTAACAAGTTCAGCAGCTTTAGTGTTAACACCACTAGCTGGATTATTAATATTGGTTCGGTCATAAATCCGCAGTTGTACGTTCTGTGTTTTAACAGCTGTAGTATGTCCAAACTGGATACCAAGCGTACAAGCGTGGGATTTAACACCCGAAAGCCCCATATAGTAGTTGGAACTACCATCTTCGGCAACATAAGCCATACCACTAGGATAAGTAGAAGCTACATATTTAGTATTATTTGCAGCCCCTTTAGTTACACTACCATCAGCATTTGAAATATAGGTAGTATCTTGATATGAGCCGATCTGAACAGATGAACCGGCTGTTGTGCCAAAAAACCCCAAGCCTGAACCGCTTAAGGTATAACTAGCCGCAGGCGCTATCGAAGTAGCTGCCATATTAGTCTGAAATGTAATTTCTGCCATAACTGGTTAATCTCCTTAATTCACAAGGTTTGTCTCTTATAAATACACAATAATCATGAAACTCTGGCTTTTTTTCTAACGTCCGCCGCAACCCCCACAATTACTACCCTTTCTGGGTATTGGGGCAACAGACTCCCATTTTCCTATGGGGCACCCCTCCGATGCCCATGTCGTCTTAATATTTAAAAAACAGCCACACTCGGAGCAGTGGGGATTTTGGCTGTTATTATCGTAAAATTCACACGGTTTACATATATCCATTCTTTCTTGCTGTACTTCGGGTGATACTAAATGCATGCCCGTAGCCACATGATTTAAGGTGGCCTTTAATAGGTTTTTAGCTTTCCCTACTAATCCGGGAGTAGTGGATTCTTTTGCTAAATTATACCAATCGTTAGCGTCCATAATTATTTCCTCATTGCCATGATTGTCTGCATCCAATATGAGTCCATTCTGTCGTGCCCAACAGACCAGCGGTGGTTTGTGCCAACCTGCCTTCCCATTGTAAATCACTATGATATATATTGTCCGCATTACAAAATAGAGCTTCATCTGGCATTGTAGGGGCGTCCCAACGAGAAGCCGTAAACACACCAGATGCTGAGGGACTAAGAATGGGCGCGCTCCCGTAGTGTGTTTGCAGCCATCCGGGCCATGGTTTGGCTGTTGATTCAGATTGATCAACATTCAAACGATAAAATCTACTACAATCATAGGTATTGCTTGATAACGGACAGCACCTATCTATATCGTGACGGTAGCTAATATAGTAATATCTCCAATTTCTCTGCCTTTGCAGTGACAACCCCAGTCCCCCTTGATCTAGATTATCTTCCTGAAAGGCACAAATTAAACCTTTGTTTAATATTTTGCCATAATTATTCGGATAGCCCCGACTATTAACACGAACAACAAAATCGTGTGGTGGACAAGTATCTACTACAGTAGCATCATCATTTATGGATTGAAAATCTATATTAAATGCGCCAACCGCAGAACTAGAGCGTCCACCAACCTCTCTTATTTGCTCAACGTCTGTTCTATCCATTACGCCACCCTCTATCAGACTTTCGGTGTATGGGTCAATGGGCTGCGAAACGAGGTCTAGTGTGTTAAAGTTATAAGCTACAACATAGCATCCCGGTTCTAATATAAGTGGATATTTTCCTTCATTAGTAAAAAGACCTGATTGTATTAACTTATTTATTTGTTCGTTAGTATACTGATTTTTCCAATACGGTACGCTATCTAATGTTATGCTTTTTCTTACTGTTTCTGAGCAGCCTGCATTACATCTATCACTATTTATAGAAAGATGAAATCCCGACATATATTTTCTTTCAGCGGGTTTATCATAATATAGAATATCTTGTATATTGTTTACAATTTGTGCATACATATCATAGGAAGAACTAAAAATACTTCTATAGCATGGTCTAACGGTGTGAAAATCGTAGACCGTGTGGCCAAATAGATCGGTACCCCGCGCCCATCTTTCTGGAGCACCATCACAATAATTACTACATAAGTCGAATTCTTCAGATAGGAGACATCCATGTTTTATACAGAAGGGCAATCTAACACGATTTCTCGGAAGCAGATTTCCCAAGTATTCTCCACCCCCCGACGTGTTCACAATCTCACCTTCCCACCCATTGGCCGTTGAATTAATATAATTAAAAACCATTGGAGACGAACAGTCTGAATCAATGTCGCGAAAAGTGGCCGCTGTTGCGAGCGAGTGTATGTATTCCGATGCCGGTCTAGTAAAAGTTTGATTTAATGCCATGTTATCATAATCCGATAGTGGTCTTCCGTCATCACAAAAAGATGGCCTACAGCATTGGGTTCCCCAAAATAAATCCCCGGTGGCACCAAAGCTGCTGCCCCCGCTGACGGCGCTGCCATAACCCGCTGGTGCCGCCTTGTCTTCAGTCATTTTTAAAACGGTTAACTGATGTAAATCCTTGTCGCCAATAGTTCTTTCTACATCTCCTATTAACTGTGCCTTAACATAAGAAGCTGTATTCAGATTAATTATTTTATAAGCTGTGAACGGTCGCATAGAGCTTCTATCTGCATATTTTCCTTCAAGGGGAACGCAATTTCTACTGGGGGGAAAAATAAAAGATCCACCTAAATTACCATTGGGATTATTTTGAAAATTACTTAAATGCCAGCCCACATGAAGATGTGGAGGTTTTAGCTCACACTCATCCCCATAAGCTGCACCGGGGTATTCGGCGGGTATGAAATCTCCATGATCAATAACCCATGGAGAGCAACAGCATTCAGGCCCTTTACAACATCTACATGGTCGTCCCATAATTTACTCCTAAGTAGCTGGACATCCCACCCAGAAGGGAATCCATTCATAATTTAACCTAACGACCATTACCCATATGTTACCGGAGGCTGATTGCGCTAAGGTTTCATCACGATTATAACATGTGATTGTTTCACCTTGGTTAACGAAAGCATCTCCCTTAGAAGCATCACCTCTTTTTCTCAGCACCTCGACTGTAAAGGTACTAGGGTTATTAATACCACCGGCAACAATGTCTGTTTTTAATTTGCCCCCTAGTATTTGGAGACCACCAGCCCACACTTGTCGTTCATCATCCCACATTAAATGAACAGGTCCAGTTTTCCATTTAGATCTTTGATTCACCACATCGGGATCAAATTGTGTTACTCCTGTACTAGACACAGATGCAGGAACCGCCTGATCAGCAATATCAAAGCCCCATCCAGACAACAAAAGAGGACCACGTAAAGCTAGAGGTCTTACGCTTTCAATTTTACCGCGCTCTGACTCAGTCAATTTTGGCAAAGATAAATCTTTAGTTTGTCCCTGAGAGTCCCCATGCACCACAGCCATATAATCATTATGCTGCATCCAATAGCTACCATCACCACCTAGAATATTTGAAAAATAAGGATTCAATTCTTTATTAGTAGGCCCCACAAATGAACCACCACCAAATGGTCCTGTTTCAGTATCTTCAGTATTGGCGGGAGGTCTAAATCCCGGTGTTGGATCATTAGCGCCCAAGCCCTTTGTAATAGAAATAGGTGTCCATTGTTGTTCTAGTGTGCATCCAGAACTAGCATCATAAGAACTCATTACATTCGGACCCGCGTCTCCAAGCTCTACATTAGATCCTTCTGGATGCGGATTCGAGAACAATTTAAATATCTGCATAGCAGATGCGGGCCTATTAGTAGTAAGCCGTGCAGCCAAATCCTTTGGATCGCTTTTTTCAAATTTCAATTTTGGAAATGGTTTCTTTTGAACCTTTCCGCGCTCCGTTTGCATAAAGGCTAAAGTGGCTTTATTGATACGTGAAATTCTATCAATATTATACTTAGCCATTTTCCCAAAGTTAGGAGTCCATGTATTAAATTTATATGTTGTTTTTACACCGCCCTCACTAATACTAATGTCTAAATTAGTAACATAAGGACCACCTCCAGCAAATCTATCAGCGATATTATAAGCTGGAAATTCAGCCAGTTCCACATAACCGCTTTCAGCAGCAGTCATTCTCGCAATACCAGTATAAGCAATAGCAAATGCAGCCTGATCCATGAGCGGCTGACTGCCGAAAGTTTCAGGACGTAAGGCTTCATCCATAACTACTTCGGCTTTACCGTTTAGGGCTCCATAACCATACCACGGACCCCATTTATAACGATTACTTTGTTGGGGAATGCCAAATGATATAGGAGCAACCACATCAGCGGCTATAGGTATTTGGGTATTAGCTTTACCGGGTCCAATATAAGCAGCAGGAGGAATAGCTTCCCCAAACACATACGCTGTCAGTACCGATAAACCAAAATCAGGAGTAGTTAAAGAATCATAATTTTTAACTTGTGACCCAGATCGAACTATAACATATGGTAAACCAAATATCCAATAGATATCTTTTTCAGGGCCACCTTTAGATGAAGCTAAAGTGCCGCCCGAAGAAAACGAATAGTCACTCCCTAGATTGCTATAATCGTAGCTAGAATTATTAGCCCATACAGCAGCGCTTTTTAGTTTACCCTCACCATCATAAAATGATACATCTGGAACCGGTTTAGCTATAGTATATGCCGACTCCGCGATATCCCATGAGGTTTCGTATTGAACATCTTCGGAAATCCATCTTAGGTTATTTCCAATTCCACCGGGCTCATATGGTAAAGGGGCTAAAAATACTTGACCATAAAACTGATCAGCTACCTTCTTGACACCATTATATATTTTTTGCACATACTGTTGCAATGCTTCATTGTAAGCTTTGTTAGATGACTCAGCTGATGTGGCGGCTAAATTTAGTGGTCCACGTCTACCAGCCGCCATTTCAGCAAACATGAGGGTATTAGCCTCAACCCCAACACACCATGGGTCACGAGCAAACGTACCACTTTTAATAGACTGAAATACCTTATATGTTTGCCATGCTTCTTGTCCCCCTAGCGCTAATCTTAATTCAAATATAGTAGCATTATATCCCGCTCCAGCCGAATAATCATCTAATAGAATTGGAACCTGTGCTGTAGACTGATAAGCGGTAGACACAGTAGCTAGATTAGGAGACATCACATACTGAGAAGCAGCTGTTTTGCCCCACACTGGAATACAATTTCCAATCGGGACTTCATAATAACGACTAGCAGCGCCCCCTATAACAAGCTTTTGTGTAGCAGTATCTGTTAATTCTTCTCCAACATCAGAAGAAATTAATTTATCACCCTTCGCAGCGGCTACCATTGATTTAACAACACCAGCGGCCGGTTGCTCGCCTTTATTAATTACTTTAATTTCAATGATAGGATCTTCAAGAGTCCCACCACCATCTTCAGTAGGATCTGATTCACCCTTAATATTTACAAAATAATCATACTGTACAATTTCTGTACACTCTTGTAAAATACCATTTAGGTTTTGTACTGGACCTTTAACCCTAAAGTATTGTGGCACAATATCCTTTAGTTCCGTAAGGTCAATAGTGTATTCACTTTCTCCAAATTTAGCGGGACCACCAAAGCTAGAGTCCCCTTCTGAAATAACTTCAATTAATTCTAATAATCTAGGCGCAGGGAAACCGGCACTATTTACATCAGCGTTACCAAAGTTACCACCAAATGCATAATTTTCTTCGTGACCAAATGGATTATATACATTGTTAATTTGGTTTGTAAAGTTAGGATTGTTAGAGGGGTAAAACCTATCATAACCACTACCTATATTAAAACCGGTCCCTTCAAATTCATCCAGAATAACCTGAATACCATCAAGAAGTTTAGAAGGGGATTCGATCACAATATCATATGTTCTACCACCAGTACTCTCTTTATATGTCCATCTCTGAAAAACGCCACCAAAATAAAAACCATGAAAACTAAAATAACAGGCAGTTCCAACTTGGGGCAGAGCTATATGGACTCCATTATTTGGATCTTCTACTAATGTTAATTGGCATGAGCCCCCTTGACCTCCCCATCCTATAGAGGTACTAATATTGGAAACATATGCTCCAAACATTTTAGGGGACGATGTTATAGCTGTTACTGCTGCCATTATATGTATATCCAACTAATGGAAAGATTATAAGATCCCGTAGAGGGAGACCATGATTCCGTTTTAGTTTCCTGATAACTAGTCGAAGTGGGTTTATAGGAATTAGCAATTGTAGTTCCATCTGGTTTGCTAGATCTAGAGCCTCTTAACATTACTACATCCAATGTCACACTCACCTTTTTCTCCTTAGTGGTACCCATGTCCTGAATTACTGGTCCATCAGCTTTACCTATAATAGGAATAATTGCGATAATTTGATCAAGACCATCTTCATTATCATAATTTACAGTTACCGATTCTGAAAGCGCGCCAGAAATTTCGGGCTCTAAATCATTAAAAGACACACTATATGTTATAGTTCCACCTGATTTATTATGCCCAATACTTTTATTTAATTGTGTGTTTCGTAGCGTGCCCCCAAGAGCAGCAGCAGTATAAGCGGCATTTGCTAAAGTATATGCGTATGTTAGAACGGTAGATAATACTCCTGATGCATTTGTATATCTGTCATCAGTGCCACTATTGCCGGGAGCTGCTGTTGATAAACCGGTAATAGTACCACTAACTGTCACAGTAGCCGATTGTGCATCTTGAGACGAATCTAAACTAGCCTCTGCCTCATGAGTAGCTAAACCCACCCCATTCGGTACCATAAGCCACGTAGTAGTAACGGAATAACTACCTTCGGCTAAATTAGTACTCACTGTACGAAGTTTATTGACAGCAGTATATGCGCTTAAAGCGTAGCCTAACCCTCCCCCTAGAGTAAGGGTATCATAACTACTAGCAGCCGCACCGCCTACAATGTTAGTACTAACAGAAGCGGGCGTATCTACCAAACGACTTTGAACCCATGCCACGCACTGCTCCCAAGCCTCTGATGACACACTTCCGCCACCACCACTAGTGAATTTTTTAATACCAGTTCCTGAGACACTTTGACTTAAAGTATAAGTTCTTTCAGGAGTACCACTTATATCACTAGAAGCAAATCCAACAGTACCTTCATTTTCTGATACATCCCACGATTCATCCATAGCAGACATACAATAGGTAGGATCTACTTTAGCGTCTATGGCTGTAGTGTTGTTACTAGCTGAAGAAGCATCTTGATATGCCTCAAAAGACATGGAATATTCTAGAGTTTGTATTCCGGCGCTTTCTTCTGTTTGTTCTTGACACTCCACACTTAAGAGTCTAGCATCTGTAAAGATTATTTTATTAGCTTTACCGCCATAAGGGTCAATGGATAGTTTTCCAGCTCCATTTAAATATGCTTGGGCTCGCGACATTTGTAGATTATTAATTGCCTGTCCCTGAATTCTTGATTGGCGCGCACCTTTATCTGTGATATCTTGAGTATCATCTTCATGGATTGTAGCTGTTCCAGTGACATTAATAGTAAACTTCGACCCTAATGGAGTGCTATCTCCAGCCCTTAGGATTTCCCTAGAAAGAGAATATCGCGGAAATGGTCCCGGTTGTCCTTCTAAAGAACCAGAAGTTCCTCCACCAAATTGAATTGTGCTACCGTCCCCACCATGAGGGGTATATAGAATAGCCATGTTTTACTCCCTGTAACCATGAGTGAAGAGCGTGATACCCGTATTGGGAGGAGCGTATGTATACAAATTAGCGCTGCCAGTGCTTACAAAAGCTCCACTAACATTTAGAGGCACATTACCTGTAGCAATTGTTGAATTCATATATAATGTAACAGCATCATCGGTTGGTTTATTCATGAATAGTGTGGTCACCCCAGTACTATAAGGATTAGCGCCCAAGTATAAAGTTGTATCCTGAGGTACGGTATATCCTGAATCATTATTACCATCCATTACGACCGTAAGAATACCAGAATTAGTATAAGCGCCACCCGCTCCAGTTGGCGGTATATATGTTGCCATATGTAATGGCACAGATAAAATACCACTACCTATTTGATGGGTGTTCACATGTAGGGGTATTCCGCTACCCTTATCCGCAAAAGCACTACCAGACATATGGATACTAACACCACTAGAATAAATAGCTGTATCACCCGGAAATACTTGTTGCAAGAATAAAGGAATATTGCTATTAGCATCTACATCTTTTCCAACAAACAGTGTCGTGGTGCTTGCGGTTCCAGAACCAGTAGAGCCATCTACCTGTAAACTTATAACACCGGAATGATCTGTAACAGCTGCTGTAAATAACGTTAAAGGTTTTTCGGGCATTATATACGGAAGAGCTAAAGTGGTAGAATCATTATAAGGTACCACAGCACCACTCACCGCCAAAGGTATACCAGAGAACCCAGCTTGATTAATATGAAGTGTGATAGATGGTTCACCAACCTGATTCACCTGATTCATATATAATGTAGTAACGCCCGAAGCAGGATTAAACGGACTAACAAACAAAGGCGCACTAGCTGTTGGGCCACCTATGCCAGATGCATATAGTTTAATAGAATTATTATTTAACGATGGCCCCTTAATGAATAATGTACCATCTACTACACGCTGCAAATTAAGAATAGACAACTTCTGTACACGGAATGAATATCTTTCGTCATTATGATATGGGCTATCGCGCCGTACTACAAATTCTCGCACCACACCCAGTTTTTGAGTGGTGCCAAAGTCTAGTCTTTTCATGGAAACAATACGTGACCATCTGCTCATAACATCATCTGTTACGTGCTGTAAATCACTTGGAGCATATGGGCTTGTTTCATTTTTAATGTTTCTATCGGTATAGGAGGTAACCCCATCTATTGTCTCATAACTAAATCCAAATAGTTGACCACTACGCAGATTATAGATAGTACTATCACCACTATACTTAGTAAATCCAGTCACATTCTGTTGTGTTATTGTGGCATCTGATAATGCAATGGGATCAAGTTTGCCCGGCAATACAATTGATGAACCAAAGTTATCACCAGAATCAATAGTTGCGCTATCGGGCAAGCTGATACTAGCACCCAGATAAGTATTCAATAATACTGGAGTTGTATCGCTTACATCAAACAAATAAGCTCGACCCGCACCAATTTCACTATCGCTGTTACCACCCGGTTCAGACACTACTAGATTATCTTCATAATAATCAAAATCATAACCAAACAATGAATATTGGTCATTGGATAATGTGGAGTTTCTATATTCTGAAAGATTAGATAACACATTACCAGAAGTATAACCCTTGGCATATACTGCGCCTTGATACACCCATGCGGTTGCATCCCCGCTACGTCGGTATATGTATACCGCACCCATAGCATTGGGGAAGTAGGGATTAGTAAGATCATTAAAGACATATGGATCAAACAAGGTGGCACCAACAAACATAATTTTACCACCACTCACACTAAAGTCATCAAAGATCTTAAATGGAGAACCAAAACCCACCAACCGATTATTCGGTGTGATATAAGGTAGGTTTTCTGGCTTAGTATACGCCTGAGCATCTGATAGCTCGGAAAATTTAATCATCCTAGAAGGTGTACTATAGTTATCGCTTTCTGTGAGTTTCCAAATCTC
>Ga0114932_10003982_pt1 | contig 14082 bp, 10 predicted proteins | sample 2SBtaG_2_FD_87286 | JGI IMG/M metagenome (GOLD analysis project Ga0114932, IMG submission 87286) | Deep subsurface microbial communities from Kolumbo volcano to uncover new lineages of life (NeLLi) - 2SBTROV12_ACTIVE470 metaG | ecosystem: Environmental > Aquatic > Marine > Volcanic ...
AGAGCGCCCGGTCCTTTGCTCTGGGGGTCTCCGATTTCCTCAAGCACCGCCATGCCGCACAGCTGGCCGAACAGGCGGGCCAGAGCCTGCAGGCCCTCGAGCAAGCACTCGACGGGGGTGCGGTCGACCGTCAAGACGCCCACCGGCTGTTCACCGAGGCGCGCTTCGGATTCCGTCACGCCCTCAGAGAGTGGCCTGAGAACGCCTCTGCGGCCGCTTCGCTGTCGTGGGCCACCGAGCGCATGATTCGCTATGAGCTGTCCGCGGGCCACGGCCGCTCCGCCGAGATGTTGCTTCAAGAGCTCGATCCCCAGCCTCACAAGCTCGCTGCCGAGGTCCGCCATGCCGTCCAGGCGTCTGCCGAACATCGTGCGATTGCGGACCAAGCCATGCGCGACGCCGACCCGAGCGTCGGCGCCAGAACCCGAGGGCTCGCCGCAGTCAGCGTGGGCTTGGCCTACACCATCATTCCGATGGTCGTGCCGAAGCTGCGGGGCATGACGGTGCTCGACATCACCCTGCGGGACAACTTCCTGTTCGCCGGCGGATTCCTGACGCTGGTGCTGGCTGTCGGCTTCTACGACCGCTGGCGGGTGCTCGATTCGGCCTTCAATCGAATCAGCCTAGGGCTGCTGATCTTGACGCCCCTGGGCCAGATGTTGATGGCGACCGCGGGCTACTTGCTCGAAGTCGAGGCGGCCAAGGTCGTTGTCATGCACTTTCTGCTGTGGTCAGGCCTGAGTGCCGTGGCATCGATCGCTCTCGACCGGCGGTTGATCGTCTGCAGCCTTGGATTTCTGGCGGGATTCTTCGCGTCGGCCTGGTGGATTGAACAGACCTACATGTTCATGGCTGCAGCCAACTTCACGTTCGCTTTGAACGTCGTGTGGGTCTGGGGCGGATTGACAGACGAAAACTAGCCCGCAGCTACACAGATCCGCATTTCGATCCGACGGGAACAGGCAGATGCCGACCCCCTCCCTGCCACAACCCGAATTCGCCGACCCCGAATTCACCCTGACCAGCCCCGGAGCTCCCGAGCGCGATCAGTTTCCGGACACCGCGTTCTTTGAGCCCACTCCACCGGCCCAGCAGAACCAAGGGCTAACGCCGGCATCCGTCACCACATTTACCGCGGGCTTCGTGCTGGCCCTCGCCCTCGTTTTCGCCCTTCCGACTGCACCGCCGCCGCCCCAGCAAGTCGCCGATGCGTCCTCGCCTGCCGCTCCTCCGGAACGGTTGGTGGCGGCGGTGCTGTTGGGAGAGGTTGATGCCACCCGCTCCCGCGATGTTCTTCAGTACTTGGCCTTCGTCCATCCGGACTCGCCTGTCGGGGAGTGGGCACGGCATCGACTACGGCCCGTCGGCGAGGTGCCGTCGATTGCCCCTCAACCGGCCGCAGCACTCGCAACGATGGAGCCCGCCGAGGACGCCCAGCCGCCCCAACCCATGGCTGAACCATCCGAGGGCGCAACCCCCGAACGACGCCCTGAGGCGCCCGCTGCAGCTCCCCAAGAACGGCCCGCGCAACCAGCCGAAGCGGCCAAGCCCAAGCCGGTCGCCAAGTCCCAGGCCAAGCCCAAACCCAAGCCCAAGCCCAAGCCCGACCTCGCACCGGCCGCCCACGAGCCACCTCCCGATGACGTGCGGGTCGACGAGCTGTACAGCGGCATCGAGGCCGCATTCGGAAAGCTGCCACAGTCCAGCGACGCTCCCCCCGAAGTCCCTGCCAAGCCAGCACCCGAGCCCGAAGAACCAAGCCAGGGATCGGCCGAGGTCGTCATCCAATCCCCCGACCTTTGGGACTTTGCGGGGGACGAGAACGCCGCCAATAGGGCCGTGCAGTCACGGCAGGCCCAGATGAACAACTGCCTCAAGGGCACCACCGCCGAGGGCGATCTCGAGCTGGCTTGGACCGTCGAGAAGGGCAAAGTGCAGAACGTGCAGATGCTCGGCAGCAGCGTCGGAAACGCGCCAGTCGAGGCATGTCTGTCAGCCCAAGCCGCCAAGTGGCGCTTTGAACCCACGAATTCCGGCGAAGCCAGCGTCGTTCTGAGCGTGGTTCCGCCGGCCTGATTCACTTTCGTGAACATTGGCGCACAACATTGCCCCCGCGCATGCGTTCCTCTCGTAGGATGAACGACGCACCCGGAGGAACCCCATGAATCGCCTGTCCACTCTTGTTGTTGCAACCGCCGCTATGGCCTTCTGCCTGCCTGCTATGGCCCTGACCCCCGCTGCTTTTCAAGGCAAGCCGAACTTCGCTGCCGAGCAGGGAGCCGGAGCCTTTGTCTGGCATGACTCCGACGGACTGCACGTGCGCCTGAGCACCAAGGGCAAGCCCCGGCGTCTGCATGGCAAGGTCTGCACCCCCAACCAAGCATTTCAGATGACCCCGGTTCGCACAGACTACGGCGACCGCGTCAGAATCGGCCCCAAGGGCCACTGCGTGCACTTCGACTTCCTGACAGCCAACGGCATCGACGGCTTCGACTTCCGGGCCGCCGGCACCATCGTCGAGTTCGACTTCAACGTCGGCGACCGCCAGATGTCCACCGCGAACATCCACATCGGCTCCAACAACGCGCACCCAGCGAACAGCCCCTTCGTGCTCGACCGCCCCAACGACCGGCCCAAGCCGAACAACCCCAAGCCACGGCGCTAGCAGCTTCAGGTTAGTCAGCGCGGAGGAGGCACCATGCCCGATCCGTTCGCTGTACACATCGCAGACTACGTAGCCACAGTCACCTGGGATGGCCCCCGCAAGGGCAATCCCATGGGACCCGAGTGCTTCGACCAACTGCCGCAGCTGTTTCGGCAGCTCGATCGGAACCAGGAAGTTCGGGTCGTGCTGCTGGTGTCGGGCGGACCCCACTTCACCTATGGCCTGGACTTGGCTGCCATGGCGGGCAGTCTGGGTCCGATGCTGCAGAAGCCCGACGCCCGCCAGCGCATGGACTTCCTCGACGTGCTGGCCCATCTGCAGGACGGCATGAATGCAGTCTCGTCGTGCCGCAAGCCGGTCATCGTCGCGGTGAACGGCTGGTGCATCGGCGGTGGCCTCGACTTGATCTGCGCCTGCGACATTCGCCTGGGCTGCGCCGACACCAAGATCAGCCTGCGCGAGACCCGCATGGCCATGGTCGCTGACCTTGGCACCATGCAGCGCCTGCCCCTCATCGTGGGCCAGGGAGCCGCTCGCTTGATGGCCTTCACCGGACGCGACCTCGACGCCGCAGAGGCCCACCGCATCGGCCTGCTCGACGAGCTGTACGACACCCCCGAAGCACTGCAACAAGCCGCCGTCGCCCTGGCGAACGAGATCGCCGCAAACCCACCGCTGGCTGTCGAGGGAGCCAAGCGTGTGCTCAACCACGGCATCGACCACCAGGTGCAGCGTGGACTCGACTACGTGGCAGCTTGGAACGCCGCATTCGTGGCCAGCGATGACCTGGGCGAGGCGGTACAGGCATTCATGATGAAGCGCCCCCCGAACTACAAGGGCCGCTAGTGGTCCGGGCCCTCTATTTGACCAAGGACTGAAATCTCGGGTCGCTGCGGATTGAGTCCAGGTCCGAGTCCTTTTTCGCCTTGGCGATGAACGTCTTTGGCTGGGCGGCGATGGCCTTCTCCAGCGCTGCGATGGCCTGGTCGGTGTTGCCCATCAGTGCCTCGACGCAGGCCCAGTTGAACGCCCCCTGACCAAATTCCGCGTCGATCACTGTCGTCCGCTGAAAGTCCACCAGCGCCATTCCGTAGTTCTTTTCTTTGTAAAAGGAGAAGCCACGGTCGTTCACCAACCTCGCCGCCACGCGCTTGAGCGGCACCTGACTCACCGACAGCTCAGAGCCCGCGAACACCAACAGCGTGCCGTCGGGCAGCAGATGCAGCTGCGACGGCTCGCTCTCTCCCGTCCATGCCGTGATGGTGCCGTAGCCCTCGGATGTCGCTCGGACTCGCCATTCGTCGCCCTTCTGCATGGCCCTCAACGACGCCTCGGCGGCGAGTCCCACCTTGGCCATCTGGTCCGTGCTGACCGACCATCCGCGGCTGCTCTTGGGCAGGGGGTCGGCGTTGAGTCCGAGCGTGACCCCGTTCTCGAGGTAGGCCGCCTTGGCCGCGTTCAGCTGCACAACCGCGTCTTCATGCTCTGTGCAGCCGCGGTCGTAGACGGTCCATCCAGAACCATCCAACGCCGGACAGCCGCTCTCTTCGGTGCACAGAAACAGCTTCACATAGGTGGGTTGCCGGCCATCACCCATCTTGGGGTAGTTGCAGCTCCCGTCATGCCCATCGGTGGTCGATTCGGAGTAGCGCGTCGCCCACGCATGCCCATCGAGCGAGGCACCGACGACCTCGACAGAGCCGGCCTGGCATAGGGCAGAGAGGAACAGAAGCAGCATCTCTACAGCTCCGTCATGTCGGCAACGACCACGTAGGTCCAGCCGATGCTGTTCAGAGGGGACCAGGTCAGCAGCTGCTCGGCTCCTCCCTCGACCTCGCGCAGCAAAAATCCGGGCTCGGCATCGCCCGCAGCGGCCACGACCGCTTCCACCTCGAACAGCCCATAGTCGAGCCCCGCATCATCCTCTTCGGTTGCAGGAACCACGAATGGGTCGTCCTCGAGGGTGGTGCTGACCATGACGCGCCCGTCTTGGTCGAGCAGGTAGGCGCTGACGAACCCCGCCTCTTCCATGCGCATGTAGTTCTCGGAGATGTAGTTGAACTCCAAGTCAATGCCCGCGACCCCGAGCAGCTCTCCGTCACCGTCATAGAGCGCCTCAACGCACGAGATCAGCCGGCCCTGTCCCATGAGGTCGGCATAGGGTTTGCCCCAGACCTTGCCCCGCCGCTCGAGTGCCTGTTTGTACCAAGGCCGCTCGCGGGGGTCGTAGTTGTCGTCCCAGCCAGCGGCTCCCGGGAACATCATGATGATGCCGCTCTTTTCAACGGTGATGTACGACCACTCCATCACCACCTGCTTGCCCGTGATCAGCTCGCGCTGAGCCGCCGCATCGACCGGCGGCTCGGAGCCATCGGGGCGGTGCATATACACGTCGCGCAGCAGCCCACGCATGCCCACAATGCGGGCAAAGTCGGCCCGCCAGACATCTTCGGAGGTGCTGGTTGGAATGTGCGTCACCGGCCAGTCCGGGTTGATCGGACGGTTGTAGTGATGGCTGAACTGCATGCCCGGAGCAGCGGTGGTGGTCTCGCGAAAGGTCGGTGTGGTCCACAGCTGCCCGTCGAAGTCCTGCGAGATGCCTAGGGTCAGCGCCTGGGTTCCGGCGCCGCTGATGCGCTCGAGCATGCCCTCATAGCGCTGCAGATGGTTGTCCATGCGCTGGCCATGGGCAGCCGTCTGGCTGCGGAACTCGCTGATGTTGCGCTCCTTCTCGGCAGTCTCGGCTCGTGTGACGGCGAGGGCTGTGCGGTTGCTGGCGGCCTGGTTTACCACCGCCAAGCCCGTCACGAACACCGTGGCGACGACCACGACGGCAAAGACCCACGTGTTCCTTCGCAGCCAGCGCAGCACCTTTCGCGGCAGGTTGTCCGGCCGAGGGTGGGTCGGTTCGCCCGCAAGTGCGCGGCGCACGTCATTGGCCATCTCGTCGACGGTTCGGTACCGGCTGCCGGTCTTGCGTGCCGTCGCGCGGTCGATGATGGCGACGATGTCCACGCTGATCTGTTCTGAGGCGTGGTAGGCCGATGGCTCGTTCTTGTCGGCCAGCCGCGCCCGCGCCAAGACGTCGGTCGCCGTGGTGCCGGTATAGGCCTGCTTGAGCGTGGCGGTCTCGAACAAGATCAGGCCCAGAGCGAACACGTCACTGTGGGGTCCGATGAGCGGAACAGCACCCTCGGCCTGTTCGGGACTCATGTATGCGGGGGTGCCGATGACCGCGCCGATGCGGGTGCCGAGCTGAGCTTCGTTGCTGGTTTGGATCTGAGCTGTGAGCTTGGACTCGCTGCGGACCAGGCGCGCGATGCCCCAGTCCATCACATAGACCTCGTGGTACTTGCCGATCATGATGTTGGCAGGCTTGAGATCGCGGTGAACGACTCCCTTGCTATGGGCATAGGCCACCGCATCGCACACCTTGAGAAAGTGCTCGAGTCGGGTCGCCAATCGGTGGTCTCGATCGGCTCGGCCATCGCCATCGAGCTGCTTCCTGGCGGTCGTGTGCAGCTGCTGCAGGTTGCGGCCTTGGACCAGCTTCATGGCATAGGCTGGCGTGCCGTCTGGGGCGGTCTCGAGGCTATAGACCGGAACGATGTTGGGGTGGTCCAGCTGGGCTGTGATCTGCACTTCGGACAGGAAGCGTCGCGCCGCTAGACTCTGGGCGGCTTCGGGCAACATGCGCTTAAAGGCGACCTTCCGGCGCAGGTCGTTGTCCCGAGCGATGTGCACGACCCCCATGGCACCCGCACCGACGATGCCAATCAGGTCGTACCGGGCCGAATCGAGCGACAGGTCGGTCTTTTGGGTGATGTCCCAGTCCGCCGGCGCAGGCTCCAGCGTCATGTTGGTCTGTTGCTTGGTGGCCTGGGCGTTTGTGTCGTCTAGGTCGGCGTCGAGGCCCTGGATTTCCTCGCCATAGTTGGTGTGGATCTGCCCAAAGCCGGTGACCTCAATGTCGCTCTGGGCGTGCAGCTCGCAGAACGTGTCATTGCTGATCAGATCGCTGTCGCGCAGGTAGTCCAGAAACTCCTCGGGAGAGACAGCGCCCTTGTCTACCTTGAACTCGGCAAAGGTCGTGTTCGGGTCCACTTCGGGGGCCGAGTCGGCCAGAACCTTCTTGATCGCATCGAGATCCACGCGCCGATGATAGACCGGCAATATGGCGACGCCCTACCTCATTGGACCTCACAAGCTGCGGATCGACCCGGACTCGGGAATCTACCTGCAGGCCTCACACATGCCTTGGAGCACCGTGCAACGCGCATGGATGGGCCCAGCCAACGCCGACGGCCGCGCCATGCTCTGTGTGCGAGTCAAAGGTGAGCTCGGGGTGCGCAACTACCTGATCGCCAACGACGATCCCGAGACCTTGCTCGAGCTGCAGCACCAGCTCGGCGATCGTGGCTGGGGAGACCCCGAGGCCGCCCCCATTGGTGCTCCATTCTCGTTCCGACCCAGCGACGAAAAGGGCGAGCCCGACCGCGACTTCTTGCAGGTGGTTGCCAGCTGGCCGTCTCTTGGCACCCAGTATGGGCGGCGGTGGTACATCGGCGCGGCGCTGGCTTCGTTCATGGCAGGCATCGCCTTTGCCGGGTTCTTCAGCGCCACCCTGGCCGGCATGTTGGCGGCCTACCCCGGAATGCCCGAGCTGCTGCGAGGTCTGATCCAAGGCGGAATGACCTACATCTGGCCGGTGATGAGCCTGTTCCCACCCATCGCCGTGGGCGTGGACGCCTGGAAGACCGGCTACGTCTATCGACTGTCCAGCTTTCACTACGGCGGCCGTGTGCTCATGGATGCCACCCACCTGCGTTGGCCCGGTGGCGAGGTCGAGTGGCGCAAGCTCAAAGGCGCGCGCTGGGAGCGAGACACCCTCGTGCTGACCCTGACCGACCACACCGAAGAGCGCTGGTACAACGTGCACGTTCACCGCGAAGAGGACCGCGCGTGGTTGGACAAGCACCTGCGCGAACGCGGCGGCGACTGGCACGGTGAAGACGCCCTCGCCCGCGAAGAAGTGATGCGCGACGAGGCCGCCAACCTCAAGGGCCGCATGTCCGAGCCAGAGGGCCAGTGAGCCGCCTGGCCATTCGCCGCCTAGAGCTTACCTAGGGCAACCAGGGTCAGAACCGCTGCCATGGCCCCGACGACGGAGCCAATCACCGCGACCACTGCCATCATGCGGGGGTCGACGGTCACACCGGAAAGCATGGGCGGGGCCGCTCGCACGCTGGTGGTCTCGCCCAGAAGTTCTTCGGTCGGCGCCGCACGGCGAGGCAATGGAGGCGCGTCGGTCAGCCGGCTGAACACGCCTGCACCCTGTTCGAGTGCGACGACGACTTCAGCGGCGGACTGGTAGCGACGAGCCGGGTCTTTCTCGAGCAGGCGCAGGATGGCGTCGTCGAGCCAGGGGGGGATGAACGCGTTGAGGCTGCTTGGCACCTTGGGCGCGTTGTTCACCTGCGCGTACATGACCGCCATGGTCGAAGGCCCGTCGAACGGCGCCTGACCGGTCGCCATGTAGAACAGCACACAGCCCAGCGAGTACAGATCGACGCGGTGGTCAATGGGCCGACCCTCCATCTGTTCGGGGGCCATGAAGTAGACCGTGCCCACCACCATGCCCGGGCTGGTCAGGGCCTCAGCGGTGTCCTGGTCAGCGGGTGCGGCGGCGAAGCGGGCGATTCCGAAGTCGAGCACCTTGATCAGGTCGTTGCGCCCGTACTTCTTGCACAGCATGATGTTCGGCGGCTTGAGATCGCGATGGATGATGCCTTCGGCGTGGGCGGCAGCGAGTCCACGGGCAATCTGCGCCCCCAAGAGTGCCACGCGCTGGCAGTCCATGGGGCCGTCGAGGCGCCGCATCTCTTGGGACAGGGTCACGCCGTCGAGGTACTCCATCGCCAGAAAGATGGTGTCGTCGCGGGTGTGGCCGAAGTCGTACAGGCGGACGGTGTTCGGGTGCTCGATGCGGGCTGTCGCGCGCATCTCGATCATGAATCGCTTCACGATGCGCTCTTCGCGGGCTTGCTCGGCGTGCAGCACCTTGAGCGCGACCTTGCGGTCCGCCTCGATCTGCGTCGCTTTGTAGACAGTACCCATGCCGCCTGAGCCGAGCTTCCTCTCGACCTTGTAGCGGTCGGCGACCACGACACCGATCAACGGGTCCCCAGCCGCCGTGATGTCCGGGGTCTTGGGCAGCGTCTCTTCGTCCGGGGGTGCGGTCACGGGATCAGACACATCCTCTTCGGTTTGATCGTCTGGTTTGTCGCGCGTTCCCATAGGCGACCACCTTACTCCGAGCGGTATCGTGCGTCCGTGGACCTTGGCTTCGACACCATCGGCAACGCGACCCTGATCGCCTACGACCGCAGCGCTGTGCTGGTGACCGATCCGTGGATTGACGGCAGTGCCTACTTCGGAAGCTGGACGCTTCCGTTCGAAATCCCCGAGCAGCAGCACCTTGCCGTCGTATCGGCCCGATTTTGTTGGCTTTCTCATGGCCACCCCGACCACCTCTCGCTCGAAAGCCTGGCCCACCTGAAGCACCAGACACTGCTGCTTCCCGACCATGTAGGCGGACGCATTGCCGCAGACTTGAGGACCGAGGGCTTCAATGTCCGGGTTCTGCCGGAGCGAAGGTGGATTCCGCTGTCGGATCGAATTCGGGTCTGGTCCCTCGGCGACGTCAACCAAGACGGCATCCTGCTGATCGACATCGACGGCACCGTGGTCGCCAACCTCAACGACGCCTTCGACAACGGGTGGCGACGCGCCGTGACCCAGCAGCTGCGCACCTTCGATCGATCCGTCCTGCTGGCCGCTGCAGGCTACGGCGATGCAGACATGCTGAACTTCTGGGACGAGACCGGCCAGCGCATCGAGCCCGACCCCCTCAAGCTGCGCCCATTCGGAGCCCGGGTTGCCCGACGAGCCGCGGGCTTCGGCTGCCGGTTCACCGCACCGTTCAGCCACCTGCACGCCTATCAGCGCTCGGACAGCGCCTGGGCAAACAAGTGGGTCACCCCACCCGGCGCCCACGCCGCAGGCTTTGAATCCAACGATGTCGAGCTGCTGCCCGCCTTTGTTCGCTATGACCTGGCCAAGGACCATGCCCAGGCACTCGAGCCCGCACACAAGCCCGTCGAGCTGCTCGATCCCTCAGCCTTCGGAGACCACTGGGACGCCCCATTCGAGCCCGGCGACGCAGACGCCCTCGACGCCTACTTCGGCCGGTTCGAGGTGCTCTCAGACGCCATCGATGCGGTGCACTTCAAGGTCGGCGGAACGCGCCACACCGTGGCCTTCTCTGGCTCGCGAACCGGCCGCGAGCTCACCTTTGCGACCCCCCGCAAGTCGCTGATGGAGGCGGTGAAGTACGAGGTCTTCGACGACCTGCTGATCGGCAACTTCACCAGGACCACGCTGCACGGCCCATGGAGTGCCGACGGCTTGTACCCCGACTTCAGCCCAGTGGTCGCCAAGTACGGCGACAACGGCCGCGCCCACAGCCGCGAACAGCTCGAGCAGTACTTCGAGGCCTACAGGCGGCGAGCCGGCTGGGACTGGTTCCGCTGGCGGCTCGAGAGCGGCGCCAAGCACCAGCTGCGGCGGTTCGCACAGCCCGGGAGCCGGCCATGGGCCTGGGCTCGCAAGCTGTATTGGACGGTCAGGCGCTAGGCCAGGCTTCGCAATCACCGAGACCGGGACCCGAGTCGCGGCCGCCTTGGCGCAGCCCGCATCAAAAGACCCTTCGGGCCTTTTTCAACGGCCTGCTAGCCTAGCGAATCCAGACGTGCCCGAAGCGAGCGTGGGTCACTGACGACGACTGAAGGCCACCACCGACCTTCCAGCACGACTCGGCGGCCGAGCAATCCGACGCGCAGTAGGCCGAGGCGCCAAAGCCAGCCGCGTCGTTGAGCGTGCTGATGTTCGACTCGTTGTTCAGAGCAATGCCGAACCGGACGCGCGCCTGGTAGCACGACACGTCGTCATCGATGTTGATGCCTGTCTCGCGGTAGGCGCAGCCATTTCCACAGCTGGTGTCGGCATCGGTCAGGCCCATCATGGTCAGCCACTCGATCTTCTCGGCGGGGGTCTCGGTCCATGCAAAGGAGTCGCCGCTGGCGGGGCTGCCCACAACGACGGTGCTGAAGGTGTTCAGCAGCGTGTCGGTGCCCGGCAGTGGGTAGAGCTTGCAGCTGACGCTTCCGGTGCCGTCGTCGAAGCAGCCGCGAATCTCGTCGCCGATGGCCTCGTCGAACGCATCGAGCTTGGCATCGGCATCGACCGTCGGGTCCATGTCGGTCTCGTTGAGCACGCCGGCGGTGTCCCACAGCGGGTTGTAGAAAGTGAACGCACTGCCGGACGCGGCGGTCTTGAGCGCGAGCGTCCAGCCGCCACCATCGGTGGTCTGGTCACAGTAGGCCTGGAAGGCCGAGGAGCCGGTCGGGTTGAGCCAGTAGACGCCGTCGGTGCCGACGCCGCGACTTAGCAGGCTGGCGCAGCTGGTGCCTGCCGTGGAAGGCTGCTCGCCGGGGGACAGTGGCGGCCACACCGCATTCCAGACGTCGCTGTGGCAGACCACGACCTTCTCTTGTGCCGCGTCCCAGCTCAGCGCGCCGACGTTGGTGCTGTCGCAGGTGCCGGGGATGCCCAGGTTGAGATCGCCGGTGACATTGAGGTCGCCGGGAATGGTGTCGCCAGTCAGGGTCGACAGGTCGTGTCCGTGGTTGCCGCGGGCGACGGTGGTGTCGCTGGTTCCCACGGGAATGCGCGACATGCCCAAGATGCCGTCGTCGATGTCGTCTGCGTGGTGTGTGTGGACTGCGGGGCTGGCGGCCAACACGCCACTGCCATCGACGATGGTGATGCCGTTGACGGTGATCGACGTGGCATTGATGGTGCCGCCGTCGAGGTTGGTGGCGGTGTCAGCCGAGACCGCGGTGTCTGCAGACAGCGAGCGAATGGCGAAGGGCACGCTGGCGAGCTTCACGCGATCGAGCTCGGTGCCGCCATCGACCGTGATGCCGAGCCAGACGTCGTCGCCATCGAAGTCGACCGCTTGGAGCGCCGCGAGAGTCGAGGTGTAGTAGCCATTGGTGAAGTCGCCCGTGGTGTCCTCGGACCACAGCGCGGTGCCGCCGGTCTCGACGTCGTACAGCGCAAAGCGCAGCGGCAGCGAGCCATCAAGAGGCGCCCCGGTGGAGTCGAGCAGACGACCCTGGTGGGTGAACTCGAGAGGAACCGCGTTGGCGGTCAGGGGCAGAAACAGGGCAAGAGCAAGCAGGGTTCGCATGGGGACTCCAAGATTGAAGGCCCTATAGCTCGATCTGGCTCAACCGCCGGTCTGGAGCAGAACTACTCGCGTCGGCGCAGCAGCAACATGGGCAGCAACAGCCACAGGGCGCTGCCGCTCGATCCGCCATTGCTGCACCCACAGCCCATTTCCGCGCGGGTCACCGGGGTGCCGGTGTCCTCTTCATCGTCCCGCTCTGGCTCGTCGATCGGATCGTCCGGCACGTCTGTGTCGTCGTCAGCGGGAGGATCGTCGTCCGGCGGGTCGTCGGGCGGAATCACGCTCTTGTACAGCGCCAGGCTGCACCAGTAGGTGCTGCTGTCGTTCACCGTCTTGGCACAGGTCGCCTCGTCAAAGCCCGGCGCCGTCGCATGCACGGTGTAGGTGCCCTGAGGCAGGTCTTGGAAGGTGTAGTAGCCCTCGCCATTGCTGACGCCGGTCTCGCCGGTCTCGGCGATCCAGACGTTGGCACCAACGATGCGCGCTCCCGAGTAGATGTCGTCCTCGGCGATGACGCCGGTGAGCTTGCCAGCCACGGTGTACGAGCCGCTGACCAGGGTCATGTAGTGGTCCCAGTCCCAGCCCGTTCCCGGGTCGGTGTGGGTGGCGCCGGGTGCCTCGGAGTGAGCGATGATGTGCGTTCGGGTCGCGTTCACCCCGGTACGGGCGACGATGTCCTGGGCCAGCTTGGCGGACTCGGCGTACATCGCGCTGGTGTACCAAGTGGCCGGGTCTGCGACAAAGCCCTCGTGCTCGATGCCGATGCTGCGGCCGTTGTACGAACCCACGTGCCAAGCCTTGTCCTCTTCGGCGACCATCTGGGTGATCTGACCATCGCTCGACCGCACGACGTAGTGCGCACTGACGTTGGAGCTGCAGTTCTGGAACCAGCTGATGGCGCCCGAGTAGCTGCCCTGGGTCGTGTGGATGATCAGGCGGTCGATGCTGCTGGGGGAGCGACTCTGGTTGGTGAAGTTGCTGGAGCAGGCGGCCGTGTAGGTGTAGATGCCGCTGTAGTCCGGCGGAGGCATCGGCTGGGGACCCGCAATGGTCTCGATGTCGACCGGAATGAAGCCGAAGCGAACCGGTTCGCCTGTGGGTGCCCGCTCGTCGATGCCAAAGCGCACAAGCTCGTAGACATAGACGGCGAAGGCGCGACGGGCCGCGGGGTCATGGCTGCCCGAGTAGGCTTCGACGGCGTTCCACCAGTCCTCGAGGTTGTCGACATCGGGCATGACGCCGCCGTGGTCCGCCAGCGCGTGCTGTGCGAGCAGGGCCGCAGCACCGCGCGCGTTGTTCGCAGGCTCATCGATGAGGATGTCCGGAGACAGCGACAACAGAGCTGCAGCGTCTTCGAGGTGTGGATGTCCGTCCTCGCGCAGGTCAAATGCGCCGTAGCCACCCCACTGACTGGCGAGGTCGGGGTCCAGGCGAGACGCCTCCCAAGCCATGGCCAACAGCAGCTCGGACGGCACGCCGAACTCGTCAGCTGCCGCTTCGATGAGCGGAACCATCTGAACATCGGGGGCAACCATCGCGGCATCTGTGCCCTGGGCACCGGACTCGGCGAGGGCCGAAAAACACAACAACAAAGGGAGGGACCAGGTCATCATGGGCTCCATATAGACGGCCGCCCAGAGGGGCGCACACAACCAATCCATGAGCAAGAATGGTGCCGGCTGCACACCCCCTGTTCAGCGCATTCGTCCCAAGGATCGCGGATCAATTGCCGCGCAAGATCTGGTCATTGTGGGCGCATGGCACCCAGCGGAACTTGGCGACTCGCCGGACGCGGAATAGACCGCACCCGCCATGCATCTACATTCCATGCTCCCCACCATCCCCACCATGCTGCTGCTCTTGCTGAGTCAGACAGCCCTCGCCGGACCCAAAGGCGATGACCCGCCGGCAAAGCCCGCTTCTGTCGCGGCAGAAATGGACAATGCCGAAGCCAACCGCCAGCGTGAGCTGATGGAAAAACGGGCCCAGAAGAACGCCTGGAGCGGCGTCGAGGCGGCCTACATCAAGCTGCTCGAGCTCGAGATCGAGTACACCGCCCAAGACCACATGTTCGGCGCCGATGCGGCCCGCAACGTCGGCGACA
>Ga0114932_10003983_pt1 | contig 14080 bp, 10 predicted proteins | sample 2SBtaG_2_FD_87286 | JGI IMG/M metagenome (GOLD analysis project Ga0114932, IMG submission 87286) | Deep subsurface microbial communities from Kolumbo volcano to uncover new lineages of life (NeLLi) - 2SBTROV12_ACTIVE470 metaG | ecosystem: Environmental > Aquatic > Marine > Volcanic ...
ACTAGACCACGCAACCGAACCGAGTGAACAGATATTCCTCCCGCTCCGACTCCTCCCCTTGATCCTGGAACGTTTTGTTGTTCGGTCGGGTCAAGTCCCCACTCGTCCGAGGCTTCGGCCATACGTTCGAGCGTTCTCATTGCCGTGCCGGAGGGAGCGTCAATTTTCTTGTCGTGATGAAGTTCAATGATTTCCGCAGTAGGGAAAAACGGTGCAGCCATTTCTGCGAATCTCATTAGCAGCACAGCCCCAATAGCGAAATTGGGTGCGACAAGACAGTTGCTGGAGGTGAAGACCGTCCGAAAGTGAGAAAAATCTTGTTCCCATAGACCACTGGTTCCCACTACAGCGTGCACTCCATTTGCGGCACACCACTCAACATTGGCTCTCGCCGCGTCGGCCACAGTGAAATCAACTATGACGTCTATGTCTGAGGGACTGACATCGTTCAAAGAGGCCACCATTGTGGTTGAACCCGTCGAGTCTTTCTGACCTGGTGAAGAGGGGTCGATCGCTGCGACAAGATCTAATTCTTGGTCATTAACGACTGCTTCACAAACCGCCGATCCCATTCGGCCTGCTGACCCTAAAACTGCTACACGCATAAATGCGGTCCCTTCTCAAGGACCCAAAACAGTCCGAGCCCTGCCTCCATTGTGGAGGACAGGGCTCACAGTTGGACTATCTATTTTGAAATATGCCGTATTTCAGGCAACTACATGAGTTATCGACGGCTACGTCGTCGTCGACGACCTCGGCCATCATCTTTGGGCTCGGGACCCATATCTCCGTACAGATCTTTCGCTGTCTCAGAGAAATGTTCCTCAAACGAGACATACTCCCGTGCGCTGGATGAACCATTCTCATCAGGCGAAGCTGTTTCTGCCGTTGTCTCTTCTGTCGCTGGTGACTCTGGTTTCGTCTCAGCTTCGTCGGATGATTCACTAGTCGTCTCTGCAGGAGCTTCCTCTGACTGAGCAGTGGGTTCTCCAACCATCGATAATGAAAGTTTTCCATTTGGGTCGATGTCATCGACAAGTACCTGTACCGAGTCTCCGACGTTTAACACTTCTTCGACCTTATCGAGCCTTCGGTTACCGCCCAGCTTGCTGATATGAAGCAAACCATCGGTGCCTGGCAAGATATTGACAAAGGCTCCAAATTTCGTGATGTTGACAACGCGGCCGTCATACTCCGCTCCAACATCAGCGGTCGGTGGGTTCACGATCAAACGAATTTGTCGCTCAGCCTCGACTACCTTGTCACGATCAGGCGAGCCGATACTGACGACACCAACCGTTCCATCATCATCGACAGAGATATCCGCACCTGTCTCTTCTTGGATGGTGTTGATGACCTTGCCCCTGGGTCCGATAACTTCACCGATCTTGTCGATTGGTATTTCGAAGCTGACGATTTTCGGAGCGTTACCTCCGACATCGGATCGTGGTTCGGCAATTGCTTCATTCATAACCGCGAGTATCTGCATGCGGGCTTCTCGCGCTTGCGAGAGAGCTTCAGCGAGTACTTCTGCAGGAATGCCATCAATCTTGGTGTCGAGTTGAAGAGCTGTTATGGCGTCTTCAGTACCCGCGATTTTGAAGTCCATGTCTCCAAAAGCGTCTTCCGCTCCCAAGATGTCGGTAAGAGTCACATACTTGCCTTCGGCGTAAACCAAGCCCATGGCAATTCCTGAAACGTGACTTCGGATCGGCACTCCGGCATCCATCAATGAAAGTGAGGATGCGCAGACCGAACCCATTGAGGTCGAACCATTTGATGACAGAACATCTGAGACCAATCTCAGGGTGTACGGAAACTTGTCCTTTGACGGAATCGCGGACAACAAGGCTCTTTCGGCTAGCGCTCCATGCCCAATCTCTCTGCGCTTGGGACCGCGCATAAATCCAGCTTCACCAGTCGAAAATGGTGGGAAGTTGTAGTGGTGCATGTACCTCTTACGGTCATTCGGGTTGAGTGTGTCTATAAGTTGTTCCATTCGACTCATACCCAACGTTGTGACGTTTAGTACCTGTGTTTCACCACGTTGGAACAAACCCGACCCGTGTGCGGTTTCACCCACATAAGCGACCTCAGCTGACAGTGGGCGTACTTCATTCGTAGCTCGACCATCGATACGAAAGCCGTCTTCCGCGATACGTCTACGCACGATTTCTTTCGAAACCGACCGCACTGCTGCACCAATTTGTTTCGCTGCATCAGCAGTTTCTGAGAACTCTTCTTCGAGTTGAGCTCGTATTTCAGCGGTGACTTCATCCTGGCGAGCTTCGCGTTCTGCTTTGTCGCCGATTGCCATTACTTCAGTCAGCTGAGGAGTCGCCACAGAACGAACTCTCTCTATAATTTCGTCGCTGTAGTCAACACTCTTGATCCATTGGAGTTCTTCGATGTCTCCAACCTGATTTCGTAATGCTTTTTGAAGTTCGATGACATCATCAATCCACTGCTTTGAAGCTTCAAGACCGTCAGCAAGGACTTCCTCTGTGACTTTAGGAGCTCCATCGTCGTAGTACTCGAAGGCTCGTTCAGTTCCTCCAGCTTCAACCATCATGATGGCGATATCACCATTTTCAAGTTGACGGCCTGCGACGACCATTTCGAACGTGGACTCTTCGCCTTCTTGATATGTCGGAAACGGGATCCACGAACCTTCAGTGCTGTACGCGATACGAACAGCAGCCACAGGGCACTCGAACGGTATTCCACTTACCCAAAGCGCCGCTGATGCACCGTTCAGTGCAATCACGTCGTATTGGTTTTCGCCGTCTACGCCAAGAATGGTTCCGACGACATGTGTCTCGTGTCGGTATTCAGCAGGAAAGTTAGGACGTAACGGTCGATCGATCAGCCGGCAGGCGAGGATTGCATCATCTGAAGCACGTCCCTCCCGACGAAAGAAAGAGCCGGGAATCCGCCCCGCTGCATACATTCGTTCTTCAATATCTACTGTCAGTGGAAAGAAGTCGGCACCATCACGAGGTTTACTCGATGCTGTCGCAGTTACTAAAACCTGCGTGGAACCTATTCTTGCTGTAACAGCTCCATTCGAAAGCCCAGCTAATTTGCCAGTTTCAAATGAAAGGGTTTTGTCGGTACCAGAAATCGGTCCCGATACGGAAATGGCATCAGCCATAGTTTTCTTCTACTCCTTCGGCGAGACCTTCTCGCCATAATTTGCATTCAGTTGGTAGACGTCGGCCACTCCGGTTTAGGTGAGGGAGCGACGACAACCAATTGGTGCTGAATTGGGGTCTTTGTGAGCTTCGATCGATAGTGACGTCAGTGGCCCGGAGGCCGGCCGTATCACTCAGCGACGTAAACCGAGTTTGGCAATTAGCGCTCGGTAACGCTCAACGTCATTGTTGTCTAGGTAGTTCAATAGTCGGCGACGACGTCCTACAAGTTTCAGTAGTCCTCGTCTGCTGTGGTGGTCCTTTTGGTGGTTCTTCAAATGTTCGGTGAGATCGTCTATCCGGTCAGTGAGAAGCGCTATTTGTACTTCGGGCGAACCTGTGTCGGTGTCGTGTTGTCGATGCGCCATCATGATGTCGGATTTTTCGGCCATATGTTTATTTCCTCGGGTACAACTTCGGGCCGCTTCGTGGTAGGTCTGGCGGCTGGCTGGCCGGCGCGAAGATTACGCGCCATTTTGCATTCTAACAGCCAAGTTCACACTTCATACAGGCGCCCTGTGTTCAGGTTCAGCTCACTCAGATAGGCACTTAGCGGCATCCGCCACATCTTTGACAAGTTGCTCTTTTAACGCCTCGATACCATCAAATTTTCTTTCGCCACGTAAACGACGAACAAACCGTACCTTCGCCGTTTCTCCGTATAAGTCACCTCGAAACCCAATCAAATGAGCTTCAATCAGCGACCTATCTGCGTCCTCGTAAAACGTGGGCCGTTTGCCAATGTTGACTGCAGCCGGGTATTGAGCGCCGTCGTCGCGGATATACCAGGCTGCATATACGCCATCTGAAGGAACCTGCAAATCACTGGTTGTTGGGATGTTCGCAGTAGGGAAGCCAATGGTGCGTCCTCTTCTGTCGCCGGGGGTTACGACACCCCTGACTTCGAATGGACGTCCCAAAAGGCGGTGCGCCTTCTCTACGTCCCCATCAGAAAGAGCTGTTCGTATAGAGGTAGAAGAAATCACTTCTCCTTCCCCGGTCAGTTGTTTGACCAGAGGAAGTCCAATTACTTGATAGCCATATTCTTCGCCTACTGCTCCGAGGGTTTGGACATTACCTCGGCGCCCTTTTCCAAAATGAAAGTCTGCCCCGACTACAACTGCTCGCGCCTGAAGGCAATCAACAAGCACTTGGCGGGCAAAAGTTTCAGCGGGAACCTCAGCCTGTTCAGGGGTGAATTCAACGACGAGGGTGTAGTCAACTCCAGTTTCTGCCAACAGTTCCAACTTGTGATCTAAGTCGCACAGTAGCAACGGGGCTGATTCGGGCCGCACGACTGTGGCCGGGTGTCGGTCAAATGTGACTATCGCTGTAGCACATCCACGTTCTGCTGCTAGCCGATGCATTTCCGAGATGATGGTTCGATGACCTCGGTGAACGCCATCGTATTCTCCGACAGTTACTACGCTGCCCTGTTCCAAAGTCGGCGACCAAGCTAGGTCACGAATGATCTCCACAACGTCAAGTTACCGGCAAGCTCGCCTTACTACGACCCACAATCAGCAATAGATCTTGTCCAGTATTGACCCACACTTATTTGGGTAGAACAACGCCTACGATCACTCGGTCATCAATTTTCTCATGCACGGCGATCAGATTTTCAGATGAGTCAGTTAACGCCCATGGACCTGCACCTTCGGTTCGTTCATGACGCAATCTGCCGCCGTTTTGCACTACCGGTAACTCCTGATCGGTCAGGGCTACCCGGTCCAAACCCCGCACTAACTCCAGAACCGGCTGCAACGGCGCTTCAAGAATTCCGTCGCTTTCTTCAATTCCAAAGACCCCACTTTGGGTTCTGCGAAGGTTTCGGATGTGAGCCCCGCCTTGAAGTGCTGTTCCAAGATCAGCTCCCAAGGTCCTTATGTAGGTGCCAGCAGAGCAATCGACGACGGCGCTCCAGATCAGCGGATCAGCCGTGGCTCGAACGTCAAATTTTCTTATGGTTACAGAACGAGCTTCACGTTCTACCTCTTTACCTTCACGAGCAAGCTCATACAGTCTTCGACCTCCAACGCGTCGAGCAGACACCATCGGCGGGATTTGTTCAATCTCTCCTGTAAGCGCTCTCGCAGCTTCAGCGACTTGGGTGGCTTGAACCAACATTTGATGTTCAGCCACTACTTGACCTGACGAATCGAGAGTGTCTGTTTCGATCCCCAGAACTATCTCGACTTCATATGTCTTGAACGAAGACGTAGCGAAGCGCAGCAGCCTTGTAGCATTTCCTACCCCAACGACGAGTAGTCCGGTGGCATCAGGGTCCAAAGTGCCTGCATGACCAATGCGTCGCTCTTTAAAACGCTTACGTAACTGGGCGACGACGTCGTGGGAGGTCATTCCGGCCGGCTTGTCAATGAGGACCATTCCATGAACGGTTGGCGGTCTACGTCCCATTAATCAGTTTCAGTCTGCCTCTCTGAAGCATCTATCTGGAGTTCCTCCAGAATAGATTCGATTCGCCCAGCTTCTTGAATTGATCTATCCGGCTGAAAGTGAATAGTGGGCGTCCGGCGCATTCTGGATTGTTTTGCTAACGCTTGTTGGATTCGTTGTCTATGGCTTTCAAGTGCTTCGGTTGCATCTTCGAGGTCATCATCGTCGGAAACATAGAACCAAACTGTGGCGCCTGCGAGTTCACGATCGACGTCAACTCCAGTTATAGACAGTAAGAAGAGCCGTTGATCGTCAATGCGCTCTAGTTCACTGGCCACTATCTCTCGAACTAGCCCCGAAACCCGGTCAGTTCGGTCATAGTTCTGTCCGGTCCTGCCTTGATGACCCCGTTTTTTACTCATCGGCGAGCCTCTCAAGTCGATCCGCTATCTGTCGGCTAGGCGATCGGGATCTCCCGCTCATCGTATGTTTCGATGACATCGCCTTCTTTAAGATCGGTGAAGTCTGACAGTCCTATTCCGCATTCCATCCCAGCGGTCACTTGATTCGCTGGGTCTTGGAAGTGACGGAGAGACGCGACTTCGCCTTTCCAGATGATGACCCCTTCACGCAAGAACCTGACCTTGGCTCCATCGCTAATCGTTCCATTTTCAACAAAGCAGCCCGCTATTGGTCCGACACCTGAGATCCGGAAGACTTGCCGGACCTGAGCTTCGCCCGTGACAATCTCCTCAAATTCGGGTTCGAGCATTCCCAACATGGCGTTCTCGATATCGTCGAGCAGTTGGTAAATGATTTCATAGAGCCGAATTTCGACATTTTCTGCCTCTGCGGCTTCTCGAGCTTTCCGGTCAGGTCGAACGTTGAAACCTAAGATCGTTGCATTCGAGGCAACTGCTAGCTGGATATCGTTTTCATTGACACCACCTACACCTCTACTGACAAATGCAAGTTTGACATCGTCGCGCTCAAGCTTACGTAAGCTCTCCGTGACTGCTTCCAAGGAGCCATGAACATCGGCTTTCAAGACCAAATTCAATGTAGTTGCTTCGCCCGCTTGGATTTGCTTGAAAATATCTTCAAGCTTGGCTCCTCCGCCGCCAGAAGATGATGCTGTAGCCATATTCGCTTGGCGCTGCCAGTGTTCGCGAGTATCGGCGACGCGGCTGGCGGTCTTTTCGTCAGGCGCAACGGTAAACATGTCCCCGGACCTAGGAACTTCTGAAAGGCCTAAGACCTCCACCGGAGAAGATGGTCCAGCTTCAGTTACGGCATTACCCCGATCGTCGACCATTGCTCGAACTCGACCCCACGCCGCGCCAGCAACCATAGGATCACCGACCGAAAGAGTGCCTTGTTGAACTAGGACAGTAGCTACTGGTCCTCTTCCTTTATCTAGATTGGCTTCAAGCACAGTCCCTATGGCCCTGCCGTCTGGGGTTGCTTGAAGCTCTTCAAGTTCCGCTACAAGAACTATCTGATCTAAAAGGTCGTCGATGCCTTCCTCCGTCATCGCTGAAACGGGGACGGTTATGACCTCACCCCCATATGACTCGGGGATTAGATCTCTTTCTGCTAGTTGTGCCAATACCCGATTAGCGTCAGCGCCTTCACGATCCATCTTGTTGATGGCTACGACAATCGGGACCTCCGCCGCTCGCGCATGATCAATCGCCTCCAAAGTTTGCGGCATCACTCCATCGTCAGCCGCTACTACCAGAATCACGACATCTGTAGCTTGAGCGCCGCGAGCGCGCATGCTCGTGAAGGCAGCGTGTCCTGGAGTGTCAATGAAGGTCAGCGCTCGGCCGTTCCTATCGACCTGGTATGCGCCGATGTGTTGAGTTATGCCTCCTGCTTCGCCATCAACAACATTTGACGATCGGATACGGTCCAACAACAGAGTCTTACCGTGGTCAACGTGACCCATAACCGTCACCACTGGCGGACGGGGAGCCGTTCCTGGGGCGTCAAGGTCGATATCTAGAGCCTTGAGAATTTCTTCTTCCTGTTCAGCGCCTGGGTCAACGAGGCGAATGTCTGCGCCTAATTCCGCCGCAAATAGCTCGATCATGTCGTCGGTGAGGGATTGGGTTGCGGTGACCATTTCTCCCTGTTGCAACAGAAATCTCACAATGTCTGCAGCTGAGCGGTTGAGTTTGCCAGCTACTTCCTGTGCCGTTGAACCTCGCTCAACGACAATCTCACCTTCGGGTACCGGTGCGTCAACCGGCGTATAGGTTGCCAGCTCTTGTGGCTGCAGCTCTTCCTGCTGACGTCTACGACGCTTTTGTTTACGGCCGCGTCTCTGCTGCGGTCCACCTCTGGGTCCTCCCGGACGACCTCCTGGACGTCCTCCTGGACCGTCGGGACCGGTCGGAGGGCCTCCTGGTCCTCCCGGGCCATCGGAGCGCCGTGGGCCTCCCGGGCCACTGGGGCGATCAGATCCACGCTGGCCGCCGGTCGTACGACCTCCAGGCCGTGGGCTGCTAGGAGCGCCAACATTGTCGGCGCGACGCGCTCGTGGAGGTCCTGGCGGTGGTGGTATAGCTCGGCCCGAACCCGATTTCGGCGGAGCGCCCGGAGGTGGTGGAATACGCTTTCCACTACCAGAACGTGGGGGGGCCGGCATCGTGGGTGGTGGCACCGATGGTGCGGAACCTATGTCTCGACTAGTTTGCTCGGCCCGATCGGCAGGCGTTTCATCAGTTTTTGGTGCCGAACGAGCAGAGGGTTCTTCAGCAGTTCGACGGGCAGGTTCTTGACCACTTGAGGTGACCAGAGGACGAGCAGGTGGTGGCGCTGACACAGTCGGAGGAGTTTCTGCGGTCTCGGTGTCAACCGACTCAGATGGAGGAGCCTTTTCTTCGGCGGGAGCTTCAGCGACGGGTGCCTTCTTCTTCGCGGGCGCCTTCTTCGCGGGCGCCTTCTTCGCGGGCGCCTTCTTCGCGGGCGCCTTCTTCTTCGCAGGTGCCTTCTTCTTCGCAGGTGCCTTCTTCTTCGCAGGTGCCTTCTTCTTCGCGGGTGCCTTCTTCGCGGGTGCCTGCCCATCCTCTTCTGGTTCAGGAGGCTGTTCTTCCCGTATTAGTCCTTCTCGCTCGGCCTTGCGTCGAAGCCGGTCGGCTTGAGCAATCTGCACACTTGAGGAATGACTTTTTACGCCAATGCCGAGCGCGTCGCAGAGCGCGAGCGTCTCGTCGTTGGTCAGACCTAGCTCTCTTGCGAGCTCATATACCCGGGGATTCTTGGGCAAACGCGTTCCTTACTTGTCGTTTAGGCCAATAAGCGGCAGTGATAGTTCCTTATGTCATCCATCTTCGCAGACAGCGACGAGGTTCCGGTAAATAACGGTGCTGTAGACCAAACAGCCACGCTACCGGGTATCACGCCCGCTAGTGGTCAGTTGACCGGCTGTTCTTCGTCTTGTTCAAGGGTTTCTTGGTCTTCAATTGCCTCTATGGAGAGTTCTTCCTCCCCGGTTTCTTCACCGGACGGGTCCTCATTGACTTCGTCTTTGGCAAGTTCCTCACCTGACGCTGGTTCACTCTCACCTTCTTCAGATACATCTTCATCGAGGTTGTCTTCGGACACAGCTTCCTCAGCAGCAGTTGCCCAGTCATCAGCAGACATAGCTTCACTTCCATCGGCTGGAACCCATGTCTGCTCGCCTGTCTCGGCGTCCGTAACCCACTCCCCTTCAGCCCAATCACCTTCTGCATAGGCATTTTCTTCATCGAGAATCTGGGTTTCGCTCTTTATATCAATTCGCCAACCAGTTAAACGTGCCGCTAGTCGCGCGTTTTGCCCTTCGCGACCGATGGCTAACGAGAGCTGATGGTCGGGCACTACGACTTCAGCCACGCCTTCGAGTTCGTGGAAACGAACCTCCCGCACCTTGGCCGGCGACAGGGCTTTAGCAACAAAGTCATGCTGATCTTCCGAAAACGGCACGATGTCGATTTTTTCGCCTCTTAGTTCATTAACAACCTGTCGCACACGGGCACCACGCGCTCCAACGCAAGCACCGACAGGGTCAATGTTGGTGTCATTTGACCAAACAGCAATTTTCGTCCTGTGTCCCGGCTCTCTAGCGCAGGCCTTCATTTCAACTATTCCGTCGCTAATCTCGGGCACTTCAAGTTTGAAAAGTTCACGTATCAATCCAGGATGCGTCCGCGACACGACGATCTGAGGGCCTTTAGCCGTCTTTCTGACCTCGACGATATAGGCCTTTAGACGACTATTCGGCTCTGGTCTCTCGTAAGGAACCTGTTCCGACTGAGGAAGCAAAGCCTCAACTCGGCCTAAATCGAGCAGCGTGTAACGGGAGTCTGTCTGCTGAATAATGCCCGTCACTATGTCACCTTCGCGACCCGCATATTCGTCATATTTCATGTCGCGTTCAACTTCGCGAATCCGTTGGGTCAAGACTTGACGCGCCGTTTGCGCTGCAATTCTTCCGAAGTTTTCGGGCGTGTCATCCCACTCTTGAACGACATTGCCTTCCTCATCAATTTCTTGAGCAATAACGGAAATATTAAACATCTCGTCTATGACGACATAGGCGTCGTCGGCAGTGTCAGGCATTCGTTTGTAGGCCGATTCGAGTCCGTTCGCGACAGCCTCCAGGAGCAACTCAGTTGTCATTCCCTTTTCTGCAGCAAGAGCCTGAAGGGCTTCCATCATGTCTGGGGTAGTCATCGTCGACTTCCTCCCTTGTGGTTATTATTCGATCCGTTTTTCGTCGCAGCTGCACCCGGCTTCGGGGCAGGTCCCCATTCAAAGACTGTCCGCGCCTTTTCTACTTCAGACATGTGAACTTCAGTTGCACCCATATCTGAGCTCTCAATGGTTAGTAAGCCGTTCGACACCGAAAGCAAAGTACCGACGACTCGACGCCTGCCATCGGGCCCTGGATTAGTTCGGACATTCACAATCTCACCTATCGCGCCGGTGAAATGGTCTTCCTGTCGAAGACGACGTTCAACTCCTGGTGTTGAAATCTCCAAGGTGTAGCGGCCCGGTATTGGGTCATGTTCATCCAAAACCACCGATACAGCTCGACTGAGCTCCGATAGGTCATCAACACCCAATCCATCATCGCTATCTACGAGAACAGCCAACGTGCCGCCGTTTTGATGGATGTCATACAAACTGTGTCCAGAGGCTTCTACCACCGGCTGAAGCAGCGAAAAAATGGGTTCGAGGTGGCTTTGAGAGTCTGAGTTCATCACCCCTCCATTTCGCCATATTCGGGAGTTAGAAATTCTTCTGGGCCAAGAAAAAGGACGTGGGCAACGCCCACGTCCAGCAAAAAAAGCTGACCTGTTACGGCAATGATATCAGTCTGTGACCTCTAACCAACTTAAGCTCAATCGTCGGTGTGGGTGTCCTATCGTTTCCGAATCATTTCAACGATCGCCTCCGCATCGTTAACATCTTCACCTTGCAGTTCCAACAAAGCTGCCCTATCTGCTTCAGCTTCCGCTTCCGCTGATTTGTCTGCTGCAGCTAACGCTCCATCAATTCCTTCCGAAACGACTTTCTGCGCCCATTCAACCAACGCGTCAACCATTTGGTCTTCGGGTACCACCTTGACTACCTGACCACGCACAAAAAGATGTCCTCTTTTGCGGCCTGCAGCAATACCTAAGTCCGCTCCTTTCGCTTCGCCTGGCCCATTGACTACACAACCCATGACAGCAACTTGTATTGGCAAGTCGAGTTCGGTGAGTGCTTCTTGGGCCATCGCCGCTATTGAGATGACATCTACTTCAGCCCTGCCGCAAGAAGGGCAGGCAATAAGATCTAACGAGCTTCGCTCTCGCAGGCCTAGAGCTTCCAGCAACTGACGACCCGCTCTCGCTTCTTCAACAGGGTCCGCTGTCAGGCTGTAACGGATCGTGTCACCGATGCCTTCATTAAGCAAGGTTGCTATCCCTGCCGTAGCCTTCAGGATTCCCGCTGGCGGCGGTCCTGCTTCTGTCACCCCAAGATGCAAGGGAAAGTCGACAGTGTCGGCTAACAGCCGGTAAGCCTCCACCATTAGCCGAACGTCACTTGCCTTAACCGAAATCTTCACCTCGTCGAATCCAACCTCCTCAAAGTAACCCAGCTCGCGTTTAGCCGATTCAACCAACGCCGCTGCGGTCATGCCATATTTGTCTTCAATGTCAGGGTCGAGCGATCCCGCGTTGACACCTATGCGGATGGGAACGTCGCGGTCTCGCGCTTCAGCCGCAACGGTCTTTATGTGCTGTTCTTTGCGGATGTTGCCGGGATTGAGACGCAAGCACGCGACGCCAGCATCTAACGCTGCCAAGGCCAACCGATGTTGAAAGTGGATATCAGCGATGAGCGGCACCGGGGAACGCGGAACAATACGAGCGAGCGCCTCAGCAGCTTGCATTTCGTTACATGTACACCGAACAATTTCTGCACCAGAACTCGCCAGGGCATAAATCTGTTCGAGAGTCGCCTCAACATTTGCTGTCTTGGTGGTCGTCATCGACTGGACGCTGATTGGAGCCCCTGCCCCTACTTGCACCCCTCCGACGTTCACACTGCGAGTCATCCGACGTTCAAACATCAATAACAGTCTGTCAGCTTGATCGCGAGTTCCCTGCTAGGGCACGGTCTTAAAATCCGAGAGGATTCGCTATATCTAAATAAATCGCTCCCAAACCAAAGAAAGCGAGGAAGGCTACAACCGCATATGTAATCGGCAGTAATCGGGTTGTATCAATTATGTGCCTGCGGCCCGTCGTGCCTTCTCGAATGCGTTCATAAGTTGCGATCGCTATGTGTCCACCGTCGAGCGGCAACAACGGGAGCAGGTTGAAGACCCCGATGAAAATATTGAAAGCCACAAACAATTGCATCCGTTCAGAACCACTTAAACGCTCACTCGCTCCTATCTGCACTGCCCCTACAAGCGAAACAGGCCGGGTCTCAAGGTTGTCGTTAGCGCTTGGGTCGTTCGGTGGTGAGAATATGCGGTCCGCTACCTCGCCTAGGTTCGAAATGATTGTCCATATGCCACGCACCGATTGACCGAACATGGTCACGAATTCGGTCCCTGTCTTGCGGACAGCTCCGAGCGCGCCGTACTTCACTAAGTTTGTCGCTTTTTGTCCTCTAATACCCAGTAGCCCGTGGCCATCTCCGTCAGCGCCCAAAGTGGTCGCGATAGATAAGTTTGTGTCGCCACGCAAAACCTCTAACTGAACGATGTCGTTCGGTCGGCTTCGCACGATTTCGACTAGGTCACCCCAAGCCGCAGTTGATTGGCCTTCGACGAAGAGGATTCGATCGCCGGGCTGAATTCCGGCTCGTGCGGCCGCACTCCGTTCGCCCCCACTCTCTTGTTCAAGAACGCTTGCTACTTCCCAGGAACCTTCTTCAACCACTGGCTCCCCCATGAAACAAAACAAAGTGAGTAAGCCCACAATGGCCATCAAGAAGTGCATTGAGGACCCGGCTACCGCAACAAGCAGTCGTTTCGGATAACTCTGCTGTCTATAAGTTCTTGCTTCGTCTTTGGCATCTACTTCATCAAGGTTTGTCATTCCAACCAATTTGACGTAGGCGCCCAGGAGTATCGGCTTGACGCCAAACTCTGTTTCACCCCTTCGAAAGCTGAATAATCTCGGGCCAAAACCGATGAAGAACTCCGTTGCTTTCATGCCGGTCATGCGTGCAGTGATGAAGTGGCCCAGCTCGTGGGCAAACACTACGAACACGATTACTAATGTGACTACCAGCATGGGTCTCGACAGCAAACCCAGCAGCACCAGCAAACCGACCACAGCTAGAAGTCCCAACGTCGCCCGAACCTGGGAATTGGTCTCGACCCCCGAAGACTCAGTCATCAGCGGTTCCTCTTCGCAAGCCGAGTCGCGACACATTCACGGCCACGCTGATCGGCTCGCACTATTGCTTCAACAGAGTCTGGATTCGCTCCGTCATGCTGTTCCAGGGCATTCTCAATCGATGCGGCAATTTCCGGCCATGGAATGTGGCCATCCAAAAACGCGTCCACGGCGGCTTCGTTCGCACCATTCATCCACGCTGGAGCTGTACCGCCGGTTTTACCGGCCGAATAGGCTAAGTCAAGGCAGGGAAATGTCTTCTTATCTGGGGGTTCAAAATGAAGGGATTGTGTCTTCCCCCAGTCAATAGACCCAAAAGATGTCGAGATTCTTTCGGGATATGCGAGCGCGTAGGCAATCGGCAACCGCATATCCGGTTCCGATAACTGGGCAATAGTTGTTCCATCAGTAAAGGTCGCCATCGAATGAACTATTGATTGCGGATGAACCACGACTTCAATCTTTTTGTAATCGACTCCAAATAGTTCGTGAGCCTCTATGACCTCTAGACCCTTGTTCATCAAGGTTGAAGAGTCGACCGTGATCTTCGGGCCCATCGCCCAGGTCGGATGTGCAAGGGCCTCTTCAACGGTTACT
>Ga0114932_10003985_pt1 | contig 14076 bp, 12 predicted proteins | sample 2SBtaG_2_FD_87286 | JGI IMG/M metagenome (GOLD analysis project Ga0114932, IMG submission 87286) | Deep subsurface microbial communities from Kolumbo volcano to uncover new lineages of life (NeLLi) - 2SBTROV12_ACTIVE470 metaG | ecosystem: Environmental > Aquatic > Marine > Volcanic ...
AACTCCACACATTCATCACACGTTATTTCAACTTCTCTAGCTTTCATTTTGTTGTACCCTCTTGCTGTAAGTAAAGCAGCAAAACTTCACCCTTCGATAACTTCTTTGATTTCATATCCGTTTTTAATATAAAAATCAAGCTCATCTTCATCTACTATTCTCTCTACAGTCTTATAACTTATGGCTTGTGCTGTCTTGTGAATGTCTCCAAGCATAACATAATCAAAGCCTTTGAAAATGCCAATGTCGTGATCACCATATTCCATAGTGAAACCAGAATCAGTTTTGACGCCACTCACAGAACCGTGATAAAGCGCAATGTTGATTTTGTTGTCGTTGGAAATCTTTTCCCAATTATCTTCATCAAACACTGACAAAACATTGAGCGCCAAATCGTCTGTAAGGTGTACTTCACCCGCATCCTTCAACAGGTGCAGGTTGGGTAGACTAAGAGCATTGGCGATGGGTGTAAGGGCGTCCTGGCGACTGCTGTTCTTTAGGTTACCGTCGTGATTGCCGAGGATGATGTAAGTTGGAGCAACTTCAGCCAACGAACGGAAGAACCAAGCACACATCTCTACAAACTCAGGTGAAATCTGAGTCTTGGTATGAGCAATGTCACCACAGTGAACAATATAATCTGGCTTCTCTTCTTTGAGAGTGTCAAAAATCTCTTGAAAGATGATTCGATACTCTTTGTGGAACTTTAGATTGCGAATATGTGAGTCAGCTAGGTGACAGATTTTAATCATTAATGGATTCCTCTTGCAAGTTGCTGCAAATATGTTCTCGGGTTCATCACCTCTGCTTCTTCAACTAAGGAAAGATATTTTTCTCTTCCCATTTCACTTACATCTTCTTCTCCTGAAATGTTCACTTTATAACACTCAACATCATACTCCATCAGCTTCTTGATTAGACCCATAGCTTCTCTTTCTGCTTCAGGGTCCAATGCGATATAAATCGGAGTATCGTGTTTTGTGATTTCTTGAAAAAGTTTTGAACCTTCTCTTAGCGAACATTGTAGAAGAGGAATAGCATTACCTGCTGGAATAGCATCAAATGCACCTTCTACAAGATGTACAGGATTTTTCCAATCCACATACAGGTGATTAAAGATTATGTCTTTGGATGAGCCTTCGGGATTTTTATATTTATAACCATCTTCATAGCTTCTAGCAATAAAATAATTTATCCTCCCCTCTAGATTAAAGGAAGGAATAATAATGCGCCCTGCAAACTTGCCCGTAGTGCAATAACCTATCTTCCAGCGAAGGATATCTTCCTTAGTTACCCCTCTATCTTTAAGATAGTTTCTTGCGGGAATACCTGAGATGGGTATTTTCTTATTTGCCAAGGATTTAAACTCTTCTGGAAGGTTAAGAATCTGTTCTTCTTCTTTCTCTTCCTCGCCGAACATTTGCTCGTAAAATGAAACGCTGAGGTCTACAATACCGTCAAGCTCTTCCCAAGCTTGTCTTTGTAAAAAGCTTCCATATCTTTTAACTGCTCTGAAAACGGATGAACCACTATAGCCGCAAACCCAGCATTTAAATACGTTTTTGTCTAGATTGATACTTAATTTTGGTTTATGGTGTTTGCATTTCGGACAATAAAATAGCCATTCGCCACCTGATTTGTAGGTGTATCCGAATATGTCTTTTAGGATTTTAAGCTTTTTGCTTGATTCCATTGAGAAAAACCTGGGATGGAATGGCAGTCTACCACAATGATGTTCAGCTGTCAAGTACAGAATAGCGCCACAAAAATCCACCGTGAGCCTTAATTATTCCTCGACAACATTTACTAACTCCGTCGGTGGTAAAGCCATAATCTTCTGTCTCTTTTATTAAAGCATATTTCCTAACAACTTCTCCTGTTACATTATCAATTTGAACAACAGAACGTGATCGTGGATTGTTTTTTCCCATCTTTTTATTGGAAAGTTTTTGCTTATGTTGTTTCGATAATACTTTTCCTCTATGAGAAGCACTTAACTTCTGTTTATGTTCTCTTGTCAATGGTTCGCGCTTTTGAAGTTTTGCGGCTTCTCTTATTTTTTGCTTAGTTTTTTCAGAATGTTTTCTTCCTCGCATCGGAGAATAAACATCCGTAGACAAATTATAATAAGAATTCACTTCTAGAAGAAGAAGTTGTTCTATCTTTTCTAAATACTTCTTCTTACAATACAACAAAGGTTCAAACTTAAAATAATGCCTTCCATATTTCGCATACACTCTTTGCAAAACGATGTTATGGTGTTTGCCTCTTTTTAGGTCAGAAAAATGTTGGGTTCCTCTCTTGTTAAAATCATATGTTGAACCAATGTATTCTCTACCTTTCTCATCTATAATTCGATAAATTCCAGATTTCACTTCAAATCCACCAACGCAAAACCGGCGCGAGCTATTACAATACTATCAGCCATATCGTAATATTGCGCCTTTGGATTATTATGTCTGGTGTATTCCACCTCAAAACCATCTTCATTTTTAAGCAAGAAGTTCAACACAACTTTTTTAGCTTTTTCTCCTCGGGGAACTTTAATACCACACAATTTTCTAGCTGATGTAGCACCAATATAATCAGGCACAATTTTAGTAAAGTCCCACAGAAGAAAAGAAATAGTTCTATTCATTCCTGCAAGGGCAAGGAGGACTTTCGCCGACGAAAGACCCGGTCGGAACGCCTGAAGAGACTGTTCGATATAGATTTTTTCAAGAGACTCATCAGAATCTCTACAATGAATATTAATGAGTTCAAATAAATCTTTCCTAAGTTTTGCGGCTTTATTGAAAAAGCCATCCTCTTTTCTCATATCACAATATCCGGTGTAAATTCTGTCACCTCTATTGTTAAGAAATGTAATGCCTGTAATGCTCGTACTAATGTCGAGTCCTAAAATCATATTAACCTCTTTGTTTGTTGTTTTTTGCTCAATGAGAATAAAAAATACTCTTTATACCTCAGTTCTACTGACTCTAAAGTTGTCTATCATTCCTGTTACAAATTCAACAGCAAAAGTATTTGTAACGCACTGAATGTAGCCAACCTTATTTGAATTTGAATCTCCCCAAGGAGTATAATGCGCATCGCTGCTCAATACCGTCTCTGTATGAACAAGAGACCATACCTCCGAACCAGGGTCTGCAATAGGAGAAGTATAAATTTCGATTGTGTCTTCTGATGAGCCGCTAGGAGTAACATCCATACGAACAAGGTACCAGTTACCCGAAGTGTAGGAGCCTAGCGTAGGAATGAAAACTCTTTTAGTGTCAGTAAAATTGTTTGGATTCTCGGATACCATTAATAAAGATAACTCATTTTCTCCGCCGGAGCTAGCGAAAACATTATAGCGACCCAGATGTAAGTGATAGCCGCTTGCCAAAGCCTTATCGGATCCAGTAGAAAATACTCCTGTTTTTGCAGAAATGCCAGACATTTTTGAACCTGACCCAACTGATGAAATGCGTAATGCGGCGCGCACACTAAGAGAATATGTTATAGGAGTTCCGACCCAAATACCACCATCCACAGAAGAGCTAACAGTTGATAATATAGAAGTAGTGTTCCCTGGAGCAACGATTTCATATCGATATTGGCGACCAAGATCTCCATAGCCAGTCAAGGGATTGGAAAGCAAATCGTGTTGAACGCTTGTCCCCTCTAACCCACCTGCTGGAACAATAAGAGTTCCATCGCCAGATGTAGTTATTTCAAAGTCTGTTTGTGCCATTTTATTTCCTAAACCTCCTCACGATAAGCAACAAAACCATCAATATAGCAAAACGGTTGATATCCAAACGTATTTGGAACGTGCAAATAGAACCCAATCTTGTTTGAACTACTATCTCCCCAATCTGCATAGTGTTGATCAGTGCTCATAACTAACTCTGTATGGGCGAGTGTCCAAGTCTCAGAACCAAAATCTGTTGTTGGAGACGTATAAATTTTAATAATATCTTGTCCGTCCCCATTAGGAATCACATCCATTCGAGCAACGTACCACTTATCGGTAGGCAGTCCAGAGCTAATTGTTACAGAACGCGAAGTAACAGGAAATGATGAAACTGAGTTTAAAACTAAAGTTAACTCACTATCATCCCCAGTTGGATTTGGTTCTGATCCGAGTTGTCCAAGGACAAGATGATAGCCACTGGCGCGCTGACCAACCATAACTCCAGTTTTTACTGAAATACCGACAGATTTGTAATCTGGTCCAGCCGTGCCCACACGCAACGCAGCTCTTACGCTAATAGCGTGAGTAATAGGAGTTCCCACCCAAGAGCCTGAATCGACAGAAGAACTTATTAGACCAAGAATACTTGTAGCATTCGCAAAACTAGTATTAGGAAAAGCATATTCCCTTGAGTAGCTCCCGTAACCAGCAGATAAAGGGGTAGCTAGGGAAGAATTTAACACAGCGTCGCCGTCGGAGCCGCCAGGTGGCAAAGATGGGGTACCGCCCGATTGAACGACAAAATCAAAATCTGCTTGTGCCATTAAGGTACTCCATCCCAGTTAGAATCAAACGATTCTGTAAGTGAATTGTCTGGGGATGCAAAAGTGGGTGCTGCTTGCGGGGCTGCTTCCCAGGCGGTGCCAAACTGTTCAGAAAATTCTTCAACAACGGCAGCTGCGGGAGCTACGGCAGCAGGAACTTTTCCAACCCATGAGCCGGCTGGTATGTCCTTTTCTCTCAAAACACCTGGCGGAGGATTATTCAAGGTCAAGGGAACTTGAGTAACTGTAGTCGTATATTGAGAGGTTAAATTTCTCAAGTTATTGATGACAAAGTTGCTGCCAACATTGTTATTTTTTTCTCCCATTAGATGTCAACCTTTAGTTTAATAGTGTAAGAGTCAATCTCTTTTTTTCTCAAAGGTGTTGCTAGTTTAGCAATGCCAATCAAATTTTTCTCTTCATCAAAAATACCCACTTTTGATATGTAAGTTATTTTTTCAAACTCAGGCTCTTCTTCAGTATACGACACGTTGACCACGTTTTTAATAGCAATGTTATCTCTCTCTCTATACTGCACAGAACTAGAAAATGGAATCTTGGTAGTTTGTCCGTGTTCTATGTATGTAGGATTATTTGAATGATTAAAATCACCTTTATCTGCTTGACACAGCATCGTCATTGTAGGAATATACTGTGTACCTTTGAAGTCAAAAGCAAAACTAGATGATGGAACAAGATCAATACCGTTTGAACCAGTAGTAAAAAAGTGACGCCAAGCAGGAGCAACACTCGCAGTTGTGAGAGGCACGAAGTTATCAGTGTAAGTGTCGTGCAAGTCCCAACTACCAGTTAAGAGCATAAACCCTTCTTTATAAAGAATAACCCCAGCAACGCTACCAGATTGATTACTGCCTGAAGGTCCTATTTGAACAAGTTCGCCATTCCTATATGGATCTCCAAGTTCAGCAATCAAAGTTCCAGTTAAATAAAACTTACAACTAACTGTTCCTTTTTCTATTCCTGAACCATAAAACAAAGAGGGAATGCCCACAAGTCTTGCTGCTTGAGTTGCCTTGTTTCCCAATGAAGAAGAAAAGGCAAAATGCCTGCTAAGCTTTGGTTTATGATAATTGAGTGTATTTTTTAATGCATCGATCCTAATCCTGTCAGCAGAAGCAGCAAAATAATCAGACGAGATAGAAGCTGACATTGGCGCTGTACCAGTCACCTCAGTGCCATATCCAAATGCTGCATATTCAGCAGTAGAAACAGATTTGAAAGCTGCTAAAGTACCTTCTTTGGTTACAAAAGGGTAAGAACCAGAAATGTCTTCAAGATAAGCGCTGCCGCTAGAAATTCTGTTAACAGCCAATCTGTTGAGGCGGAAAGTACCATTTACGCCACCATTTAAGAATAGCTCAGTTTTAGGATGTGCTTTGATGCGATTAATGAACAATTCACCATCTTTGAATTTCTTAAACATTTCCTCTTCATTGCCTCTTATGCAAAAGAGCCTCCACTACACAAGTAAATAGAGGCTCTTCGCAGTTCGTATTTGTAAAAATCAATAATCCAATCTCACTCGCAGCGTAAGCTCCGACTGTGGCGTCTTCTTCAATGGCTCTGAAACCTTTGCTACAGCAAGTAGTTCATTGTCTGCTGAGTATAGACCTACGGACGTTACATAAGAGACTGGCTCGTCCAAGCTGTTGTTCTTAACCCTAATCTTACTCTGAGATAGATAGGTTGGGTTAGCACTGTAGTTAAACTCATTGTGGTTCATTCTACAGAAGTAGATAGTCGAGTTTAATTCTGTTGTGTTGTTGAAGTCAACATCAGCAATACGACGACGGAATGAATCAGAGAATTCAACAATCGTACTTGCTGTTAAGGCTGAATCAACTGAAGCAGACTGTCCAGCTGGAACACTAGCACTAAACAGGTTTGTTCCAAACACTGAAGCGGTAACAACTGCGATACCAGCTTGATAATAAATCAAACCAACGCCAGTGTCTGCTGTAATACCAGTTGATGACGTATAGAGCGGGGCGTATTCACCAGCGGGTGAGTTAATCCTAAACTCATTCTGAGCACCTGCATCTTGCAAAGTCAGAATCTCTGTAAGAGGAGTATCCCAACTTGAAGCTGTTCCCAACTGAAGGAAGAAAGAACCTTTCTTTACCTCATCTTTGGTTAGTAGTCTAGCAAAGTTAATGAAAACTGCTTCTTTAATTTTGGTCCCTCCAGCAACAATGTCACCGTCGCGATCGAACTGAAGAATACCACCAGTAACATCGTGACCTACAAGGATTTGAGCCATCTGATTGTAGATGTTGATCTTTTTAGCATTCTGCTCATTACCTGATGCTGAAAGAGAAGACTTGGGAGAATATCCCACCGTCAAATCAAAGATATGATTTGCTGAAGAACTGAGATATGGATAATCGTAAACCGATTGAAAAATACCATGAGAATAGTTCTTAATGTTGTTATCTGAATAAGTTCCTGAAATAACAGAACCAGTCAAAGGAATAGCTTCGTGAAGAAGACTCCTCGTCGAGACTACGTCATTGTTCAGGAATGTTTTGAATACCGTTGAAATAGCTAGTTACCCCCTTATACCAACTTAATGTATCTAACTGGGATATCCAAACGATATCCTGTGGTTGCGCCTGTGACGCGAATGATGGTGTCAATAGTTTGGATAGATGTCGCACTTGGAGCAATGGTTGTATTGGTACCAAGCTGTCCAAACAAAAAATCACTCGTGTTCAATTCAAGTGATGACTGAATCATAAACTGAAGAACGGTGCCACGAGGACCGCCGATAACTTGAGTTTGTTTCGTTTCTTTTTCATCGTTCTCAAAAACATAATCCAAATCAGTCCCAAGAGACAAGAAATAACTAGCAATATTGTCATCGTCGACATACGACACTTTTGCTGTACGCCCATTAACGCGGCTAGCAATCTTTCCAAGCCTATTGTCCATCTCGATAATGAACTGAGTTTCTACCAAGTCTGAATCAATCGATACTGAAGGTGTGATTTCAGTAGTATCCAATCCCTGATCAACGCGAACGTAAGTTCCTCCGTTGAGAGATTCACCCAACATAATACCGTCAACAAGCTGATTGCTTACAACACTAACAGTGTCTTCAGTCTCTTTATCTACTGCAACAAAAAATGCTCCGCTTGCGTGCATAGCAGTCTTTTCAAACAAATCGTTTAGTTTAAGAATAGGGAGGAAAAGTAGATTAGTTCTCGGAATAGAGACAAGCTTCGATTTCATACTAGCAGCATTATCTGTAAAAGCTTCGAAGACTGGAGTTTGTAAAATATCCAAATCAAAGAACGCACTGCCACTAGCGTGGTTCTTGTTGTATTTGGCGTAATCAATCTCATCATCACCGACAGCATACTTTGCCACCTTAAAAGAACCATCTCCCTTAGCAAGGCGATAGCGCCCCGTATCGGTCAAAACGGCGCCCAAAATGATATCTCCAGCGTTATCGAGAAAACCCATTATTTTCAACTCCTTACAGCGTTTTGCTGCCTTTTCTTAAATTCTCACCGGCTTCTAGCGGGCGTAAGTTTTTTAAAGCCCAACATTGTTTAAATTCCCTATCTTCATAGGATTCAAATAAAAAACCAGCTTGAGGCTTAATATGATCAATATGCCAATAGGAGCCATAGTTTTCCCACGTCATATTTTCATCGAATTGATTTTCAAGATGAATAATCAAATCCTCAAGAGAGTAAGGAACTAACTCGAAAGCTCGATTCCCTTCTTTACTTAGTTTGTTCTTCTTTAAATTCTGCCTCAGTAGAGAAGAAAAACAACTAGAAAGTCTAAATGTAGGATTTTTTTGATATTTATTTTTTATCCAATTGCTTTTATATTCTCTCAGTCTAATTTTATTCTCTTGACCCCATTTTTTCACCCTCTCTTTTGTTGATTCAAGTTGTCTATATTTTTTTGCTTTCTTTCTTATCTCTTCGATATTGTTTTTATAGTATTCTTTTGTCTGTTTGTTGATTCTTGTCTTATTTATATCTCTATAAATCTTCTTAGCTTTACTTCGGCATACCTTGCAGTGCCCTTGAAAGCCATCCTTGGTTTGATTACTTTTGTGCCAAAATTCAAGAATAGATTCTTTTTCTTTTTTACACTTAGGGCACCTCTTCATATCGACATTCTAACCTCTTTTAGCTACCTTTTTAAGCTTTTTCCGAATGTTTATGGTCAAACCCCACATTCAGTTCAATCTTTTTACCAGTTGATTTTGAAGTAAGTCTGATTTTGAACGTTTTGTCCCATACAGAATCTGTTGTTGCCCCAAGATGAATCTTTCTTTTTACGTCTTCAGCTGTTTTAGCATTATCATAACCAGACTTCTCTTCATCAATCAAGCTTTGCAACACATTGGGCACTATTTGAATGAAGCGTCGAGCCGCTTTGTCGGGTGATTTCAGTGGCTGTTCAAAATCAACGCATCTAATAGTTGGAAAAACCATACCATTTTCGTTAATAATCTCAACTTCATAAACAGGTGACGGATTAGATAGATGACCGTGTACGTCAATTGCACGCACAATATAATAATATTTTATATTCGGTTTTATACTGTCAACGAACGCCGCCGAGGTGGCTGCTTGGATTGTTTCCAAAGAAATGTCAGCATCGACGAATGCTTGAAGATTTCCTGTAAAATCAGCATAAGAGCGCGGCTTATTTTCAAGCCTAAAGATCTGAAATGATGATGCGTGATCGTCAGAGCCAAATGAAATCTCTTCATCAGGAAGTTTCTTTTGAGACTCTCTAATAGTTTCGAAAATAACCTGATCCGTAGGCTGGATCAATACAGGCTCTGCATCGAACTCGCCGACGTTTCCTTTTAGATAAAAAAGTATTTCATTGTCGATCCCTTTGTATGGAATAATATCAACATCAGGAGGAATGGGTGGCTTGTCAGTTACTCTCAAAGTAGTTTCCAAATAGGGAGTTTCAACCAACATCAAAGATGGCTCCATATGAGTCATAAAAGAAGCGTGATGATCATAACTTTCAACATCCAGCTCAGAGTGCCAATATTTGGTTCCTATCACCATTTGATATGCCCAAATCTTATACACATAGCGCTTGTTGTACTTAACTTGCGTGTCAACAAATCTCAATACATCTATTTCGTTTGAGTTTGGAAGCCAAAAGCTCTGTATTGGAGCGCCTGCTGCGCCAAACTCGTGCTTAGAAATACGATACATTACAGTTTCTGAATATGCTTCCTTGCCAGCCATTACTTCCTTAAGGGTTCTTGCCTTTTGTTTTATCAAAGTTTGAAGCTTACCTCTAAAAATAGAGAACATTAGTGATTTGAAAAACTTAAACTCAGGTCCAGCAAGAGTTGCAGTCTCTTGGTCGTGATTACCCAAAAAGATTGCCCTATTTGGGTCTAGCTGTTCATCTCCTTCTCTAAGATCTTCAATAAGCTCTGCAATGTTCCAAGCTCTTTTCTTCATAGAATCAAATCTGGAAACTTTTCTCTTAGTTCCGCCTTCGTGTTGAACAACTATCTCTGAAGCCACTTCAGCCTCTAGGATAGAAGCCTCATCTTTAATGTGGCGGTTGATGACTCTTGTCATAAAAGCGTTGGTGAGTTGCGAGTCTTTTAAGATTTGGGCAAAAGTAGTAGTTTTGTCTGTGCCAAGACGAATGTCAACCAGCATAGGGAACATCTCACTCTTTTCGTTGTATGTGTTGAACAAACCGATCTCTTCGAGAGGAACTGAAATGTTAGAAAATTTGTTGTTTAATCTCGATACTGCCCCGTTTTTAACTGCGTCTTCGTACTGATGAGCATATAGATCATAATATTGACCAATCGGGTGACTTTTAATGTCAAACTTGTTTTTGACGCCTTGATGTTGAAGCATTTGCTCTTCTGTATTCAAAGTTCCATCAAGAGTAATAAAATTGCGAAACTCAGGATTTGGATTTTCATTATCCAACTCAGACAAAAAGACATAAAGATTTGGCAGCGTGTTATCTAAGACACTCTTTCGCTTCGTAACTGTATTTTCGTAATCTTTGATGTAAAAATTGTATTCTGGTTTAATTTCAGCAGTCAAAGCTCCCAAAGGAACTTGTAAGTCTTTAGTTTCTGCCGCTGTAAAAGGAAGAGAGAGTTCATAAGTATGATCAAAAAACACTTGCCCCGTAATCACTGAAGGCTTATAGGCTATTGGCTTTCCTTGACTGTTCTTAGAAGAGCCATCGTATATTCCACCTTGAACATATGCTTGCCACAAATCTCTAGAATATTTTCCTTTTGCATTTTTGAACTTTTTCTTGTCTCCCTTAATAGTCGACCATTGCTTAGTTCTACCAAAATCACTATTAACTAACGAATTGTGCGCTTCATAAGTGTCTAGGGCAATAGGAGCAGTTTCATTAACGGAAGAAACAGATTCACCTACAAAAGTAAAACTCTTGCCTTTAGAATCAATTGTCCAATATTTACCTGTTCGACCGCGAAGAGGATCAGCAACAAACTTCTCATTTTTCTCAATGACAGTTTTCGAAAACTCTTCTACTGTTGGACCAAAGGCTTGCGAATCTACAGACAAATGCCTCTTCCCTGCTGACAAAATTTCTGTATCGGGAGAGAATTTTCTACTCTTCGGAATATCCAAAGGTTTAAAATCTTCTGGGCGAGCCTCTAAATCTTGAATAAAATCTCGAAACTCATCTTTTTCGTGAATACTGGGACGATTATCTGAAGGAATAATCTTTTTAACTGTCTGCTCTCCTTTAATGAGGGCTGGCGCAACTACTCTCTCTTCTGCTTTTTCTTTCTCAGATTTGGGCTTGAGTATTTTGTCCTTAAGGGCTTGTTTTTTTGCTTTTTCTTTTTGTACAACAGGGCTATCAGCTGCAACTTTACGTGTAGTTACAGTCTTTTTCAAAGCTGTTTGAAGCATATCTTTGGTGATTTTAAATGACATTTTTATCTACTCTTTTTTATTAAATCGGTCATTGTAGGTATCGAAGAGATTAACTTTTCTTCTTTTGTTTTATTTTCTTCGACAATTAAAGGCTCTGGGCAAAGCTCTTCATCTGACAGAACGTTAACAGACACTGTACCATCAACCAGAATATTTTGTTCAACTTCTTTTGCAAACTCAAGGGGAACCACTAGATTGTTGCTTGTGAATTCGTCTTCAACGCTTTGAGTTTGACAATCTGTTGCCAATAGTTCTACAGCAAGCAAAGTTTGAACCTCAACACGTTCACCATTAAACCCAAGACTTACTTCTCTAAGCTCTGGATTGTTTTGTTTAGACAGTGTTTCAGATTCATCTTTATCCTTAATCTTCATTTTAGTCTCTTTGGTCTCTCCTGATTGATATGTCTCTATGATTTTTAACCCAACCGGAAGCATTGTGGTTAGAACTCCTTCCTTTTCGTTATTAATATTGCTAGCAACTACTGAAGGGGCGGTCTTAACGACTTTCACATTAGGAAAATTGAGATTCAAATCTTCAATAATACTTCTTGTCACTATATTGCCAGTCTCGATCTGAGGTTTAAAGACATCTGTTTTCAACTCTTTGAATTTTGGCTTAAGAATAAAATACTCGTCATAAATGCCAGCAGTCATGCCTTTGTTGGGCAAAATGCCGATCATAGTATTTTCGTATGGCAAGGTTCTGCACAAAATCTCTTTTCCAATAAGGCGATTGTTGGCAGCATCGGTCAACAACTTCCAGATTGGCTTTCGTATCAGTATTTCACCGTATTCATTTCTCTCAAACCCAGCAAAATACTCTACTTGTACAAGCATTTCATAATCAATCGCGTTTATTGCAGCAAACTTACTCTTTTCAACTGCATCATCAGAAGATAAACCGCGCATCTTAACTGAACGAACCACATTCTGGCTAGCAGTCTGTAGGAAAACTGCCTTCAACTGATTTGGCAACTTCTTGAGGTTATTTTCTGTCATTATTTGGTTTAGACCGTGAATAGTTTTCACAGCTTCTGGCTGACCAGACGTTGACACTGTCTTTAGTTCACGAAGATTCAAAGTGGAAATAGGTGAAGAGATTTTTCTCTCTTTTGCACTTATAGTTCCTTCTTTCTTCCTGAAATTTGGTTTCAAAATATTTTTAACGTTAGAAGTTCCCTTCTTAGCAACGTTCTTAGACAAAGCACTATAGAACATAGTAACAGGAAAAGTCTCCAAGAAGACGATGTCCTCTTCATCTTCACTAACAATAGGAGCTTCGCTTTCAGTCTGGCACTCAAATGAAATTTCTGGAACAGGTAGCTTACGTTCAGGCTCCAATGAAGGGAAATCACCACGAGATTCAACACTAATCCGAACAGGTTCGACGACCATACTAGATTGATTAGAGAAAAAGTTATCAAACGTTTTCTTTATTGCTTTTCCATTATTTTTGCTTGCATCGTTCTTGTTCTTGACGCCCTTAGAAATAGAAACTTCAGCAGGAGATGACAAGGAGTTCGAATAAAGAATAGAAGTACAGATTTCTCTAGCTGCATCCTCCTTATTCACTGAGCCATTATCGATATGTTCAACAAATCTCTTTTTACGCTCTTTCTTAACACCTGTTGTTTTACCAGGCAAAGTTTTACCACCATCCGACAAGATGATTGACTTTTTGACAAAATCAACCCTTGAAGGAGAAAGGAATGAATAGTTTGTTTCCTTAATGTTATCTTTTTCTGTAAACTGTTCGCCTCCGAAAGACATATCAATATTCGGTTCAGGAGTTTTGAAGTATTTCAAAGTTTCCAACTTAACTCTAGAACCATAATCAAAATTGCTAATAGTTCTCAAACCATCATCATTACGAGTTTCGTCTTCTCCCTTTGAGAGATAATCTAAACCAACTCCTTTTACAATATTACTATCGAAAACTTGATCAAACGACTTTTCAACTTTGAAAGTCCAACGCGATGTTCTGCCAACATTAAGAACAGGACTTTGAAATGTTGATGCCGTAGAACCATCTGTACGTCGAGGACTTTTGGTCACAGTTACTTTAGTGATTCTCTCAAGGGTAGAGATCAAATCATCTATCAACTTGATCATAGTGGAAATACCATTTGGATTTCCTGTATCTGGAGAGACATATGAATGCAAAGATTTGATCAGCTTTTGTCGTTCTTGCCTATTTTTAAACGCATTGGTAAACATATCGAATATGTCTGCGTAAACTGCTATTGGAGCAATCCAAGGAGCCGCTTTTGAACGACTACCTTTATATTTGGCTCTTTGAGAATCAATAAAGTGTTGCGTAAACTTGTTAGAAGCAATGTCAAACGCTCCAGCGGTGCGTCCTGAAGTTCCAGCAAACTCTGATGGGTGCTCAATGTGAGGATCTCTGGTTTCAGCTATATACTTAGACATTGAAAGCTTGCTAGCTTCTGCGAGATACTCACTTAAAACATTTTTAGCCTTAAAGAGTTCTTGAGTTTTACTAACCAAAAACTCGATAGTAGCATCATCTACCTCTAGCTCGACAACATACTGATACATTCCATCAGTTACTTCCGACATAGATAAATCCATTCCAGTAAAGTGGC
>Ga0114932_10003987_pt1 | contig 14070 bp, 12 predicted proteins | sample 2SBtaG_2_FD_87286 | JGI IMG/M metagenome (GOLD analysis project Ga0114932, IMG submission 87286) | Deep subsurface microbial communities from Kolumbo volcano to uncover new lineages of life (NeLLi) - 2SBTROV12_ACTIVE470 metaG | ecosystem: Environmental > Aquatic > Marine > Volcanic ...
CAACTCCGGCAAACCAACGTGGCTTAGCGTCGAGCATGGTAAACCTTGTCAGAAATTCTGGCAGTATAGTAAGCGTTGCTTTAGTGACAGGGGTAGTAACACTCACAATGGGATCCTTGGGGTTTGAGCCAAGCTTAGAAGCAGTTAGATCCACTGGTACTGAAGGTACTATTTCAGCATTCGTTGTTGGGTTACAATGGGCATACCGCTGTCTAGGAACCCTCATACTGCTTGCCCTGATAGCAACGTTGTTACAAGTTAGATCACCCATTGATCCCGCGCTGCCCTCTAATGCCAGCTAATTACCAGTCCAAATACGATCTAATTTGCTCCAAAACCAGTTCTGGATGCTCCATAGGCACAAAATGCGAACCCTGCTGAAATTGATAGAACTGAAACTCGCTGGCCTCTTCACTTAAGGTTTGAACTGCTTTGTCTGTAGTTTTTTGATTACCTTCGTAATTACCAACGGCCAACATATACCTGGCACTTAAACCTCGTAAAACCTGCGATGTATCCATGAGATTCCTAGTTTCGTAGAACGTTGCTTCAACGAGATTAGAACATTTAATCTGAGCCGTTCCATCGCCGAGCACGCGAGTCCCACCGTAGATATAGTCACTAAAGACTTGATCAGTCCACGTCTGAAACACACGCCGATTCCGATAAGCGTCGTACATTATTTCTTGCGTTTCCCAGATCATTCGTTTCTGACCGGTTCTCTTCAAGCGTTCGGCCCGCTCTTCGGGACTAAGTCGCGACATAGGTCCGTCCCCGACCCTAGTGTCTATCAACATAATTTTATCTAATTGGCCTGGTGACACGTGATCTGAAATCAGCAGTGACATTCCACCAGCTGAATGACCTACGCCCCATGCACCTACTATACCCAGTTCTCTAATGAAGGCTGCTATATCCTCACCCATCTTAAAGAACTCATAGTCTTTCCCAGGATCATCGGTATCACCATGTGCCCTAAGATCTAAGGACAGAACGTGGTAATCATTCGCCAGTTCTCGAGCTGCATTGTTCCAAATCTGTGCACACAATCCAATACCGTGTGTCATTAAGACTGTCTGGGCGTTGGGATTACCCCAATCCAAATAATGCTGTTTTAGGCCATTGGCCACTATATATTTACTTACCGGTTCCAAAATATCTACACCTTTCATATAAATTGGCACAAAATTATGGGGAGAACTTTTCTCCCCATAATACATTCCGAGTCAGCAGCCCAATACAGGCTAATAATTGGTAGAAATCAAGTTTTCGCCTATGGCTTGTCCACGAAGGTCCCCAGCGTCATCTAAGTGAGCCTTAATCGCAGACAGGCCGTCCTTGACCAAGTCAGCGTTTAATTTCCCTGCAGCTTCTCCGTGTTCTGCCTCGTTTAACAATGAAGCACATTCGTTGGTTATCTGATCGAAACTCCAGGTAACTTGAGCGTCAACACTTTCCACGCCATCAGGAAAGTCTACATGAGAATTACCTGGTCGTCCTTTCCTATCATAGCCACCACGATGCCAATGACCAGGTTTATCGTGGCAGTCGTATCGAATTACTTCTTCGTTGCCTACGTCTACTCCCAAAGTCGGTCCACCCATTCCTTCTGGACCTGGTCTGAGAATTCTGCAGGGCCAAACGTAAAGCGATACCTGTCCATCATCCGATAGCGGCACAGTCAAAGATTGTCCTCGATATGTTTCCCCTTCAATTTTCCTCGCCATGGTTGCCTCCTCTTTTAGGATTATGTTCACTTCACACCAAGGATAGCACAACTCGAAATAAACAGGAACAACTGTATCTGGAGTTAGCCATACTGGCGACTGACCTATTGCACCGTAATTGACATTAATTCGTCCCAAAGCTACAGTTCTTAGCGTCACTTCAAGAGACATCAGGGATCTTTCTCATATTGCGGAGTGTAGGAACCCATGAAATTTGGAGTAAATCTCATTAATTTCGGGCCAGGAGTAGGTCCAGAATCAATGGAGCAATGGGTCCGTACTTCAGAAGAGTACGGTTATCACCTCATCATGACTTCTGACCATATCGCTATTCCACAAGAAGTCCAATCACGATATCCAGATCCATTCTATGAACCTATTTCCACTCTCGGGTGGCTGAGCGCAATTACCGATAAAATCGAGATTGGTACCACAGTATTCGTAGCACCATATCGGCACATCCTCGAAACCGCCAAAGCCTGCTCATGCATAGATCAATTTTCAAACGGGCGTCTGATCTGCGGGTTCGGTGTGGGGTGGTCCATGAAAGAGTACGAAGCGTTAGGTGTCCCGTTTCACTCCCGGGGGGCCATTACTGACGAATATCTCGCAGCACTCAAAGTGTTGTGGACTCACGATATCGCTTCGTACCATGGCAAATTCGTTGCTTTTGAAAACATCTATACGGGTCCTAGGCCCCAGCGCATCCCTCCGATTTGGGTTGGAGGTTACAGTGATGCTGCTCTTAGAAGAACCGTAAATCTGGCAGATGCATGGCATCCGATCAGGATTAATTTATCCGACTTCCAAACCAACGGCGTGCCCCGCTTGAAGCAAGTAGCATTGAAGTTCAATAAACCAATGCCAAACATTTGTCCGCGTATTAAATTAAAGGTAACCCAAGAACCAATTAACTCTGAAGACCGCCTTGCAGGACACGGAAGTCTCTCACAAATCAGAGATGATCTATTGACTCTAGAAGAATTGGGATGCCAATATGTTCTCTTTGACACCTATAACGAAGACTATTCTGTTCCCGATCATCCCACGCAAGGACTAGCATGGCTCGTGACCCTCGCTGATAAAGTTCTGGACCTTGCAGGAGAAACTATACGGGGTTAACGTGACACTTATAACACTGGTAGCGTACCGACAATACGACAATACGACAATAGACAATAGACAATAAAGGAGGATACCGATGAAATATGATTACATCATAGTAGGTGCAGGGTCCGCTGGGTGCGTTCTGGCTACACGGCTGACCGAAGATCCCGACAAGTCAGTCTTATTACTAGAAGCGGGCCCAGATTACCCTGAGTTCGAGGAGTACCCGAACGACTTGAAGTTTGGATACGACCAGACTGCCTCTGCAATCAATGCTCCACACAATTGGTCTTGGTACGGTACGGCGACTCCTGAACAGGGACCAATGCCAGTTCCTAGGGGCAGAGTTGTCGGAGGCTCCAGCGCTATAAATGGGCAAGTTTTCTTGCGGGGAGTCCCTGAAGACTATGACAACTGGGCTTCTTGGGGCAACGACGAATGGTCCTTTATTAAGACATTACCATACTTCCGAAAAGCTGAAACAGACACGGATATCAAGGACGATTTCCACGGTTCAGATGGTCCAATACCGGTAAGAAGACACAAGCCAGAGACTTGGTTGCCTGCCCAAACGGCATTTCGTGAGGCATGTATCGCCGCCGGATACCCTGAAGACCCTGACATGAATAACCCTGACTCAGGTGGAGTCGGACCGATTCCAATGAACAATCCGAACGGCGTTCGTATGAGTACGGCGCTTACGTACCTGAACCCAGTTAGGAATCGGCTGAATCTTACAGTTCGGTCGAGCGTCACTGCGCATAAATTAGTTATCGAGTCAGGGAAGGCTGTCGGCGTCACCGTAGAGAGTGGGGGTGAAGTGTTCACTGTACAAGGAGACCAAATCATTGTTAGCTCAGGGGGCATAGCGTCTCCTCAATTGCTGCTACTCTCCGGGATCGGGCCTCAAGCTCACCTGAAAGAAATGGGCATCCCTGTAATACACGAATCACCAGGGGTAGGTCAGAACCTGAGAGATCACCCTAATGTCAGAGTACCTGTCCGTGTCAAAGATGACTTTCCGATGGACCCTCAAGCTCCTCGCACACAACTGGCTGTACGATACACCGCAGAGGGCTCCAAGGATCGCAATGACATGCAAATACTCCAATCTTCATTCTCGTCTCCAATGGGAGGAGATCCTTTGGAGGGAGAAGGAATCAGATTCACCGTGATGCTTGAATTAGCCGAGGGTGCGGGAGAATTAACTCTATCCACGGTTGACCCATATACCCAGCCTCATCTCAATTATCGCTTTCTGGAGAAACCCTGGGACCGTGAAAGGATGCGAGAGGGCGTAAAGATTTGCCTTGACCTTCTCGAACATGACCAATACCAGGAGTTCGCCCTAGAACCAATAACCCCAACTCCCGACGATTTAGTTTCCAATGACACCTTGGATCAATGGCTATTGCAAAACGTCACTACAACACACCACATATCCGGAACGTGCAAAATGGGTCCCTCAACCGACCCCATGGCGGTGGTTGATCAATATTGTCATGTCTACGGTATAGCTAACCTTCGCGTCGTTGACGTCTCAGTTCTCCCTGATTGCATACGTGCCAACACCAACTGCACAACCATTATGATCGCTGAACGCGTTGCCGATTGGATCAATAACAACGAACATTAATTCTATATTGGAGATTAGATACATATGCCAAAAATGACCGGTGGACAAGCACTCATGCGTTCATTGCATCTAGAGGGTATTCGGGTTATCTTCGGGTTGCCTGGCGTACAAATGTACCACGCTATGGACGCACTCTACGACCATCCCGACATTCGGTTTATTACAACCAGACATGAACAGGCCACTACTTACATGGCCGATGGATTCTCGAGAGCTGGTGGCGGGATTGGAACGGCCCTAATGGTTCCAGGCCCTGGCCTCCTAAATGCTTCCGCCGGTATATCAACAGCCTATTCCGCATCATCATCCATATTAGTCGTATGCGGTCAAATCGAACGAGACTTAATCGGGTCAGATCGCGGTATGCTACATGAGATAAACGATCAAATAGATATAATGAAGCCCATCACGAAATCAGCCCGTCGCATTATAGATCCAACAGAAATACCATCGGCCGTACGCAGCAGTTTCAAAGACCTTACCAGTGGAAGGCCTAGGCCAGTTGAGATCGAAATCCCCCCAGAAACCTTGGCTCAGACCGCTGATATTGACCTTCTTGAACCTGAGCTGGAAACGCGGCTGTCACCAGATCCCGCGTCCATATCTGAGGCGGCCCGAATAATTGCATCAGCGAAACGCCCACTCATTTGGGCAGGTGGAGGAACTATCTCCTCCGAAGCTGGAGACGAGTTAGTACATTTAGCAGAATACATCCAAAGTCCGGTTATAATGACCGCCGAAGGCAAAGGTGCGATTTCAGACAAGCATCCTCTCAGTCTAGGCTCTCTTAGGTTACGGAACGATCCTGTAGCCAAGGAAGACCCCAATTTCGATGTCATTCTCGCAGTCGGTACAAGGCTTGCATTTCCATCTTGGTTGGGAGGGCAAAAAGTAATCCAGGTAGATATTGATCCCTCCGAAGCAGGCCGTAATTATGATGATACTCATAGCGTGATTGGTGACGCAAAAATCAGCCTTAAACAACTATTAGAACAATTAAAGGACCTAATAGGTCCAGCTGCCAATTCCTACGAATTAGTGGACACCCTTAGGCGCAGGCGGGCAGAGACAGCAATCCGTGTAGAGCCGCAGGAATCTTTCCTTTCGGCGATCAGGTCGTCTCTTCCCGACGACGGCATACTTATATCGGGAATGACACAGATGGGATATTACGCGAGGGGATTCTTTCCGGTATACCAACCGAAAACCTTCATGACCTCATCGTACTCTGGTAACCTGGGGTATGCTTTCCCATTTGCTTTAGGAGCCAAAGTAGCCCAGCCTGACAAAGCTGTGGTCGCGTTATCTGGCGACGGAGGCTTCCTGTTTAATTCGCAAGAACTAGCTACCGCTGTGCAGTACGACATCAATGCGGTAGTCGTAGTATTCAATGATAACGCATACGGAAACGTCATGAGAGATCAAGTTAATAGATTTGATAGTCGAACGATAGGGGTTGATCTCCATAACCCCGACTTTATGAAGCTGGCTGACGCGTACGGGGCCCGAGGGTTGCGCTCCAACGGTTTAGATGATCTAGAACAAGTTCTAACAGATGCGATTTCCGGAAACCGTCCAACCCTCGTTGAGGTTCCGGTCGGTATGATGCCAACTCCCTTTGAAAATTAACGGTACAAGGTGCGCACGAGTGCTATACTAATATCACAACTTAATCATACACGGGGACAAAACTACAAATGGTGACGGAACAACAATCACAACTAGATTACATTGAGGTAGCGCAAGAACTGGCGCTCGTAATAAAGCAAAATGCGGAGAGGATCAACACAGAGAGACAGATTCCTTTAGATATAGCCGAAGATTTGGCCGACCGAGGTTTTTTCCGACTACTTCTCCCAAAATCCTTGAAAGGCGCCGAACTGGAGCACTCCAAGTTTTTAGATATTTTAGAAATAATTGCTGAATCAGATACGAGCACAGCCTGGTGCCTAAATCAAAATAATGTTTGGTCCACTTCATCTACCCGCATGCCCGAGGCAACCGCTGCAGAAGTTTGGAAAGATCAACGTGCTGTGGTAACCAACGGTCCTCCCTCTGCATCGTGCAAAGCTGTCCCGACTGATGGCGGACATATCCTAAGTGGTCGCTGGAACTTTAGCAGTGGCTGCACCCACGCCACGTGGATAGCAGCCCTATCTCCTGTCGCTATTCCTGATGGCTCTGCATTAGTTAGTACCGACCGCAAGGATATGAAAATATTCTTAATCCCGAAGAAAGAAGTTGAATTCGTAGACACGTGGGATGCTCAAGGTATGCGCGGAACTTCAAGTTTTGGGTTCGAATTGAACGAGATGTTCGTACCATCAAACCATAGTTACGATCAAGACAACGCGGAACCGTGGAACAATGGCCCCCATTACCTCATTCCTCGCACTTTACTCTTCGCCGCAGGTTTTTCTACCGTTGCCTTAGCTACTGCGAAAGCGAGCATCAGCGTCGCGGTAGACTTTGCTAGTGCAGGTCAGAGCGGTAGAAAGCAAGCATTAATGCGGGATCAAGGTACCGTCCAAAGGAGCATTGGAGAGGCCCGAGCAATTTATAGCGCAAGCAGAGCCTTTCTACGAGAATCCATGTCAGCAGTGTGGGCTAGTGCAATCTCACGCGGCTCTCTTACACTAGAAGAACGGATAAACCTCAGGCTAGCTAGCACCCATGCTATTCGTACCTCCGCCAACGTTGTAGATATTTGTTATAACCTCTGTGGATCGGGTGCCATTTTCGCATCTAATCCCATCCAGAGGAGATTTCAGGATATACACGTAATAACCCAGCATCTCCAAGGTCACCCCACCAACTATGAATCCGCTGGGCAGTTCTTTCTTGGGTTTGAGCCTGAAGGCAACTTTTAGCTTAGGGAGATAGGCAGTCACGCCGCTATATCAGAGAATATAGCCTCTTTTGCTTTCATTACAATTGACCGTACCGAGTCATCTTCATTGATAGCAGCGCTGATTTTTCCTGCACCGTGAATAATCGTCGCATGATTTCTCCCACCCAAGACCCTTCCAACATCGGTGGGTGACATTCCAAGTTCATTGATGAGCAGATACATAACTATCTGCCGTGCTTCGACTACCGCCTTGGTTCTTGTACGAGACAATATCGAATCCACTGAAATTCTGGAGCAGTCTGCTACGCTCTCCATAATGTCACGTGGCGTAAGAGACCCAATAGTCTTACCCCCAATACTCTCTCCAAGTATAGTTATCGCGTAGTCCAACGTTACGCTAGAATGACTCGTCATTGAATAAGCATGCAATTTGTTGAGAGACCCTTCTAATTCCCTAATGTTTTTATGGCTCCTCTTGGCAATAAATTCGCAAACGTCGTAGGGTAAGCGGAACCCTTGTCGTTCCGCTTTGTCCTCCAGTATGGCGATGCGTGTCTCAAGGTCTGGAGATTGTATATCCACAACCAACCCTCCAGAGAATCGCGACACGAGCCGTTCTTGCAACATCCCTAGTTCTGATGGAGATCTATCGGATGTCAACACTATCTGCTTTCCCGCAGTGTAAAGTTCATTAAATGTATGGAAGAAACCCTCTTGTGTCTGCTCTTTGCCGACCATAAATTGGACATCGTCTATCATCAGTACATCAGTAGAACGATAGTGGGATCGAAAATCATCTGTAGTACCGGTTCTTATCGCATTTATAAATTCATTGGTGAATGTCTCACTCGGGGTATACTCTACAGAAGAACCTAGTTCAACACTAGCAGCACCTATTGCTTGCATAAGATGGGTTTTGCCTAAGCCCACTTCCGAATATATAAATAACGGGTTATAGGTATTGCCTGGACTCCTTGCCACAGCAACGGCCGCAGCATAAGCCATTTCATTACCAGGACCTGTTATAAACCTATCGAAGGTATACCTTTTGTTAGTTCTAAAGGATGAAGGCGTTCTCAAGCCACCATCCGACCTGTTAGCGAAATTAATTTGGGAGGTGGACTGTTCATTACCAAGGCCCTCTCGGGATTCATTAGCGTGGCTCGTCTCGGGCATTTGAGATGCCACAATGAATTGAACATCAAGCAGAGTACCAGTCACCCGTTTTATTGCTGATTGAATTTCGGCATAAAGCCGGCGTTCTAGCCAAGCCACACCAAAGGCCGTCGGTACGTCCACTACAAACGACTTTTCATGCATCGTTACACCCTCAGTCTTTGCAAGCCAAGTCTCGTAAGTTGCTTCGTCTAGACCGACTTGGAGTTGGCCCAGAACTGCGTTCCATACGCTTCTTGCAGACATCGAAACATTAACCATGCTGTGCCCTCGAGTGCGACATATCTAACTCATCCATTGAACAAATGTCTTCGAGTAACATATGCGGAAACAATATCACCGCCGCCTCCTCCCTATAATATCCCGGCCACCCCGGAAACGATTCGTTAGTATATCCGGTCGTCTATAAAGGGTGTCAACACCCTATTTATGCTCAACGACTCACGATTTGGCACCAATGTTTATCAAAAGTTAAGCCACGTATCGTTTGAGTAACATCTTTCGCTATGAATGCCAATTGACTACGATCATAAGCTTCAGTAATATCGTCTTCATGATCGTATGAACCTATAGTTTCAGGAACTGAAGGGCCGGTATATGAGAGCAAACATTCTACAAGACATTACAGTCTTAACCCTTGAGCAAGTCCACGCATTGCCCTGGGCTACGAGCTACCTTGCGGATTTAGGGGCCAGGGTCATTCGAATAGAAAGCAAGAAACATTTGCAAGATCGCAAAGCTGGCCCTTTCCCAAACGGCAAACCAGGTGAAGCATGGTGGAACGAAGCCGGAAACCTCTCATATTATGGCACTCGCAACAAAGAGAGTCTGTGTATTGACGTTACTCAACCTAAGGGCAAAGAAATATTCTTAAAACTCGTACAATCAGCGGATATCGTAACCGATAATTTTCGACCTGGCACTATGCAGAGGTTTGGGTTCGACCACGATAGCCTTAGTGAAATAAATCCAAAGATCATAACTTTAAGCAGCACGGCTTTCGGTTATACCGGACCGTGGAGACGAGCTGGATCCAGAGCTCGGACGGTTGACGCAGCATGTGGATTATCGTCCTTAACGGGTTACGAAGGGGGGCCATCTCTCAGGGCAAGTAATAATTACATGGATCACTCCGTTGGAAACAATGTTGCGTACGCACTTCTCCTAGCACTATACCGTCGTCGGAAAACTGGTCTCGGCATGCGGATAGACCTCACAATGCAAGAAACGGGTGTATCCGCCATTGGCCCAGCGATATTAGAAGCACAACAGGATATCACTCGTAGTCGACTGGGGTGCTCTCATATTTGGAAATCACCACACAATGTCTATCCAACTCTCGGTGATGATCGCTGGATAGCGATATCGGTAGGTTCAGACTATGAGTGGGATAACTTGAAACGCGCCATGGGTCAACCCGAGTGGGCTAATCATCATCATTACGACACAGTAGAAGGACGATCAGAATGGCGCCATACTATAGACGAAGCTTTGGGCATCTGGACCAAGTCCCAAGAGAACAAAGCGTTAATGCACTACCTACAAACTAACGATGTATGCTCCGCCGCAGTATATACCGCGGAAGACCTGCTTTCTGATCCTCATTTTACCTCTAGACAATTCTTTTGGACGGTTGAAAATAGATCCGTCCCTACAGTGGGACCGCGTCAGTACGCCGGTCGTCCGTTCCGGAGTACTGGAATTCCAATGGGCATAGAACGGGTCGCCACGTTAGGAGAGGATAACGAGCAGGTTCTCAGCCAATTAGCTAATTACAGCACCCAAGGAATCACGGAACTCTACAAAGACGGGATTATCGCAAACACCCCAGATGCAGAAGATCTCCAGATATAATCCCCTAAAATAACACACACAAGAGATGGTTTATGGAAGGTATACTCTCAGATATTCGAGTTTTAGAACTGGGTGAGTCACCCTCGGTCGCATTCTGTGGAAAATTGTTGGCAGATCAGGGCGCAACTGTCATCAAAGTTGAAGCACCAAGCGGCGATCCCCTGAGGCGCGAACCACCTCTCCTAAAAACTTTAGCAGGTGAGTTGATTAGCAGCGCTTTCATGGCGTTCAATACTAATAAATTTGGGGTAACGTTAGATCTGGCTCATCCTCACGCTGCCGATGTCTGCAAACGATTAGTAAACACATGCGACATATGTATAGAAAGTTTTGCGCCCAATTATCTAAGTACGCTTGGGCTAGGTTACGACGATCTAATGCGCCTCAACGACACGTTGATAATGCTATCTATAACCTACTATGGGCAAACCGGCCCATATGCCCAATACAAAGGTAACGACTTCACGAGTCAGGCCATAGGCGGCTTCTTACACGCAGTTACCGGTTCATCCGACAAACCCCCAATGGGTACTGTTCTTGATCAGATGGAGATAACAACAGCTCGAAATGGTGTAATCGCGCTCATGGCGGCACTACTTAACAGAGATGTAACAGGAGAAGGGAGCTATATTGACCTCTCAACAACAGAATCCGTCGTGGCAACCCCTTCACAGTTGATCCATCCATTCACATTTACTGGCCGAAACCCTCGGCGCGGAGGAAGTGACACAAATGTTATGGATGGAATGCATTTGCCAACAAAAGACGGGGAAGTAACTCTTACCACTGCAGGAACCGGTGGAAAGCCGATGGAGGTGTGGTCTGACTTTCTTGACGAACCGAGACTACGTGATCCGAAGTTCGGCACCAGACCTGGCAGGCTTGATCACTGGCAGGAGCTTTACGAGCTTGTGGCACCAAAACTCATGCAATGGGAGAATATCCCTCTTATGGAAGCTACCATGGCGCAGGGCTTAGTAATAGGGTTAGTTCAGAGTCCTATCCAAGTGCTTGAATCACCTCATCTCGCTGAAAGAGGATACTTCGTATCTATAGACGATCCTGAATCGGAAACTCTAGCCTATCCAGGCCCTGGATTTTTCATTGATGGGGAAAATACTATGAGGGCAGACAGAGTAGCCCCTAGACTAGGACAACACAACGACTATATCTATACGGACGTCTTGAAGATACCGAGCGCGGTTCTACAGGACCTACATTCAGAAGAAGTCATCTAGATAACTGGGTAAAGCGAGCCGCTCGATAAGGTCAGTCCCAGAATACAGGTACCGAGTCTTCTGGTAGAAAAAACGTGAACCCAGCTTGGTCAGCATATTGCTTATCGATGTTTGTATCACCAATATGATAATAGCAGTCGGCTTCGAACGCCTCTTTAACCGACTCTAATTGATGTTTAACGACAGTGAAAGACACTTCTATCCCCTGCTCACTCCAGATGCGTTTCTGATTGGTTACTGTCCTATCAGAACAACTTCCAATTATGTAACCTTTCTCTTTCGCCTTGCGGACCATTTCCATATCTATGCATCCAGGTGGATCCCCAACTTCTAAAGTCCCATCAATGTCAAAGCTTATTAACTCGGCCAAATTAAAACCTTTCCTATCGTCTAGTTTGGTTGTTTACCAAGCATCAACCAACCACCACTGCTCGGTGTAGTAAATGCGCAAAGTGCCGTCTCCGCTCGGACTGTAACTTGGCGCGGGCCAGCGGTACCCCTCAGTTGTTGGATACTATCAGTATACATGGCTGTGCGAGTTCTACCGTTCCCCAAATTACCACCACTAGAGCTGAATGGATGAGGCCCTTCCACACTAATATCCCCTGCATAAAACGCGAAGGCATCTCCCCTTTTAACGCCGTGCCATTGGAAGCCTTCTAAGAAAAATTGTGCCATGATTGAATACCCATCGTATGGATTGAATATGTCTACATCTGATGGGCCAAGGCCTGCACCCTCATACATTCTGGCAGCTGCCCGATCTGTCCATTCTTCGATCTCATCCAAATCCGGTTGGGTCGTCCTTTGACTGAAACTATGTTGAGAGTGATTGAGGACATAGACGGGCTGTGACTTCATGTCTTTAGCCCTTTCTGCGGTTGTAAACAAATAAGCTGTTGACGTGTTAACCGGACGGTCACAGTCCCAGATGCGTAACGGATTGAGGATGTAACGAGATGATACGTAATCCTCTCGCGTAATCATATCAATCCCATTATTAGCATTAAATCCCCATGGTGTCATCAACCCGTTACGATGCTGATTTTGCACGAACGGGAATACGTCATCATGCGTACCACCATACTTCAGGCAATATTGGTTATGGGGGAAGATATTAATAAAGTCGTTACCCCCGTGGTTTCCCCAAGGAACAGTCCATTGACGTGCCCCACGAGCATAGTCCTCGGAGTTCTCACCACCCCTGCGATAGCGTCCTTCCAAGTTCCCACAGGGATAGATCACGAGACAGGTATTACAAACCCCATCTCCTACTGCCTGAGCGGCCATACCGACCATTTCTCCAATAGTAGGGACTCCTGTCGGAGCGAACTTAACATTTTTCAGGCCCATGGTTTTAACTAACCACTCCGAATTCACCAGTGTTAGTCCCAGTTCTGAGTCATACGGGGCGTCAAAATACGGCCTTGGGGCCCAAGTCGAGGCTGATCCACCACTTGCTCCAGCTATGTGGCTATCGCAACATATAACACCATCGACCTCGTCCGGTGTTACACCTGCATCCTCCATAGCTTTTTGGCACGCTAAAATGGAGTAGGCGCCAACAGTTTCATCCATCGCCTTCCCGTCCCAACGTCGGTCTACCGGTGAATGCCCGTATCCAGATATACTTACCTTGCCTCTGTGCTCCCAAACACCTAAGCCGTCTTTATCTCTACGCCATCGATAATCGTTTTGCATATTTCGGATCCTCTTTTTCCTAATAAATCACAAGTATTCTCTGGTCTTGTTTTAGGCAACTACTTGCCACTCGTGGATTAACTGCCCTGGGGCAACTTCTTCAAATACGACCACCACGGGGCTGCCTACGGGCACTTCATAAGCCTGAACTCCAGGTAAATTCGAATAAAAATTAATCGTTGGATCTTCATCAAGGGTAACCATCGCCAAGTTGTATGGTTGGTCGGGCATACGCCTATTAAGTCGTCCGTCCTCTATAACGATAAAAGTCGCAACATGCCCTCTCCCTTCAACATCCTTCCATCCGAGGTGGTCCGAAGAATCACAAATGTGGCACGTAGATTTGGGAGGATATTGCAGCTTATCGCATGAATCACAATGTTGAAGCCTAAGTATTCTCTCGTTAACAGCATCCCAGAATGGTTTGCTCAGATCGTCAGCTTCAGGAATGATCTTGGGCATGTCTTTACTCCAATTCAACACAATTAAATAAACTTGAAATATCTCCGGGATACATTGTAAGAAATCAATTCCCGGACAATTGAGCATAGATCACGTAGGGGACCCTGTCAATCCTAGTAGCTTGTTTACTTGATTTTTCGTGGACTCTCAGATAAGGTCTCTACATTACGGCAACCGATAAAAAGTTAAACACGGAGCTATTTTGGATCCGACATGCTTATCGATGGCAGCGCACTTTGCAGGCTTCCCGAATGCGTTGCCCCATTATCTCAACATAACCCAAAGAGAAGTCACCAGCACAAAACTTGATATTCGGAC
>Ga0114932_10003991_pt1 | contig 14050 bp, 8 predicted proteins | sample 2SBtaG_2_FD_87286 | JGI IMG/M metagenome (GOLD analysis project Ga0114932, IMG submission 87286) | Deep subsurface microbial communities from Kolumbo volcano to uncover new lineages of life (NeLLi) - 2SBTROV12_ACTIVE470 metaG | ecosystem: Environmental > Aquatic > Marine > Volcanic ...
CCTGCCCGGAACGCGCGGCCCCAAGCGCAAGGCCCGGGTTCGTTGGCGCTTCGCGGTTCCCCTGTCCGTTGTCACCAGCATCGACGACCGCGCTGGCAACCTCACAGACCTTCGTCCCTTCATGCCGCGTTCACCCCGCGCCGGCGTCATTCTGCAGCCCTTCTTCAACCCGCTGCCTCCCCTTCCCCGGCCCAAATCCGCGCTGCGCACAGACCTGCCGGCCAGCTTCTGGACCCCGTCCGAGCGCCCCAAGCCTCGCCTCACTCCCGACGGCGAGGTCGTGCACGAGCTTCCGGCCCACCCCAGGCGAATGGTCGGCGCCCGAGACGACAAGCACTCCCTCGTTCCGCACCCGCGCAACTTCGTTCAGGCGTCCAACGACCGGCACTCCCTGGTCCCTCATCCCCAGAACAGGCAACAGGAGAGCGAGCGAGGCCGCGGCATGCTGCACTTGCCCGACAGCGCCCCACTGCACGACGGCGCCGATGGACCCGCACCGACGCTGGCTCTGGGCAGAAACGAGCTGAACCTTCCAGCGCCTCCCCCTCCCGCACAACGCCACATCACCAAGCTGCCAGTGATGATGCCGGCCCGAGCCCCGATCACGCCGCTGCGCGCAAAGCGCACGGTGTTCTCATCGGGCAGCACCGACTAGCTGCGCTCGACGCGCGCGTGCAGCTGCCCAGCTCCATCCCGCCGAATGGTCACCAGCCAAGGTCTGCAGCAGACCTCGCAGTCGGTGATCATCTGACCCAAGTCGTCATAGGCAACCCAGAGCGTCATCTGCTCAAAGCACCAGGGACACCGCACGGACAGGGGTTGTTGCATCGGCTCACCATACCAGCGACACCGATGTCGTGATCTGAAGGCTCGGCCGGGCGCGTGCTCAACCAGACCCCCTAAACAACAGCCTTTCAAGGTCGGCACGCTCGTTGCACATCGGCGCATGAACACGTTGAAAGGAGTTCCACCATGCACCGCCTCATCATTCCCGGCCTCACGATTGCCCTCGCCCTGACCAGCACTGGCTGCAGCAACGGCGTCAGCAACGGCGCATATGACCTCGGAGCGACCCCCGGCGGCGTGCAGGACATCGGCTACGTGCGGGACATCGTCGCGGACGGCTATGTGCCCACCTCCGACCAGATGGCCATCGCTGGCCTGTTGAACGAGCACTCCATGCCGCTCGAGTCCACCAGCTGTGACGAGCTGCTGTGCATCAAGGGAGCCGCCGGTGAAGGCCGTGTGGTGGCCACCGATGACAGCGCCCTGTTCTTGCAGATTGGGTACGACAGCAACCTCACCACGGAGACCTTCCAGCGCGAGCCCGTCAACCTGGCCATCGTCGTCGACACCTCGGGTTCGATGAGCGGCAACCTCGAAGGGGTCAAAGACGCCCTGCACACCATGATCGACCTGCTCGACGAAGGGGACCGCTTCTCGCTCACCGAGTTCGGAAGCCGCGGGAATGTCATGCAGGCCAGCCGCGACGTCAGCGACGACAACCGCAACCAGCTGCACAACGCCGTCGACCGGCTGCAGACCAACGGCTCCACCAACATGGAAGAGGGCATGACCCTGGGCTTTGACCAGATGCGGCCGCACGTCGAGGAGGGCGTCGAGAGCCGCATGATGCTGTTCACCGACTACCAGCCCAACGTCGGCGCAGACACCGCATCCGAGTTCGAGACGATGGTCAGCGAAGCCGCCGACGAGGGCATGCACCTGTCCATCTTTGGCATCGGGGCCACCTTCGGTGCCGGACTTGCCTACGAGGTGTCCGAGCAGCGGGGCGCCAACTTCTTCTTCCTGCGCGATGGTGAGTTTGCCTCCTCGATCTTCGACGAGGACTTCGACTTCATGGTCACGCCGCTCGCGTTCGACCTGAACATCACCGTCAACGCGCCCTTCCAGTACCGGGACGGCTTCAACATCCAAGGCGCCGATCCCGGTGACGGCACCACCAACGTCTCGGTCGAGGTCGCCACCATCTTCCTCTCCCGCAGCTCCGGCGCGTCGGTCCTGACCATGGAGCTGCCCGAGGGCCGCAACGGCGTCATCGGCGAAGAGCTGGCTCTGCTCTCCATCTCCTACGAAGACGCGGACGGCACCGCCGTCAACAAGGGCGAGAGCATCCTGTTCGGCGCCGCCGCAGGAGGCATCGGCGACGACCGCTTCAGCCAGCAAGGCACGCGCAAGGCCGCTGCCCTGGTCAACATGGGCATCGGCATGATGGAGTTGATGGACGACTTCCACGACGACAACGACGCGACCGACAGTGCGGCCATGTTCTTTGAGGTGCGCGACCGACTCGAAGCCGAAGCCTCCGAGATGGAGGATGACGAGCTGCAGGTCGAGGTCGAGCTGCTGGACGCTCTGGCAGCGAACGCCGGCATCGAGCGGCCCACCGACGGCGAGACAGAGTCCACCGACGGGGAGTAGCATCCAGCCTCGGAGGTGACGGATGGGGCTGCGCGCGCTGGCTGTGCTGTTGGCATTGGGCTGGTCGTGCAGCGCGTCGGCCTACAAGGTTGACCAGCACGGGACCATCACCCAAAAGGCAGGAGAACGCCTGGCTGTCTGCGTCCCGGACTGGAAGCAGGCCTGGACCGACCGCCTGGAGAAGGGGAACGTCGCCCAGGACTCGTACAGCATCGAGCGGGCGGTGAACTGGCACTTCTATGACGGCGGCGATGCGCTGCGGACGGGCATGTTCTTTCACCGGAACCTTCACCGGGCCTACCGCAAGCGCAAGCTGACCCTGGACAGACGGCTGAGCAAAGAACGCAAGCTTGAAGCCATCGTGTTCTCCACTGGGGCTGTGCTGCACTACATCCAAGACATGAGCGTGCCCCTGCATGTGGTGCCGGTCTTCCATGTCACTGGCGCTCCGTTCGAAAACACCGAATACGACGACAGCGAGCTGCCCGCAGGACTCGACTGCGACGCGCTCTTAGCGCGCGTCGAGGCGGTCGAGAAACAATGCGACGGCTTCTCGCGATGCGTCGCCCAGAACGTCCTGGAGCAATCCGCCCAGGTCACTGTCGTCGCTACGCGCGAGTGGCCCAGTCACTGGGTAGCGAACGGCTCCGACGGCTGTCTGGATGGGCAGCGCCAGGGTCACGGAGCCCAAAAGGTCGGGTTCGGCTGCCACGGGGACACCCTGTGGGGAGAAGGCGACCCGCAAGGCGAGGCGGCCTTCTTTACGGAGCGCTACCTGCAGGCCGTCGATGCCTCATTGGTGATGATGTTGTACATGCACCGCAGGCTGGCCAATCAGTAGCCGTTGGTGTCCCGCTTCAGCATGGTTCGTCATCGAGGCACGGTATCACCACCTTCGCGACGCTGAGCCTCTTCGGTCGGAGCGATGGCATCGACAACGACTGCAACGGCCTGATCGATGACAACGCGACGGACGCCATCGTCTTCTACGCCGATGGCGACGGCGATGGCTACGGCACTTCGATCACCGAGACGGCCTGCGACATGCCCGATGGATTCGCTGCCGACCCCGGCGACTGCAATGACACCGACGACGGCGTGTTCCCAGGTGCTTCGGAGGCGGACTGCACCGACAGCGTCGACTACAACTGCGACGGCTCTGTTGGCTATGCCGATGCCGACGGCGATGGCTCCCCAGCGTGCGAGGACTGCAACGACAGCGACGGCACCATCAATCCCAACGCCATCGAGATCTGTGATGGCGTCGACAACAACTGCGACGCTGCGGTCGACGAGGCCGGGGCACTTGGCGGCAGTAACTGGTACGCAGACACCGACGGCGACGGCTTCGGCGATGCCGACGCTGCAACCAACAGCTGTGACGCGCCGACGGACTACGTCGCTGACTCCACCGACTGCGACGACACCGCCGTCGCAGTGAATCCCAGCGCCACCGAGACCTGCAACGACGTCGATGACGACTGCAATGGCCTGGCCGACGAAGAGGCGAGCGATGCCGCCACATGGTACGCGGACGCGGACGGCGACGGCGTCGGCGGTGCGCAGTTCAGCGTGGACGCTTGCGATCAGCCCGCTGGCTACGTGACCAGCAGCGACGACTGCGACGATCTGGACGCCTCGTCCTACCCCAGCGCAACTGAGGTGTGCGATGGCGTCGACAACGACTGCGATAGCGCCCTGCCCACTGACGAGTCGGACGGCGACGCTGACGGCTACATGGCCTGTCAGGACGACTGTGACGACGCGGACGATGCAAATCATCCCGGCGCTCCCGAGCTGTGCGACACGGTCGACAACGACTGCAACGGCCACATCGACGATGGAGCCATCGACGAGGGCACCTGGTACTCCGACGGTGACGGCTTCGGCCACCCAGTCATCTCTCAGCAGGGCTGCGATGCCCCCACCAGCTACGTCGCCGACAACACCGACTGTGACGACACCGACAGCGCCAAAAATCCGGGCAGGCGCGAGCGCCCGGGCAGCGGCAAGGACGACGACTGTGACGGCATCAGCGAAGCTCACCTCATCTACTCGGTAGCGCGCTTCACCGGCGAGCTCTGGGCCGTCGACTACCTCACCGGAAACGTCGAATGGACCATGGGTGGACTCGGCGAGATGATCGACGTGGTCACCGGACCGGACGGCACGATCTACGTCTCGGTCCTCGACACCGGCGAGCTGGTCGAAGTCAGTGCCGATGGCACCTCTTCGAGTGTGTTGGCAACCGGCTTCACCGGCATCCACGGACTCTGGTACGACTACGAGCGCGACCTCATCTTGGTCACCACGTCGGCTGGTCAGATTTCAGAGGTCGACCCGACGGACGGCACCAGCGTAGACATCGCCACTGGGTTGAGCGGCACGCCCATCCACACCATCCGCTACGAGGGCGACGAGACGCTGTACACGAGCTTCCGCGCCGACAACATGATTCGCAGCTTCGTGCCCAGCTCCAGCATCTGGACCGATCTGTACACCATGCCCTTCGGACCCAACATCATGGTGCCCACCTACTTCGGCGGCACCTGGGTCGGCGGCGGCGCTGGGCAGTGGCTGATGTATGCCGGTCCAAACGGCAACTCGCAGGTGCTGGACGTCGGCGAGAACATCTACGGAATCTGCGCAGATCCGCGCGGTGGCGACCAGCTCATCTTCGGCGACCACAACACCTCGCTGCACTACCTCGACCCGCTGGCTCGCACGACCGCGACGCTCAACGACACCCTCTCCGATCCCTGGAGCTGCTCCACCAACGTTCTCATCGACGGTGACGACGACGGACATGTGCAGATGGAGCTGGGCGGACCGGACTGTGACGACAACGACGATGCCGTCAACCCCGATGCCGCCGACGTGTTCGGCAACGGCCGCGACGAGAACTGCGACATGTCGGACGGTACCGACGCGGACGGCGACGGCTACTCGGTCGACGACACCAACTCCGACTGTGCCGACCCCGACGATACCGATGCCAGCGTGGCGCCAACCACCTGTCTTCAGGCGTCATGCCTCGAAATCATCGCCGCGGGCCAGGACAGCGGCGACGGCATCTACACCATCGACACCACTGGCGGTGACTCGTCGGACGCCTTCGACGTGTACTGCGACATGACCGAAGATGGCGGTGGCTGGACGCTGGTCATCCGCCTTTCCGACTTCGACGGCGGCATCGACTTCACCCACGACGGCGCCGGCTGGTCCAATGTTAGCCCCTACAACACCATCCAGGACATCAGCCTGACCGATGTCGCTGATCCGGTCGACCACGTCTCAACGGCCTATACCCAGGTGGCAGGCGACAACCTGATGATCCGGGCCCGGCTCACCGACTACCAGTACTCCCTGCGCACCACCGACGACTTCTTGGCTGCGACGCCGCTGTGGGACTACACCTCACTGCCGACGCAGTCCTCGGGTGGAGTGGCCTGCAGCACCGGCCTGCAGTACATCGCGCCGACGGCCACGGGCCCGAACATCCTCTTGCTGTCCGGTGACGAGACCGCCGACACCGAGCCGGCCAAGATCGCCGTGCGCGGCAGCTGCAATGGCGACTCTTCGACGGTGCATCTGGGCTACCGACGCAGCGGTCACGGAGACCAAGAGGTCTACTCGCAGGGCAATGCCTGGGGCAACCTGCAAACGGCACACGTCTTCGTGCGCTAGTGCGGCTGGCCCACAGTCAAATGCCGTGCGCCTTCTGGAGCTTTCCCGTCTCGTCCAGGGACTTCTGCTCTGAGTACCGCTCGCTCAGGAACGGCTCGCGGTCACGGATCAGCAGAGTCATCTTGAACAGCTCCTCCATGACATCGATCACACGCTCTTTGAACGCAGAATCCTTGAACGTGCCGTCGTCCTCGAATTCCTTCCAGGCCTTGGCGATAGAAGACTGATTCGGAATCGTGAACATGCGCATCCAACGCCCGAGAATGCGCATTTGGTTCACCACATTGAAGGACTGACTGCCGCCGTTGACCTGCAGCAGCGCCAGGGTCTTGCCCTGGGTAGGACGCACAGCACCCTCTTTGAGGGGGATCCAATCGATCTGGTTCTTGAAGACTCCACACATCGAACCGTGCACCTCGGGGCAGGACCAGACCATTCCCTGGCTCCAAGCAGCCCATTCACGCAAACGGATCACCTCGGGATGATCGTAGCTCTGACGGTCGAAGACGGGCAGCTTGGCGGGGTCGAAGATTCGGACCTCGGCGCCCCATTCGCGAAGTAGGCCCGCCGCATATTCAGCGGCAAACCGGCTGTAGGACTTCTCCCTAAGGGACCCGTAAATCACGATAAACCGTGGCGGATCCTGACTAATGGCCACGTCGAGACGGCCCTGAACACTGGCGATACTGTGCATATGCTTCCTTTAATAGGACCCTCTAGCGCGCACTGGCCGACCTGATCAGTCCTTGAGGCCCTTGAACTCGAACTCGACGTTGAGTGCCTCATCGACCGCGAGCAGCTTCTCGAAGGTCAGCGGCTGGCCCTCGACAGGCAGGCTCACCGGCACCGGAACGGCTCCCTCACCCATCTGGCCACCTTGGGACTGGATCGCACTCGTGCGCTGCTGCCCCGGGGTCGCGGTCTGGATGTAGTGCACATCGGCGCTCGAGATCGGGTTCGACAGGAAGTCCACCTTTCGCAGGCTGCCCTCCCATGCCTTCTTCGAGAACTTGGCATCCCAGGGCGCGTAGACCGTCCACCCAACGTAGGTCGTAGGCGCGTCCGCTCCGGGAAGCTGCGCCGAGAAGGTGCCCTTTCCACCACTGTCCGGAGCGACGCCATCTTCGACGTAGACCACCTCGACATTGAAGGCTGCGAGGGACCCGCCGCTGGACTGGCTGCGCACCAGAGGAATCATCACGCGGCCGTCTCCGGCCTTGGCGGGCTGAACGGCACGACCACCGACCGAGGCACTCCAGAGCTCAGCTCCGCCGGGCATCTCGAGCCGCAGGAACTGACGCCGGTTGTTGCGAACCTGGTAGCGAACCGAGGTGAGCCGGCGGCCATCGATGGTCCACATGGTGGTGGCCTGGGCTTGGTCCAAGATGGTGACCAACACATCGACGTCGTTGTGGCGGTTCACCTTGAGCGGAATCTCGGCGTCGGTGCCCAGGTATTTGTAGCCCAGCAACACCGGATTGCCCGTGATGCCCAGGATGGCGGCAGGAAGGCTGCGCACGTCGATGGACGCCGCATTCTTGGCTGCGTCACCGGTGATCTCGAGGTTGCCGCGCGCTTCGACACCAATCCAGCCCTTGGAGCGCTCGACTCCTGTCGGCAGCACGATCGGCACGTTCTCGGTGATCGACCCCTCGCCGACGACTTTCTCCATCTCGATGGTCAGGGGGTACGACCCCTCTGCGGTGAAGTTCAGCGTGACCGTCAGGTCGCCCTTGTCGTTCTGGGTCCACTCGCGAATGCCTGTGCCACTGACGTCCAGCAGGGTCATGCCGTCCGGAATGTCGACCTCCAGCTGCTCGACGCCCTTGAACAAGATGGTGTGGTGGATGGTCGAGGTCGCGGTCAGCAAGCCATCGCCCACGCCGACGAGCGTGTAGGTCTCGGCGTAGATGCGGCTGTCCTGCTCTTCGGCTTCGGGAATCTCGCGCTGCCAGCTGACGGCCAGCGAGCCCGTGGACGGCAGCGTGGCCTCGACGATGCGGTTGCTGCCATCGATGCGGTCTTCTTGGAAGCGCGCGTTGGCGACCGTGAAGTCGAGGTCCTCGTCGCTGGGCACCGACAGCTGAACCGAGGTGCCGCCGCTGGGCACCATCTGGAACGAGAAGCCGCTGCTGCCCTCGGAGTTGAACACGCTCACGGCGAACTCGAGCTCGACCTCGAAGCTGCCCTTCTTGTCGGTCACCAGGGTGTAGTAGCCGCCCTCGATGACCACCGGTGCCTCGACACCGCCGATTGTGGCGGTCTGCAGGGCGACGGCTGATGGCAGCAGCGGGATGCGAACCCAGCCCTCATCCTTGAGCACCTCGACCCGCATGGTGCTGCTGAACATCGCACTCTGGGCCTCGCCGTCTTCGACGACCACGTCGCCGGCGTATGAAGCCGAAGACAGCGCATAGGCCCGGGGAGCCTTCTCGGGGTCCTTCTTGCGGTCCTTGGTCTGCTCGTAGATCTTCAGAAACTGGTCCAGCTTCATCACCACCCGCTCGGGGGGTTCTTCCGCGGCCGCGGGCAGGGCAATGGCCAGGGCGATCAGGGCCGAAATGGCTCGTTTCATGAGGATCCTCTCTTTTTGGATTCTTTGGCGTGAAGCTGCAACACCTGGCCCGCATTCGCGGGGATGAGCAGCTGCTGGTACAAGACGGCCTGTCCAGTCGCCGGAATGACGACCGACATGGCAGAAGCGTGAGATTTGGGAGCGGCCAGCGTTTCGGGCTGGGCCGCCATGGGCTCGGACATCACATCTTTCTTGGCCATGCCAATGCTGATGTTGACGCGCGGCACTCTGATCGATGGGCCACGACTCTGAACCTGGGGCCTCATCGCCGGGGCGTCCATGGGCATCGGGTCGTAGGCGTAGCTGTCATCGGGAGTCGGCTCGGGGGTGGCCATGGGAGCCTGTTCGGCTCCGGAATCCGGAAGGTCCTCGAAGTAGTCGCCGTAGTCGCCACCGCCTGCAACCTCGCCGCCTTCGACGTTGAACTTGGCTCCGGAGTCGCCGATGCCGCCGCGGCCATAGCCCACGCCTCCGCCGCCCGCGCCGCTTCCGCGGGTGCCGAGGCCGCCGATTCCGTCCGCAGACCCGACCTCGTCGAAGCCACCGATCAGCCCACCCTGGGGGGCGACCAGCTCACCGCTGATGTTCATGCCAGTGAAGTCGTAGACTGTCTGATCGTCGTTGCTGTCCTCGCCGTCGAAGTTGATGATGCCGTCGGGCTCTTCGGGGGCTGCCGGCGCTGATCCGAAGCTCACCGAGTACGAGCTCGACGCCGGCGCCTTGGTGGCCGACTTCTTCTTGGACTTCTTGCCGGACGCGAAGTCGAGGCTCTTGTCCGCAGACCCGGTGGCGACCCCGGGCACGCGCTGGAGCACCCGATTGGCGTCGTCATAGTCCTCTTCCTCATCCTCTTCGACGACCAGTTCCTCAAGCAAGTCGAGCGTGGCCTTGCTGTGAAAGACCTCTTGTTTGGCCGCGGCCACCTCGCGCTCGATCTCGGCCAAGTCGACTTCGTAGGCGTTGGCCTCGACGGAGATCTGGTTCTCGAGCGACACCTCGAGCTCCTTGAGCGCGTCTTCGAGCTTGGCATTGCGCGACGACAGCTCGACCGCTTCGTTCTGCTCTAGCTTTTCGATGTCGCGGCCAATGTCGAGTGCTGCGTTGTAGTAGGCAGAGGAGCCCGCGTAGTCGCCCTTCTGCTGCAGTTCCTCGGCCTGTTTTTTGTACTCATCTGCACGCCGCTCATCTTCGACGGCACGGGCGCGAGCCTGCTCCTTGACCCGACGCTCGACCACGGACTCGGTGCCCGTCGCCTCGCCGCGCTTGTTCTTGCCCTCGACCAAGTCGAGGTTCGACTGCAGGCCCTTGAGGTTGTCGTTGGATGCACCGATGCTCGACAGGTCGTCGAGGTAGCCCTGAGCCTCGTCGAAGTCGTTGTCCATCCACGCGCTGACCGCTTGGCGGTACAGGGTGTCGGCTTCCTCGCTCTTGCCGTCGTCAAGGGCAAAGCCGTAGGCGATTCCCTCGCCCTCACTGAACGAGTCAACGGTGTTGGCCGCGCCGGACTCGTGGCGATTGTCGTAGCCGGGAGGCAGATAGACCGTCGCACGGCTGACAGCGACCGGTGCCGACAACACAGGCAGCACCAGACCCCGCTCCTCCTTCTTGAGCCAAGCGTCGGTATTGCCCAACAAGGACACCTCGACGGGAAAGGTCAGCAGACCCTCGACCGTCTCGACGGAGCGCTCGAGCGGAATCAGCCAGCCCGGCTGGTCATCGGTGACCGGAAGGGACGTCTCGCCGCTGACCCGCACGCCGATGATGTCGGTGCCCTCGGGGGGAACGATGCGCAGGTGGCTGGCCCGCTCGTTGCGCACTTCGTAGCGAGCCGTCGCCAGGGTGCGGCCGTGTTGAGTGGTGGCGATGGTGTACTGGGCCACGTCGATCACAACTGGAGGCTGCTCGATCAGCTCCAAGCGCAACAGATTTAGGGCGCCGCCGGTCGCCCCGCCTGGGCGCTGGAATGCGGCGGTCACGGTGCCCTCGACAAGGCCCTCGCCCCAGTCGGGAAGGGTCGCGGCGGGAATCGCCTCCCAGCCCGTGAGTCGAGGAACGACTTCCACATCGCCGTCCCGCGCCACCTGCACGGTGGCATCGGTTCGCCATGCGGCTTTGGGCACGATCGATGGCATAGGCACCGAGGCCTCGGCGCCACTCGGCAGGGCTGAGGTCCAGTGGATGTCGATGTCCAAGCGACGGTCGGCCGGTCGCTGCAGCTCGACGGTGATGGTGTTTCCGCTGCGGCTCCAGGAGCGCACATTTGGCCCCGTCACATCGAGGTCCCGCCCGGTTCCGCCGGCAGTGAAAGACACGCGTTCGAGGCTGCCCCGCCGGACTTCCCAGCGAAGCTTGGCCCGCCCCCGAATCTCGGCGTCGCCAATGGTCACGCCGACACCGGCGTGAGCAATGGCCAGGGTGCCCCGCGCGGCGGCAGACACCGGAGGCGCGAGGGAGACCGTGAGCTGTTCGGCGCCAGAGTGAAAGCCGTCTTCGGTGGGGATGACCACAGCTCCGGTGCCCACGACTGTGGCTTCCAAGCCCGGTGCATCGACCGACAACAGTCCGCGCACGGCGGGAAGCAAGCGCAGCTGGGTCGGCACGTGCTCGGGATCTCCCGGAATCTCGGCGACAAGCTCGATGGTGACGGGTCCATCGACCCATCCGGTGATCTTGACCAGGCCATTGTCGACGGTGGTCGTGGCCTCCTCTGTGTTCCAGGTGGCGCTGTTGAGGTGAGCGACCCCATCGATCAGTGTGCCGTCAAACCAGCCTGGCTCCCACGACTCGATCTGCCAGATCGCGGTGACCCGCAGCGCCTCGTCGACGACCTCGACCTTGACCTCGCGGCTGGCCACAACCGGTCCGGGCGCCTTTTCGGGTTCGGGCTCTTGTGGCTCTTGCAGCCCTTCCCAGCGAGCGCCGTGCATCGAGACGGAGTTCCCCCAGGCCGGCACATGGACGGCGAGCAACAAAGCAGTACTGAGGGGAAGCCAAGAGCGCATTCGGGACCTGAACGTGTGGCGGGAAAGGACCTTACAGTTGGGGTGCAAGTTCCCGAGGAACATGGGATCGGTCGTGGAATTGCAGGTCGTGACAACCGCCCGGGCGTGCTACATACGCCCGCTGTTTTGGGGGCAGTCCATGGCCATCGATGTTTCGACCTTTTTTGAGGGTGCTGATGATCTGGCGGCGCGAACCCAGAGCGAGCTGGCGCAAGGCCTGACCGGGTCGGTCATTCTCGAGATCGCGGGCGAGGTCAAGGCGCTTCAGGCCTCTGGCAGGCAGATTACCGGGTTCACCATTGGCGACTTCTCGCCGGCCCAGTTCCGCATTCCAGACACCTTTGTCGATCGCATCAAGTCGCACCTCGACGAGGGCCACACCAACTACCCACCCGCTGTCGGCGTGCCCGAGCTGCGCGCTGCTGTGCGCGCGCTGTACGAACGCGAGCTGGGACTGGCCTACCCCGAAGGCTGCGTCCAGGTCGGTTCCGGCGCCAGGCCACCGATCTTCAGCGCGTTCGCGTGTGTGCTCGATCCTGGAGACATCGTCGTCTACCCGGTCCCCAGTTGGAACAACCGCTACTACGCCTACATCAATGGGGCCAAGGGCATCGCCGTGCCCACCCAGCCCAGCAACGGCTTCATGCCCACAGCTGAAGACCTGGCCCCTTACATGCGCACCGCGCGGGTCATCTGCCTGAACAGCCCGCTCAACCCCTCGGGCTCGGTCATCAGCCGCGAGATCCTCGCCGACCTGTGCGACGCCATCGTCGACGAGAACCATCGACGCGCCCCCCTCGGCGTCCGGCCTCTCATCCTGTTCTATGACCAGGTGTACTGGCAGCTCACCTTCGGCGACATCCGCCACTACACCCCGGTCGAGCTCAACGGCGAGATGGCGAAGTACACCGTGTTCATCGACGCCATCAGCAAGTGCTGGGCCGCGACCGGCATGCGGGTCGGCTGGGCTGTGGTTCCTCCTTGGCTGCGCGACAAGATGAAGCCACTGGTCGGCCACATGGGTGCATGGGCCGCCCGTCCCGAACAGCTGGCCACCGCCGAGCTGCTGTCCGACCCAGAGCTGACAGTGCCCTATATGACCGGCTTCAAGGCCGACATTCAGGCCCGGCTGGACCGCCTCCATGCCGGCCTCAGCGCCATGCGCGTCGAAGGGCTGCCTGTCGACGCCCTGTCGCCACAAGGGGCCATCTACCTCACCGCCAAGATCGATCTGCCAGGGCGCGGCGAAGAAGAGACTCGCAAGCTGTTGCTCCACGACGCTGGAATCGCCGTGGTGCCGTTCTCGGCCTTTGGCTACCCCGAAGGCAGCGGCTGGATGCGCTTCAGCGTCGGCGCCGTCGGACTCGATGACATCGACGGAGCCCTGCTGCGCCTCAGGCAGCTGGTCGAGCGCGAAGTGGCCGCAGTCACCCGATGATGCGTCCCGTATTGGCACTCACGGTGCTGCTAGCCATCGCCTGCGGCACGGACGAAGAGCTGCTGCCCGATCCTGAAGGACTCGCTCACGACCAAGCCATCGCGGCCAACGAGCCTAGCGAGGGTGCCGCCGCCCCAACCGGCGAGCAGACCACCGTTACCTTCCTCAAGCCGTACACGATCCCCACGTCGAGCGAGGGCATGACCTATGCCGACTCGTTCACCTTCTATGGGTGGAATGCCGATGGCTCCAGGTACGCATTCAGCAGCTTCTATCCGGGTCCTGGCGCGGCCCAATGCGAGGGCAAGGCCCAGTTCTTCGTGGTCGACGCCGACACCGACTCGTACGTCAAGGGCGCCCACACTGAGTGGTCATACCCCAGTGCCGAGCCGGACTCTGAGAGCTGCCCGACCCCAGCACCGCAAGACCGCATGACGGCGGCCGTTGAGGGGTTGCTGGCCCAGCATGGCATCATTCTGGGGCTGGGTGCCGAGCCCCAGCAGCTCGACAGCGAAGACAACGTCAGCTTCGCCCCCATCGTATTGGCCAATGGCACCAAGGTCGACATCGGGTTCGAGACCGGCGGCGACGGGTGGGACGACGGCGCGTGGTTTGGCCTGAGCCTCGAAGCCAACGGCATCACCGTCGACGTCGAGACGGGCAAGCGAAAGCGGGGCGGCATTCTCGGATACTCCCCCAAGATGGTGTTCTTTGGCCCTGGCAACCACATGGCCATCGTGACCGAGCGCTCGGGCATCGACTTCGAGGGGCAGAATCTGTCGCGCATGACAAATGGCCTAAAGATGCCCGAAGGCTGGTAGTACCCTGTGCTCCTGCCCTGGAGCATCGCATGCGCACGACCCTGTTGATCTGTCTCGCCCTCACTGTCGGCTGCCGTGCCGATGA
>Ga0114932_10003993_pt1 | contig 14046 bp, 16 predicted proteins | sample 2SBtaG_2_FD_87286 | JGI IMG/M metagenome (GOLD analysis project Ga0114932, IMG submission 87286) | Deep subsurface microbial communities from Kolumbo volcano to uncover new lineages of life (NeLLi) - 2SBTROV12_ACTIVE470 metaG | ecosystem: Environmental > Aquatic > Marine > Volcanic ...
GGACGAACCTATCTGCTTGACATAAAGAGCTACATCATCTGTGCCATTGGGGTAAATCTGAAAGGCTGCATCGGCAAAGGTAACATCAGCCTTACCAACCGCTACATACTTGTTAGAGAAGTCGCCTTTAATAAGAGTGCCACCACTAGCAGTCTTAGCATTAGCAATAAAGAGAAGGCTACTGTCTGTCCCAGTTATATCCTGACCAGCCTGATATCCTATCCCAACATTCTTGCTACCTGAAGTAACATCTCGAAGAGCTTGAGTGCCAAGGGCCACATTGTAGTCTCCAGTAAGCGTATCGCCGCCTCCTTTAAGGGAAGAGACGCCGATTGCTATGTTGTCTCTCCCGCTTGTAGCATCTTTCATGGAGCTGCCACCAATGGCTATGTTTTGGAAACCAGTATCTATGTCCTGACCGACGTTCATCGAACCAAAAAGTATATTGCCATAACCACTGGTAATGGAGTTTCCAGCGTTATATCCTATAGCTACATTGTAATCTCCACTAGAGAGAGACTTTAGAGCATCATAGCCTATACCGAGGTTGCCCTGACAAACGCTGCTTAGAGTGCCTGTGGTGGGCACAACACCAGCCCCATTATTACCAATTAGGATACTATGGGTAAAATTACTACCACCAAATTTAATATCTGTTAATTGGTCTAATTCAATAAGACTATCTAGTGAGGTAGCTCCAGTACCTCCGTTTGCCACGGGAAGAGTCCCGGTTACTTTAGAAGTGAGATCTATGCTGCCAGAAAGATCTGAATTTGTTACGGAATGAGATAGGGCTCCGCCTGTATCTAGATGGACAGATTTAGAAGCTGGGTATGTTGCGAATACAGTATGTGTGCCAGCACTCAGGTCTAGAAGGTTGTCACTATTGCTACTTTTCAGTACTGTACGTGATAGTGTGTCGGGGGAGCCATCTGTGACTGTGCCATAGCCGACCTCCCAAGCTGTACCGTTTCCATCAAGGATGGTATAATATGTTGCATTCGTTGAGCCAACACCAGCAACAAACGTTTGAAAGCTAGCGACAGCGCCCGCTAGGTTAATAGTTCCTGTTCCGGTGCTGGTGCTAGTTTCTTTTACTCTGTCTGCTATAACTAAAGCCATTTCGCAATCCCCTTTAAAAAACTTTTACTAGGAAGCGGGATTGGTTATATCTATATCTACCGAATCTATAGCAGCTTTTCTTGCCGCATCTGCCGCCTGTTTTGACTCCCACGCCTTTACATTGTCGATTAAAAAATTTCTGACTAACTGGTTTACAAATTGGCCTTTCGTTTGAGGATTAGCGATTGTCTCTGGGTTACTATCACTCACGTCTTCTAATGGATTAAAGTCTGGATTATCAATTGACTCTTGATAACCATATTGATTAGCTACGCCGGAAATAACTCTATCTACGTGTTGATCTGGAATGTCAATACAGTATTGTGCCACTTTTTACCTCCTATATAAAAAAAAGGGAGCGGCAGCAGCTCTGCCACCAACTCCCTTTAATCTTAAAACTAAAGCGCCTTAGAAGGAGCCGAGAATAACTCGACGATTGTCCAAAACACCAAAGCCGTGTTCACCAAAACCGTAGAAGCCTGCTCTACGCTGACGGTGCAAGGTATCATCCTCGAACACCTGAATGTCAGCTCGAACTGGCATCACAAACGAATCATTGGCGCTCAGGTCAAGACCAACAACAAGCTCAACATCGGAGCCAGTACTTACAAGCGAACCAGAAAGTTCGTTCGTAAAGAAGAGTTGGTATTCTTGTCCCTGACCAAGTTCGTCTAGGTCATGGAGATTGACCGAGAAGATTCGGTTGATTGCACCATCTTCAGCGACATAAATTTCGCGTCGGGTGACTTCATCAACTTGATCTACACCCCAGTTTCGGATGTCTTCGACACCTTCAGGACTGAGGTAGAGGTCGGTCAAACGACCACGATTGATAGAGGTGCTGTTTCCACCACCATTTCGTCTCATGACGGTCTTCATGAGCGAAACCAATCGCTTAGTAAACTGACCTGCGGCTGCATCGCTATCGTATACAACGATGTTGCGATCAACACCAGCGGCCAGAAGGGTGTGCCAAGCGTCATCGTTAATCTTCTTAACGAAAGATGCTTCAAGCACTTGCATAGCACGGCCAACAATATCCCAGCGTGCATCTCGGGCATACTTCAGCAAGTAGTCAATACTTGAACCGATGTCATAGGTGGGGACCATGACGTAATCGCCTTCGATGTTTCTTTCTGGAATTCGACCGTGGTTAGGGAGCGTGTAAGCGACAAAATCTTTTTCGCTACCGGGAGCCAAGAAATCCAATGGGAATTCTGGAGCTGTTCCGGGTGCGAGTGAGATTCTCTCGAAAATACCGCCCGTAATATCACCGTTCATTACACCCTGACGTAATGGCGTTTGCAAAGCAACAGCCAGTTCGTGCTGGGCCGCGAGAGCTTCCTCCCGCCGAGCAGAACCTGACCGAACGAGAATGTCGTTCATTTCAGGAGTAGCATTAGCTTTATCTGTCATTGTAAAATTCTCCTTTAAACTTTGTTAAATGCCATTATCGTTGTTAGGCAGTGCAGGCAAATTAATCGCAACCTTAGCATAATCATCTTCGTCCTTACTGGACAAGAAACGACCAACAGGAGGAGTTGCAACAACGCCGCCCGTAGCTGATTGGGTTGCAGTGAGTTTACCCTCATCAGTAAGATAAGCAGGGGCACCAGCGGTTGCCGCGCCATCTATCATATTTGTTACTACCCATCCTTGAGTAAGCAAAGTAACTTTGCCACCCTTCTGGACTTCGTTTTTGTGGAAGTTAATATGTTGACGTGTCTGGTCGATATTTACCATGTCATTCAAGAGCAATCCAACTGGAACGTTACCTGATGCGGTTTCCGCATATGTAACAAGTGCCTTGGACTGATCGAGAGCAACACCGCTACCAACAGTACTTAGTACAGCAATTCCACCCTTCGCTGCACTCGCGTCATTCATGAAGAAGGAAACGTCTGTCGTTCCTTCGTATCTGTCACCTTTAAGAGCCATAATTCTTTATCTCCTATTACTATTTCTGGTTCGGATGAATCGAACGATCAAGGAATTCTGCTAAAGCACCCATCAACTCTTGGTGGGACTCAGCAGCGGTTTCTCCAGCGGTAGCAAGAGCTGCGTCTTCTTCGGCTTCTGCCTCTTCAAGAACTGCTTCTTCTGCAACCACTTCAGCAGGATCACTTTCCTCTGCTTCCGCTTCTTGGATGTCTGTGTCTTCCTCCAATTCTGCTTCGGTACTATTTTCTTCCTCTGTAATTTCCTCAGAAGCCTCAACAGGCTTCAACATTCCAGCTAATGCGTCAAACTGCTCATCGTCTAGATTAGCAAATTTGGCAACAATAGCTTCTGCCTCCTTTTTATCCACGCCAGCGCTAACTAAAGTAGAAACACGAGACGTTTTGAGGATTTCAGCTTTGATTTCAGCTAATTCAGCTTCCGTCTTTACTGTAGCCTCTGACGATTCAGCTAACTGTGTCTCTAGTTCTTCTTTAGCTTTTGCAAGCTCTTGGTAAGAAGCATTTGCTTCCTCGATCTGCTTTTCTAATTCAGAAATAGCAGCTTCTTTATCGGCTATTTGACTAGCCAATGTGTCGAATTTGGCTGTAATTTTAGCCTCATCCATTTCTTTGAGTCGCTGACGAAGCTCGGCAACTTCTCGCTGAAGTTCTTCTACGCGATTATTATCTGACATTGAATCTTTCTCCTTATCATTAATCGAAGAATACGTATTCTCGAAGGAACTTAAAGTTTCTTCACTAGCGAAAGCCTTTGTCTCATTAAAAACAAATACGCTTTCTGGGTTAGCAGGCCTTCTAACTAACCCTTTACCACTAAAAGTGATGTTTCTTAACATTCGACCTACTTTGTATTGCTCATATTCACCTGTCCCGCCATAAGCCCTTAAATGCTTGGTCAGAAAAGCGCTCTCTTCATTCCTAGCAATGGTCTTATTTATTCCATCTGGAGTAACTACGGCGTAGTCAAAATCCGTGAACAACGCTTCCATTGAAACAAACCACTCTCCACGAGTGATACCGTCAATAATTTCAGCCATTCTTTGCTCCACGTTTGGGTCGCGGCTGTTAAGATGCTTATAAAGCACTCCGCTAGTCAAAATGTGAAACTTTTCTGGTAGAGCCTCGGAACCAGCAGAAGCAGGAATAATATCCCCACCATCGCTGATAACGGCGTTCCCAGTTATATGACCGATAACGTCCGATGGATCATGTTCATAGTTAAAAGGTTTGTCCTCCGGAGTATTCCGAGCAACCCAAGTCTCGTCTCTGTCGAAAACATCATCATTTCTGTTCCAGCCAGTAGTAACTAGGATTGTGTTTACATAGTGAAGATCAAATTGTCCCTCATTGGTGGCAAAGGTGGAATCAAGATTCGCAGCTCTGGCAGCCTGTGTAGCGAGTTCTATTTTATCTTTTTCAGTATTACTGATTACATTGACAAACGCCAGACTAGTATTCTGTCTGACTATATCTCTCAAACCATCATTAATTTCTGATGCGTAAACTTTCATGTTCAACTCCATGCAATTAAGGTCATAAAAGTATACACCACATTTATTAAAAAACCTACTTTTTAATTATGGAGTACACTGAAACCTGTATGTCTCTTAGGTCATCAACCGATGGCTTCCTGCCATGATTGGATATGAATTTGCCAACAAGCTTGTTGTAGAGCTTAATAGAACCAGAAGGAACATTGGATTTTCCGGACTTTGCTAGTTCTAAAATAGCCAGCTCATTGATCTCAGAATAGGGTTTTAGAGAACAAAGCAGTGAGAACTTAAACATCTCAAGGGTGTCTGATTCCTTAGCCGAAAGGCTTCTTAGGTTCTTCTTGCCAAAATGATCAAGCATTGCTGGTGTGATTATTTCTGAAATTTTGGACTGTGCAGACTTGGCCCACATGCTTGTCCCAACAAAATCTTCTATTTGTGCTGAAGTTCTGGGCTTAGGAGTCCTTTGGTCTCTTTGCTCTTTGTCTTTAGAATTTTTAGGTCTGCCTTGTTGTGGCTCGCCTTTGTTTCCTCCTCCCGGAGGGCCTCCAGTAAATCTCTCTTTGGACATTTCTCTCACATCTTCTTGAGGAGTCCTCTCCCCCTCTTTTCTTTCGTCTAGTTCCAAGCCAACCTCACTAGGAGTCACAATACCACGTTGCATAGCAATCTTTGCGAGGTCATGTTCTTTCTCTGGGTTGTGCCAAGGACTTGCTTGTGGAGTCATAGTTCCTTTGTCTCTCGATCTGTTTTCTCGTCTGCTTCTTAATTTTTCAATCTCTGGAATTTCTCCAAATCTCTCTTGTAATGTTTCGTAGCTGATAACTCCACGATCTGCGAGTTGAATCAGCAATGCCTTCTCAGCAGATTCATCAGAGAGAATCATTCGATCAAACTGTATAGCTGCCGGAAGTCTGAACCCCATTGACTTTTGAACTATTGCAATCTCTTGTTCCCAGAAGTCTCTTAATAGGTCTCTTCCATATTCTAGTCTTTGTACTAGTGTTTTTAAAGAAATGTAATTATTAGTAAAGCCACTAGCGGTTGCAGCTCCAGTTAAAGTAGGAGGAACACCTAACCCAGCATAAATGCTATTCCAAACGGGGTCGTACTTTTGGGAACCTAAGAATTGGTGAACATTGGTGCCTGATTCTTTGAAGTCTAATTCTGGCCCCCAGATGAGATCAAATGCTCCTCCTCCGGGATTACTCATTAAAATGTCAGCTAGTTTCTGTACTGCCGCATCGGTTGGAAATATTTCATGCTCGATACTACCAAGCCTCCAGAGCCTTACCTGAGAAATGGCTCCATCTAGAGCGGCTAAGTCGGCAAGCTTCATTTTTTCTAGGAGTATAACGTCGTCAAGAATGGCATAAATCATGGGATATGCCCAAGTTTGCCAATCGTCCTTTTTGTAGTGGAATACTCTAAGCTTGTCAGATTCAAGAGGAACAACTTGCTTACCCTCTTTTGCTGCTGCTACTATTTCTGGGGGAAGCTTTGATATTAACTCTCTCTCAATTTCATTTTTAGGATGTAGAATCTGTCTTTTTAAATTTGAGGGAATTTTAATACCATAGGAAGGGGAACCAGCGAATTGAGCCAACTCTCCACCTATAACCTCAATAGACATAGGGCTGAGAAAACTATACTTTCCGGGAATAACCTTCTTTAGGAATTTTAATTCTTCTAGGGGGTCCATATCTGGCCCTAAAGGTTCTCCGACAGTTTGGTACTCTTTCTGACCTTTTACATTAATTTTGATAGTAGACCTTTTTGTTACTACATTTCCTGCCCTGTATAACATATTTAGGAATCGCTCAGAAACATTCCTGCCGCCTACCTTCTTGAACCAGCCTCTAAAGAACTTCTGTATTCTAGGGTTTGGATGCACTAGCTGGATACCCTGACATCCAAAGTCAGACATTAAGTCTATGACGTTTTTAATTAGGCCTACTTTCTTGTACGCCTCCATGCAGGCTCCAACAGCAGCTTTTTGCTCTTTAGGCACCGCTTCGTTGGGACGGAAGTATTCGTAGTCGGTACGAGAGAAGCCGTCTCGAACGGAGATATTAGTTTCAACATCTTTGAATCTATCACGACCAGCCGAAGCTCTTTGGATTGGCTGATAATCCACAAGAGGCATATCGTCCTTAGAGTTCTTATTCCAAGTGACAAACGCTGCTTCCGATCTCATTGGGCTATTGGGGTCTTTTGATACCGACATTTATTTTCTCCATTTCAATTGCAATGTAAATGCATTCTAATTATAATACACCAACTAAAATTTTCTGACCCCCATACCGTAAACTCCGGACATTTTTTTTGTTAGGTGCTCTGGTCCGTGATATAATTTATCTGAGCCAGAAGAGGAATCCTGACCTGCGTAGCCACCAGCCGGATCATATTGCATGGTAGTATATACTTTGCGCATAGTCCTCGCAAGCATGTTTGCTATGACTAAAGCACTGTACCTGTCTTTTCTCAGTCTTCCTTTTTTGTTTCCGGGAAGCTTTACTTCCGGAGTATCCCATCTATCCCTTCCAGTCGTACCAGTTTGGCTATATTCAATAGTAGCAAGCTCATCCTTTAATTCCTCAATTTCCATGACACAATCTTCTAAAGTATCATATACTCTTAACTCTTCCTTGTCTTTTACTATAGCCTCGCCAATACTCCAAGTGTCAAAGAATGGAAATAATAGGACTTTATCTTCAAAATCCTTGCGTAAACCATGATTAGACTCTGAAGTCCAATCAGCCTTAGCAAATTGACACATGTGTAATATATGTTTACCCGGCATATTATCTGTAGGCTTGCCGTCTTTTTCCCACCAGAACGGGTCTTTTGATCCCTGAACTCTATATGGGAGAACTGGAATATCTCCCTGAAGAAACTTATCTGGGTCTTGTAAGGCTTCCATAATTGCTATACCACCGCCTTGAGCGTCGATTCCAATATGTTCAGTCGGAAAGATCCTCATCAACTCTCGTATCTTTTTAGCACAGTATCCATAGAAATCCTTCTCCTGTACTAGCTTTTTGCTAATCTTATCTTTATGCTGATTTCTAGTAGTAGTCCAGCAATGCACAATTCTTCTGTGATCTTCATGCACCTCTAAAACCACTATCGAGAAGTTGTCATTTTCAGATGCTGGGTCAATACCATATACATATTTGCAATTTGGATTACCTGAAATAACCGCGTGAAACTCTACTGGGCCACTATGAAGCTCAATGGGGGGCTTGCATACGCACGACTCAATAAGAGATCTTCTAAAAAATCCGTCAGAGTCTGTACAAAAGCATGCCCCGTATTCCATTTGGTAGATAGAGCTATGTATTGTAGCCTTGGCTCTAGAGACCTGAGTTTCGTCCATAAAGCCATATGGTAGTTTATGATAAGGTATCCTAATAATGCTGTATTTTGTCCAGTCAAAGTTCTCTGGCACTTCGCCTGAGAATATTTCCTGAAGCTTCTTTTCTTGGCCAGCACTTTCGATGATAGCCTTGTACCTTTTCCAGTAGTCGGCAAAATGATTAAATGCATAGTAGGCTGTTCCGGAGAGAATCGACTGGTTTCCAATATCGGTTATTATACCGTCTTCTGGGTCTTCTTCTTCTGGAGCCCAAAGTCCTAAAGATTTAAGGGTCTTGGTTCTAGCCATATTCTTAACGCCTTCTACTGGAGAAGCGCTAACAGAAGCAAAACCCTGAACAACCGTTTCGTATATTTCTTGCGGGATTGATGCAAATTCGTCTGCAATGATATAATTGGCGCGCAAACCACGAATCTTAGTACCATCGCCCATAGGAATAGCCATAATCACAGAATCGCCAACGTAGAACGTGCATCTATCCACATCTCTTTTTGGGCCTTGGTGCTTGCCGCTACCCACTATGCTTCTAAGAATAGGGGCGTTCCTCCAGAATGTCTCCATATATTCAAATAGAAGTTTAGACTGTCTGAAGGCAGCACCCACAATTACGATTTTTGAACCTTGGCATAAAAGCGCTCTTAATAAAGCGTATAGAGAAAGTATCCAAGTTTTGCCTCCACCACGAGTCGCAACGAGCATAGGAAAGGTCTTAGTCCATAGTTCTTTTAGGATTACGACCTGAAATGGCAAAAGGTCTATGTTGAGGAGATGCTTACAAGTCCAAGAAAAATTGTCCGGATTCCTCAGATGCCTTGTAAGTTCTAATACAGGGTTGTTAACTGCCCATTCATCTCTGCCTGTAGTAAGAGAATTTTTGACCTTTAGGTCTCTGGTGTCACCCAGACCTAGATAGGACTCTTGTAGTATTTGTTCTATGTTTTCAGGAGTCAAGCTCTATAACCCTTTTAAATATGCTAGAAGCAACTTCCTTGCCCCTACTCCCGCATATTAATATTTTCGTCTTATATTTCATCTGAAATTCAATAAGCCTCTTTAGTATAAAAGCGCCCCTAAACCTCAGTTGTTTTCTCTTGTTGTATGGTATGCCGGAATTTTTAGGGTAATCAAGGATGTCAGCCATGTCAAACTCTAGTATAATGAAAGGATACTCAAAAGACTCTAATCTTTCTAGCTCTCTTTCAAAGCGATTCTCGGTTACATTTCTGGCAAACTCAGTAACGGAGCCTTTCCTCTCAATGCAAAAGGAGTCCTCCATACCGACGATACTATAATCCCCGGTATCTAGCTTTGAAGTTTCGGTTCCTTCGCACCTCGATGACTTTGCAAAAAGCCAGCCTTTATCGTCGTGCTCTCTGGTATCTCTGATTACCGTATATTTCATCATCTAAAACATCTAAAACAATTGGTATTAATGGGTTACGAACAATATCTGTTTTCATTAGATATGATATCCCTATTCCATCAATTCCGTCCAGTTCTTCTAAACAAAATTCAAAAGCGCCTTGATCTCTAGGGTCTAAATCCGACTGGCTTAAATCACCAGATATGAATAACTTCGAGCCCATGCCCATTCTGGTTATAAGCATCTTCATTTGCTCATATGTAGCATTTTGCATCTCATCGCCTATGATAAAAGCGTTATGAAAGTTTCTTCCTCTCATTAATGCCAATGGGACTATCTCGATTGTTCTTTCGTTCTTGCAGGAAGCTATCTCCTCGTGAGACATGAAGTGTCTAAATTCATCAAAAACTGGATATAGATATGGGTCTAGCTTTTGTTCTGCTGTTCCGGGAAGAAACCCTATTCTCTCGCCAGCCTGAACGATAGGTCTAGTTACTACTATTCTCTCTACTTCGTTCTTTAGAAAATACTCGATTGCAGCGCCAACAGAGAGATGTGTCTTTCCACTTCCAGCGGGGCCTGCGCAAAAAACAAGATCATTGTCTTTTATTTGCCTTAGCACCTCCTTCTGGTTAGGAGATCTCGCAGATACTCTTCTTCTCTTCTGGTGAGTAGACGGATGTTTATTGTTTTTTCTTCTTGCCATTATTCCTCGCTACAATCTTTATGAAAAGGGATTCCCAACTGTCCTCAGAATTTGTCACCTTTTTGTGACACTTCTTACATAATGTTACACCGTTATTGGGATCAAACCTCAACTGAGGAAAATCTGACCATCTCTTTATATGGTGCGCTTCTAGTCTTTTTTTAGACCTGCATAGCTGACAACACCTTCCATCTCTAGAATAAACTTGATTTCTCCATCTAGAGTATAAGGGGTCTGAGTAGTTTCTATACGGCATTTATATATGTCAAACCTGCATCGTTAACAATCATTCTGGTGACAAGATCTTTAAAGACTACCTTTGGTTTCCAGCCTAAATACTCATTGGCCCTTGATGCATCACCAAGTAAAAAGTCTACTTCCGAAGGTCTATAGAAAGCTGGATCTATAGTAACAAAATTACTCCAGTCAGACACGTTTAGTAATTCAAAAGCCACATTTAAGAAGTCCCTTACTGTGTTCGTTTCTCCTGTAGCCAACACGTAGTCTTCTGGGTTATCCTGCTGCAACATAAGCCACATGCCGCGAACATAGTCCTCAGCATGCCCCCAGTCTCGATGCGCATCCAGATTGCCAAGTCTTAATTTTGGAAAGTCTTCTCTTCTTGACGAAATAAAATCATCGTCATATGTAAAGTGTTTTGGGTTTTGGTCTAGTCCTTGACGTTCTGACCATTTATAAAAATCTCCAACCCACTTGGTGATCTTTCTTGTTACGAAGAGTTCCCCTCTCCTCTCCGATTCATGATTGAACAGAATGCCAGAACAAGCAAATATATTATGAGATTGCCTGTAAAGTCGCACGGTATGATGAGCAGCAAGCTTAGCGATAGCGTAAGGTGATTGAGGCGTGAATACGGTCTGCTCGTCTTGGAACTTCTTGCCATTTCTTTCTGTGTAGGATTTTCCAAACATCTCACTAGTAGAGGCTTGGTAAAATCTAGTTTCAGGGGAGTGTTGACGAATCGAATCAAGGATGTACATAGGGCCTTCAGCATCTGTTTTCCATGTATAAATGGGTTGATCGAATGAGGTTCTGACATGACTTTGCGCCGCTAGATTATAAAACTCATCAGGCTTGTATTTTTGTATTAACTGGGACACAGAAAATGCATCAGTGACATCTCCTTCTACAAGGGTTAGTCTTTTATTTGCACTCTCATGGTCAATCCTCTTGGTATTTGATACACTGCTTCTACGGACAATACCTACAACACTGTCATAGCCCTTTGACAACAACAAGTCCATAAGGTAAGATCCATCTTGCCCGGTAACACCTGATATCATAGCGGTTTTACTCATCATCTTCTCCTATTATAGTGTCACTGTTTAGTAAAGGTTTGTCAACAGTGCCGTCCTCATATTCCGTATACTCTCCTAAGCTGTCCCTCTTCTTGGTAGCAGCCAACTTCATTAACTCTATCTGTCTTCCTTCTTTATCTCTTGACTCTTTTTCGTCTAGTATTTTCATAAGATCAAAAAAAGATTTTCTAGAGTCTTCGAGCTGCTTGAATCTCTGGTCTCTAGTTGCCTTCAAGTCTTTGAATTTCGCATCCTTTTTTTCTTGTAGCTTCATGTGCTCTGTAGTTCTAGCGTTTTGAGAAGCCATAGCTGCATTGAGTTGCGTTTCTATGTTAAGCATTAAATTAGTGTCTTGAAACTCAATAGGTCTCTCCTCTTCTCTTTTTAACTGCTGCTCTAGCCTATCAATCGTAGATAATACCTTCTGTTTTTCTGTTAATACTCTATTTATTAGAATCTCAAGCGTAATAAGGTCTTTTATCTGCATCTGGTCTGTGGGCAAAACATCTTGAAACTGCTGGTGCAAAGCGACCCATCGGGCCTCGAAGCTTTTAAGCTCGTAAGGAGCTAGCTGTGTCAGCATCTCTTTCCAAAAATAAAGATTGTGGAGCTTTACGATAATATCGTCGTGCTCTTCTGAAAACACTGTATGGGGTTTTGTTTTTCTGTACTTAGCAACAAAGGCAACAGTCCTGTCAAGAGTCTGCGATAGCTCCTCGTCTGTCTTGCTGTCTAAATACTGATCGAGAAATAACTTCTCGTCATCAGACATTCTACCACGTTTCGCCATTGTAATGTTCCTCGACAATCTCTTTTATTTTTAAGATAACCTTATCTCTTCTCTGCTTGCTAACACTGACATCTTCCATCATTTTTTTGAAATCGGCCCTCATAGTCACTGGCAGGTTATTGTCAATTATATCCATTAGCTCTGACTTCGTAACAATCTCCGGGATGTCTACATTGTTTCTCATATTCTTTTCTTTTTCATCCCTGATGCCAGATATATCCAATGGTTCTACTAGGCTTCTCTTGGCTCCGTTTCTTTTTTCCCAGCCAGCATATTTATCACACTCTAATTTATCTGAGAATGCAGTACATTTATTCTTTGACTGCTGGCAATTAGGATCGTAGAAGGGGCATCCTTGGCATGGGGGCTGGTGCCTAGAAAGCTTATCTCTGTGTAGATTTAGAAATCTATTGCGTATATGACTGCGAAGAAAGTTATGGAGATTTCCCATGTCAGGATTGTATCTAGGCATTGCCTCTATTGCATACATCCTGCCCTGTTGCTTCATGTCGTCTAAATCGAAATATCCAAACTTAAAATTAAAAGCGAGTATATTTACTACTCTGTCTATTACCCCCAAAACCTCTTCTTCAGTCATTCCTTTGGGAATCTGCACTATCTTCTTCTTCCTCTTGCTCTAGTAATGCTTTTGCCTGCTCTAAGTCTGGATCGGGAACTTTTAGTTCTTCGACAACTTTTTTCTTGCTTTTTGCAGCTTCAGTCGTATATAATTTACTATGAATCGAATCGCTCATTCTTAACCCCCTCAAAAAACTGGTTGTTACATTATATAATACACTCAAAGTGTACGAAAAGACCAGTACTTTAGGAGAAATAAAAAAAATGAACCAAATTTGGAGTGAAGCCGAAAGGCAGTTTATAAGAGAAAACGCCGGAATACTTACGGATAAGGCGGGCTCTGAGCAGCTTACCAGAATAACCGGAAGAAAAGTTACAATACACGCTTGGAGAAAACAACGTCAAAAAATGGGAATATCAAAAAAGCCCGGACGTGGAATATGCAAAATTCAAAAGAAGGAAGAAAATGTTTGTAACGAGGAAAGATGAAAAAGATGTGATAAAGCTGAGGAGCGCATTAAGTGATGTGAAGTTCCTAGCTGAACAGGCACTGCTAGAAAAAGATGTGTCTGAAAAGCTCAAGCTTTTTTTTGATGATATAATAAAAGTAGTTAACTTGGGGATGTATGAAGACCCTAAAGACTCAATGGAAAGAGCAAAAGAGAAGTTCAACAACGAAAAGTGCTGCGGAGAGAAGTAATGTTCGAGTATAAGGAGAGTCCTATACATGGCAACGGCATATTTGCTACGAAAGAAATATCTTCAGATAAACGGCTTTTTCAAACCCATGTCATAGATGATGGCCCAGACCCTGAGTGGGTTAATATAAAGCCGAACTGTATGTATAACCATAGCAAAAATGCAAACTGTAAGTCGGTGACTGAAGGAAAATTTAAAGTACTAGTCAGCACAAAAGAAATAAAAATTGGTGAAGAAGTTTTAGTAGACTTTACTAAAGATAGAGACCTAGAGCAACCGCAAGAGGACTGGAAATATTAATTAGGCAGAGTGTGTGAACTAGAAATGGCATTGATAGAATGCCAGATTACATCGTTAAAGGTTTTAAAGAAGAGTGAGGAGGGAGGCTACCCGATGAGAGTTATAGGCCTCCTTGAAGCTTTTCGGGGACCGTGAAGAAAGGAAGATAAATTGTTTCACCTAATAGTCGAGTATCATGTTCCTGAGAATGAAGACAGGCATGAGGAATATCTTACTTGCATACGAGAGAATCTTAAGAACCCGTATATAGAAAAGGTGCATATCTTCTTGAACTCTAACCGGAAGAGGCCCCCAATAGAAGATCCAAAAATAGTCTATACAAAGGTAAAGAAAAA
>Ga0114932_10003994_pt1 | contig 14044 bp, 15 predicted proteins | sample 2SBtaG_2_FD_87286 | JGI IMG/M metagenome (GOLD analysis project Ga0114932, IMG submission 87286) | Deep subsurface microbial communities from Kolumbo volcano to uncover new lineages of life (NeLLi) - 2SBTROV12_ACTIVE470 metaG | ecosystem: Environmental > Aquatic > Marine > Volcanic ...
AATGGAAGATGAAGATATTTCGGAATTCGACGAAGCCATCTCGGCACTGGCGGAAGAGATTCTCGAGGATGCTCCTGAACAAGTCCCTCATCCTCTTGCTGCTCCACCACCACCACCACCCAGATCTCCCCCAATTGGCGCCGTTGCAGCAGCAAGAAGCGCTTCAGTCGACCCAATCGATGGACTGCGAGCGCAGGAGCGGACTCTTCTCCGAATCGATCGTCTGCTAATCAGTGGTGGGATTCGCTTCGTTCTATTCCTCCCGCTTTTGGTGGTAATCAACTTCGGATTGGCTCATTCGTATCGAAATTCAACACCCGAATGGTGGTTGTTGCATATGCAGGATGTTGCTCCGGTAGAGATGCATCTTGGCATCCATTTCCTTTCTCTTTTCATCCTCGTTGCCAACATTACACTCCTCCTCCTACTGTTCCGTTTGCTGTCCGTTACACGCACGATATTCCGCCACGAGGCAGAATCATTGACAACGGCAGGATTGACTTTCAAGAGCTCACATGGATATGCTGAGATGCGGGCTACAATCAATGGTTCCCGCCGACAATTAGGGGCGACCATAACCTTACTATTCCTAGCCGCCTCTTTACTCGGAATTGCTTTGTGGTTGACTCCGGATGGAAATCTGTCACCGAGATTGGTCGCTCTCTCAACCGGGACGTTGCTAGCGGGGCATGGGTCTTTCCTCGTATCGAATCAGTCTCGGTTTAATGCCAGTGAACCGTGGGGGATGTTGAACGCTTTCTCCCCCCCAATTCATCCGGCTTTGTTGCGCCGTCCATTTTCGGATGTAATCAAGGCGCACATTGACCCGCTGCTGACGGTGCGTATCTCGGAGTATCTTCGCACGGTTGAAGAGGAAGTCAAGTCCGGACATTCAATGGCCCAGATACAGGAGACGCTGCTACATTTGCTGCATCTTCGTCGTAGTTCGTTAATCGACGAGCAGCAATTCCGCAGTGCTCTGGCTACGATGATAGATTCCGATTCGATAAACCGACTATTCGACCATCCTGAACTTGGTCAGGAGACCTGGGATAGATTACTCTCAGGAGCGATGGTGGATTGCGCTCCGTTCTTCCGTTTGCACGATCGCTTGCATATGCGTCAACAGACGGGGCGTACCGGTGTAGTTTGGTTTGATGTTGATATGGAGAATCTTGTCGTTGGTCCGGCTAATCTCTTCGCTTTCATATTGAACCAATCTGACGAAGTGCAAGATATGATTTTACGTGTACAGACCCCTGATTTCCGGCCGAATGAGTGCGAATATCGATTGCGCGTAGAGCCTCATCAGGCGCTCGAATTCGATGGCCTCCGTCAGCTTGAATTAACCCAAACTCTGCCTCGATTACTAGCCTCAACCCGAATAATTTGGCAGAGTTTACTCCCCTCTGGCACAGGTGAATCGACAGTGACTGTCCGCTTAGAAGATCCAGATGGAAACCTGATTTCCGGGAGAGTTTTGACAGTACAGATTCGTAATGATCTATTCTCCCGTCTACGCATGACAACCGGTGCGTTATTCATCGTTGGAGCAACGATAGCCATCCTTTCTCCGATTTTGCCATTTATTGGTTCGGTCCTCGGCCTTTGAGCACAAGGGATGGAAATACCCATCCTACCGAATCTGGCTCATTTGTAGAAAATCGGCCACTCATTAGCCGGTGATGAAAAGGCGGGTCCATTCAAGAGGGAAACCCGCGTCGCCCGGCCATGTCCGAGGAGCCGGTCAATCCAGACGATGACTTGAGAAGTCGTCTACACGCGATGGAGACCAAGCTGCGACGAATGCGTGAGCAGCGAAATAGCCACAACGAAAATGCTCGCAGGGCTGCAGATTCACGTAACGCGGTTCAGGAACAGGCCAAGAGCCTGCGCGAATCGATAGATGAGATGAAAGAGCAACAAAAGGAAATCCGCGATAGAGCCCGCGTCCACAAAGCCCGCCGTGACGAAATCCAATCCCATATACGTGAACTCATAGCAAAGAAGCGTGGTCGAAGGGATGACCAACGTGGCACAAAATCAGTTGTTATCGAACTCTCCGAAACCGAGGGGCAAATAGAGCGTATCGAGCGCAGGCTGGAAACAGATGGAAGTTTGAAACTTGAGGACGAGAACAAACTTCTGAAGGAACTCAAGAAACTCATCGGCAAGAGAAACGAATTACTTCCTGCCGTCAAAGAACATCAAACAATTTCAATAGATCTCGGTGATATGGACGAATCTATCTCACGACTCAAGGTGGAGGCTGACGCCGAGCATCAAGCAATGGTTGATTGTCATAAGGAAGCCGACGCAGTTTGGGAGGAAATCAAACCGATGTTCGAAGAACGCGATTTCGTACGTGCAGAAGGAGATCGACTTCACAATGCCTTCGTCGAGGCTCGCAAAGCTGCTGACGAAGTTCATTCTGAGATGAAGGGGCTGCTCGACCAGGTAAACGAAATTCGCGATTCACTCAAGGCTGCTCGTGATGAAAGAGAACAAACCATTCGCGATCACAATCAATCTGTACGCGATGCATTCCGCTCACCTTCTGAGAATGAAGAATTGGCCGGTTCACTTGAGGAGATGTTCCTAGAAAGCGGTTCGTTGACATTGGGTGGAACTGGTGCTGAGCAGGAAAGTGAATCGGTTCGCTCAAAGAAGCCACAGAAAGGTAAGCGCCGCCGTCTTGGAACAACGCGTGGTCGCGTTTGATTCAAGCAGTTGTTGAGTTAAGTCACCAGCCACGATCTTGTAAGCGGACTTCAAGTGTCTCGATTTCGAGTCCAGGCATTGGTTCACCAATCATAGCGCTGGCCTCGGTGACAACCGCTGGATCTTCGAAATGATGAGTAGCGAGAACAATTGCTTCGGCAGTTTGAACCGGATCTGAACTTTTGAAGATACCAGAGCCGACGAAGATGCCGTCCATCCCTTGGTTCATCATCAAAGCAGCATCGGCTGGAGTGGAGATCCCTCCTGCAGAGAAAGTGACGACAGGAAGACGTCCGAGGCGTGCAACGTCGTCGAGGACGGAAGCAACTTCGGTTCGTAGATCTTCCATGCTACCGAAGGGAGTAGTGTTTGGTGATATATCGAATGCCGATACTCTCTCAATGCGATGAAATCCCTCCATTATCACATCCACCATAGCATTGCGCCCCTCGTCACCAGAGGACTGAGCATGAGTGATTTCTGAGGCCACCAAACGGGCGTGTTGAATTGCGCTGACAACATTACCAGTCCCCGCCTCGCCCTTGGTTCTCATCATCGCAGCTCCCTCTGCGATGCGTCGAACCGCCTCGCCGAGACTCGTACAGCCGCAAACGAATGGGATGTTGAAATCGTTCTTCGCGATGTGGAAGAATGGATCAGCAGGAGTTAGAACCTCTGATTCATCTACCATATCGACACCGAGACTTTCGAGGACCCTCGCTTCCTCATTGTGACCGATTCTGGCCTTAGCCATCACTGGAATTGAAGTCGTCTCTATGATTTCCTTGATTAAATCAGGGTGACTCATTCGAGCCACGCCTCCGCTTGAGCGGATATCTGCTGGAACACGCTCGAGCGCCATGACAGATGTGGCCCCAGAATCCTCAGCGATATGAGCCTCTTCGGCTGTAACGACGTCCATGATGACTCCACCTTCTTGCATCTTGGCGAAGCCACGCTTGAGCAACTCGGTGCCGTGACGCATCTGATTCAGGTCCACTCGCTGAGTCATACCCGAGCCTCACGGCATCCACTCATCAATCTATGTTTGAGGCAGGTTAGACGCCAGGCTCGCATCAATCTGCAAGGACTGGTGAGTCGCCTGTGGCGATTTCGAGATCCGGGGATTCGTTCTCATTACGCTCAATCCATTCCAACTCCTCATCTGGAACATCGGTGTCAGCGAAGATAGCCTCTACTGGGCACTCAGCGACACATGCTGCACAATCGATACATTCATCCGGGTCAATAACGAGATAGTTTTCGGCTTCCTTGAATGCCTCGACTGGACAGACTGCTACACAATCTTGGTACTTGTGGTCAATACATGCGCTGGTCACTACGTGGGTCATCTCATCCCTCATCAAGACGCGTGCTACGCATCCATATCAAGGCTCGTACCGCTTCATGGCCCATAATGCTAGATTGGTTTGAGGGGAGTTTGGTCGGACTACACGATATCATCGATTAGCTGATTGAGGATTTCAACCGGCTCTTGTCCCGGGTAAGATTCTATCTTGAATCGACCTTTTACTGCGAATTTACGACTTTTTCCGTTTGCTAAAGAAATTCTGCCCTGCACCAATTCATCGATGTCAATTCTTACGTGCAGGGCCTTATCCTCGTCGATTAGGTCAGCAATTCCTGCAGAACGTAAATCGCTTAGTGCGGCAACTCCCATACGCAGGAAAGCCTGTTTCGCGCCTTTCTTCCGATCGATACTAGCTTCAATCATCATCTGAGGTGCGCCATGATGCGATTTTGAGCGCTCACGGGATATTTCAGCACCCTCACCTGCGAGCCATTGCATTGAATCCTCTATCACTGAGAGATCATCCACAGCACTGCAATGCACTCTCCACGAGGCGCTGTGTAAACTCATATTCGATTGCACTAGTGTGCTGCCCTTGAAGGCGACGCTGCGCCTCTGTCTGAGGTGGACGTTCTGAGGCTTTCATTCATATACTGGAGGTAGGTCGCTCGGCCCGCATACGGGGTAGCCCCCGATAAGAGGTGTCTCTGATGGCAAAAGGCGCAAAGGCAAGGGCAGCGGCACGCAAGCAGAGAGACAAGTGGAAGGCAAAGCGCTGGTTCACGATTCGAGCACCTCGTAATCCATGGTCATTCCGAATCATCGGCGAGACTATCGCGGAAGAGCCCGAACAATTGGTCGGACGTACTTTCGATATTATGCAAAATGAACTTGATGGCGACTTTTCCAAGATGCACGTCCAAGTCGTCTTCCGAATCACCGATGTTGTTGGCGGCGATGCTCTCACCGAGTTTTCCGGTCACAATGTCCAGAAGGATCACATTCGCCGTCAGATTCGTCGCTACCGCGGTAAGGTTGACGACACGGTCGACGTTGTTACTGAGGATGGATACTATGTTCGATTCAAGCCGCTATTGATTTCACGTGGTCGCGTCAAGTCGAGTCAGAAGTCAGCAATGCGAGCGAAAGCGCGCGATGCGATTCTTACTATGGGTGCATCATCAACCTGGATTCAACTCCAGAAGGCTGTTCTCGATGGAACCATGGAGACCGCGATTAAGGAAGCGGTCTCTACCATTAGTCCAGTTCGAACTGCGATGATTCGTCGCAGCCAACTTTTGCAGAGCGGAGTCACTGGTGAAGACGGACCTACTCTTGATGAAATTCACGCTGAAGAGAAGGCTGCTGCGGCTGCCTCTCTAGTCGAGGAGGTCGACGTTCTCGCTGCGGCTGAAGCATCTGCAGAATTGGCTGAGGTCGATGGAGATACCTCTGGTGCTGTAGAATCCGACGAAGAATCTTCTGAGGAATCAACAGAAGATACTGTTGTCGAAGAGGTTGTTGAGGAACCTGCTGACGAAGCCGATGAAACTCCAGAAGCAGATGACGGCGACTCACCTGATTACACTTCGATGACAGTGGCAGAGCTCAAGGGACTCCTGAAGGAGGCCGGCAAGCCGGTCTCTGGAAAGAAGGCAGATCTCATCTCTCGCCTACAAGAGTGAGGTTCCAGTGGGCCGTCAAGCCCATGAATGGATACCCGAGGTGGGCTACGTGACACGACTCGTTGTGCTAAGTGGAACTGGAATGGACGCTCTTGCTTCCGATATGGTCGCTGATGGTACTGAGTCCTCAGAAATTCGTATCGATTCACAGTGGGGGCAAGTTCCAGCAATCTTGGTTGATACTGGCGATGGAGAGGTACTCTTCATCGATCGTCACCATCGAGATGATGATTCGAGAACTCCTCCTCATGAGATTGAATATCGAGCAAATGTCCACGCAGCTGCTTCCTTCAGCCCAGACCTCATACTGAGTGTCAACTCGGTCGGGACGATGCGTGAGGATTTACCGCCTGGAATGATTGGGGTTGCTTCGGATGTTCTCGATCTTGCGGTTCGACCGTGGACCTTTCACGATGATGATGCGATTCACGCCGACCGAACTTCGATTTTTGATGATAAGGGCAGTAAAATCTGCTTGGAAGCGTTAAATGCTGGGCAGGGAGAAACTCCGAAGTTAGTCGTCGCCCAGTGCGTCGGTCCACAATTTGAATCTCCTGCTGAGATTGATGGATTGGTCAGGCTCGGAGCGGATGTCGTTGGAATGACACTTGGCCCTGAGAGCAGATTAGTAGCTGAGACCGGAATTCCTCATGCTGCAATTTCATGCTCATCAAATTGGGCCGCCGGCCGAACTCCCGGTGACCCATCTGCAGAAATTGACCATCACGCCGTCGATGCGATGGCGGCCACACTGCGGACTCACGTCCGTTCGTGTATTGAGGGACTGCTTTCTAATCTGTGAGGGATAGAGATGGACAATCTGAAGATCGGCGCAGTATTGACGATCATTGCCATTTTCTTAGTTCCTGCCTCGATGAAAACCATGGCTTGGTGGGACGAGGCTCGAATGGAACACGATTTGGAGTGCAATCCTTTGCTGAACCACCAACCAAATATGGAATATTGCAACGAATTATCTGCGGAAGCTGACTATCGTATGACCATATTCGGTCTCACAGTTCTCTCATTCGTTTTGAGTGGTGTCATCGGTCTGGTCAATCTTCTGCCTGTTGGTGATGAAGGGATTCGCAGCCCACCTGGCGGGCGATTCTAACTCAGAACTTGGCTCGGCTAATTTGATGGCCCGCCGTGGGTCAACATCGTCACATGACTAGGCCGATGTCTGTAACTGATTGGATTGAGATCGATGGAGCCAACGAGCCAGATGGAGCTTGGACTACGATGATGGCTCGCGTAGCTGCATTCCATCACAAACACGATTTTGCCAGCGTAGAGAATAATGGCCATGATATGGGTTATCGAGTAGCTTTGACTGTAGAGGAACTTGGAGAATTCGCTGCGGCGATAACCAAAGGAAAACCGAAGGAAGAAGCTGCTGAGGAATTGGCTGACTTACTTATTCTCATTCTCGGCCACTCACTGGCGATGAATATCGACCTCGAAGCTGAGTTCCATCGAAAAATGGATCGAATCATGCAGCGCAAGGCACGCCGAGGTAATTTGGGTATTCGAGTGACCGAATATGCCGGTGAAGAATAATTGCTCAAATGTCAAAATTGATTTCGACAGAGCCGCGTGCTTGATGCTGCGCTTCGTATAGAATTCGAGAAGTGCACCCTTTGAACGAAGCAACGATATTGTTTGGAACGAGTTCGATTGCTGTGTTGAAGTTCGTTGCTGAACTATTGTACAATTGGCGTTGATCGGTGACCTGGTCCTCGATTTCCTTGTAATCGTCTTGTAGAGCAGCGAAATTAGCATTCGCCTTTAGGTCCGGATAATCCTCAGACAATGCCAGCAATTTGGGCATGGCTAGAGATGCCATTGCCTCTGCCGCCATGACTCCACTTACATCGCCAGACTTTGAGGCGGCAGCGAAAGTTTTCCTCGCTTCTGTCAACTCTCCGAAAATTTCCTTTTCATGACCTGCATACTGCATGACTATCTTCACCATATTAGGGATCATGTCGAATCTCTGCTGCAGAACCGTATCGATATTCGACCACGCTCGGTCAACGTCCTTCTCGAGTCGGACTAATCGATTCCATACACCAAAGAACCAGAGAACCAGTACTAGTAGGATTATTCCACCGCACATGGTGAACGCAATAGCAGTGCCTTCCATGATGACTCAACTCTAGCCGTTAGTAATCAAGATTGACCCGGATTTACCAATTATTACTCACTAAAGCCCGATATTGTTGATTGCTAGATATGTGCCCGCTAGACAACCTGCTGCTACTATTCCGGGAATTATTTTGTATTCTAATTGACTCTTAACTCTACCAAGGACTCCTAGTTCAGTTCCTCTTTCCAATCTAGCTTCAAAACCAACACCACTTTTGCCGATTACTTCCATCAGAGTATGTTGATCATTCCTCTTGATAACTTCCATCTCATCCTTTGTTTCCTTGCTACGATTAGTCGCTTTTCCTAGAATGTAACAAGGGTCTCCTAAGGCCATGCCCCACAAGGTCCATTTGTGTTCTAGTATTGTCCAACCACCAAATGTTGTTGTAATCATAGAACCAAATATTTCTCCAAGATTTCTGTTATGGTCGACTTTCCATTCTCGAATATATTGACCTAAATTTTGATCTGCAAATGTATCTGGTTTGACAAGCACACCTCCAGTTCCATCATGCAAAATGAAATTGTGTCCTCCATTTTCTTGTGCGATAGTTTCCCACCTGTATTCGGTTTCGGTTCTAGGCCCATCATCAGTCATCACTATCCTCGTTCTACGAAGATAAATTTCGTAGAGCCACCTCCAAGAATGTAGGTTTTGGTAAGTACGGGCAGGGTCTCCACCTACCGAAACAGCAGGGGCAGGAGACGCCCATCTTCTGACTTGTCCGACGAGTTCCAATTCACCAGCAGCCATCGATCTAATCTTTGAGGTGGGGACATCAATAGTCAACTGCATTTTAGTTCCAGTTTGCCATGAAGATATCGCATATCCAATTGAAAATAATGCTGGTCCAATTACCAAAATAAGTCCAAAGAACCACTCCTCAGAATCTCCAGCCGCTTGCATAATAGACATGCCGATAGTTACTGAAAGAATAGATACTGGAATTGAGTATAGTGCAATGATTGCGGTAAATATGCCATCAGCAGATATAGTCGCGGGTATTGGAGTTCCTACAACAGTTGGATGTTCGGAAATTATTCCCATTTTATCTGGTCCATATCGATCTTCCTTATCCCAATGCTCAGGTCCAGGTGCTGAAAATACCCAACCCCGGTCATCTTTTTTTGGGCTATTTGAATAATGTCCAGTCCAAAAACTACCTGTTCGACCTCCAGTTTCAGACCTATGGACAAAATCACGGGGTTTCTCTTCCACCCTAATTTGATCGTATGCCTTTTCTAGCCTTGTTGGAGTTAACCAAATTACCAATAAACAACCTGGTACTCCTAATATTCCACCGAAAGTCACCATCGTGTAATCATTATTTACAAGGCCAATAAAACTCCAAAGCAACCCTATTACTACTACTAATAATGAAATTACCCAAGGAACAATCATGAAGCCAGAAGGTGGAGTGAAATCTATGGTTTCTCCTTCACCGAAACGAACACCCGATGAAGACTCCATGCCATCTCTTTCTACCTTAGTCGAATTAAGTTTGAGTCGGCATGAGTTACAAACTACTTACCAGTCTGATATTTTCTCTTCTCTTGATGGTGTTCAGCAATCCATAAACTCAGACTTATTCCGGCTAATTGCAAGAATAGCCTCACGACATTTCCTGTTTGAGATAGTGACTCTCCATCACCCAATTCGATATCATTAATCCACATATTGAAATTCGCAGGGTATAGTGAAACCAGCAGTGCCGCACTTGCATACCCGCCCCACTCTCTTGTCATTGGTAAAATCAACAATATCCCTACAATAATTTCTACTACTCCACTAACCAATACCCAAAATCTAGCAGAGCCGAGAAATTCAGGGACGATCGGTTCGAACCATTGTGTATCTGTGAAATGTAAAACTCCAACATATACGAAGAAAATCCCGCCAGATAGGGCAGGTAAGTCGCGTAGATTCATATCATCGCCTTGTCCAAATTGAATAGGTTGAATTGTATTCATTATCGTCATCTTTGGCAATTTTTTCAATAATATTTTCAACCCAATCATTACGATTCCATGCTGGGAATGAAACATCTCCACTTTGCGATGTGTGTACTGAAGTCAAGTGGATTTCTTCGACTCTATCAAGAAACATTTCATATATTTGCGACCCGCCAATTATCCAGCATTCATCACAACCGTCAGCATAGGCTATCTCTATTGCCCTACCCGGATAAAGTGCGTTTTCAGCACCCTCATGACCCCACCCGGTATCTCTAGACATTACTATGTTCAATCGTTCGGGAAGTGGGCGGAAGGAGGAGGGTAGAGATTCCCAAGTCTTCCGACCCATTATCACAGCGTTGAATCCATCAGCCTCAGTCAGGCGCTTGAAGCGAACCATATCGCTTGACAAGCGCCATGGCAATTCGTTGCCGCGACCGATGCATCCATCGTCATCCATCGCTACGATCATTGCGAGCTTCATTCAACCACATCACACAGAAATTGGGGCCACAATGTGAGGATGATGCTCGTATCCTTCTATCACGATATGCTCACCAGTGAATCCATCGATATCCATCACGCTGGGATCGAGCCGTAGTCGAGGTAGTTCTAGCGGCTCGCGCGAAATCTGTTCACGGGCTTGATCAAGATGATTGAGATACAGGTGACAATCTCCTCCGGTCCAGACAAATTCCCCAGGCTCGAGACCGCAGACTTGCGCCATCATACAAGTCAACAAACTGTAGGAAGAGATGTTGAATGGAACGCCGAGGAAGGCATCGGCACTACGTTGGTAGAGTTGGCAAGACAAGCGACCGTCGTTGACGTAGAATTGAAAGAATGCGTGACAAGGCATCAACGCCATCTCGTCAAGCTCACCCACATTCCAAGCCGATACGATAATCCGTCGTGAACTAGGATTGGTTTTGATCATTTCAATAGCGTTCTCAATCTGATCGACGACACGCCCATCTGGAGTCTCCCACTTCCTCCATTGCTTACCATAAACAGGCCCGAGATTGCCTTCTTCATCCGCCCACTCATTCCAAATTCGAACTTTATTCTCTTGCAGATAAGCTACGTTGGTATCACCGGAAAGGAACCACAGTAATTCGTGAATTATGCTTGGCCAATGCAAGCGTTTGGTTGTCACGGCTGGAAAAGTTTCGGATAAATCAAATCGCATCTGATGACCAAAAACAGAGATGGTTCCAGTCCCAGTCCTGTCCGACTTTTCGTCACCCTCATCGAGGATGCGCTTGAGGAATGCGAGGTATTGCTCCATGCCGACTATGCTGACTGAACCTCACAAGTCCATGAAGGATGCGGCGGAAATCACTCAAATTCATCGGCCATTCGACAAGATTGTCAAGGCGCTCCGAGAATACGAAGATTCTCGATTAATTGGTCTGTGAATCCACGATATAGGGCTTTCATGATTGAACGTTGACCATGTTCATCGAGGTCAGTCAAGTTCGAAATATCCTCGTCATTCATTGCTCCGCCGGACTCATCTGTCAACCATTCTGCGAAACTGATGGGGTTGTCGATGTGGACCTCTACGCGCGCGAAAGGATTGACTTTAGCAGAACCGGGAGCCAGGAAGTTCCGAGCTCCAAGAATTGCCATGGGCACCACAGGAACTTCCGGGAATCGAGCGGCGAGTCGAGCCACACCTGTTTTGCCACGTAAGAGAAAAGGTGCTTCGGTGCGGCGCGACCGTGTTCCTTCTGGAAAAATTCCCATCACGCCACCACCTTCGAGAACATCAACAGCCATTGTCAGTGCCTCGGTGCCACCAGTCTCTCGAATAGTCTCTATCTGACCGGTGGAGGTCATCAATTTCTGGAATGTTTTATCTTCAAAATGCTCTGCTTTTGCTAGATAGTGAACCGGCCTACGAGCCCCCATGATTTTGACAATTGGATCAATATGAGATGTATGATTACCAGCCAGGATCGTAGGTCCACTTTTCGGAATTCTTTCTATTCCTTCATATCGAACATTCGTCATGCTACGAACTATTGGTGGCATCACTTGCATCAGTGCCTTGTAGAATAGCGGAGCTGAGTAGTTCTGTCCGGTTCCATCTAAGCCGGTAAGCCTCGATAATTCGGCGAGACTATCTTCGGTCAGTGTCGCCATCGTCCCTTCCAATCATCCCCTGCATTATTGCTTTGCGCCACTGCGATGCTTTCTTCTTCTCCTCCTCGCACCCTCGTCACGTGCTCACTCGACGGTTCGTGTGCCTCGCGCTTACGGCACTCCTACTGGTTCCGATGATTGCTACTCCGGCCCTTGCCGAATGGGATGAGGATAATTGGTTGTGGAATATCATTGGGCCGGAACGCCTCGCCCTTGGTGATGAATTTGGCTGCCATGGCTACGAGGGCGTCGACATCCGTGAAGACCCCCTAGTTGTCGAAGATTGTCGAGATTATCTTGTTGGATTCACCGATTCATCTCGATGGGGGCAGAATCCAGTCTCCTTCGGTCATCCAAATGGTGCTGTGATGGCCGAAACGGCTACTAGCCTGCAAAATGCAGGTTTTTCCATTATTGGAGATATGATAGAAGGTGATTCTCATAGTCTCGAATTAGTCCAACGAACGACCAGTTTAGAGAAGGGACAAGCCGACTTGGAGGCTTTGGAGAATGCCGAAGCAGATTCGCTGATCAGTATCTATTGGGTTGCTCGCTGGTATGATGTGAAAATTCGTGAGGATAAGGGTGCAATCTCATTACTCGAATCACAGGATATCTGGTTCACTACATGGGGTGAGTGGCATGGACACCGTGATTCGAGTGAATCATTCAACAGAATCCTAAATTCAGAACCGACCACTCAGTCATATCAGATTTCAAACTTTGATGATTCTAATTGGGATGTGCCAGGAACAGCCCTATTCGAGTGGTCTGAAGCCCCAAACCAGATTCTCTTTGATGGCGAGAGTGCCCTACTCATCCCAACCAGTCAGCGTCACCTGATAACCGGGGTCCGTCCTATCGAAGGTGGTGCCTTCATCACTGCCGCACCTGGTGTCACTATCGACCTCATCTTCGATACAGCGAATGTTTCGGTTTCCAAAACCCCACAAACAACATTCAACGGATTACACCACTCGGTTACAATCGTTGGTCATCACGTCACTAATCTCCACGAGTGGTCGTCAGATTTCTATAATTCACCCCTCAGATTTACTTGGCTTATCGAGCGCCCAGCAGCACTCGAAATGAATTGGCATCTACCAGTAATAGCAATCGCAGTCCTGATTGCTACACCAGCCACCATCAAGTGGCTGGTCGCCCGTGATCAAGAATCACAAAATGTCGGGCCCGTCGATACGGATTCTCTCTGATCGCATCATATCGACGATGTCCGAAATCACCACATCGCTGAGAACTTCAGGCGCATGAACACCTGCAGGGAGCATTTCTGGGTCTGATAGCCAAGCTTCGACGCAGCAGGCAGTAACCATCCCAGTCGTCCTTGCCATAGAATGGCCATCATCACCCCCATGGTCTTCAACTTCCCATTCAAGAATCTCCCCGTTTCTCCCTTCGGCGCGCACCTTCATCCAAGTGAATTCTGGGACTTTGTGATCGTATTCCCATTCGAGAATCAATTGATTCTCGTTTATTTCTCCTGCATCGCGCATGTCGATATATTTCTGAATATGTCCGGGCCATCGCACAGTGAATTCAGACATCTCGATCGCTGGAATTGATTTGAGAACAGAGCGTAACCCATCGGTCAGAAATGCCTCCATATCGCCATGTTCACCTGTGTCAACCATATGCCGCAGGCTCAATGCTGGAAGAACCACTTCTTCTCCATCGCGGACAACTCTCGCTGGTCGTGTGTATTCGGCAATCACGTCGATGGGTGAGAAGGGTGCCATGTAGGACCATTCGCCGAAAGGTCCGGTAGGGTTTCCACCGACCCAGACTTCGGCTTTTTGTAGAGGTCCTATTCGTCGGTCGGCGATTGCCAACAACATATTCGAAAGCCCAGGTGCGATACCAACATCCCAGAGAATTGTCGCGCCGTAATCACGTGCTTTCTCATCGTCGCGGTCTGGGGTATGAGCGCTGAAACTTAGGTCGACAACACGATATGGCGATTCAGCGAGAATTGTGGTCGCAGCATGGCCGATAGAACCTGGTAGCATATTGACTACCATATCTACTGGTCCATTTTGCTGGAAAGGCGTCA
>Ga0114932_10003995_pt1 | contig 14043 bp, 10 predicted proteins | sample 2SBtaG_2_FD_87286 | JGI IMG/M metagenome (GOLD analysis project Ga0114932, IMG submission 87286) | Deep subsurface microbial communities from Kolumbo volcano to uncover new lineages of life (NeLLi) - 2SBTROV12_ACTIVE470 metaG | ecosystem: Environmental > Aquatic > Marine > Volcanic ...
AAGTCTTGGGTAAATTACCAACCCCTTTTCGGGATAATGGCACCGTTACGGCTGGCAACGCATCAGGGGTAAATGACGGTGCATGTGCAATGATAATAGCGTCTGAAAAGGCTATAAATAAATACGGATTAAATCCCTTAGCTCGGATAGTTGGGACAGCTACTGCCGGTGTACCTCCTAGAATTATGGGCTTTGGACCAGCGCCTGCAACTCATAAATTGTTAGGGCGGCTTGGAATAAAAATAAGTGACATTGATGTGATTGAACTTAATGAGGCCTTTGCCGCACAGGCTCTAGCGGTCACCCGTGACCTTGGAATTGCCGATGATGCAGAATATGTTAACCCTAATGGAGGCGCCATTGCGCTGGGCCATCCTCTCGGAGCGAGTGGAGGTCGGCTTGCAATGACTGCAGCTTATGAACTCCAAGAGCGCAAACAAAAATATGCACTTTGCACAATGTGTATTGGTGTAGGACAAGGAATAGCTACTTTGATAGAAAGAGCTGCGTAAGTTTATCCTTTAGGTTCACCTGACGGGACAATAAGATCTATTTCATCATGTTCCATTATAGTTTGTAGGTAGTAATCTTTGTCATCCAGAAATAATTGTCTGGTAACTCCCTCAATAATCCTTGGTATTCCGTAACGCATCGTAGTTACCGAACTACCGGTCATGCCTAAGCTAATTAGTGTGCCTATTGTAAAGCAGTGGATATGATGAAGGTACGGAGCTTCACCCGGGTTTTTTTCAATAAATTCAAAATTTCTTCCAAGGTATGGATAGCTTGACGCAGGCAGAGACTCTTCCCCTGGTAAAGGAACAAACCTATCCGCCCACAAAGCAATTTTATCTGACAATAAAGAAGTTTCAGCCCGCAAACTAAAATCATTAATGTGACCGGTAGCTGCTATTATAAAATCGACCAGATGCTTATGACCCTCGTAAGTTTCAATGAGAATCTCATTATCATTAACACCACTTATTGAAACATTTTTCCAGGCAGCATTCTCATGCATTCGAAACCCTTTGAGAGCGAGAGCTCTATCGAATGATTCTTGTGGAGGAGGCTGGTGGGTTTGTAAAATATGTACTGCTATGCGCCAGCGTTCCAAATCACTAAACTCTGCAAAGTGTTTCAAATAGGCAATATCGTCAAATGGCTTGTGTGCGTTTATTTTGGCTATCTCTGGTCTTCTTACGAACACATGTGCCTCTTTCGCACCAGCTTCTAATGCAGTTGCCGCATTGTCAAAAGCACCAGCGTTAGCGCCCAGGACAGCTATTCTCTTCCCCTTAATTATATTAAAATCTATTTCATGATTTGCTTGTGAATATCGGTCCTGGGGCAACGCATCCTTAATTAACTCAGGAATATACCATTCGCCACATCCTTCTAAACCATTTGCCAAAATAACTTCCCTTGCAAAGACTATACCATCCTTACCTTTAACACCCGTTGATTTAAGTGGAACCTTGATCAAACTGCCACTAGAATTTGGTTCATCCGCGCCCAATGGACCCACTTCTGTTTCATTCCATACTGGTATGTTAAGTACACTCCTGTACCAAGTCAGATATTGATGCCAGTCTAACGTAGGGAACCTCTCTAACTCATGCCAAGCTTTAGACCCGTATTTAGCGGTGTACCAAGCGCGAGGAGTAAGAGATGGAATCCCAAGGTCAGGTCCTGTTAAATTAAGCGCTGTTCTTAAATGTTGCATCCTAGCGTAGCTATTCCAGGGACCCTCCTTGCCTTCTGGCTTCGAGTCAATTGCAATAACGTTATCTATGTTTTCTCTTTTAAGGGCAAACGAAAGAGCAAGACCACTCTGACCAGCACCAATTATTATCACATCAAAGACCGGTGCCCCAGAATGGTGATGACGCTTCACGAGCCAAGGCTTCTTGGGGTGATCTAACAATTCTAAATCGACAAGAACCTGTTTGCTAAGTTCATGTAGCTGTGTTGTTTCTTGAAAATCATCAGGCATAAATTGACCAAACTAAATAAGTTATTATCATATATATAACAAATATTATGCATTAATGCTAAAGATAGAAATTATAACTCTAGTTTTCATAGTTAATACAAATTTAGGATTATAAAATGCGCCCGAATCATCTAAAAAATATCTGGAAATCTGGCCAACCTGTACTGAATGGTTGGTGTCAAATCCCACATTCGCTTTCTACTGAAGTGATGTGTCATCAAGGGTGGGATTCTGTTACAGTCGACTTACAACATAGTGGTGTTAGTGAGGCAGAAGCTATTACTATGTTGCAAGCAATCTCCACCACCGATGTAGTACCGATGGTCCGTACACCCTGGAATGAACCAGGTGTTATTATGCGGCTTCTTGATGCCGGTGCTTACGGAATTATTTGTCCAATGATTAATAATAGGGCAGACGCTGAAGAATTCGTTTCTGCCTGTAAATACCCACCGACAGGTATTAGATCAAATGGCCCCTATCGCGCTCTAATGTATGGCGGCAATGATTACCAAGCTCATGCAAATGACGAAATAGTTACATTAGCAATGATAGAAACTCAGGAAGCTATGGCAAACCTCAAAGAGATTGTAGATACACCAGGTCTCGACGGTGTTTATATTGGGCCTTCTGATTTAGCTATGTCTCACGGAAGACCTCCTGAACTGGATCATTTTGAAGGTCCTATAGTACCCTTAATTGCGCGTGTCCGAGAGGAGGCTCATGCAGCAGGAAAAGTTGCTGGACTTCATGGAGCAAGTGCAAAATATGCTATACGCATGATTAATGAGGGGTTTAATCTTGTTACACCCACCTCGGATATACGTTTAGTTGCCACAGGTGCAGCCAAAATGGTTACTGATATAAAGGCAGGCTAAATTTATGTAAAAAGAACTCTACAAATTGTTTAAGGAAAACCTCTTATGTCTTTAACAGCAATAATAACCTTCGAAATTTCTAACACATATGAAGAATGGGAACCAGGTTTTTATGCCGCCCAACCCACTGCAAGGAAAGCTGGTATTTACGACTTGGCGCATGGGTATGATCCTGAAAACCCAAATAAATGTATGGTCGTTTTACAGGCGCCATCCGTAGAAGCATTGCAAGAATTCTTTGACAAAAACGTTGAGGCCGTAGCGGCTTCAGGGCATATAATTGAAAGTACTCAAATTTCTTTTTATAACGTCTGAAGTAAAAGAAATTTTAAGTTCCTTCTAATGATGGTTTATCTAACTTTAAACTTTTACGAAAACCAACACTTATTGACATCATTGGGGGAACAACGGCCAGAGTTAAAATAGCTGATAAGGCTAAGCCCCCAACTACTACTGATCCCAATCCCCTATATAACTCAGAACCTGCCCCCGGAAATAAAACTAGAGGTAGCATTCCAACTACTGACGTAAGCGTCGACATGAATATGGGCCGTATTCTATTTTGGGTTGCAAGAGTTATTGCCTTATCAGGTGACAAACCGTCTGACCGAATATGTATTAGTGTTTGATGAACCAATAAAATTGCATTATTTACCACAATTCCAATCAATATAATAAAACCTAGCATCGTCAGCATATCCAGAGGTTGATACACAGACTTATTTAGCAGAGCTAACCCAGCAAGTCCGCCTGCAGCTGCTATCGGCACTGATAGTAATATTATCAGTGGATATATAAAACTCTCGAACAATATTGCCATAACAAGATAAACAATAATTATAGCCAGAAGTAAATCGATAACAATTTCATTCCATGTTTCTGTTAATTTGTCAGCGGTACCACTAAGCCTAAAACGCACTCCTTCAGGTAATCCAGCTACTTCAATAGGTTCAATAACTTTCTCTCTTATCAGATCTATTGCTTGTTGCAGCGGAATAGAGTCCGCAGGGGTAACTCTTAGCGTCATAGTGCGCACTCTTTCAGAACGACGAATTTCTGTCGGGCCATTAGTCACAGAAATATTTGAAAGACTGCTTACTGAGACCACTCTGCCGTCACGAGTTACCACTGGAAGTGAACCTATATCTTGCGTTTTTCCTATATTATCAATTTTTCCCATAAGGGTTAAATCAATACGCTTACCGTTTACAGTTACCCGTGATACGCGCAAGCCATCACTAAAAGCATCAACTGCCTGACCCAAATCAAAAGCTGTCAAACCATTATCAGAAAGTGCTACTCTATTGGGCTCTATACGAACTTCGGGAGCCCCCAATGACAGACTTGGCAATGGCCTCGTACGGTGACCTTCAGACGGCGGTAAAAGTGGCATTAACTTAAAAAAAGCCTGCCTACCAACATTAAAAATAGTATCTAATTCAGGGCCTGATATATCTATATCAATGGCCCTACCACCTCCTATAGAACGCCCGAATAAAGAAGGCTGAAAAACAAAAGCCATTGTTCCTGGCTCTTGAAAGGCTGCGGACTGCATTACAGGTATTAAATCACGTACTTTGGTTGGATCAACGGAGGTTCCTCCTATAAAAGCACCACCAGTAAATGACACACGCAAAAAACGTTCGAACTTTGGAGGCTCTCCAGGCTCTGATTCCCTGCCGGTTTCAGTTGCCCAGTTTTTCCTTGTTCGATCAGCTATTTTTTCGGTGACCTCATTAATCGTATTAAGGTTATAACCAGCAGGAGGCTGAACAAATCCAAAAACAAAATTACGGTTACCTGTAGGCAAATAATCCAACTTAGGTAAAAACAAAACAGTTGACGCAATTGAAAGGCCTGTAATTAGGCCAACTACGCCAAGTGCAGATAGTTTAGACTTAACAACTTGACGAGTAAAACCAATCCAAAATGATGAGAATCCCCTAGCTAAATAATCAATAACTGGAATTTTAATTTTTCTGGTTTGACTAAACTCGCCTACTAATAATCGGTTAGATAGTGCTGGAATAAGAGTAATAGACACAATTAACGATAGTAAAACCGAAACAGAAATAGCAACAGCAATATCTCGGAAAAGTTGTCCTACCTCAAGGTCCATTAGTAAAATCGGAATAAATACCATTATAGTTGTAAGTGCTGACACTAGAACGGCCGGCCACACCTCAGCTGCACCTCGATAAGCTGCTTGCGACCGTGTCATCCCATTTTGACGTAAGCGATAAATATTTTCTAGAACTACAATTGCTGCATCGACAACCATACCCACAGCAAAAGCGATGCCTGCTAAACTGATTACATTAAGTGACCTACCCAGCATAGCCATTGCAACAAATGAACCAATAACAGATACAGGAATAGCTAAAGAAATTACCAGAGTAGGTCGCCAAGACCTTAGAAAAAGAAGTAATATCCCAGCAGCAAGCAGCCCTCCAATAACTATGTTTTGTTGAACTAATCGTATCGCGGAATTAATATAGACAGTCTCATCGTAAACATTCTGGATTTTTAAACCAACATCTTTCAAAATACCATCTGACAACCCTTTAACAACTTTGTGAACTTGTTCCATAGTCTCGAGGACATTTGCGCCCTGAGATCGTGTTAAATTAAATGCCATGGCTCGATCATCAAAATTATGTGCTATAGATCTTGCCTTTTTATAGGACAGATAAACCTCTGCTATATCACCAACTTTTACCCTGCTAACGCGGCCATCTTCTGAAACTTCCGTGCGAAGTACTATATTACGGATCTGTTCCGGGGCGATTAATTCACCATCAGTCCGCACAACATAACTGCGTTTGCCTTCATTAACATCACCGCCAGAAATTGAGGTGTTTTCAGCTTTCAAGCGTCTCACCATATCTGATATTGTTAAGGAATATTTTGCTAGACGGTCAGCATTAATTACAATTCGCATTTCACGTTGCGTTTCTCCATAAACGTTAACTGCAGAAACACCCTCAATACGCTCAATTTTTTCTTGAACAGTATCTTCTAGAAAATCACCATATGTAATTAAATCTCTATTATTTCCATCCTCACGAGTTAGTAGAAACCATGCAATAGCATTATCATCAGTACCCGATGTCTTGAGCCTAGGTTCATTAGCTTCAGACGGATAGCCAGTAACACGGTCAAGCCGATTGGCAACCAATAAAAGTGCTCGGTCCATATTCTGACTAGGAGAAAACTCTAACTTGACCGTAGCCCTGCCGGAACGACTCCGGCTCTCCATGGATCTCACTCCTTCCAAACCTTTTAGTACTTCTTCTTGTCTATTAACTATTTCACGTTCAACTTCAGCTGGGGCTGATCCGGGCCAAGATGTATTTACTATAATTACAGGCTGCCGAACATCAGGCGCCATTTGTATAGGGATACGCTGCAATGCTACATAGCCAAACAATAAAACCATGAAAACAACAGATATTACTGATATTGGGCGCTTAATTGATAGAGAAATCAAATTCATTTTATTTGACCTTACCAGGTCCGTTTTTATTAGAAGTCTTCGTGCCACTACTAATTTTTAGTCTCTGACCAGGCCTCAGGTTTTCATTACCTCGAACTACTACCACGTCACCTGGCTTAAGCCCTGATTTAACAACGAATCTACTACCTACAGAAACTCCTAATTCAACTTTTTGAGGTATACCACTACCATTACGCTCAACAAAAACAGTATTTTCCCCACGACTTTGTACAATAGCATCCTTCGAGACAGTAATTACATTAGTGGGCAAACCAATTGGAATATATAATGTAACACTTTGATTTGTTGCTAGTGATCTTTTTAGATCATCAAAATCAGGTTTAAACCTAACCTGACGAGTGCGCGTACGAGGGTTTTCATTTGGAACCACAGAAATTACTATAGCGTTATGTTCAGTTTTATCATCCAAAACTAATCGGATAGACGTACCAATCTGTAGGCCTTCCAGTAGACTTCCTGATATATCAGAATCGATCATTATATCCAGATCATTGATCAATCTAACTACGGGACTACCTATATTTAAATAAGCACCAACCTCAGTGTGTTTTGAGCTCACAACTCCTGGGTAAGGGGCGCGTATCTCACCATATTGAAGATCAACATTAGCTTGTTTTAGCTGAATCTTAGCCTGTGCAAGTTGAGCTAACGTTTCAGCTACCTTGCCTCGTTGTTTATTTACTTCCTGTATTGCATCTTCATATCGTGCTTGGGAAAATGCCGCAGATTTTCGGATTGCTTCCAAACGTTTCAATATAAGTGATCGTTTCTCTAAATCTGCACGAACGCTAGTAAGTTTAGCACTTTGTTGATGTACCAATGCTCTATATCTATCACGGGTAAGCGACAGCCGTTCTATATCAAGCAAAGCTATAACAGTTCCGCGTTCAACGCGATCACCTACATCAACGAGCATCTTATTTACTGGTCCCCTGATCCGCGCAGATACAGGTCCATATTGATCAAAAATGATCCGACCTAAAACTGGAACTGTTTGGGATAGGGGTTCACTTATAACAAGATCAACTTCAACATTAGCCGGTCTACCCCCACCACTACGACTTTTACCTCCCTGAAAGAACTTAAATAGTTCATTACCGTCAAGTTTGGCGTTTTTATCTAGATCGATTTTATCAAAATTTGACTGAACTGGACCACGAGCTTCATCTCGTTCTAAAAAACCATTATTATTAGAATCTAAATTTTTTGCGATTGGTGATAAAGGTCTGTTATTTTTATTTAAACTTTTTGTTACAGTAGTTGCCTCTTTTACGTTTGATTTTCCTCCTCCCTGAAAATATTTGACTAATTCATTACCATCCAACTTTCCATTTTTATCTGAGTCAATAATATCAAAATTTGATTGAACAGGACCTCGGGCCTCGTCACGGTCTATTACACCGTTACTATTAGTGTCTAATATTTTTGCCCTTGCAGATAGCTCTGGTACTTTTTTATTCTGGGCTATTACTGCACTATTTATAGAAAAATTAATCAGAGCGAAAAAAATCGTAAACTGGATTATTCCAGAGGCATTATTGACCCAATTTTTCAATATAATTCTCCACGTTCATATCTGTGCTAAATATGGTTTATTAACAGATATGAAATTGAGGTAAAGATGAAGATTAAGTTTATGTTTTTATACAAAAAGCATATTTTTACAATTTATAAAAAAACATAAGTTTGTCAATAATTTAAATGATTTAAGTAATGCATTATAATTCATTGTCATATTGGTACTAATATAAATAAAATACTTTAATTTAATACAAAAAGGCTAAATAAATGACAACATCCCTGCTAACACATGCCGTTTGTATTGAGCATGACACCTCAGAAAGCCATCCAGAGTCGCCAGAACGTCTTAGACGAATACTAAAGCGATTAGAAACACCAGAATTTAAAAAACTACAATTTCAAGAAGCCCCAAAAGCAAATATTGCCCAAATAACTAAAGTACACCCACAGAATCAAATAGACCGAATATTTTCTAAAATTCCTAAAACTGGATATTCTAAAATGGATAGGGATACTATTGCATCGCCTAAGTCTGGTGAAGCAGCATTACGGGCTGCCGGAGCGGTAATTGCTGCTGTAGACACTGTAATGTCTGGTAAATCTGGAAACGCTTTTTGCGCTACCAGACCTCCAGGCCACCATGCCGAAGCCAATCAGTCTATGGGGTTTTGTATATTCAATAATGTCGCCATCGGCGCCTTCCATGCCAGAGAGAGATATAAATTAGATCGTATAGCAGTCATAGACTTTGATGTGCATCACGGTAATGGAACTCAGAAAACTTTCTGGCACGAGCCCGAAATGCTTTACGCCTCCACCCATCAATCACCTTTATATCCGGGTACCGGCATACCTAGTGAACGTGGAGAAACAAATAATATCATAAACATCCCATTATCGCCAGGTTCTGGTTCTAATGAGTTTCGTAGTGCTATGAGTGATAAAATTTTACCAGAAATATATAATTTTAAACCAAATTTTATTTTTATATCAGCTGGATTTGATGCACATTACCTAGATCCGCTAGCTCAACTTAATTTAAAAACAAATGATTATGTCTGGGCTACAGAGAAACTATGTGATGCGGCGGATAAGTTTTGCGACGGGCGTCTTGTATCTACATTAGAAGGAGGTTACGACTTAAATGCTTTGGAAGAATGTGTAGCAAAGCATGTACAAACTTTAATGAAGCGATCAGGTGCTTGACGCACAACTACTTAAGTATAAAATTCGATCTAACTGAAAAAAACAGAACGGCTAATATGACAGAAAAACCCAGTACTCCTCCAGATATTGCCAAACTATCTTTCGAAGAAGCGCTAGAGAAACTAGAAGAAATTGTGCGTCAACTAGAAAGTGGGGAGAGTCCTCTCGAACAAGCCCTAGAGGCCTATGAACTAGGAGCCTCTCTTAAACGTCACTGTGAATCTAAACTAAAGCAAGCACAGACGCGGGTAGACAAAATTTCTCTCGCCTCCGATGGCACACCGCAAATTAGCCCTGTCGATATAGATTGATTAACCAATCTCACCTTTCTGAAGCTCTGGTGACAACTTCAACTTCCATTGAAGAAAAGATAAAATTTTTATTATCACCATCTGATCAATCAGCCCTAAAACTCTGGGAGGCTATGCGGTATGCAACATTATCAGGAGGTAAACGTTTACGGCCGTTTTTAGTAATGCAAACAGCTCAGTTATTTAATGTTTCTAGGGAACAAGCCTTAAGAACGGCAGCAGCCGTGGAAATGATTCACGCTTATTCTCTAGCGCATGACGACTTACCTGCAATGGATGATGATGATTTACGCAGAGGTCTGCCAACAGTTCATAAAAAATTTGATGAAGGAACAGCCATACTGGTTGGAGACGCACTTCAAACATTAGCCTTCGAAGTGCTTGCTGATGAAGAAACTCATTCATCCCCAAATATTCGCTGCGAACTTATATCAAGTTTGGCTAGAGCTAGCGGTGCTAATGGAATGGCGGGAGGACAAATGCTTGACTTAGACGCTGCTAATAATAAATTGGACGAAAGTGCAATCTACCAGCTCCAATTAATGAAAACAGCTGCTCTTTTTTCATTTTCCTGCGAATCCGGAGCAATACTCGGTCAAGCAACCATAGAACAAAGACAGTCATTGAAAGAATTTGGAACTAATTTAGGTATAGCATTTCAAATTACTGACGACCTACTAGATGTTACAGGAGATATTAATGAAGTTGGCAAAGCCGTCCGCAAAGACTACAAACGGGGTAAAGCGACGCTGGTTAGTATTAACGGTATAGAAGAATCTCTCGCAACTGCTGCGAATTTTTGCCACAATGCAATTGCCTTACTAAATTTATATGGTGATAAGGCAGACTTACTATGCGAACTTGTAAGGCATATTATTAAAAGGCGCGTATGAATTTTAACCTAATTATTTTATGAGTAAATCAGAGTTGAACAAATATAATAATACCTCAATATTAGACAGTGTTAACTTACCTGCTGATTTGCGAAGTTTTACCACTGAGCAACTTAAGCAGCTTGCTGAGGAACTGCGTCAAGAAACAATTGATGCAGTATCTATAACCGGAGGCCATCTGGGGGCTGGATTGGGCGTGGTAGAACTGACAATCGCTCTACACCATGTCTTTAACACTCCAAATGACCGTCTTATCTGGGATGTTAGTCATCAAACATATCCGCATAAAATAATAACTGGCCGAAGAAATCGAATCCGAACCTTACGACAAGGAGGAGGGTTATCAGGTTTTACACGAAGAATAGAAAGTGATTACGATCCTTTTGGAGCAGCTCATAGCTCTACATCTATTTCAGCTGGACTGGGCATGGCAGTAGCACGAGATCTTGAAAATAAAACCAATAATGTAATCAGCGTAATTGGTGATGGTGCCATGAGTGCTGGTATGGCGTATGAAGCAATGAATAATGCTGGTTCAATGGATAGCCGACTTATCGTTATATTGAATGATAATGACATGTCAATCGCACCAGCTGTTGGAGCATTAAGTGCTTATCTATCAAGGTTAATATCTTCAAAAGGGTATAGATCTCTGCGAAAAGTAGCTAAACAGATGGCTCACCATTTTCCGAAAAGTTTTGAAGAAGCTGCCCGAAGAGCTGAAGAATATGCCAGAGGTTTTGTTACAGGAGGCACCTTGTTTGAAGAAATGGGTTTCTATTACATAGGACCTATTGACGGACATAATATTGAACATTTACTACCAGTTTTAAGAAATGTTCGCGATAGTAAACAATCAGGACCAGTACTTGTGCATGTTGTAACGCAAAAGGGTAAGGGGTTTGAATCGGACCGTGGAGCTGGCGAAAAGTACCATAGTGTTGCTAAATTTGATCTAATCACTGGTACTCAGGCAAAACCACAACCTAAAGCTCCAAGTTTTACAAGTGTCTTTGCTAACTCTTTAATAAATGAAGCCAAAAAAGACGAGCGAATAGTTGCTGTAACTGCCGCTATGCCATCAGGGACGGGACTCGATAAATTTAGCCAAGAATTCCCTGAAAGATGTTTTGATGTCGGTATTGCTGAGCAGCATGCGGTAACTTTTTCTGCAGGCTTAGCATCTGAGGGTTATCGACCATTTGTGGCAATATATTCTACTTTCCTTCAGCGGGCCTATGATCAGATTGTACATGATGTAGCTATACAAAGCTTGCCTGTAAGATTCGCTATCGACCGAGCAGGTCTGGTTGGTGCAGATGGAGCAACCCATCATGGTTCGTTTGATATTGCATACTTGAACTGTCTTCCTGGATTTACACTAATGGCTGCTGCAGATGAAGCAGAATTGGTGCATATGGTAGCAACTGCTGCTTCAATTGAAGATGGTCCATCAGCATTTCGATATCCGCGCGGAGAAGGCCAGGGAATTGATATTCCATCAGTTGGTATACCATTAGAAATAGGTAAAGGAAGAGTCATTATAGAGGGAACCTCAGTAGCCCTTTTATCTTATGGCGGTCGTTTAAGGGAATGTCTTATTGCTGCAGAAGAACTATCTAATCATGGTCTGTCCACTACTGTGGCTGACGCGCGTTTCTCTAAACCCCTAGACGAAGATTTAATTGGTCGCTTATCACGAGAGCATGAGGTACTAATTACAATTGAAGAAGGCTCAATCGGCGGATTTTCTAGTCAAGTCTTAAATTATCTTGCCCAGGGTGGATTACTGGATAATGGATTGAAGATACGCACTATAAATATTCCCGATAAATTTTTTGACCACGACACACCAGAAAGACAGTATGCGCAGGCAGGTCTTACATCATCTAACATAGTTACCACTGCGCTATCAGCCCTAGGTCGCAAAGAAAATATTATACCAGTTAGGGCATAGTTTTTACAAAGCAATTAAAAAAAGTCGTTATATTCAAATCTTAAGGCGAAGATCGTTAGTAATAAGAAGAATAAACTGCGTGCCGATATTTTATTAGTTAATAAAGGATTAACTGATAGCCGTTCGCGAGCTCAATCGCTAATAATGGCAGGCAGAGTATACGTTGGAGATCACAAGGTCAAAAAAGCCGGAGAAATAATTAAGATAAATGCAGAATTAGAAATACGTGGATACGATCACCCCTGGGTCAGCCGAGGCGGTCTAAAGCTTGACCATGCTATCAATAACTTTAAATTAGATATTAGTGGAAACGTATGCCTAGATATAGGAGCATCAACAGGTGGATTTACAGATGTACTCCTAGCTCATGGTGCCAGTAAAATTTATGCCGTTGATGTTGGCCGTGGTCAACTCGCCTGGAAACTACGTAACCATGATAAAATAGTGGTTCTAGAAAAAACCAATGCAAGATATTTAACATCAAAAGAAATTCCTGAACAGATCGATTTAATAGTATGTGATGCTAGCTTCATCAGCTTAGAAACTATTCTGCCTGCAGCACTAAAGTTAGTAAAAACAGAATCTAAATTGCTAGCCTTGATAAAGCCCCAATTTGAAGTTGGTAAAGGTCAGGTTGGTAAAAAAGGGGTAGTGCGTGATCCAGTTTTACATAAATTAGTTTGTGATCGTATTAAGAATTGGTTGAATAGCTTAACTAACTGGAAAGTAATAGAAATTATTGAAAGCCCAGTTAAAGGACCAGAAGGAAATATTGAGTTTTTAATACTTGCAAATCATGGTTAGAAAAATGAGAAAGTCAGTTTCCGAATGTGAAGTAGTGATAGAATATCTCGGTGCAAACGGTGATGGCATTGCCGCAACTGAAGATGAGTTATTATATATCCCAATGACACTTCCAGGAGAAAAAGTTAGAGTAAAACCTAGTGACGCCAAAGGAAAAAGACGATCAGCAAAAGTACTTAAAATTCTTGAAAAATCGGTTAACCGAGTAATTCCATCATGTAAACATTTTGGTGATTGTGGGGGGTGCAGTGCTCAGCACCTTAGTAAAGAAACCTACCTTAACTGGAAACAGAGTATTGTTTTAAAAACTCTAGAACGCATTGGAGCAAATAGAAAGTGTCTGGAAAAAATATGTTTAATCCCTCCAAGAACTAGACGCAGAGCAGAGTTTTCCGCACTAAGAATTCGTGGCCGTAACGGAAGGGTAGTAATTGGTTTCCACGCTCGTGAAAGTAATAGAATAGTAGATATAGAAGAATGTAAAATACTTCACCCAAGGTTACAAAATATTATTCAACCCCTAAGAAATATTTTAGAAAAAGTTCTTGAACCATCTATGAAATGCGATCTTCTAACGACAGATACATCAATTGGAATAGATTTGTTAATAACCACAAAATCACCCCCTCTCCCTAAACAGTCATTATTGCTTGCGAATTTTGCTGAAGAATTCGATCTCGCTCGAGTTTCATGGAGTTCCAAACTTTCAGGACTTGAACCAATAGCATTAAGAAGACATCCAGTGGTTGCCTTTAATGGGGTTAGTGTGGCAGTTCCCCCTGGGGTTTTTCTACAAGCTAGCACACAAGCAGAAAAATTAATTATAGATATAGTAATCGAAAACCTAGCTACATTACCTAAACGCCGTGCGCATGTAGCAGACCTTTTCTCAGGTATAGGAACTCTAACTATACCAATCGCAGCAGCAGGAGCTCGAGTTAAAGCTATAGATAATAATACGGA
>Ga0114932_10003997_pt1 | contig 14042 bp, 12 predicted proteins | sample 2SBtaG_2_FD_87286 | JGI IMG/M metagenome (GOLD analysis project Ga0114932, IMG submission 87286) | Deep subsurface microbial communities from Kolumbo volcano to uncover new lineages of life (NeLLi) - 2SBTROV12_ACTIVE470 metaG | ecosystem: Environmental > Aquatic > Marine > Volcanic ...
AAGCGGCAGAATCTCTGCTGCCAGATGATTTCGATCCAGATCAAAATATCGACGTATTGCCAGTAGTTTTTAATTTAGCTAAAATTAATGAATTCAATAAAAATGGAGACGGCATTGATGCTAAGACTGCCGTAGCCGCCGTAAAAAGATTTATCAATAAGCCAATTAACATTGAGCACAAAAAAGATAAAATTGTTGGTCATATGATTAATGCGTCCTTCTCGGAAAGAGAGTTTGACTTTAAAAACAACGATATTGAATCTTACGCCAACAAAACGGAGCCTTTTTACATGAACGCGGCTGGGCTAATTTATAAACAAGTATATCCAGAACTAGCGGAAGCGATTGTAGAAGCCTCTAATGAGGAAGAAGAGTCCTATCAAAGCATATCTACAAGCTGGGAGCTTGCATTTAAAGATTTTGAAGTCGCGGTGGGATCTAAGCTTTTACAAGACTCCACAATAGCGGAAGGCGCTGAAAAAGAAGACCTTAAGCAGTATATTAAGGGTTTGGGTGGCAAAGGAGAAGATAAAAATGGCAACCCTGTTAACAGATTAATTGTTGGTCGAACTTATCCATTGGGAGCAGCATTAACAAGAAACCCTGCTGCTGCCGTCCAAGGAGTCTACCCTTCAGAAAATACCCCTGAAGATAAAAATATAGAAAAAATTTCCCTAAACACCAACATAAATGTAAAGACTGACAAATTAAAAAACATTTTTAATATGGATAAAGAACAATTCGACCAACTTATTGCTCAGTTAACAAAGAGTGTTGCTTCCGCAGTGAAGGAAGGCTCTGAGGCTAAAACTGTAAGTGAGTGTATCAAAGATACCCTCATTGAACACAACGAGTCTTGGACTTCCAAGATTGCTGTTGAGAAGGAAGCTAAGGCGAAAGCTGAAGCGGAGCTTGAGGAGTTACAAGACTCTTTCAAGCAGACGAAAGAAGAACTCGACACCCTTAAGAGCGAAGTCGAAGCGAAAGCTGCGGTCGATCTCTTTAATGATCGCATGAACTTCATTGATAATGACTATGACCTTGATGAAAAGGAAATGGCCCTTGTCACCGCCGAAGTTAAGGAGCTTGGTTCTTCCGAAGAAAATTTTAATTCCTATAAGGAAAAACTTAGCGTTATTTTTGCTCATAAACTCAAGGAAAATATTGAGGCTCAAGAGGCTGAAATTAAAGCTCGCATTGACGAGGCTGTTGCTAATCGCGAAGAAGGCGATGAAAGCGAAGCTGCCGAGTCTGAGGAAAAAGAAGATGAGGAAGCGGACGAGACTCCAGAAGAGCCTCTTGAAGCTGAAGGAACTGAGACAGAAGCCTCTCTTCCTAATAACAATGGAAACGCTAGCACAAAACTTTCCCTTATCGAGAAGCTCAAGGAGAGCTTTGAGGTAGAGGTATCTTAAATTCAAACTAATCAATTATGGCTAACGAAATCACACGTTTACTGCCCTTCCGTCAATATGATGATAACGATGTTATCAACTTTTATTCATATGACGGGGAAACGGGCGAAGCGGGTTCTGTCGTGAAGGTGAGCGCCGCTGACCTTCAGAACGAGCCTGTAAAATACGTCGAAAGAACCGATTCGGATTCTTGGGACGCTACGCTTGGCAATGCCCTATCACTTTACCCTGAGGTTCCTTATAAGCTCACAAAGGTAAGTGATACTGGGTTTGGTGTCAAGCCGTTGGGAATCATGTTACGAGATGTTCGTAACAAGGATGAAAATGGAGAAAATCTTTTATACTATCCACAGAAAAAAGAAGAGCTTCAATGTGTCGTATCTGGTGAGGCAGTTCCTGTCGCAACCAAGGGCTTATTTACTGTTAATGTTCGCGGTTTAACTGATGGAATTGCTCCAGCAATTAATTCGCAAGCATTGCCTTCCAAGAATGGAACGGTTACAGGTGTTGTAAGCACAGACTCTGAGTCACATCGACATCATCACGCTCACTCTATCGGGCGATTCATTGCTACTGGGAACAGGGAATCTGGTCCTACTACTGATGCTTTCGCAGGTGCATATGCAATCCTCAAACTTGAATGCTAATTTTTTACGATCATGAAAATCACAATTAAAAGAACTGAAGATCAGTTGGCCCTTATCAGGGCAATGGGATCTAATAATCGTGAAGAAGCTTACGAGGCTCAGGCGGCTGTTGCCGACTTTATCGGACCAGTTATCTCCGAGGTCATCAACAATGCTCCCACAGTAGGAAATCTGTATAACACGATTTCTTATGGAGAGGATGAAAATCCATCTTTACCTCTGGATCTTTTCCACGATATCACTGATGAGAACTACATTCAGGTGTATTCTCAACAGGTTGCTGGTGGCCTTCCTTACAGTCAGGTCTTCCCCGCTCACAACGAACTTAAGTTCAGCACTTACAGCTTGGACAGTGCTCTTGCGTTTGACCGCAAGTATGTCCGCAGTGCTAGACTTGATGTTGTCAGCAAGACTTTCACTAGGATGGCTCAAGAAGTTATGCTTAAGCAGACCAAGACCGCGTTTAACGTGCTCGCAACTGCTTTGGTAAAAGGTAAAGGAACAAACAACACCGCAGGTAACCAAGTTATTGGTGCTACCGCCGCTGGTCGTTTTGTCCTTGCTGACTTCAACAACTTAATCACTAAGAGCAAGCGCATTAATAGCTCATGGAGTGGAGGCACTCCCGTGGGCGGCGTTAAGTCTGGAATCACCGATCTTCTGGTTTCCCCAGAAATGGTCGAGGAACTCCGCGCTATGGCTTACAACCCAATCAACACCGTTGCTGGTCCTGTCGGGACTGCTGATACGACTACTGACGGTTTGGCGGCTCCTGAGGCTCTTCGCCAAGAGCTTTACAGTGCTGCTGGTCTCCCCGCATTCTACGGAATCAATATCATGGAGATTAACCAGATGGGTATTGGTCAACTGTTCAACAAGCTCTTCGGCGCTATCGTAGCTTCCGAGGGTGCTTCTGTTGCTGGACCTGCTGGTGGAACTTGGAACACTTCCAATGATGAAATTCTCATCGGGATAGACCGTTCTAAGGATTCACTCATCCGTCCTACAGTGATTGGAGAAGGAACTCCTTCCGACTTCCAAGTGCTCGTTGATGACCAGTTCTCTGTTCGCCAGAACAAGATTGGTTACTACGGTAAAGTTGAAGAGGGCCGCATCTGTATTGATGACCGCGCTCTTATCGGACTGGCCGTATAAGCGACCTAAGTCACTTTAAAGAGAGTCGCCTCGAAAGGGGCGGCTCTTTTTTTTTGATTTTTTAAAGAAAAAAGCTATCATATATTATGAGCAAGAAAAAAGCTGCAAAAAAGAAAACGGCAAAAAAGGGGGGTGAATCTGAAATGCCAGTTTCTAAGGGGGTTGAGAAAAAGCACTTAGAGGAGTTTGATGTAACTGACGGTAAAGATAGAGATGCTTTCGATAAAGAAATTGAAGAAATTAAGGAGTTAGAGGAGCTATTAGGAATGCCTCAAATGAATCCCTATGGCACTCTTAATCGAGAAATTTTTAGACGGCGGTTAGAGGATTCTTCCGCTTCTGAATTAACAGATTTGGCCGCGAGAGTAGGGCTTCCCAGAGAGCGCAATATGCAGCTACTAAGGAACTCTCTAATGAAATCTTTCGATTTTTACGCTGTAAAACACAACGTAACTGTTCAAGGTCAAGCTAAGCCAATTATAGATCCAAGTTCCCCAGATTATGATTCTACTGTAAAGTTATTTAAAGAATAATAACTTTATGAATGATCTTGAGCTTTTAGCTAGTGGAATTGTCCAATACGATTTCCCTAACGATACAGGCACATATAATATGGGCTTTGTATCGGGTTGGCTGGAGACCAACATTGGGGAGTTAAATGGATTAATTCACGAAGAGTTCAAAGTAGATGCAACTGGAAATATAAGGGCGGGCAACACAGGTTTAGCTGATGTCGAAAAAAATATATTCTCTACTTTATATGAAATATATTATTATCAAAAATCCTCTAGAGAAGCTTTAAGAAGTTTTGCTTATTCAGATTCTGTTGATTGGATTACCTTAAAGGAAGGTGACACCACTATACAAAGGCAGAATAAAAACTCTGTTTCTAAGACTTATGTAGATTTAGCTAAAGAGGCTGATGAAAGATTAAATAATTTACTTTATCAGTATAATTATCAAAAGGCTTCCCCGTTACAAGTTGCTGGGGTTGACGGAACTCTAAACCTTTCTGGGAAACTTGTCTAATGGCCTCATTGCTTACAGCAGCAGAAAAATCAGCGGTTCAATCGGCCCTGAGCGACATGCATGATACCTTTGCTAGAGATATATATGTTTATGTAAAAGAGACATCTAGCGTTCCTGTGGAGCTTAACTACAATCCTCTATACAAGCGGAGGAAGGATGTTTCTAAAATATCTTCAGAAAATACCTTAACCCAATATACCTATAGTGCTCGTATTTCATACAAGCCAGAACAGAAAGAAGATCTCATTGATGGGAACGGGCAAATGAATTTAATTGCTTCAGAGGGGCAAGTAAGGGTAAAGGTAAAAGGAGACGCTTACGAAAAGATTAAAATTTGCTCTAGAATAGAGGTAGATAATCAACTCTATATTGTAGATGGAGATGCTAAAGTTATTGGGCCATTTGACGCTCAGTTTTATTCTATATCTTTAAAACGTGAAAATTAATGGCGAGCAATCCGTTTTTATCTGCTTCGAAATTGGTTGTTACGGTTAATGCTAAAGAATTATTAAGAGAGTTAACTGTAGATAAGCCTAATGATCGAAGAATGGGCGCTGCTCTTAGGAGGGTTATAGAGCCAAAATTAGAAGAAAGGAGAAAGGATCTTCTATCGGAATTTAATGCACACCCTATAACTATAGAATTAATGTCAGGGCCAAGAGCCTCAAACACCAGTGGAACGCTGGGAGGATATGGCAACCTTTTTTCATTTATAGGTTTTAGTGGGGGAGACGACCCCACAGGGGTGATAAGAAAGATTTTTACTTCTAAAATAAAATTTAAAGTTAGAAGGCAAAATGAAAAGGGGCGGTATCAGGTAACCTTTTTTATCCCAGATGCAGAGGAAATTTATAATCTAACCCCAATACCTTGGTTGAGTGGTAAAAGCTGGGCTAAGTCAATGGAAAGCGGCCTGACGAACTTGGGCCAATTTCTCTATAGTTCCTCTGGGTTTGGTTCTTCTAAATCTGGCACAGGTATACAGGTCAAAAATAGGTCTTCTGGTGTAACCTTTAGTAGCACTCCTTATATAAGTAAATTAATAAAAGACTTTAAGGCAAGGTTATTAAGATTAGATAAATGAAGGCGCAGTTTGATCAGAATATTCTCTCAAGTTTTTATTTGTGGTTTGAAAATCGTTTATTAAAGAGCGACTGTCAAGCTTATGGAACGGATTTGTCTAACAACTTCACCTCTGGAAATTTCCCTGATATTCCCCCCTCTCATGTAGGGTTTCAAGGAGAATACAGGCAGCTAGTTGCAGAGCATAATGTTACCACACCCAATTCTGGTTTCTTTCTTGGCGCAGGATTTATTACTGGTAATTACGATGAGAATGGTGGGGTTTTCACAGACTATGATAATGGAAGGTTAATTTTTCCGCAGGAGTCTGGTGCTGTAATAGGTAGCACAGCCCTGACAGCAAACTCTACAGTAAAAGAAGTAAACACTTATATATCAAATGATGATGATGCCCAAACCATACTTCATTCAGATTTTAAAGATAGCTCAACTGATGCGCCCTACCAATATGGAAAAACAGGAGAATATGATGAGAATACATATTTTTTACCCGCTTGTTTTATTTCTTTAGCCTCGTCAGATAACGAGGAATTTGCGTTAGGGGGAGAAGAAAATACAGAATCAAAAGTCAGGGTGATGGTTCTTTCTTTCGATAATTATACCCTAGATTCGGTATTATCTCTCTTTAGAGATTCGGTTAGGGAGAATATGACCCATATACCCTATGGGGATTTCCCTTATGGCTATTCATTTTCTATTAAGGATTTCCCTTATAGTTATGATTCCTTGGTAGCGGCTCAGTCAGACCCTGTAAAATCACATATTGACAATATATCGGTTTCCAAAATAGTTTCCGAAAGAATACGAGAAAATTTAAATAAAAACATATGTATAGGCTTTATTGACTTTGAAATATCGACTTATCGTTTCCCTAGATCTTGATTCCGTGTAAGAAAGTGTAAACAATCACACTTTTTAACATTATTATAATATGGCTTCTAGAACTAGAATTATCTCACAAAGCAAGGCTGTGTATGTCTCCACCACAGGGGTGCTCCCAATTGTAGGGGACGGGGACGCTAGCAAAGCAGTTGCTTCTGGCTCGTCTGGGGTTTTCCCCAAACAACTACATCGTGTGGACACTTTCTCTTTTGATGTCGATCTCGCAGGAGGGAGACAGGACGTAAGGGAATTTGGTCAATTAGCACGAATCGGAACTATTAATCTCGGGGACTTAAACCCCTCATTCTCACTTGGATATTATCTCGGAGATGGAGAAAATGAAGGATTATTAGGATTTAACGGACAAGGAAAAGCTGCCGATGGATCTTTAAAGGACCAGTTTATCTCTGGTATTCTTTCAGAAAGCCCACTGCATAGAGAGAAAAACCTTTTCGTCTCTACTGTTGCGGAGGGACAGGACGCTTTCGCTACAGCGGGGACTTCCGCTACAGCATCTGCGGGAGGAACTGAAGGCTCCTTTATCGAAGGTGCAACTGGTCGTTATACTGCAACAGAACTCGCAGGAACAGATGTAATTTCTTTTGGTAACTGTAACTTTGAAAGCTACACCGTCAATTTCTCTGTTGGAGAAATTCCAAGGGTAGACATTGAGGGAACCGCAGAGAACGTAACTTTTGACACTACTGGTTCTGGAATTTATAACCCATCATTAAATAGGGAGGGAGGAAGAGCGGACACTGGACAACTTATGCTTGGTGTTCCTAGCACGGGCCACATGGATATCTTGGTTCTTCGCCCAGAGGATGTGACTCTTAGTTTCTCAAAAGAAGAGTTTACATTTGGAGGGACAGACCTTGGAGACATGCATGTTCAGAGTGCTTCAATTGAAGTGCCTCTTTCAAGAACTCCAATTGAGGCTCTTGGTTCTGCTAAAGCAGTGGCTAAACCTTTGGACTTCCCGATTAACGTAACAATGTCTGTTAGCGCCTTACTGAAAAATCTCAGTGCAGGGCAAATTGACAAAATCTTAACTGGTAATGCTGGACAAGAAACTACTAACATTCAGTTAAGCGTTAAGGGAGAAGATGGCAAAACTAAGCACAACTTCACTATGCAAAAAGCAGTGGTTGATTCTCAAGGGTTCTCTACTAGCTTGGACGATAATGAAACTATTGAATTAGTTTTCTCCACTCAAATAGGAGGCATAAATCAAACTAACCAAGGGTTCTTCTACTCTGGAGAGAATGCTGAACAGAAAGTTGGCTACAATAAAGTCGCTAACGCCAACAATTTTGTTGAGAGAGGATACTTCTACACCAAAGAGGGTGGTAAGGCTCCATACTCCCCAACGGAGGATGGTCTACCAACTTAATTTCTGTCTATATCATATTACAGAGAAGCCTCGCAGGAATGCGGGGCTTTTTTGTGTAAACTAAGGTATGGCGGTAGAAAGAGTCCATTCTAGCGATACGCAGCTTTTTGTTAATGATCAACGTGTTCCAGCGGTTGAGTCATTAAGCTTTTCCTCTTCCAAAGAAGTTGAAGATATACAGCCACTAGGCGTTTCTCATGTCACAGAGAGGATGCTTAAGCCCAATCAAACCACAAGCTTGGATGTGGGGATATATCTAACCACAGGAAATACTGGTCAATCTCCATTTTATGGGCCTCAACAGATGCAGTCAGGTTTTCTTACTACTGGAAAATTTGATTTTAAAGTAAAAGATAATGCGGGGGTAACTACTATATCAGGGGGAGCATTAACGTCATATTCTCTTGTAGGAAGTGTCGGAGACTTAGTTAAGGGGTCGGCTAGTTATGAGGGAGATGGAGCTATTTTTACGACCGTTGGTGCTCTTACTGCTGCTGACGGTTCAACGGATGCTTTTGGCGGGTTCTTTCAACCAGAACACATACAAATAACAACAGCAACGAATGGTGACGAGGGTATAGAATCATCTAGTTTAAATATACAAGATTTTTCTTTATCTGTTGATATAGGCAGGAAAGCGGTAACTAGACTAGGTGAAAGAGTTCCTAGATTTAGGTTTCCCGAAGCCCCAAGTAATGGGACTTTAAGTTTCAATGTAGTTAAAAATCAGGTTACAGGAATTAATCTTTCTAGCCTTGTGTGTGAGAGCGGAGCAATTAAAATTGATTTAAAAGACGATTCAAACACATCAGTAATGGATTTTATTACTAGTGGCTGCTGTTTAGAATCTGTGGACGAAAGCCCATCTTTGGATGATAATACTACAATCTCGTTTTCCTACTATTTCCCAATAATAAAATGATAACTAGCGGAAATTTATCTTCTTTTAAAAACTCCACCCATAACGCTACCGTTATGGTAGACGCTCCACAAACTGGATTTGAGTTTTCTTTAATGCAGACTGGGTTGGCTCCATCTTTTAAGAGCGCCAATATGGTTACGTTTTCAGGCACAGAGGGATACCTATTTGACCAAAGTGGTAATTTTTTTGCGGGATATCAAAGCGGGGTTCCTTTTGAGTTAGAAATAAATTATGATTACAATTTGCAGACCTTTTCTTATTATCATAATGGAACTTTAATGGCCAACTCTCTAGATATAACTGGGTCGTCTGTGTTTAGTAATGCAAAAATAAATTTAATAATGTTCGATAAACATGGGGACTCTACTTTATCTATGTTTTCTACGGGCGCTATAAGTTGATTTTTTGATTTTTTTCTATATAATAATAGAGTGAAAGAGCTATATTCATTTGATGTAAAGAGGAAGGTTGTTAAAGAGGTTCCTCATGTAAAAGAAAGTAAAGATGGCCCAGTCGAGACGACTAAGAAGGTTACCCGAACAATAAAAAATAGGGTAATTTTTGAAAAGCCCAGTATGGCAGACACGGAAGATGCAGACTTCTTTTTCGGTCAAAAATACAATGAATTCATCAATGCTGGTTTTTTAACCAAGGCCATGCTCGCTAAGAAGATGGGTGATTTAGGGGGGTTGACCTCTAAAATTGGAGAGGAGCGAATGAATACGGTTATCAGCGAGAACATGGAGTCAGCAAGGGCTATTCAATTTTTCGAAGGCGGCAAAGACTTAGATGAAGAACAGAAATCTCAGTTAGAAGAAGCAAAAGAGAAGTTCGCTTCTACTAGGGCTGAGCTTCATGAATATGAGACATCAATGAGAGATCAGTTTAGTCAAACTGCGGATTCTAAAGCTGAAATAAAAGTAATAGAATGGCTTGTTTTGAACTTTTCTTATTTTGAGGAAAAGCTAGAGGACATTGAAGAAAAGTCCAAGCAAGAGTTTTGGCCCCTTTTTGAAGGAGATGCTTATGAGCAAAAAAGAATATCTTTGCTGAAATTACAAGACCCAGATGATGATGATAAAAAAGATGCCAGCTTTTTAAAGCAAAAAAAGATTTTCGATGAGGCTTTTGATACTTTAATCAGGGTCGCTAGTATTTGGTATAATAGATTAGGAACCGATCAAGAATCAATAGAAAAATCCCTTAAAGAACTCTTCATTTCAGACGATGATGAAGAAGAAGGAAAATAAAAAAATATATTCTGCTCTCTTATTAGATATAGTTAGGGGTCATAGTGTTTTAGAATATTCCAATAGATTTTATTATTTTAAACACTTTAAAGTAGTTGATTTTTTAGAATTTGATCACCTGCAAGAACAGGATATTAAAAAATCTATTAGTTCTGGGATTAAATCAGAAAAGGACTTGGTTGATTCTTCAATCAAGGTCGGAAGTTGGTCTGTTGCGGAAGAGGAGAGTTTAAAGTCTCAGGAGTGGATGCTTAAAAAATCCATAACCGCTTTTGGTAAAATTACCGACTTAGCGCAAAAAAAAGTTTTCGAATCTCAAATTGAATCTCAAAAGAAGAAATTAAATAAGTTAAAAACGAAAAGAGCCAAAATAACCTCTTATAGCGCAGAGCACCTTGCGGAGCTTAAAAAAGTTAAAAGGATGACTCAAAGGTCTGTTTTTTTAGATCCAAACTTCACTGAGGCTTATGATGCACAAGAAGAAACAATTTTAGCAACTCTTCTTTTTGCTAAGGTTAACGAATTAGGTAGCAGAGAGACGTTATTGCGTTGCTCTTATTTTTGTGGATTTTTTGATTTATTTGCCGCAAGCGGCGGTCCTTCTACTTTAATAAATCAATCTTTTTTAGAAATTACTGATTTACAAAAAAATTTAATAGTCCTAACCCACGCGCTTTTAAATAAAATTAAAAATACATCTATTCCTGATGAAATCGCATCAGACCCTATAAGGATAATGGATTATGAGGAGAAAGATGATGCGGCGGCGAAGGTCTCTCATGGGACAGACGATCTGAAGCTAAAAATGAACGCAAGGGGAGGTAAGCTTAAAGCAGAAGACTTTTTAAGCTGATAGGTGTAATTTACACTATATGGCGACAAGTCTAAATGCATCCCTAAATGTTCAATTAAACGCTCAAAGTCTCAATCAGGCTAGTAAGCAGGTTAAACAGGCTTTAGGAAGAATTACGGGTCAGGCTTCAGAGTTTCAAAAATCTCTCGATGCTTCGACTGCCCGTGTTTTTGCTTTTGGTGCCACTACAGCCGTTTTAAACGGAGTTACTAATTCATTTAAAAAACTTGTTGCCACCACCGTTGAGGTAGAGAAAAGGCTAGTAGAAATTAATTCTATTTTCCAAGCAACTGCTTCACAAATGAATAAGTTTAGGAATGCTATTTTTAGAGTGGCTCAAGAAACGGGACAGGCATTTGGCACAGTCGCAGAAGGTGCTGCTGAATTGGCCCGTCAAGGTCTCAGTGCAGAGGAGACTGCTAAAAGGCTAAAAGCGGCTCTAGTCATGACGAGAATTTCTGGTATGGACGCTGAGAAATCCGTTAAGGCTCTTACTGCCGCTCTAAACGGTTTTACGTCTGCTGGTTTAACGGCAAATCAAGTAGTTAATAAAATGGTAGCAGTGGACACCGCATTTGCTGTTTCCACGCAAGATCTAGCTGAAGCCTTTAGTCGTGCTGGTTCCACCGCAGAGGATGCGGGGGTCAGTTTCGATCAGCTTCTAGGCTTAGTGACAGCCGTAGAACAAAAAACTGCTAGAGGAGGAGCAGTTATTGGTAACGCATTTAAATCTATATTCACAAGACTCTCAAGGGGCGGGACAATTGGTCAACTCAAAGAATTAGGAGTTGAAATTGACGCTTCAATGAATGGCATTCAAAAACTCCAAGCTTTGTCTCATGCTTTGGAGGATATTTCCGATCCAACGGTAGCTTCTAAAATTAAAGAATTAGCGGGTGGAGTTTTCCAGATAAACGTAGTTAGTGCTGCTTTAAAGGATTTAAGCAGTGAAACTGGTATTTTTAAAAACGCCGCTTTGGTGGCGGCTAGTGCTTCAAATGAAGCTTTCCAAAAAAATGCACAACTAAATCAAACGATTGCCGCGCAGATGAATTCCTTAATTCAGGGATTGACTAGTCTGGCTAACAAAATAGGAACTATTACTTTTGGCCCCTTAGTAGAAAACCTGATTGGCATAGCTTCAAAGTTTACAGATTTTTTAGACAAAGCTTTAGACCCAGAGAAAGGAAATACTTTTGTAAAAGGAATATTTAAAGCAATTGGGAGTTTCCTTAGTGGACCCGCCCTTGTTTTATTCACAGCGGCATTTCTTAAGATAGCTAAACTAATTGCACGGTTCGCCGCTGAAGGATTAAAATCTCTTTTTGCAGTAGGTAGCCAAACAGAAAGGATTAGGCAAATTGAAGGAGGTATAGTTGGTTTACTCCAACGAGACTCAACTTTAAGAAAATTAATTACCAACACTAGCGCCACTCAACTTCAAAAGGAACAAGCAATTATTCAAGCCATACAAAGAGAAAACTCTCTTTTGGCTCAACAAGCCTCAATAATGAGGTCGTTGGCGAGTGCTGCTGCTGCTAGAGGAGTTACAGGGATTACGGCGACTGGCACATTTACTGGTAAAAAAGGAAGAAGATTTAATGCTGGCTTTAGAGCAGAAGAGGCTGAAGCAATGATGAGAGGCGCTCCTCAGGGGGTAAAGGCTAGATATAGCTCAGGGACAATCGGTGGGAGCAAGTTCATTATGAACAACAAAGAAACCGAAATACCTAACTTTGGACGCAATGGAGATTCTGCGGTTATTCCTCATTATGCAGGAGGATTTGTTCCTAATTATGCCAGTTTCCGACTAGGAGGGAAAGGTCAGGCTTTTTCTGGTGCTGCGATGGGGAAAATGAACCTTACCGCAAAAGAAAAAGCGAAATATGTAGATGAAGGTGGAGTGCCATATAAAAAAGGTTCGAAAAAAAGAAAATCGGGCCTTGGTTTCCCTTATTATAATGCAGATGCGCCAGATAGCCAAAAGGCTTTAATGTTGGTCCCCCAGAAACAAGAATTGTTGCCAGCGGCTTTAGATACAGAATTTAAAGAGAAAAGAAGATTATCTACAAGGTTTAGGGGTTTTAAGGGAAGTGTGTCTGGTATAGACCCAAATTTAAAACAAGACAGCGAGTTTCGTCGCCTCTTAAGGCTAGATCAAATTTTAGATGCAGCTTTGGCGAGAGGAGTTAATAAAGCTCTGAGTGCTACTACAGAGAAAAGCGGCGGCAAGTTAAAGATGAAGCCTAGAAAGCTTACAACTGCTCAAGTTAAATCTAAGATGAAAGAGGGCGGCGAAGGAGCTTTTGGGGCTATAAGGGGCGCTGTTTTCGAAGCAATAATAGACTCTGTAGTAGGAAATATAACGGCTGACCACGATAAAACTCTAGATGTCAATATAGGAAGCAATCCAGTAATCGAAGAAATATTTGGTATAAAAGGCAAAGGATATAAGTGGGGGGACTTTAAAAATAGTCAAGGACAAAAGGACAAGTTCATCAAACAAACAATGAGGAACCTGCCTAGAACGGGCGCTCCTAAAGGCAGGGCTGGCGGGTTTATCCCTAACTATAATGCCAGAAGGGGTTATGGGGTTCCCTCCTCTAAAATTAGAGTTCATAGAGATTCAATGGGCGAGCCTCTAGCTGTTACGAATACCCGTGATGAGCCAAGGGGTTTAAGAGATGCTATAGGCAGAGAGAAAAAAGGCATCGGGATGTATGCTGGTGGATTTATACCAAATTACGCTACTGATGAAATTTTGGTGAAAGATGGAAAAAAGTGGGTTCCTATGGGACAAGAGTCAGGAGCTAAACCCAAATCTACTTCTTCTACCTCTAGCTCTAGCTCTAGCTCTAGCTCTAAAGGTGGCGGTGGCGGTAGAATGGGAGCAATAATGATGGGTTTAATGGGCCTTCAAACTGCTATGGGCATGGTGTCGTCAAAGTCAGAAGAGGCTGCTATGGCTTTAGATAAAACGTCAGAAGCGAACATAGCAAATATTAAGGGTTTAAAAATAGGTTTTTCAGAAAGACAAAAATTAATAGCTGCCGAAAGAGCGTCTTTAGCTAAAAAGAAAGAGGAGATACCCATAATGGATAAGCTGATAGCTGGGGCAAATGCTGCTGCTACTGCGTTAATGACTATTTCAACTCTTAATATGCTTACTGGAGGAGGCATAGGGAAAGGGGCCGCAAGATTACTGGGCATCGGCGGGAAAGGTAAATTCGGTGGGGCCGTTAGTAAACAATTTGCCACTGCAAAGAGAGCGAAAGGAATGGGGAAAAAAGGCGCAATGTGGAAGGCGGGGTCGAAGGGGGTTGGTAAGCTTGCTGGGAGGTTAGGTGCCGTTGGAGCCGTAGCAGGTGGGGTTTTTAATCATTTCTCAATCGAAAAAGATGAGTCGCTTCATC
>Ga0114932_10003998_pt1 | contig 14041 bp, 9 predicted proteins | sample 2SBtaG_2_FD_87286 | JGI IMG/M metagenome (GOLD analysis project Ga0114932, IMG submission 87286) | Deep subsurface microbial communities from Kolumbo volcano to uncover new lineages of life (NeLLi) - 2SBTROV12_ACTIVE470 metaG | ecosystem: Environmental > Aquatic > Marine > Volcanic ...
AATGTCGCGAGGTACTTCTCGCGGGCGGTTAGCCACTGGGACGGGTCGTACTGGTCCGGCGAGAGAGGCATCTCCACGGCGTAGCTCGATCCAATCAACTCGTGGTGTGACTCGAAACGATCCCGCGTCTGCGAGTCTCGGGCCGCATTCTGTTGGGCTTGGCGGTTGGCAATCATCCACTTCACGAGGCCGTATTCGATGGCGGCCAGCACCCGGCTGTGAGCCAGTGTCTTGAGGAGGTTGATGCTCGTCTGGCTGAGTTCCTCCCGCGGGGCCGCGGTGTCCGGCGGTGGCTGTCCGGGGCGGGGGGGGGACACCGGTTGCCAGTGAAACCACTCGTTGTTGCCCACCATCAGGACGATCGCCGACGGCTGGTAGAACCGCACCACCTGGTCAACAAGGGGGGCCAGTTCGCCACTGGTCCAGCCAACCTGTGCCGAGTTGAGGATCTTCAGTCGTTCGCCGGCGAACACGTGATCGAGCATGCCGGAAAACGAATCGGCGTACCGGTAGGGGAAGCCGAACGCTGCCGAGCCTCCAATGACGAACACGCGTTGCTGGTTGTCGCGAATCACGTCGGTGGGCACGACGTTGCGGGTTCCGATCCAGGGACCCGCTTCAGCAATCTCCACACCGCCGATCCGGTACGGCTCGGCGGCCCCCGGCCCATCGTTGGGATCACGAAGGACCAGTTCGAGGTCGTGGGAGGTGGCCGAGAGTGCTGGGATGGGCTGTGTGTCCAGCCGCATCATGGCCAGGGCGGCCAGGAGGCGGTTGCGGTGGTTGTAGATATAGTCACCCAACCACCCGGCCGCCTCGAGGGAGACCAGCACCAGGCACAGGAATAGCAAACGACGACCCGGTGACCGGCGGGACGGCGTGGCAGTCTTGGCTGAGGGGGCGGCGGTCGTTTCAGCCATGGTCCAGGTATCCCTGCAGGATCATCTGGGCCGCGATCATGTCACGCCGAGCCTTTCGTTTTTTTCGCGTCATGTCGACGCTCAGCAACACCTCCTCGGCTTGCCGCGAGGTGTACCGTTCGTCCCAGAATGTCACCGGTTTTCCGGTTGCCAGGCGGACCCATGCCGCAAATGTCTCGGCTTCCCGGGACAATTCGCTGGTGGTTCCGTCGGCATGGAGCGGCAACCCGACAACCAGGGCCACCACACGCTGGTCGGTGATCAACTGCTCGAGGTGGCGGGCGTCTTCGTCTTTCTCGCCGGTGGGTTCCCAGGTTTCCAGTGGCACGGCCAGTGTCTGTTCGGGCGTCGAAACCGCAACACCAATGCGTACGCGGCCGTAGTCCAGGCCCAGGAGAGCTCCCTCGTCGGGCATCTCGTCGCGGATCGGTTCAGAGGCAGTCGTCACGTCCCTGCTCCTGAATCCTCTCGACCAATCGTCTCAGGCCCTCCTCGTCGTCACGGTGGGCCACCAGTGTGGCGTCGTCGGTGTGCACGATGACCAGGTTCTCGACTCCGACCGCACCGACCAGGTGCTCACCGTTGCTGCGGATGACACAGTTGTTTGAGTCGACGACCGTGACACGGCCTTGCAGCGTGTTGTCGTCGGAATCGGTTCCCAGGATCTCGGCCAGCGCGTGCCAACTGCCAACGTCGTGCCAGTCGAAGGGGGCCTCCACCAGGCAGGTGTTGCTGGACTGTTCCAGGACAGCATGGTCGATCGAGCGGGCCGGGATTGATTCGAAGGTGTCTTGCAGTGACCTGTCGTAGTCGGCGGTACCGACAGCATGGCCGATTGTCTCGAGTGCGTCGGCGATGTCGGGTTCGTGCTTGGCCAGGGCGTCCAGGATCCGGTCAGCCCGCCAGGTGAAGATGCCGCAGTTCCAGTACCTGTCACCGGCAGCGATGTACGATTCGGCAGTCGATCGGTCGGGCTTTTCGTGGAACGCCGTGACCAGGTATCCGTGGCTGGCTCCAGGTAGCGATTCACCTCGCTGGATGTAGCCGTAGCCGGTAGCCGGTCGCGTGGGCGTGACACCAAAGAGCACGAGACGGCGGGGGTCGTTGTCGACCAGTTCAACGCCGCCCCGGACGGCTTGTCGGAAAGCGTCGGGGGGATCGATCACGTGATCGGCTGGCAGGACGAGCATCATCGCGTCGGGGTCGGCTGCCAGCAGGTGCCACGCGGCCAGCCCCACGCAGGGGGCCGTGTTGCGACCACAAGGCTCGGTGAGAACCTGTTGGGCAGGCACCGCCGGCAATTGGTTCCGCGTTTCCTCCGCCTGTCCGGCGTTGGTGATTACCCACGTTCGTTCCGGCGGAACCAGTTCCTGGAGCCGGTCGACGGTCTGTTGCAGCAGGCTGGTCTCGCCGGCCAGGGACTGGAGTTGCTTGGGACGGTTGCGACGGCTCTGCGGCCAAAACCGTGTGCCGCTGCCTCCGGACATGATCACCGCGTGCAGCATCTTTCACCTGGAAGGCAATTGGGTCGCCGGGGAACAAATTCGAGCATAAACGGTGGGACGGGTTGGGTCGAGGTGTTTGGTGCCGGGTGATCCAGCTTGATCTTGCCCGTGATTCGGATCGCGTCGTACAACCCCCTCGCATTCGGTTCATGGAGCCGGATTGGGGGGGATTCGAGCCAGGGAGTCAGAAGTGATGACACGGCACATTCGTACCGTTGTGGGCCTCGTGGTGTTATTGGGCAGTGCCTGTTGCTGGAATCCGGTTCGTGCGGTTGAAACGGTTCCGGATGCCGCGTCGGCGGTGGCGGCGGGCCGAGTCGACGAGTACCTGGTCTCTGCCAGGGCGTTTCTCGGCACACATGCCACTGGTCCCCGGGCGGCCCGGGTGGCCCTGGATGCCCTGATGGTGGCCTCGACACATCGAAAGACCGCGGCGGTGACCGAGTTCAAGGCGACCCTGGTCATGGATCATGGCCAGACACTTGCCGGCCGATTCGCATTGTCGCAGTTTGTCGACGGCAAGAGGTGTCGAGAATTTCTCGACAAGCTCATCACACAAAAGATTGCCAGTTTGCGGCCTCCGACGGCCCAAAAGTACGTGTCGGCCGTACGACGTGCGGCAGGTTTCTGGGGCCCGGAGGTGTTGGCCGGTGACGGTTTTCTGTTGAAGACCGCGTTGGCGGCAGACCGGGCCGGTGACAAGGCCGTGCGGCTGCAGTGCCTCTCGAGGCTGAAACGGGACAAGCCGGCCGTGACCCGGGTGGCGAAGCTGGCCTTCGATCCGGAGATCGACGAGATCAAAAAGATCGTGGGATTGCAGGAATTGTCCGCGGACGTGCCGGTTGCAACAGACCTGGTGAGTCACTTCCTCGGTCGACTGTCCGAGGCCGGTCGTGCCCGCCCGGAGATCCTTCGGGTGTCGGGCAAGAACCTGTTGAGCGACAGCCAATTTGCCGAGGCCCGTGACGTGTTGCGACAACTGATCAAGGCGGTTCCCGACGATGGACAGGCGGTGGTGTGGTCGGCGTGGACCGAGGCGGTTGTCGGCGACGGAGTTGAGGTGGGGGCTGCGGTGTCGAGCCTGAGGTCTTTTGCTCGCAAGCACGAGAAGTCCGAGTGGGCTGAAACGGCCACGATACTGGCTGGTGCGGTCGCCGGTCATCGTCGCCGGCTGTCCACGGTGGTCGACGAATTTGGGACCGTCCTGGCTGACTGGCGAAAGGCCCCTCCGCAACTGATCAAAGTGAAGCTGGTGCATGCACTCGAAAACGGATCGAAGCTCGACGCTTTTGTCTCCTTCGATGCGACTGCGAAACAGTTCGAGGCCACTGCCGTGCGGAACGGTGGAGTGGTTGTTGCCATCCGTTCGGCCCCGATGGGCAGTCGTTTGTTTTTTGCCGAGGATCCCGTGATTTACCGTTTGAATGGGAAGGCGATTTTTCCTCAGCCGCGGTTCTCGATCACGCGTGATGCCGAAGGGACGTTCCAGGGACTTGTCCAACTCACGACGTCCGACAAGCCGACCGCGATGCAGGATCTGACCGGAATGATCACGTCCTCGCCATGGCTGTCATCCGGGAAGAAATTGGCCGAGGTGGTCAATCACCTGGTCATCAAAAAGGGGTGGTACCCGGCCGAGGCGGTTCATCGGGAGGGTGAACTGAGATTGAGGCTGCTGCGGCCGCGGGTTGGACGCCCGGGATTCCACGAGACGACAATCCAGCTCGATCGACGTCGCCAGCGGATGACCGTCCGGTTGAACCGGTTCGACATCACGATCGCCTACGGTGATACGAAAGCGACGGACTGGCTGGCGGGACCGGACTGGCCGGACGTGCCGAGCAAAACGACCGCGGATGCGTCGATGGTATTCCGGTTGCTGGGAGCGGTCAGCAACCTGTTGAGTGACGACGTGTCGCGAACGGCCACACGTCCCAGCCCCGGCGTGACGCGTTAGCGGCGGACCCTAGAACAACGGCAGCGGCCGGCCGACGGTCAGCATGTGCGGCCGGTTCAGGTTGTCGTGAATCAGCGAGTCGGGGCGAATTCCCATCGCGGTGAAGACCGTGGCGTGCAGGTCAGGAGGGCCGGCGGCCAGGGTGCGTGGATGGGCGGCGTGTGCGTCGGAACTGCCGTAGACCTGTCCCCCACGGATGCCGCCACCGGCGAGCACGACCGTGAATGAGTACGGGTAGTGGTCACGGCCAGAGTTGCCGTTGATCTTCGGGGTGCGACCGAAGTCTCCGATCATCAGGACCAGTGTCTCGTCGAGTTGACCTCGCTGGTCCAGGTCAGTGATCAGGGCGGAAGCCGAGCGATCAAAGACCGGCAGCAGCCGGTCCTTGAGGCGATTGAAGTTGTTTCCGTGGGTGTCCCAGTGGTCCCCCTTGCCCCCGTTGAGATCACTGGCCGACATCAAAACCTGCACCACCGGGACGCCGGCGTCGACCAGTCGGCGTGCCAGCAGGCAACTCTGGCCACCAAGATGATCTCCGTACAGAGATTTCAACTCGGGGGTCTCATTGTCGAGATCGAAGGCGTTCTGGACCCGGTCGCTGACCAGCATGTTCATTGCCAAGTCATGGAAGTGGCCAAAGGAACTGGTGGCCGGATCACCGTTGCCGACGGCCGGAGACTGGATCTGTCCCAGCAGGGACCGTCGTCGTCGGAATCGATCACGGTCAATACCGGCAGCGAGGTCCAGGACGGGGGATCCCAGGTCACGCGAACGTCCGCCGTAGGCGGTCCCCTTGGGGGTCTTGACCACGATCGGGTCGTAGGCTCCTCCCATGAATCCACCGTACTCGCCGGCCTGCAACGTGCCGTTGTCGACCATCGGGTACGGCAGGCGGATCGATCGTGGCACACCGGGTTGGGATTCGCGGAAGTGCGAGATCATCGCGGGCAGGCCCGGCCAGTCACTCCGCTTGGGCGGCAGGTTTCCCGGTCGGTTTGGCTTGTGGCCGGTCATGTTCCAGTACATGCCGCGGCCGTGAGCCGCGTCGGTGTGGAACATCGAACGGACGATGGCCAGCTTGTCGGTCATCTGGGCCAGTTTCGGGATGTGTTGACCGACCTGGATGCCCGGGACGTTTGTCGAGATCGGTGTGAACGGTCCACGAATCGAGGCGGGTGCCTTGGGTTTCAGGTCCCAGGTGTCGATGTGGCTCTGTCCACCCCAGCAGTACAGGATGATGCACGACTTGGCCGTGCCGATCAGTCCACCGTCGGCTCCGAGGCTTTGCTGCTGGAGCATCGTCGGCAGCGTCAGACCGAACAGACCACCTGTCTGCAGTGCGGCACGTCGCGAGAGACCGTTGAATTCACTGCAACCGCGCCGGGAAGTCTGGGAGCTGGAACTCATAATCCATCCTGTTGAACAAAACCCCGTGGGGCTGAATTCTATGATCACCTATGTTTCGAGGCGTTTCAACTTCAATGATCGGCACTCTCGGGCTTTGGGCATCAGGTTGCCCGGTGGTGGGTCACTTGACGACAAAGTTGACCAGGCGACCCGGCACGACGATCGTCTTGAGGATGGTCTTTTCGGCGAGGAATCGTGCGACCGCCTCGTCGGCTGCCGCGGCGTCCTGGATTGTCGCTTCGTCGGCATCGGTGGCCACGGTGACTTTGCCCCTGAGCTTGCCGTTGACCTGTACGGGAACCTCGACAGTCGAGGTGACCAGCAACGACTCGTCGAATTGCGGCCACGGTTCGTAGGCCAGTGATCCGTCGTGTCCCAACAGGCACCAGAGTTCCTCGGCCAGGTGTGGGGCAAACGGCGAGAGCAGCAACAGGAAGGGTTCCATCAGCGATCGCGGTCGTGGATCGGCCTGTCCCAGCGCGTTGGTGAATTCCATCAGTCGGCTGATCGCCGTGTTGAACGACAGCTTGTCGATGTCCTCGGTCACCGCCTTGATCGTGCGGTGCAGGATCCGCAACTGGTCGTCGTCCGGCGTGGCGTCGGAAATTGTTGGGTGCAGCGTGACCTCGTCGGCTCGTTCATCGACGATCATTCGCCAGACACGTCCCAGGAAGCGGCTGACGCCTTCCACGCCACTCATGCTCCAGGGCTTGGTTGCTTCCAGCGGCCCCATGAACATCTCGTAGAGACGCAACGAATCAGCGCCGTACTCGGTCACGATGTCGTCGGGGTTGATCACGTTGCCACGCGACTTGGACATCTTGAACGCCCGACTCTCGACAACGATCTCGGGCTGTTGGGCCAGCACGAAATCCTCACCCTGTTTCTGGACCTCCTCGGTCGTCAGCGAGACCTTCTCGCCATCGAATGTCCTGGGGTCGACGTCGTGAGCCGAGACCCACGTGCCGGAGGTGTCCCGGTAGCCGGCCAGTTCGGCCTCGCCCAGGATCATGCCCTGGTTGACCAGTCGCTTGAACGGCTCCGGCGTGCAGACGTGTCCGCGGTCGAAGAGCACCTTGTGCCAGAACCTCGAGTAGAGGAGGTGCAGCACGGCGTGCTCGGCTCCGCCGATGTAGAGATCGACGGGCAACCAGTTCTTCTCGGCCTCGGTGTCAATAAAACGGTCCTGGTTCTTCGGATCGGCAAACCGCAGGTAGTACCAGCAGGAGCCGGCCCATTGCGGCATCGAGTTGGTTTCCCGCTTCAGCCGGGTGCCGGCCTCATCGGTCCGGTACAGCCAGTCCTCTGGCGCTTCCTCCAATGGTGGGTCCGGTCGACCGTGCGGCTTGAACTCGAAATTCTCCGGCAGTTCAGCCGGCAGGCTGGCCGGGTCGTCGGCCTGCATCAATCCGGTCAGGTTCCCCTCGTCGTCCAGTTCGTGCCAGATCGGGAACGGTTCGCCCCAGAAGTGCTGGCGACTGAAGAGCCAGTCACGGAGCTTGTAGTTGAGTGCAGAGTCTCCCTGGCCGGTGGTGGAGAGGTGTTCGATGATCCGTTGTTTCGCGGCGTCGATGTCGAGTCCATCGAGGAATTCGCTGTTGATCGCGGGTCCATCACCGGGATACGCCTTGCCGTCGAACTCCTCGGGTGGCTGCACGGTGCGGACGATGGGCAGATCGAAGACCTCGGCAAATTCCCAGTCTCGCTCGTCCTGGCCGGGAACCGCCATGATGGCTCCGGTGCCGTAGCTGATCAGCACGTAGTCGGCGACCCAGATCGGGATCCGTTGGCCGTTGGCCGGATTGATAGCGTCGGAGCCCGTGAAAACACCGGTCTTGGTCTTGGCGAGGTCAGTACGGTCGAGGTCGCTCTTGGCAGCCGCCTGGGCCTGGTAGGCGGTGACGGCGTCGGACTGCTCGGCGGTTGTCAGCCGATCGACACAGGGGTGCTCGGGAGCGATCACCATGTAGGTGGCTCCGAAGAGCGTGTCCGGTCGTGTGGTGTAGACCCTCAGGACATCGTCCGTTGGATCTTCGGGTAGTCCCGTGTCGGCACGTGAGGTCTGCCAGTCGGCGAAACCGGATTCGAGGGAGTCGCCGCCGGCCGACCCGATGAAAAAATCGACCTCGGCTCCGGTGCTGCGACCAATCCAGTTGCGTTGCAGCAGCTTGATGGATTCGGGCCAGTTGACCAGGTCCAGTTCGTCCAGCAGTCGCTCGGCGTAACGCGTGATTGCCAGCATCCACTGTCTCAGCGGCAGTCTTTCGACCGGGTGCTCTCCCCGTTCGCTCTTGCCGTCGATCACTTCCTCGTTGGCGAGCACCGTTCCCAGTTCCGGGCACCAGTTCACCGGGGCCTCGTGCTGGTAGGCCAGGCGGTGCCGATCCTGGTAGCGCCGCACCGCCTCCGGGCCCTCGGCGGTGACGTTGTCGGGGATCGGCAATTCGCTGATCGGTCGTCCGCGGCCGACACGGTCGAGCCCGTCGGGTCCGGTCCACTGGCATTCCTGGTCGTACCACGTGTCGAACAGCTGCAGGAAGATCCACTGGGTCCAGCGGTAGTAATCCGGGTCGGTGGTCGAGAATTCCCGGTTCCAGTCGTAACTGAAACCGAGCATCTTCAGTTGTCGGCGGAACGTGTCAATGTTGCGGTAGGTGGTTTCGCGGGGATGCGTGCCGGTCTTGATGGCGTGTTGTTCGGCGGGCAGGCCGAAGGCGTCCCAGCCCATCGGGTGCAGCACCTGTGTGCCCTGCATGCGTTGGTAGCGACAGACGATGTCGGTCGCCGTGTACCCCTCCGGATGTCCCACGTGCAGGCCATCCCCCGAGGGATAGGGGAACATGTCGAGAACGTAAATCTTGTCGCGGCCCTCTTCAAACGGACCGGTACTGAATGTCTTGTTCTCGTCCCAGTAGGCCTGCCAGCGAGGTTCGATACGGGCGGGATCGTAACGGGGCATGGCGTTTTCCGGGTGTACTGGTCGTGACCTGGTGCGGGGCGCGATAGTCTATTGATGGTCTCCCCATTTGCCAACAAGAGGATCTCCACTGATGACCACCACTCCCCTGACGTCGCGTCGGAACTTCCTGGCCGGAGGACTGGCCGCCGGAATCGCTTCGGCCACCGTTTCGGAACCCACAGTTTCCTCGGCTGCCAACCCACCGGGTCGCAATGGCAAGTCTCACATGAAGCTTAGCCTGGCCGGGTACTCCTTCAATCGCCTGTTGCCCAAGCGTCCGACCCCCGCACAGGAGAAATCGGCCAAGATGACGATGGACGGTTTCATCCGGTTTTGTGCCGACCAGGATCTCGACGGGATCGAACCAACGACCTACTACTTTCCCAAGACGGTCACTCACGAGTACCTGATACACATGAAAGAACTGTCCTTCCGGTTGGGGCTGGACATCTCGGGCACGGCCATCGGCAACGATTTCTGCGTGGCCGAGGGGGCCGGTCGGGAGAAGCAACTGGCTGATGCCCGCCAGTGGATCGATCACGCCGCGGTGCTTGGGGCTCCGGCGATCCGCATCTTCGCGGGCCGTGTCCCCAAGGGCGACAGCGAGGCGGTGGCCATTGAACGGTGCATTGATGGGATCAACCAGGTGCTCGAGCATGCTGAGAAGCGTGGCGTGTTCCTGGCGCTGGAGAATCATGGTGGGATCACCTCGACCCCGGCCCAGATGATGCGGATCATCAAGGGGGTGCGAGATTCCAGATTTTTCGGTGTGAATCTCGACGGCGGCAACTTCCGTACCGATGATCCCTACCGGGACATGGCAGTGATTGCCCCCTACGCGGTCAATGCCCAGGTCAAGGCGTCGATTTTCCGTGGCGACAAGAAAGAACCGGCCGACCTGGAACGGGTGATCAAGATTCTTCGTGATGCCGATTACCGCGGGTACGTGGTGCTGGAGTACGAGGAGAGTGATCCGCTGGGCGAGATTCCCGGGTACCTCAAGCGGTTACGCCAGCTGATTTCCTAGGCCATTCCGATGTCTCGATCTTCGCGTTGGACCGTCCGTTTGCTGTACGAGACGAGCTTGTTCGTCGCTGTGAGTGTCTTTGACATCCTGATGACTCACCGCTTGATCCGCACGGGTCGTTTTCACGAATCCAACCCGGTGGCGAAGTTCTTCTACGACCACTGGGACATGCAGGGGATGGTTGCGTTCAAGATGGCGATGGTGGCCTTCGTGGTCGTGGTGACCCAATTGATCGCACACAGTCATTTGCGACGGGCAGCCTGGGTGCTGAAACTGGCGATTTGCGTGGTGTCGGTGGTCGTGATCTACAGCCTGCTGCTGCTGCTGCGAAGCCGGGGGTTGGTGTGAATGATTTCCTGATCCGGCAACTGGCTGACGCTGGCCAACTGCATCTCCTGGAGGAGATCGACATCCTGGAACAGTCGGTCCTGAAGCGATTCGAAAGTGAACTGGAGTTGATCGACTGGGAGGGGCTGGCCGTGGCGGCCGACGGTGGTGATCGGATCGGCGACCTGGCCAAACCGGTGGCCGAATTGCCTCACCTCGTGCGACACCCGGAAGCGGGTTCGCAGCGAGCACGTGATCGCGGCGAGGCCCTGTTGGCCGAAGGACGTGTGGCCGTGGTGACGGTGGCCGGAGGACGGGGGAGCCGACTGGGGTCGGATTCTCCCAAGGGGCTTTTGCCGGTGATGCCCGTCAGCGGACGGACACTGTTTGAACATTTTGCGGCGGTGATCGGGGAGCGGAGCCGCAGGGCGGGGCGGGCGATTCCCTGGCTGGTGATGACCAGTCACGTGACGGACGAGCCGACCCGGTTGTATTTCCAGCAGCAGGAGTATTTTGGCCTCGATCCCAGGCAGGTGGTCCTGTTCCAGCAGGGAGCAATGCCGGTGGTCGATGTCGAGACGGGCCGGGTGCTGCTGACCGGTGCGGGGCGGGTGGCCCTGAATCCGGACGGCCATGGAGGATTGGTCGCCGCGTTGCGTCGGGCCGGGATGTTCGAGTGGTTGAGCGAACGGGCCGTCGACACGGTGTTCTATCACCAGGTCGACAACCCCGCGGTGTTGCCTCCCGATCCACTGCTGGTGGGATGGCACCACGAGAGGGGGTCGCAAATGACGACGCGGGTGGTGCCCCGGATCGCGGCCGAGGAACGGATGGGGGTGGCGGTGGCCGTGGAGGGACGGACGCGAATCGTCGAGTACCTGGAGTTGCTCGAATCGGCGGCAGCGACCGATACGACGGGGCGATTGAGGTTCTGGGCCGGCAACACCGGAGTCCATGTGCTTGACACGGGTGTCCTGGAGAGAGCGGCGGGTGCTGCTGGCCTGCCGTGGCACCGTGTTCGGCGGAGTGTTGCTTGCGTGGCCGACCACCGGTCGGGAAATGTCGTTCAACCGGAACGCTCCAACGCATGGCAGTTGGAAAAGTACGTCTTCGATCTGTTGGCGGATGTCGAGACCGGGTTGGTGGTGGAAGGGGATCGGGCCGGTGATTTTCTGCCGATCAAGCAGGCCACGGGTGTGGATTCGCTGGAATCGGCCCGGTCGGGACTACTGTCGCTGTACCGGGGGTGGCTCGAGTCGGCGGGGGCCACGGTGCACCCGGATGCGGTCGTGGAGATCTCGCCGCGTTGGGCATTGTCGGCCACGGATGTTGCAGGCCGGGTTGGTCCCCAGGACGTCTTCGAGGGCTCGGTCGTACTCGAGTGATCCGGATCAGGCGTCCAGCAGGTCGTGGACGATCTTGCCGGGTTGGCTGTCGAGAATTGTTTTGTCCTGGGTATTGCGGGTGTAGACCAGGTTCCCGGCATCGAGGCCAAACAGGTGAAACAGGGTGGCGTGGTAGTCGTAATGGTTGACCACGTTCTCGACCGCCTTGTGACCGAACTCGTCGGTTTTTCCGTAGGCCAGCCCCCCTCGGAATCCTCCACCGGCGACCCACATGCTGAATCCATAGGTGTTGTGGTCGCGGCCGATATTCTTTTCGTTCTGGATGACCGGCAACCGGCCCATCTCGCCGCCCCAGTGGACGACAGTCGAGTCGAGCAGGCCACGTTGCTTGAGGTCCTTGACCAGTGCTGCTGAGGGTTTGTCGACCTTCTTGCAGGCGCGTGGCAGGCTCTTGACGATTCCCCCGTGATGGTCCCAGAACTGGTTCTGCGTGTAGACCTGCACGAATCGGACGCCCCGTTCGACCATCCGCCGGGCGATCAGGCAGCGAATTCCGTAATCGGCGGTTGCTGTTTCGTGGATGCCGTACATCTCCTGGGTGGCCTTGGTTTCTCCGGAGATGTCCAGGGCCTCCCGGGCCGACGATTGCATCCTGGCGGCCAATTGGTAACTGGCGATGCGGGCCGCGAGGTCGTTCTGTGCCGGACGGGCGGCCAGGTGTTTCTGGTTCAGCTTGCGGACGTATTCCAGGAACGACTTCTGAACGCTTCCGGCCAGGTGGGCCGGGGGTTGCAGGTTGAGAATCCGTGGTTCGGAGGGGCGGATCACCGTCCCCTGGTAGATCGCTGGCAACCAGCCATTGGACCAGTTGGCGACACCTTCGACGGGCAGTTGCCCCGGGTCGATCATTGCCAGGAAAGCCGGCAGGTCATTGGCCTCGGTTCCCAGCCCGTAGGCCATCCAACTGCCCAGCGATGGGCGTCCCTTGGTGACCTTGCCCGTCTGCAATGCCAGGATCGACTGGCCATGGTTGTTGACACCGGTTCGCATCGAGCGGATCAGGCAGATGTCGTCGGCGATGCCGGCGGTGTGCGGCAGCAACTCGGAGATCTCGGTGCCGCAGTCTCCCCGCGGTCGGAATTTCCACTGGCTGTGGAGCACCTTGGAGGAGGCCTGGGCGGCGTTGTCGTACTTGATCTTGCCCGGGAAAGCCTTCATGTGCCACTTGGCCATTACCGGCTTGGGATCGAAGAGGTCGATGTGGCTGGGACCTCCCTGCATCCACAACGAGATCATCGCCCCGGCGCGTGCCTGGCCAGGCGGATTCTTGGGCAACGTGTCGTAGTGGGTCGGTTCGAGTTCGGGACGAGCTGGGGCGGCCTTGAGTTGTTGCTGCTGGGACAACCAGGCGGTTGCCAGTGAGCCGAGACCGAGTGAACCGGCGGCCAGGAAATGGCGGCGCGAATGCGGGATGATGGGGGAGGAAGACATGAGCGGTGCCACGTGTCCGGGTGTGTGATTAGTCGATGTAGAGGAACTGGTTGCTGGCCAGCAGTGATTGACAGAAGACCCCCAGTGCCTGTCCGGTCGCCTGGTCACGTCGTGCCTTGTCGGCGGCGGAGTCACCCTTGGTCTTGTCGGCAGCAGCCGCCTGGGCGATGAACAAACCGGTTTGGGCTTCCAGGAACTGCGTCGCTGCCAGCACGGCGTCACCGGGTGGCTGGATGCCGTAGGCCAACCGCCAGGCCAGTCGCACTTGCGCGGCGGTGTCGTTGCCGGCTTCGGATTCCAGTCGGCGGGCGAATCGCACCGATTGGGCGACAATGAAATCGCTGTTCATCATCAGCAGTGACTGGCTGGAAACGGTGGTCGAGACTCGCTGGGTGCAGTTGGGTTCCATTGCCGGGCGGTCGAAAGAATCCAGGACCGCCAGGGGGCGACTGCGGCGGACCTCGACCCAGACGCTCCGTCGGAACTGGGCCCCCTTCATGTCGACCACGGCACCGGGGCGACCGGCGTTGAGGTTCTCTTTTCCGATGATCCACTGTCCGACACGGTCGGCCATCACCGGCACCGGTGGTCCGTTGCGGGTCGTGACCAGGGAGCCACTGGTGGCCAGCACCGCATCCCGAAGACTCTCGGCATCAAGCCGCCGCAATGACATCCGGCCCAGCAGCCGGTTGTCGGGGTCGGCGGCGTGCAATGCGGGCGAGGCGGTGGCCGGTTGACGGTAGGTGGCTGATGTCATCAGCAGCCGGTGCAGTTTCTTGAGATCCCAGCCGTCTCGTGTGAATTCGGAAGCGAGCCAGTCGAGCAGCAGGGGGTGCGTTGGGCGGATTCCCAGTGCCCCGAAGTCACCGGGAGTAGCCGCCAGGCCGTGGCTGAAATGGTGCATCCACGTGCGATTGACGATGACCCTGGCGACCAGGGGATGTTTGCCGTCGGTCAATTTGTTTGCCCAGGCCAGGCGGCGACCGGTCGACGTGATGGCCTGGTCGTTGGCGGGGATTCCAACGGGAACCGTGGTGGTGGCGGCCAGGATCGAGAGATCCGACGGGGTCACGTCCTGTCGGGGCTGGGTGATGTCGCCGCG
>Ga0114932_10003999_pt1 | contig 14040 bp, 19 predicted proteins | sample 2SBtaG_2_FD_87286 | JGI IMG/M metagenome (GOLD analysis project Ga0114932, IMG submission 87286) | Deep subsurface microbial communities from Kolumbo volcano to uncover new lineages of life (NeLLi) - 2SBTROV12_ACTIVE470 metaG | ecosystem: Environmental > Aquatic > Marine > Volcanic ...
ATTGCTTTTTTCTTTTTATCCCGCACCATACTATTTTTAACATGACAATAAAAAGAAACGTAAATTACACCCAACTCTTTTCGATTGTTTTCATATTCATGTATAATAGCTGTCATATTCCCGTATGTGTATTCATGGTTATTCATTTTGTTTACCTCATTATAACAAGTTAACCTAGGCGGCACTATTACCGCCTAGGGAATTAAGATTTATTTGATTGCTTTGAGCAATTCCAAAGTATTCTCTAATTGCTCTTGCTTGTCGAAGTCATCGACTTTTTCAATCTCTTTCTTGACCGCCGTCTTAAGCTTGGCAATCTCATCTTTAACACGTGTAAAGATATCGCGAGGTGTATTTGCACCGCCAGAAGCTTGCTTAACCTTACGGTTCTCAATGGCTATTGCTAGCTTGTTAAGACCAGAAGTGATTTGACCTTTCCAATGTGATTGGTTCTTAGGTTTACCACCACGCCCAGTAAAGTGACAACCATTCCAATCTGGTGCGGTATCATGGCCAGTAGCGTTCTTATTATTGATAAGCTTGATTGCTTCAGGTGTGAACCTAAGCGCAAATGCATCGCGCAAAGCTTGTCGATCATCACCTTGAAGATCTTGCTCACGTGTCCAACCAATCTTTATCAATTGGTCAATCAACGTTGACGATCTTTTCTGGCTGGCCTTGTGGCCTTTACTATCTTCTCTCACAAGGTGAAGTGTGCGGTCACATAGTACCACGTTTGTATTGTTTGGCATAACTGCCTCCTATAAATATGTTAGCCAGTGGCTAACGGTTACATCGTCTCAAGGTTTCCCTTGCCGATAATTACTTATAGCACGTGGTAACATGTTATCCTATGTTATAGCGGAGTTAGCCACTGGCTAGACCATACCCGCCCCCCAGGCCCCACTTTTGCCAAACTAGTTACATACATGTATATGTATTACTATTTTCCACGAATAATTACCGAAATTGTGAGTTTGGCGACCCCACACCCCCCTTATATAGGAAGACCCCCCTATAGGAGTCCCAAAATCCTTTACAAAAAAATTTTTTATATTATAACATGTTTATCGGCTAACAACCTGCGATATAGAAATGACTCTAGTAGTAGAACCTGAATTAGGTGTAAAAATAGATAAGAATACACCCTCTATTGATCTTAAGGATCGTATGGAGTCAGCAGCTAACACCGCAAAAGAGCTTGGTGAGCATGGGTTAAACGTAGAACCTACCAAGGAAGATAAGGATGTAGCAGCAAAACTTGCCGTTGCATACGCAGATAACCCAGAAAAGACCTCTAAGAAGGCCACACCCAAGAAAGTAGCCACACTTACACCCGCATCTTTGATCCTTACAGACAGCATTTTGCAGGAATTTGGTCGTTCTGTGGTAGAGAGCTCGGTGCAAATACGTCACCTTGTGACAAATAAGCTACTATTGGAGACAGATAACCCTGATCCGCGTGTACGCATACGTGCATTGGAACTTTTGGGTAAAATTAGTGACGTAGGACTGTTCGCAGAGAAGTCTGAAGTGACAATAACGCACCAGTCTACGGACGATATTAAGGAAAAACTACGAAGTAAACTCGCAAAACTCGTAAATCCGCCCCAAGAAATAGAAGATGCGATAGAAATTGACGGTGAACCCGTAGATGTGAGTAAAGAACTCGGTATTGACGACTCCGAAGAGGGGTTTGACGATGAGTGAAGCTGCTTTGGCCTTCACTGAAGAAGAAATCCAAGTAATGTTGGACAATTTAGACCATTATAGCACAGATGAAGTGGCAGAGATTGACCGTATGGTCGATGAACTGAGTGTTCGCAAAGAAAACACCCTTGCTTATGATGATCTGATTGAATTTTGTAAGAGGATGCAGCCTGACTACATCGTTGGGAAGCATCACAGACTATTAGCAAATATGCTTATGGGTATAGAACGAGGAGATAAAGACCGTATATGTGTAAACATACCACCACGTCATGGTAAATCTCAACTTGTGTCTATATTTTTCCCTGCATGGTTTTTAGGAAGGAATCCGAACAAGAAGGTTATGATGGTGTCTCATACCACAGACTTAGCGGTAGATTTTGGACGTAAAGTACGTAATTTAATCGCTACAGATGAGTATTTATCTATATTTCCCACAGTTAGGTTGGCTTCTGACTCTAAATCAGCGGGTCGTTGGAACACTAACTCTGGAGGTGAATATTATGCGTGTGGTATTGGTTCTTCTATTGCTGGGCGGGGTGCTGACCTCCTGCTCATCGATGACCCACATTCTGAACAAGACGTCATTAATGGAAATTTCGAAGTGTTCGAAAAAGCCTACGAATGGTTCACATTTGGGGCGCGTACTCGGCTTATGCCTGGAGGTCGCGTTGCCATAATACAGACACGTTGGCACATGGATGACTTAACAGGACGTGTTGTACGGGATATGGGGCAGAATGAGCGGTCAGATCAATATGAGGTAGTCGAGTTCCCTGCAATACTAGATGTTGTGGACGAGGAAACGAATAAATCTGCTCAAAAACCCCTCTGGCCTGAGTTTTTTGACTTAGATGCCCTGCTCAGAACAAAAGCGTCTATGCCTGTGTTTCAGTGGAACGCGCAGTATCAACAAGAACCCACCGCTGAAGAGGCTGCTCTGGTCAAACGGGAGTGGTGGCAGATGTGGCAGAAAGAAAGCCCCCCTGCATGTGAGTATATTATCATGTCTCTCGACGCTGCGGCAGAGACACACAACCGCGCAGACTTTACAGCATTGACCACGTGGGGTGTGTTTTTGAACGAGGAAGTAAATAATTACAATATTATTTTGCTAAATAGCATAAAAAAGCGTATGGAGTTCCCAGAGTTAAAAGATTTGGCTATGGAGGAGTACTCTGAGTGGGAACCAGATGCGTTCATTGTGGAGAAAAAGAGTGCGGGTACTGCGCTTTACCAAGAGATGAGACGTATGGGACTACCTGTGCAAGAGTACACACCTCACAGGGGCTCAGGTGACAAATTGGCACGTTTAAACTCCGTAACTGATATTGTAGCGTCGGGGTTATGTTGGGTTCCAGAGACACGTTGGGCAGAAGAAGTAATAGAAGAGATTGCAGGATTCCCATTTATGAGCCATGATGACCTTGTTGACTCTACCGTAATGGCACTCATGCGTTTTAGGCAGGGTGGATTTATAAGATTACCAAATGATGAGCCTGACGAGGTTCAGTACTTTAAACAAAGACGAAGTGGATTTTATTGATGGCTATTGAGAAGGGACTATACTCCGCCCCAAAGGGGATCGACGAGGAAGTTGGTGAAGGAGAACTAGAAATTGAAATCGTAAACCCTGAAAGCGTTACGCTAGATGATGGGAGTATGGAGATAACACTCGTCCCAGGCGCAGAAGACGCCATGACAGGTGAGTTTGATGATAACCTTGCAGATATGCTAGAGGATAGTGACCTCAACTCTCTCGCTAAAGATATATGTGATATGGTCGAGTCTGACATCGACAGCCGCAAAGAGTGGGCAGATACCTTTGTTAAAGGTTTAGATGTACTTGGATTTAAGTATGAAGAGCGTACAGAACCTTGGGAAGGTGCGTGCGGTGTGTATTCTACAGTGCTTGCAGAGGCCGCTATTAGATTTCAAGCGGAGACAATGAGTGAGACGTTTCCCTCTTCTGGGCCAGTAAAGACTAAGATACTAGGGGAAGAGACTAAAGAGAAAGAAGAAGCCGCTGCACGTGTTAAAGCAGACATGAACTACGAGCTTACAGAGACTATGGTCGAGTACAGGCCAGAGCATGAGAGATTACTTTACAGCCTTGGGTTGGCAGGATCAGCCTTTAAGAAAGTATATTACGATCCTAACATGGGTCGTCAGGTAGCTGTGTATATCCCAGCAGAAGATGTTATCGTGCCTTACGGTGCGTCACACATAGAAACCGCAGAGCGTGTTACACATGTTATGCGTAAAACTAAAAACGAGCTAAAGAAACTACAGGCAAATGGGTTCTACAGAGAAGTAGAACTTGGAGACCCCCAACCATATCACAGTGATATAGAGGAGCGGAAAGCAGAAGAAGGTGGATACTCACTTACGGATGATGATCGTTTCACTGTTTATGAAATACACGCTGACCTTATAATAGACGGTGCAGGCGATTCCGAGGAGGACGATATCGCTAAACCCTATGTTGTAACGTTGGAGAGGGGTTCAAACGAGATACTAGCAATACGTAGAAATTGGAGTCAAGATGATGAACTGATGTTAAAACGTCAACATTTTGTACACTATGTATATGTTCCAGGATTTGGGTTTTACGGGCTTGGGTTGATCCACATTATCGGTGGGTATGCCAAGGCGGGAACATCCTTGATACGTCAATTAGTAGACGCTGGTACGCTCGCAAACCTCCCTGGCGGGTTGAAATCGCGCGGATTGCGTATCAAGGGTGACGATGCTCCCATAGAACCTGGGGAGTTCAAGGATGTCGATGTGCCGTCAGGGTCTATCCGTGACAACATCATGCCGCTACCTTACAAGGAGCCAAGCCAGACATTACTCGCACTCCTAGACAAGATAACACAAGAAGGCCGTAGACTCGGCGCGATTAGTGACATGAACATCTCAGATATGTCTGCTAATGCCCCTGTAGGAACAACACTCGCACTCTTGGAGCGCACACTCAAGCCGATGGCTGCAGTACAAGCACGTGTACATTATGCGATGAAACAGGAGTTTAAACTCTTAAAGACAATAATGTCAGAGTACGCACCGATGGAGTATGCCTACCAGCCTGCTAGAGGGGAAGTAAGCGCACGGCAAGCTGACTACATGCTCATAGACGTCATACCTGTCAGTGATCCAAACAGTTCCACTATGGCGCAGCGCGTTGTGCAGTACCAAGCTGTATTGCAGATGGCACAACAGGCTCCGCAGATATATGACTTACCGCAACTGCACAGGCAGATGATAGATGTGTTAGGAATTAAAAATGCAGATAAACTTGTTCCAACAAAAGACGACATGAAACCCGTAGATCCTATCAGTGAGAATATGGCCGCATTACAGGGTAAACCGATGAAAGCCTTTATCTACCAAGATCAAGATGCTCACATTGAGACACACATGGCGTTTATGCAAGATCCGATGATCGCACAGATGATTGGGCAGAACCCACAGGCCAAGCAGATAATGGCTTCTCTACAAGCACATATTGCTGAACACCTTGGGTTTAAATACCGCAAAGACATCGAAGAGCGTGTGGGTGTCGAGCTCCCTGCACCGAACGCAGAGCTACCTGAAGAGATTGAGGTTAACCTCGCTAGACTTGTTGCCACTGCCGCTAAAGATCTAACGCAAGCACATCAGCAACAAGCAGCGCAACAACAGGCGCAGAAACAAGCTCAAGATCCGTTGTTCCAGCTTAAACAAGCAGAGGTGCAGATCAAACAAGCAGATGTAGATCGTAAAGCTAAGAAAGATCAAGCAGATGCAATGCGGGACGCTAAGAAGTTAGAACTAGACGAGCAAGAGATTATACTCGATGCGAAGAAAGACGGTATAAAGATGGCCGCAGATCGACGCACTTCTAACGCAAAAATTGATCTTGATACAATGAAGACAATGCAAGGAAGTAAAACTGGGAGAACATAATGGCAAAAACCGTCTTTGACGTGCTTAAAGATAACATCGAGGTTGATAAAGCCTCTGCACTAGAATTTCTTGGGAGTGGGGGCGCAAAAGACTTCGCTCAATACAAGGAAGTTGCTGGCCTTATACGGGGTCTGGAGTCCAGCATAGCACATATACAAGACCTCTCGCGCAACTATATGGAAGATGATAATGAATAAAGTAGCAGAACTGGATATAAATGAGGTAGACGAGCAGGAACTAGAAGCACAACTACCCCGTCCTGTAGGGTATCGCATACTTATTGCAATGCCTGAAATAGAAGAAACTTTCGCAGATACCAAGGTATTAAAAACCACCACTATAATACATCAAGAACATATCATGTCTATTATTGGACTTGTTTTAGATATGGGAGATCAGGCTTATTCTGATGTGGAACGTTTTGGTGACACCCCTTGGTGTAAAGTAGGCGATTACGTAATGTTTCGTGCAAACACAGGCACGAGATTTAAAGTTGGTGGAGTTGAGTATCGTTTGATGAACGATGATTCAATAGAAGCCGTAGTCAGCGACCCCCGTGGTGTATCACGAGCATAAGGAAATAAGAAATGGCATTTGAAAAAGTTGAGTATAGTTTTCCTGATGAGCAGGAAGATATTAAGAAACCCGAAATTGAAAGTTCATCGGCAATAGAGATTGATCTGGATAAAGGTAAGGATAAGAAAGAAGAGGCAAAAGCTGAACCTGAACCCGAACCTGAAGTTAAACCTGAGCCTGAAGCTGAGAAAGAATTAGAAATTGAAGTCGTAGACGATACGCCTAAAGCAGATAGAAATCGTAAAACGTCAGAACCTCCAGAAGATGTAACTGAGGAAGAGCTTGAAGATTATTCTGAAAAAGTGCGTAAGCGTATCCAGCACTTTAGTAAGGGTTATCACGATGAACGACGTGCTAAAGAAGCGGCTTTTAGGGAGAAGCAGGAACTTGAGGCGTTAGCTCAATCTCTTGTTGATGAGAATAAAAAGTTAAAAGGTAGCGTTAACAAGAATCAGACAGCTCTACTAGAGCAAGCTAAGAAGGGAGCAAAGTCTGAGCTAGAAACAGCTAAGAACGCATATAAGGTTGCGTATGAGGCTGGGGACGCAGAAGCTGTCGTAGCTGCACAAGAAAGTTTAACGGCTGCTAAGATTAAAACTGATAAGTTAAATAATTTTAAGTTACCGACTTTACAGGAAGAAGAAACTCCTGTAAACAAGACAGCAGATACTAAATCTACTCCAGCGCCGCAGGTTGCTGACGAACGAGCGATGACATGGGCGAAAGCCAATCCGTGGTTCGGCACCGATGATGAGATGACGAGTCTCGCGCTAGGGTTACATAATAAACTCGCTAAACAAGGTGTAGACCTTCAAAGCGATGAATACTACGAGGCAATAAATACTCGTATGCAGCAACTATTCCCAGAGCAGTTTGAGGATGTTGCACAAATGGAGGTTGAAAAGCCCAAACGCAAGGCCAACGTGGTTGCACCCGCTACGCGGAGCACGTCACCCCGAAAAGTGACATTAACGCAAACACAAGTGTCTGTAGCTAAGAGACTTGGATTAACTCCAGAACAATACGCCAAACAGGTTGCAATAGAAATGAGGAAAGACAATGGCTGAAAATCGCATAGACCGTGAATTAACTACTCGTGAAACATCAACACGTAAAAAGGCTTGGACACGTCCTGAAGTATTACCTTCACCGACACCACAACCTGGGTACGCGTTTCGTTGGATCAGAACAAGTACTCAAGGGCAATCAGACGCCACAAACGTTTCTTCAAAATTACGTGAAGGTTGGGAGCCTGCAAAAGCTTCAGATCATCCTGAGATTACAATGGTAACTGTAGAAAATGAAAGATTTGCAGATAACGTTGTGATTGGTGGTTTGATGTTATGTAAAGCTCCGATTGAATTGGTAAACGAGCGCAGTGATTATTATAAACAGCAAACGGATAACCAAATACAGTCAGTAGACAACAACCTCATGCGAGAAAACGATCCTAGAATGCCCTTGTTTCACGACAGGAAATCTAAGGTCACTTTTGGTAAAGGCAATTAATTTAGATCAAAGGAGAATTGGATATGGCTTATCCAACTATAGACGCCCCTTATGGGCTTGTTCCCGTTGGCCTGATTGGTGGTCGTCCTTACACAGGTGCTACTCGACAAATGAAAATAGCTAGTAACTACGGTACAGCTATTGGAAAAGGCGATCTAGTAAAACGTGTAAACGACGGAACTATTGAGCGTGACGGGAGTACAACAGCTTTCCCAGCTACTGGTACACTAGGTATTTTCATGGGATGTCAGTATACTGACCCAAATACGAGTCAGTTAACCTTCAGCAATTCGTATCCTGCTAGCACTGTTGCTAGTGATATTCATGCATACGTTGCTGATGACCCTGATTTGATAATGAAAGTAGCTATTTGTTCTTCAGGAACAACAATGGCGACGTTGGGGAGAACTGTTATTGGTAATAAAACTTCACTTATTAGTAATACGTTAAATACTACTAATGGGAGCTCGAAGTTAGCTGCTAGTAGCAGCATTAATACCACCTCAACACTACCACTTCATATTATTGATGTAGTTGATAGCACAGCAACTGGAAGCGATACTTTCCAAGAATTGCTTGTTATCTTCAGCACCCATACTGATAATGGTAGCAACGTGTTCATTGGTGGACATGCTTATCGTAACCCAGTTGGCCTATAAAGGAGAATAACTAATGGCTATTTCACGCGCACAGCTCCTTAAAGAACTGCTTCCTGGCTTGAACGCATTATTCGGTTTGGAATATGCAAAGTACGGTGAGGAGCACGCAGAGATCTTTGAATCAGAGACCTCTGATCGTTCTTTTGAGGAAGAAACTAAGCTATCAGGCTTTTCTGCAGCACCAGTCAAAGACGAGGGCTCTGCCATCGAATACGACAATGCTCAAGAGGCTTTCACGGCTCGCTATAACCATGAGACAATCGCAATGGGCTTTTCAATTACTGAAGAGGCTATCGAGGATAACTTGTATGATTCTTTATCAGCTCGTTATACTAAAGCGCTTGCTCGTGCTATGGCATACACAAAACAAGTTAAGGCAGCTACAATTTTAAATAATGCCTTTGACTCTGGCACTACTTATGGAGATGGAGTGGAGCTTTGTTCTACTGCACACCCACTAGTAAGTGGCGGCACTAACTCGAATGAGCCAGCAACTGCGGCAGATTTGAATGAGACTTCACTAGAAGCAGCTATCATTCAAGTGGCAGGTTGGACAGACGAGCGCGGCTTGTTAATCGCTGCAAAACCTCACAAACTTGTGATTCCACCGAACTTGCAATTCGTTGCAACTAGATTGTTGGAAACAGAAGGTCGCGTAGGCACAGCAGATAACGATCTAAACGCGATCCGCAACAACGGTGCTGTTCCTGAAGGTTATACAATAAACCACTATCTAACAGATACAGATGCATGGTTCTTGTTAACCGACGTTCCAAACGGTCTTAAACACTTTAACCGTAGTCCAATGGCGACATCTATGGATGCTGACTTTGACACAGGTAACAGTCGTTATAAAGCCCGTGAGCGATACAGCTTTGGTGTATCAGATCCACTAGGGATCTTTGGCTCACCTGGAGCATAAAACTTTTTAGAGGGGGCGGTGCAAATCGCCCCTTTCTTTTTACACGGGTTCGTGTATAATACAAAAATTACCTTGACAGTTGCATCGGGCGACTGACACTAGCCAAGACAAGGAGATTTTACATGGCTAATACAACATTTAACGGTTCCGTCCGTTCTGAAAACGGTTTCAAGCAAGTAACAAAAAGTTCTACTTTAGGTACTTTTACAGATAACTTTACTGTTAATTCTAGCGGCGCTGTTTATAACACAGCAGGTGCACATTTTAAATATACTGCAGCAGCAGGCTACGGCCCAGCCGACCTTGTTATAGGTAAAGGCGGTTCAATAGGGGGCACAGTAAACCCTTATGCAGAAAGTTCTACAGCACTGTTCCAAACAGGTACAAAACTATTTTACGGTAATAACATCTATCGATATGGTCAATGTGGCGGGACAGCGGTTACTGCAGGTAAACTTGTTCAACACGCAGCAATAGATTCCAACCATGCGAACATGACCGCAACTGCGGCTGTATCTGCAGGTGAAACTGATATCTCAGTTGAAACAGGTGGTAACGACATGACTCTTAACGAGTATGCAAATGGTTATCTTTGGGTAAATGACGTAAATGGTGAAGGTCAAACAATGCGGGTTAAATCTAATCCAGCTCACGATCACTCATCAGATCCTAGTGTTGTCATTACTACATATGATGCTTTAGCAACTGCACTGACTACAAGTTCGCAACTTTCAATAATTCACGATCCGTACACAGGTTTGATCGTAGCTCCTGCTACAGAGACAGGCTGCGTTATGGGTGCAACAGTTATTGATATGACCGCAGACTACTATGGTTGGTTTACAGTATCAGGCCCACAAGCTTTGTTAACTGTTGGCACAGTCGTTGTTGGTAACATCGCAGTTCGTTCAGGCGGCACTGCTGGAGGCGTTGCTCCTGCTACTGATAATGTTCTTACCGAGATTGGGGAAGTGATGGCAGTGAGCGCTAACACAGAATACTCTCTTGTTTGGATGAACATACAATAATTAAATTAGGTAGGGGGAAACCCCTACCGCCTCATAAAGGAGATTTAAATGAGCCATTCAGCAAATTCTGATGTTTCCGCCTTAACAGTAAGTGATGAGAACGCTGCAGATGCAGATCGTCTAGTTACTGCCGCAAGACCCGACACTTCAGCAACTATGGCTAATACGACCTTTGCAGGAGGAGCAGCTAGAAATGTTACTGTAACAACTGCAGGGACAGGCGATAATGCAAAAACGTGTACGATTACAGGTACAGACGTGTTTGGAGATGCTATGACCGAGGTGATTACTTCTACAAGTTCTGCCGAGGCAGTTGCAGGAGCAAAATTATTTCTTACGGTTTCAGCCGTAGAGTGTTCCGCGCAATATGCAGCTAATATAACAGTAGGTTCAGGAACACTATGTGCTCAAGCTATACAAGGTAGCAATAGAATAAGACTTAAAGGTATGTCTATTGTTTCAGGTGGTACAGCAGGAACTGTAGAGTTTGTAAATGGAGCCCCTGAAGATGGTACTACTTTGTTTAAGGCTAGAACTATAGGTACAGCCAATACGACTGTAGATAGAACAATACCTGCCGAAGGTGTTTTATTTGATAGCGGTATGAGCGTTAAATATACAGTTGACGTCGCAGATATGATAACGTTCTTCTATGCGTAAGTATTACAAAGCTGGTCGAAAAGTTCGCAAAGACACGGGCATGAAAGGCATGTCTATAAAAAGCGGCGATAAACGTCCTACCAAGTCTGGTGCGGGCATGACCGCTAAAGGTGTTGCAAAATACAGGCGTAACAACCCTGGCAGTAAATTAAAAACAGCAGTTACAGAAAAGAAACCAACGGGTAAGCGGGCATCTAGGCGAAAGTCTTATTGCGCTCGTTCTGCGGGACAAATGAAACAGTTCCCTAAAGCCGCTAAAGATCCTAACAGTCGCCTAAGACAGGCACGCAAACGATGGAGATGTTAAATGCCCGCAGGTAAAAGAAGTAAAAAATTAGGTAACTTGAGAGACCTTGAACCCGCTACCGCAGAACAAGAAGCGCTAAAGAAAAGAAGAATAAAAAAAGGGATGCAGCTCGCTCCCTTTTATGAGCCAAAAAAAGGGCCAGCGTTTGAACAAACAGGTAGAGGGACACCTCCTAGCAGGTCTATGGCTCCTAAAAAATCAGTACGCCCTAAAGCTGCACCGAGGGCATCTCAAAAGTTAAGTGCTAGAGAAGCTGCAGAGTTAAAACAAAGCGGTGTTAAGTACGAGGGTATACCTGAAGGATCTGTACCAGCTACAGCTATGCCAAAAGGTAATATGATGTTGTCAGCTAGAGAACGAGCTGAGATGGGTATGAAAAAAGGCGGTAAAGTTCGCGGAGCAGGTATTGCTCGCAAGGGCGTCCGTCCAGCAAAAATGAGGTGATAAAATGGCAAGAAGAGCAAAAAAATTAATGCCCCGCAAAACAACAGACGCAGGTGCAGACACATCTGATGATGCAGTGTTTTCTTCTAGGGTAAAAGATAAAGATAAAGATAAAGCCGCAGGGTTCAAGGGAGGTCGTAGCGTTAAGAAAAAAGGCTACGCTATGGGTGGCGCAATGATGAAGAAAGGCTACAAAAGGGGCGGTAAAACTGAGTTTCCTGATTTAACAGGTGATGGTAAAGTTACCCAAGCTGATATACTTAAAGGCAGAGGTGTAAAGTCTGCTAAAGGCGGCGGCATGATGAAGAAAAAAGGCATGAAAAAAGGTGGTAAAGTCCGTGGGGCAGGCATTGCTCGTAAAGGTGTAAGGCCAGCAAAAATGAGGTAGTCATGTATGAGTACGCTATAAAAGAAGTTGTTAAGATTGTTGATGGCGATACCGTAGATGTTATTATTGATTTAGGGTTTAACCTTTCTAAAAAAGAACGGATACGGCTTGCTGGTATAGACACGCCTGAGAGTAGAACTAGAGACCTAGAAGAAAAAGCAATGGGTCTCGAAGCTAAAGATTATTTAACAAACAAAATTGAGGCTTGCGATGCTTTACGGGTTAAAACCGAGAAGGATGGTAAGTATGGGCGTATGCTAGGTTGGCTATACGACGGAGATGCTAATATAAACATGATAATGGTGACGGATGGTTATGCTTGGGAGTATGATGGGGGCACAAAAGACAAAAGCCTCGAAGCTCTTAGAGCTATACGAAATGCTAAAGGAGATGCTGATGGCGATAAATCGATCACAGATGCAGACGCAGATACAACGTCCACCTAATAAATATTCAAAGCTTTCACAAAAACGAAAGAAAGTAGCTGCAAGGGAGAGAAAAAGAAAGGATGGCGTATCTACAAAGTAATATACCGTATTTTAAAGCGTGGGTTCGGAGAGAATACACTAAAAATTTAGAAGAATATCATGGAGATTTTTTACACGCTATGGTCGTCGCAGTAACAACAATGCCAAACAGAACGCTCAGTTTTCAAGTTATATTTACTGGGTGTGAGTCTGATGATACTGACGATCCAAATGTTCACGGGGGGGCTATGTGGGCACGTATGCCGTTAACAGCACTTGTTGCAGATGTGCCATACGAGGAATGGCCTACAGAACTTCCCCCCTATATAGCGCAACCTTGGGATTGTATGTCCCATAACCACGCTGTTTATAAGATAGAGAGGGCTTCACCTGCACCTTGGATAGCAAAAGTTGATGGTGAGTTCTTCCCTGCTAAATACTATTTCACTGTGGATTATACGGACAGTGAGGTAGCAGATGACCCCGCACAACATAAACAGAGTCATGTACTTGAATTATTAGACGCAGGAGAGTATACAGGTAATATTGTTGCTCTACCCAACAATAGAGTTCGGGTTACTCACCCTGCGTGGTTTGAAACAGGTCAAGGTGCACCAGATTTTAAACCAAACCAACATACTTTTAATTCAAAAGAAGACGTGTCTTATGTTTGGGATACGCAACGTGTGTTTAACAATATGTATACGGAGGAAGAAGATGCGTAGATATTATAAATCAGGAGGCAAAATTTGTGCTAAAGGTAAAGCATGGGCAAAACGTACTTTTGATACTTACCCTAGCGCATATGCTAATATGGCTGCCTCTAAGTACTGTAAAGATCCTAACTATGCTAAGGGTAGTAAAGGAAAGAAGAAAAAGTAATGGGTGATTTAAAGAAATGGGTAGACCAAGACTGGGTTAGGATTGGTACAGACGGTAAGATTAAAGGTAAGTGTGGTACTTCTAAGGATAAGAAGAACCCAGATCGATGTTTGCCCAGAAGTAAAGCAAGTAGTTTAAGTCAGTCACAACGAGCAACGACTGCAAAAAAGAAGAAGCGGGAGGGAGCAAAAGGAAAAACAGTAGTAAAGAACACAAAACCTGCTACAGTACGCCTTAACGGTGGCGGTTTAGCCCGAAAAAGGAGAGATGTAGCAAGGGGTTGTGGAGCTGTTCAAGAGTCAAGACGTAAGAAAACTTTATATATTTAGGAGATAAGTATGGCAGATTTAGAAATGATTAGTATTGGTAATAACCTTAATGGTGACCCTGTTTACCAAGTAGGAAGTAGAAATAGCGATGGCAAAATGATGTTAGCATCTACTACAATAATGACTGAAGCCGAAGCAAAAGCTATGATTGCGAGTAAAGCATCTGCGGAAGTAGTTGAAGAAGCTGAAGTAATTGAAGAAGCTGAAGTAG
>Ga0114932_10004002_pt1 | contig 14037 bp, 11 predicted proteins | sample 2SBtaG_2_FD_87286 | JGI IMG/M metagenome (GOLD analysis project Ga0114932, IMG submission 87286) | Deep subsurface microbial communities from Kolumbo volcano to uncover new lineages of life (NeLLi) - 2SBTROV12_ACTIVE470 metaG | ecosystem: Environmental > Aquatic > Marine > Volcanic ...
GGCTAGTGGCCCCTTACAGGGGAGGCAATTAATATGAGACTTAAGCCAAAAATATTATCTAAATTCATGAAGCTAATGCCAGTTGCCCCCACGGCTAGTGGCCACGGCTAGTAGGAGTTATTTGTTTGTTGAATATTTCTCTGCCTTCCAGAATTTCCAAATCGATCACTACCTTATAGAACGGTAGAGAAATTTTTATATCTTTTAATTTGACCGCATCTTTTTCAGAAACAAGGACAATCTTTCCTCCTTCCTGCAAAGCTCTGGTCTCCAGTTCTTTAATATCGTTCAAACTGTAATCATGGTGATCGGGAAAAGCCTTAAATACTTTTAGCTGAACTTGTGTGTCCTGTAAAATCTGCCGAAACCCTTCCGGGTTAGCGATCCCACAAAACGCAACCACCGGTTGATTTTTCAACACCTCAGCATCGCAAACATCCCCATTTTCCATGTTGATTATAGAATCCAGCCGAAGATGGGTTTTTATTTGCGGGATGGAGCTGAGATATTTTGGGGGGAATTTTATAGGCCCTCCCAAATAGCGTGTAAAGCAAACCAAATCTGCTCTTCGAGTTTCGCTGGCCGGTTCGCGCAATTCTCCTGCAGGAAAGATATGATTATTCCCCAAAGGTTTTTGATGGTCGCATAGCAGGATGTCCAAATCTCTTCGCAAAGCCAAGTGTTGGAATCCATCATCAAGGATTAAGGTATCGATTTCGAAATTTTCTAAAGCATAACGGCCCGTTTGAAACCTGTCGGAACCTGTAATTATAGGAACGTTCTTTAGCTTTTCAGCCATCATTACTGCTTCATCCCCCACCCATTCGGGTGAAAGAAGAAGAGACTTTCCATCGCAAACAACATTCACAGGTTTTTTGGATTTTCCCCCATAACCCCGTGTAAGGATAGCCGGCTTGAATCCATTGCCCCTTAAAGTTTCAGCAATCATCATGACGAAGGGGGTCTTCCCTGTTCCTCCCAGCGTTAAGTTCCCAACGCTGATCACTCTGCAATCGAGGCTGCGTCGTGGGAAAATTCCCCAGCGATAGGCCCACAGTCGAAAATGATGTCCCAGAAGATAAAAAAAAGAGGCGAATCTCAATAGCCAAAAAATGGGAAACCAATACCATTTCCGATTTGGGGATATGATTTTGTAAAATAGTTCTGACATATTTATCGATATTTTTAAAATCTTTTAGGAGTATACTCTCAGGATATGGATTTTTTGTATTATTTTCTAACAGCCACCCTGATGCTTGTCGCATCTCCCTTCTTGCTTCTAAGAAGCTTAGTTTCCTCTGCCTTTCGAAAAGATATTGGGGAAAGGTTGAAAGGCGCAAACGATCTTCCCAAATTAAAAGAAAGCTTGTGGATACATGCCTCATCGGTAGGTGAAGTACGTTTGGCAAAAACCCTCATCACCGTCTTACAAGAACAGGGCGAAACGCGTCCTATCGTTTTATCCACTTTCACTCCCACGGGATATGCCCTGGCGATAGAAGAAAACCTGCCTCATGTTTTCAGATTGCCCTTAGACTTCTCTTTATGGCTGAACCCGGTCTTTGACCAGATCGCACCCTCGCAACTCATCCTTATTGAAGCAGAATTGTGGCCGTGTCTGTTGCGGCAATGCCTGAGGAGAAAAATTCCGGTGGTACAAGTCAACGGCAGAGTCTCTGAAAAATCCCTAAATCGCTACGGAAAATTAAAGAGTTTCTTCTTATGGATGACAGAAGGGGTGACCCTGTTTTCCATGCGCTCTCAAAAAGATGCAGAGCGCTTGTTTGGCTTGGGCATAGCTGAAGAAAAAATAAGAATCACTGGAAATATTAAATTCGATGTCCTCCCCACCGGATCCGATGCGCTTAGTTCTGCCGTATTCGACCCAAGCTCTTTTTTAATTGTTTTTGGATCAACCCGTCCGGGAGATGAAGGACCGGTAATGGAAGCCTTTGTTAAATTAAAAAAAGATTTCCCAAATATCATTGGTGTGATCGCCCCGAGACATATGCAACGCTGTCGCGAAGTGGAAGACCTCATCCGGGAGTTTGATGTCGAATACACTTTATTTTCTAATATGCCGGAAAAGGATTGGGTCAACCATCCAGGCTCATTAATATTTGCAGACAAACTGGGAATGTTGAACAGTTTTTACGCAAACGCAAAGCTGGCCTACGTTGGAGGCGGATTCAACCCGCGATTCGGTGGTCAAAATATTCTCGAACCGGCGGCGTTCGGTGTGCCTGTACTTTTTGGCAAACATATGAACAATTTTGAAGAAGAAGCCAAGCTACTCATTGACGGGGGAGGCGGCATCAAACTAGAAACAGAAAAAGAACTCTATCCAAAACTCAAACATTTTCTTTTAAGCTCTGAAGACAGACAAAAAGCAGGACGTGCAGCAGCTGAAACGGTGCGCAACCACCGGGGGGCTGTACTCCGCACGAAAAAAATTATCGAAGAGACCCGTCTCGCCTAAATTCCGGCATTGGTTTTTTATGACCTTTTTTTACCACATTTTTTCCCTGCTGGCCGCTGTTGTAATTGTTCCAGTGTTCACCCTCCTGTCTATTTTTTCGAAGCATAAATTTAAATTTCTGAAACATCATTTCGGTGTCCTCCCAAAAACAAAAAAGAGAGAAGGAAAAACTCTCTGGCTTTATGCTCTTTCGTTAGGAGAAGTGAAAGCAGCTACACCTGTTCTAAAAAAAATCCATGAAAAAACTCCAAACCTAAAAATCGTAGTTTCCGTCACGACCGATTCCGGTTTTGAAGGTGCTCTCGAACACCTTAAAATGGCAGACAGTATTTTCTTTCATCCTTTAGACTGTCTTCCCTTCACCTGGCTGGCACTAAGCAGAATTCAACCCGATTTATATATGGTTACCGATACAGGATTCTGGCCTGGTTTGATCGACCAATTGCACAAACAAAACATTCCTCTGATGATGCTCAATGGCCGCATCTCACATGGCTCTGCAAAACGATATTTAAAAGCAGGCTCCCTCTTTAAAAATATGTTCCAAAAATTTGACCGACTTTGCATGCAAAACATTAATAGCCAACAAGCAATTGTGGCTCTGGGGGTAAACCCTGAAAAAACAGAAATAGTCGGAGACCCAAAATTCGATGCCTTGCAACCGATGACGGACGATGAAAAATGTAGTTTGCAAAAGGTTTTCAGGTTAGAAAAAAGTACCCCCGTATGGATAGCCGGAAGCACCCATGCTGGAGAAGAAGAAATAATTTTGAACGCGCATCAGCATCTCAAGGAAAAACATCCCGATCTGGTTTTGATTCTTGCCCCAAGAAGAATTGAACGGACAAAAGAAGTAGCCGCTTTACTTGAGAAGAAAAACATTTCTTATGTTCGTCGGTCTTTACTGGAAAATTCCGTGCTGGAATCGGTTGTTCTCCTGGATACGATCGGTGAGTTGGCTATCGTTTTTGCATTGAGTCAAGTCGCATTCATCGGCCGTAGTTTGATCGAACCGGGCGGCGGGCACAGCTTGATGGAACCCTTGTCATTTGGTATTGCTGTGCTACATGGACCCCATATAGGAAACATTAGTCATGTTGCCGATGAAGCGCACAAATGCGGATTGGCCTTCACTGTGAAAGATGCAGAAGAAATCCAGGATAAGGTGCATAATCTACTTGGGCAAACAGAATACCGCAAGGAATTAGCCGAGAAAGCGAAATCTTTTATCAAGACTCAACAAGGTGCTGGAGAAAAAATGGCTTCAATCGTTCTGGATATATTGAGCTGATTTTTACGATTTTTTGCTATTACCCATTTCCAATACCGCCCTCGCCTGACCAAGTTTAAACTTTAAAACCAACAATTTAACTATTCCTCCAAATCGGATTCAAACCAACCTCAGGAAATCTATTAATAGATTTTCTCAACCCCAAAACTACCCCTGCCACCAAAATGTTACAAAAAATTAACTATTTTGTTTAAAAGATCACTTTTTTCGGGAGTACTATAAAATAGAATCACAAGAATTTTATTTTGAATAAAAGGAAACTACCTATACTTGGATAGTTTTGCTATTACGTTCATCTAATGAAAACATTATTTGAAAAATCAAAACTCACTGGCAAACTGGCATTTGTCTTCCTGACTTTGTTTACCCTCATTTTGCTCTTGAATTTTTACCATTTCCGAACGCTCAAAATCAACGCCGATCATCAGCAGTATACTACCCATTCCTTTCAACAACTTTTACTGCTGAAACAGCTGGAAAGCACCATTCATCACCAAATCCAGGACATTCTTGAAGTTGTTGTTCGTGGAGATGGAAATTTTGAAGAGTTTGAAGGACAAAAAGAAAAAGCCTTAGCGCTATTTACTAAAGCCAGAAATTTTTCAGCAAACAACAAGGCATTTGAGACAGGCCGGGCTGAAGAGGAATTAAAAACTCTTCGGAACCTTGAAAAAGATTACACCATTTTAACCAGGCAGATTGAAAACCTGATCAGGCAACATATAGCTGAAGGCAAAATTATATCTAAAAGTAAGTTAAATGAGATTATTGAAGAGGGCTTTGACAACAGATTTCAAAACTTTCTCGCTGAGGCTTTCGAAAAAGAAAAACAAGAAATTTTTGAAATCAATGAAGAGACAAAAAATAACTACGAAAGGGAAAATTTTTTAGCCTGGGGCCTCATCATAGCTTCGCTTTGTTTTTCTATCATCGCCTATAGATACCTTAAATCTACAACCGTATCTAAAAATGAATTGAAAAGGATAAATCAGACTTTACAAAAAGAAATTACTCAAAAAATGAAAGCTGAGTCACTTGCGCAACACGAAAGGCAGAATTTATATAATATTCTGGACTCCCTACCCATGGCTTTTCACCTGCAAGCACCGGACTATTCCGTCCCATTCGCCAACAAGGTTTTTCGGGAAAGGTTTGGGGCGGCTTTAGAAAAGCCCTGCTATGAATTAATGCATGGTCGTTCTAAACCCTGTGAAGTATGCACAACCTTCAAAGTATTTGATCATAAAAAAAATGAGACATCTGTCTGGGATGCAATGGATGGCAAAACCTACCTGACTGTTTGCACCCCTTTTACAGATATCGATGGCAGTCCACTTGTGATGGAAATGGCTCTAGATATCACCGATCAAGAAAATGCAAAACGCCAGGCAGAAAATGCAATGGCCGAAGCAGAGCAAGCCAACCGCGCTAAATCCGAATTCCTTGCAAGAATGAGCCATGAGCTTCGCACTCCTCTAAATTCCATTTTGGGGTTCAGCCAATTACTATTGATGGATCAAAAAATGACCTTACAACCCGTTCAAAAAGAAAATGTGGATAGAATTCTTAAAGGTGGGCAGCATTTGCTGGAACTCATCAACGAAGTCCTGGATCTCTCTAAAATTGAGTCCGGGTCCCACGATATAAATATAGAAAATATTTCATTACGTTTTCTGACTCGGGAGGTATATGAACTGATAGAGCCTATGGCCGCCGAAAATAATATCAGCCTTCAAAGTTCACTGGAAGGTGATCAAGACATTATGGTTTCTGCTGATAGAATACGCTTAAAACAAGTGCTACTCAATCTGGCTTCCAATGCTATTAAATACAATCAACCCAATGGTAAAATCTCTATTACCTGTCACCAGTCTCAAGACGAGAAAATTGCGATTAGTGTTTCGGACACAGGCGTGGGGATAGAGGAAAAAAACCTGGAGATAATTTTTGAGCCTTTCCAGAGAATCCAATCCTTATCACAAAACATTGAAGGAACAGGTATCGGGCTCTCAATTTCAAAACAACTAGTAAAAGCTATGGCAGGTAATTTAGATGTAGAAAGCGAATTCGGCAAAGGCAGCAGTTTTCAAATCACTCTCCCTGTTGGAGATGGAGAGACAGATTCCTACAATCCTGCCCAAATACTCGAACCGATTATTCTAAAAAGCGGGCCTAGATCCGGAAATAATAAAAAATATAAAATCCTTTATATAGAAGATAATCTCGCAAACATGGAACTGGTAGGTTGTGCATTATTCCGTTCAGATATAAATTTTCTTCAAGCGCCTGATGCGAGGCTGGGCATCGATATAGCCAAAGCCCACAAACCGGATCTAATTTTAATGGATATTAATTTGCCGGGAATGGATGGTTACGAAGCTCTAAAAATTATTAGAGAAGACCACAGCATTGGTTCGACTCCCATTTTTGCCTTGAGTGCCAATAGTATGGAAGCTGATATTTTGAATGGGCTGAAAAGTGGTTTCGATGAATACATTCTCAAACCTATTAAAATTTCAAATTTTGTCGACAAGGTAAATGCGATTTTGAGATAACTCAATTTGTATTTTTACTGACAATATAAATAACAAGACTAGACAAGAAAAAAGCCGGGACCAATTCGTAAATCATGGAATCGGAAAAACCTGAGATTTTCCAAAAAAGAGTGACCCCAAACCCTGTCAACATCCCTGCTATAGCTCCCTGACGAGTGACCTTTTTCCAGTAGAGGGTAAATAGAATCAATGGGCCAAAGCTCGCCCCCAAACCCGACCACGCAAAAAGAACAAACCAAAAAATAACACGGCTCTCTCCCAACGCAATAAACATAGCCCCCAGCCCTAGTAATAGAACGGTGAGTCGGCTTACGAATATTATTTTTTCATGTGATAGAGACTGCTTTAACATTTTTGAATAAATATCATGCGCGACCGCCGATGCTGCCACGAGTATTTGCGCCGAAACAGTGGACATGATTGCAGATAAAACTCCCGTCAGTACGATAGCCGTCAAAATAGTGGGTAATAGATGCTCGGCGGCTTTTGGAAATAAATGTTCAGGGTCTTCTAATCCAGGGAAAAGAGCCTGCCCGCAAATTCCCAATAAAATAGACGAAGAGTAAATGAGCAATCCCCACCCTAAGGCTATCCATGTTCCATTTTTTATGACCTGGGTATTTTTTGCTGCCATGTAGCGGGTGACAACATGCGGTTGACCGGGATACCCAAGTCCAATCCCCAACAATCCCACCATCGAGCCAAAAAAAGCGGCAGTGGATTTTCCCCCCATCCATTCAAGGGTTGTTGGCGAGGCCTTCTCTACTTCCACCAGCATGACGGAAAATCCGCCCAGGCTTTGCATTGCCACTACAGATACAATAACCAAACCAAAAACCATAATGAGTCCCTGGATAAAATCTGTCCAGGCAACGGCGCGCACCCCGCCCATCATTGTGTAGCCCAACACAATTGCACCACCGATTGAAATACTTAAAACATGTGGCACCCCAAAAATAGCATCAAAGGTTTTTCCAATGGCTGTGAACTGTGCTGCAACATAAGCCATCATGCAGGAAAAAATGATAACTACGGAAATTATGCGCAACACATGCTTTTCATCACTAAAATAATTTTCAATATAGTCTGGAAGAGTTACCGCCTGAATTTCTTCGGAACGTTTTCTAAGTTTTTCTGCTATGAAAAACCAGTTGATCAGATAACCCATCAGGCATCCAGGCAGAAACCAGATTGCGGAAAGGCCTTCCTTATATGCAAGACCCACAGTCCCCAAGACAGCCCAGGCACTTTCTGAGCTGGCGGTAGAAGAAATAGCAGTAACCCAGGCTTTTAAAGAGCGGTCCGCAAGAAAAAAATCCAACGGCGATTTTGTGTGGCGTGAGGCCGACCAGCCAATGCCCAACATAATCAAAACATAGATGATAAAAACGACCGCTATAGTCTCTGAAAGCTCTGTCATAGTCGACTGCCTTGGATGATAAGTTGCACCCCTCGCAAGAGAGGGAATATGTTAGAATTCCTGCTTTTAAACTTTTAGCAAACTTCAGGCAAACAAATTATTTATGAATCCTTACGAACCCAACCGCATTGAAGCCAAATGGCAGGCTCATTGGGAAAAAAATAAAACGTTCAAGGTGGAACGCGATTCTTCCAAAAAGAAATTCTACCTATTGGAAATGTTCCCCTATCCTTCAGGGCGCATCCATATGGGGCATGTCCGAAACTACACCATCGGCGACACATTAGCACGATTCAAACGCATGAAAGGGTTCAACGTCATTCACCCCCTGGGTTGGGACGCTTTTGGAATGCCTGCCGAAAATGCCGCGATCAAAAATAACACACATCCTGCTGAATGGACTTTCGAAAACATTCGCACCATGCGCGAACAAATCAAAGCCCTTGGTTTGAGTTATGACTGGGACCGTGAAATAGCCACCTGCCACCCGGAATACTACAGGTGGAACCAATGGTTATTCCTGAAATTTCTGGAAAAAGGGATCGCCTATAGAAAAAACTCCACCATTAACTGGTGCGAAGCTTGTCAAACGGTTCTGGCAAATGAACAGGTGGTCGATGGTTGCTGCTGGCGCTGTGACAATGAGGTATTGCAAAAACAACAAGAAGGATGGTTTTTTAAAATTACCGACTACGCGGATCGCCTTCTGGAAGGATGCAAAAGTCTTTCAGGAAAATGGCCAGAGCAAGTGCTCACCATGCAAACCAATTGGATTGGTAAAAGTTTTGGCGCCGAAGTTGACTTTAAAGTCAATGACAACGATCAAGTTATTAAGGTCTTTACCACACGACCGGACACTTTATACGGGGCTATGTTCATGGTCCTTGCTCCCGAACACCCACTAACTATCAAGCTATCGCGAGGAACCGAACAAGAATCTGCTATAGATGCTTTTATAAAAAAGGTAAACCTCCAGGACACCATTGCACGCACCAGCGAAACTGGAGAAAAAGAAGGGATATTTACGGGAGCGTATGCCACCAATCCATTAACAGGAGAGTCTATTCCAGTATGGACTGCAAATTTCGTATTAATGGATTACGGCACCGGCGCCATCATGTCCGTTCCTGCTCATGATCAAAGGGATTTGGATTTCGCGCGCAAATACAATCTTCCCGTACGGGTTGTCATCCAACCTAAAGGGGAAACACTGGATGAAAAAAACATGACACAAGCTTACAGTGCTGAGGGGGCCATGATTCATTCCGGCAACTTCAATGGCTTGACAGGGCAAGAAGCCCGCAAAAGGGTTTGCGAATATCTTGATAAGGAAGACATCGGAAAAGCCACCGTCAACTTTCGTCTTCGCGACTGGGGAGTTTCGAGGCAACGATATTGGGGTACGCCTATTCCAGTGGTGCATTGTGAAGCCTGCGGAATAGTTCCAGTGAATAATGACCAACTTCCCGTCGAGTTGCCGCTGGATGCGCAATTGGGGGAGAAAGGACAATCGCCACTTCACACACTCGAATCATTTTACAAAATCGACTGCCCAAAATGTAAAGCACCGGCAAAGCGCGACACCGATACCCTGGATACCTTTATTTGTTCTTCCTGGTACTTTGACCGCTACACTTCACCACGACTGGAGGACGGTCCCTTTGACCCGGAAGACAACGGTTACTGGATGCCCGTAGACCAATATGTCGGCGGCATAGAGCACGCTATTCTTCATCTGCTCTATTCAAGATTTTTCAATCTAGTTTTAAACGATATCGGCCTGACCCAAGCCAAGGAACCCTTTGAACATCTTTTGACTCAAGGCATGGTTATCAAGGACGGAGCAAAAATGTCGAAATCCAAGGGGAATGTAGTGGACCCCGACGAGATCATTAAAAGCTACGGTGCCGATACCGCACGAGTTTTTATTCTATTCGCAGCACCCCCCGTCAAAGATCTGGAATGGAGCGATCAAGGTGTCGAAGGGTGTTTTCGGTTTCTCAAACGAGTCTGGCGGATTTTTAGCGAATTTGTTGACGAAGTAAAATCAGTCTCACCTCCGGATGAAAATTTTTCCACATCAATAAATGAATTAAAAGAACTGCGAAGAATGACCCATGTAACCATCCGGCGCGTCACTGAAGATATTGAAAAGCGAATGCAATTTAACACCGCAATTGCAGCAATTATGGAGTGGGTCAATCATCTTTACCATTTCAAGGAATGGAAAGAAAAACAAAATGAAATGAATGTGGCCACGCAAGCTGTAATCAGAGAAGCTTTGGAAGCCCTTATCCTGACCCTTTCACCCTTCGCACCGCACATCGCACAAGAAATGGCGGTTCTGCTGAATTTTTCAGACGCATTGGATGAAAAAAGATGGCCCCTCCACAAAGAGGAGTTAACACAAACTGAGGAAATATTGATCGTGCTTCAGGTCAATGGTAAGGTGAGACAAAAGATTCAGGTGGCATCAGGAATCAGCGATGAAGATTTAAAATCACTCTCCCTCAATGACCCGCGGATTCAAGAATGGACCCAGGACAAAGAAATAAAGAAAGTCATCATCGTCCCCAAAAAACTGGTCAACATCGTAGTTAAATGAAGCAATGCAAAAAAAATAATTGGCTATTGTTATTTGCCATTTCCTGCTTTCTCTTATCAGGATGTGGCTACCATCTGGTTGGGACAGGAAGCACACTTCCTCCGCACATAAAATCCATCTTCATCCCAGTATTTGAAAACACATCTTCCCAACCTGAAATACACCGGGAACTCACCAGCATCGTTTTGCAATCCTTTATTAGCGATGGGCGCCTGAAAATAGCAAAAAAAGAGGATGCGGATTTAGTATTGGAAGGAATTTTGAGTTACTACAATTTAAGAAACGTCGCGTTCAGTTCGCAGGATTTAGTCTCCGATATTATTATTGAGCTTGAAATTAAAATAAAAGTAACGGATCAGGTAAAAAATGAAATTTTTATGGAAAAGAAACTTAAACAACAATGGGATTACAATTCCACACCCGATATTGCAGATACCGAAACAGCTCGCCTGGAGGCTTTGGATCTGGCTTATAACGACACAGGAAACCGTCTCGTAAGTTTAATAATCGATCAATTTTAAAACCGTCGAAATATTGTGACACCAGAAGACCTGGACCAAAAAATTTCGCAAGGGAAAACAGAACCCTTTTACTTTTTGTATGGTCCCGAAACGTTCTACCATGTCGAAGCCATCCGATCGCTAACGAAACTATGGATTGACGAAGACAACCGCGATTTCAATCTGGAAACCTTTGATGCTCGAACCAGTAACGTCAACGACTGGCTCGGCTCTGCTAAAACCCTATCCTTTCTTGGAGGAACCAAGCTGGTAATTGTGCGTAACCTGCACGACGCCATCCCAAAGGATGAAGAAGCGCAATCTCTCATCGATTATTGCAGCGATCCTATTGTTGAAGCATGCCTGGTTATCACTGCCGACAAGGTAGACAGAAAACGGAAAATTTATAAAGCTCTCACAAAAGTTAAAGGTGCTGTCGCCTGTGAAGCACCCAAGGAAAATGTGCTGGTCAACTGGATTCGAGATAGAGCCAAAGACCAAGGCTACTCCATGAATATGAACGCGGCGCGCGCGCTGGTAAACCGAGTAGGTGCGCGCCCCGGAGTTCTCGCGCAGGAATTGAATAAAACTCTAATGTATGTCGGAAAAAATAAAGAGGTGTCGGAGAAAGATGTGCAGGAGGTTGTAGGAGAAACCCGGTTGGAAACCGTTTTCTCCTTGACCGATGCTTTGAAAAATAAAAATCCTCACAAAGCCTTACAACTTTTACATAACCAGTTGGATCATGGAGAAGAGCCCATAAAAATCATGGGAACCATCGCCTGGCAATTCCGTGTCATTTGGGAGGTGAAACATTACCAGCAAAGAAAAATTCCTTCGGGTCAAATAGCCAAAGCTATGGGAGCCAACCCTTTTGTGGTGGAAAAAGCTCTGCAACACACCAAAAATTTCAGCACCCAACAATTGCGGCGGGCCTATTCGCAACTCACCCAGGCAGACCGAAGCCTGAAATCCACATCGCAGGACCCGGTAGCGGTTATGCAAACCCTCATCCTCGGACTGACCTCATCCAGGCACTAGGCGTGCAGCCGATAGGTCAGAGCCCATAAAGCAAGAGTTTTTTGGAAAGCCTTTTACAATAAGTTCGCTTAATTTGCTCCTCTCGCTAGAGAGGCACTAGACGTGCAGCCGATAGGTCAGAGCCCTTAAAGCAAGAATTTTTCTGAAAGCCTTTTACAATAAGTTCGCTTAATTTGCTCCTCTCGCTAGAGAGGCACTAGGCGTGCAGCCGATAGGTCAGAGCCTATAAAGCAAGAATTTTTTGGAAAGCCTCTTGCTATAGGTTCGTAAATATTTGGAAAACCCACTAAAGGATTTTAAGAGGCGCGATTGACGAGGCGTGTGAGACTGGAAATTTTGCGAGACGCAGCTCTGGAATGGAGAATTCCTTTACCACCGACTTTTGCAATTACTTTTTCAGCTCTCTTTAGTTCTACCAGAGCCTGTTCTTTATTTCCTGCTTCGGCTTCTGCTGTTACTTTTTTAGTCACCGTCTTGACCAAGGTTCGAAAACCTTTGTTTCTTTCGTTTCGTTTTACGTTTTGTCGGATGCGCTTTAATGCAGACTTATGATTAGCCAAAAAACTGCTCCTTAAAATGGGCGTTTAAATCAACCCCCCCAATATGGGAGAATTTTGATAGAGAATTGATTTTTATACTTTATTCCCGTCTTCTTGTCAAGCAGAAGGCGGGGGCAAGGTGTTTAGATACTCCAACAACCGGTTGAATTCTTTTTTATAAACTTTATAAAGTTGCGGGGCCTCACTGAGATCTCCATTGCGTCCTGCACGTTCCAGCAACAGGGCTGCTTCCCGCACCGGGCCTGCACAAATATTCGAAGACGCGCCTTTTAAAGCATGAGCCCGCTCCTCCACCTGATGCGCGTCTCCAGCCTCAAGGGCATATAATAAATGTTTGGAATGCTCTAAAGCATCTTCAAGATAGGCCTGTACAATTTCGAGAAAAAGATCTTCATCGTCATCGCAAAGTTCAAGCGCTGCCTCCTTGTTCAGGACGGGTTCCTGATCCTCAGCCATCGGAGGTTCCCAATAAATCGGCTATTTTTCCCATCAGACGTTTGATATCTACCGGCTTGGTGTCGTAATCATCGCAACCCGCATTAATGGCCTTGTCCCGGTCGGGCGTCATGGCGTGTGCAGAAAGCCCCAATACAGGAATGTCTTTGGTCTCTGGATTGGCTTTTAACTGACGAGCCGCTTCCCAACCATCCATAATGGGAAGGCTCATATCCAAAAGGATCAGAGCAGGAGATTCTGAACTCGCCATATTGACCCCTTCCTGACCATCTACTGCGATTACCACTTCATACCCCTTCCTTTTTAATCGCCGCGACAGCATGTCCCGATTCATTTCATTGTCTTCGACGAGAAGAATCTTTGTCATCCAAATAGCCTGATTTTTCAATAGTTACAAAATGAAACCCGCAATATCCAATAATTTATTGGGCTCGGTAATGGTTCGGTATTATAAAGAATTTTTCCGCTCTTGTCATGGAAGGTTATATATTATTCTGCTAAATCATCAATTTTAAGCCGTGTCATTAATATATACGGAATACTAAAAAATGCTTCACTGAGACGTTATTGAATCCATCTGAAGAAATTATGAAAATTGTAACAATTCCTTTTTTAATCATTTTTTTTCAATCTACCACTGTAGCCGCCGATTCTTGTAAATCACCCTGCGGAATTGCACCTGATTTAAAATTTACCGACCCTTACACCCTTTCCTCTCCAAAAAACCTCTTGAGGGATTATCCCAGTAAAGATAGTTCTGGAAATGTTCAAGCCGTAATAGAAATTCCTGCTGGAAGGACTGAAAAATGGGAGGTGGATAAAGATGACGGAAATTTGAAATGGAATTTTAAGAAAGGAAAACCCAGAGTTCTAAAATATATCGGCTATCCGGGCAACTATGGAATGGTTCCCAGAACCTTATTGCCGAAAGAGTTGGGTGGAGATGGTGACCCGCTGGATATAATTCTCCTAGGTCCGCCTCTCAATCGGGGCAAAGTTGTATCTGCAAAATTGATTGGGGTATTGAAGCTTTTAGATAATGGAGAGCAGGATGATAAACTGATCGCCGTTCAATTCAACTCTCCTCTTAAAAAAGCAGATTCCATTGAAGAGTTGGACGAGAGATTCCC
>Ga0114932_10004005_pt1 | contig 14030 bp, 14 predicted proteins | sample 2SBtaG_2_FD_87286 | JGI IMG/M metagenome (GOLD analysis project Ga0114932, IMG submission 87286) | Deep subsurface microbial communities from Kolumbo volcano to uncover new lineages of life (NeLLi) - 2SBTROV12_ACTIVE470 metaG | ecosystem: Environmental > Aquatic > Marine > Volcanic ...
AACTTAATGAAACAAGCCCAACAAATGCAAGCAAAAATGCAAAAAGCGCAAGAAGAACTCGCTAAAATGGAAGTGGTTGGTGAAGCCGGTGCAGGCATGGTTAAAGTAACCATGTTAGGCTGTCACAGCGTTCGTCGTGTTGAAATCGATGACAGCTTAATTGGTGACGCCGATGAAAAAGAAATGCTTGAAGACTTAATTGCTGCAGCAATGAATGATGCAGTTCGTCGTGTAGAAGAGCAAAATAAAGATAAAATGGGCGCATTAACTGGTGGTATGCAATTACCGCCAGGGATGAAAATGCCATTTTAAGTTTACTAAACATACTATAAAGGCGCTTATTGAGCGCCTTTATTTTTAATACCTTATACCAAGTTGATTCAGTTCTTTCCCGCAGTGAGACATTCAATCAAATTGGTGTTAATAAAATAGCGTAACATTTTTATGAAATTTAGCCCATTAGTACAAGAATTAATTGAATCCCTTCGTTGCTTGCCAGGTGTTGGAGGCAAGTCAGCACAACGTATGGCATTTTATTTACTTGAACGGAATCGTCATGGTGGTAGTAAATTAGCTAAATCACTTGAAAAAGCGATGACAGACATTGGCCATTGCCAACAGTGTCGTACTTTTACCGAACAAGAATTATGCTCTATCTGTGAAAACCCTCGCCGAGAACTTAGTGAACAACTGTGCGTGGTTGAAAGCCCTGCAGATGTGATTGCTATAGAACAAACAGGAGATTTTCAAGGTAAGTATTTTGTACTCATGGGGCATTTATCTCCTATTGATGGTATTGGCCCTGATGATTTAGGATTAGATGTTCTTGCAAGTCAGTTAGCCTCAGGCGCATTTAAAGAACTTATTTTAGCGACTAATCCCACCGTTGAAGGTGAGGCCACTGCACATTACATTGCTGATTTAGCTGAACAATATCAGGTTAATATTTCTCGTATCGCTCATGGTGTTCCTGTTGGCGGAGAATTAGAATTTGTTGATGGCAATACATTATCGCATGCGTTATCTGGGCGAAAAAATTATCGCCTTTAACACTGCGCTTTTAATACAATCGTTTCTACATTTTTATAAGACACTTGTATTGTTGAGGTAAATACATCCTTATCTGTTGTGGATTTCTTGATAGCTTTAGATTTAGGAAAAAATGGCCTAAATTTGAAATTATTCTTGAAATTCTAATCACCATCCCCACATCAATAACATTGTTAAAAGCTTACATTGTTAAGCTATTCATTTTCGTCATTGTAAATACATAGATAGGAGACGTTTCAGATGTCTGAGACAAGTAATAAAGAAGTTCATGGTTTTCAAACAGAAGTAAAGCAATTATTGCAACTTATGATCCACAGCCTCTATTCTAATAAAGAAATTTTTCTTCGTGAGTTAGTCTCAAATGCTGCCGATGCTGCAGACAAACTACGCTTTAAAGCATTATCAAATGCCGATTTATACGAAGGCGATGGCGAATTACGTGTTCGTGTTAGTGCCGATAAAGAAAACAATACCGTAACCATTTCAGATAATGGTATTGGTATGACTAAAGATGAAGTAATTGAACATTTAGGGACTATCGCTAAATCAGGTACTGCTGATTTCTTCTCTAAATTATCAGGCGATCAAAGTGCTGATTCACAATTAATCGGCCAGTTTGGTGTTGGTTTTTATTCAGCCTTTATCGTTGCAGATAAAGTAACGGTTCGTTCTCGTGCTGCAGGTGAAAGCGCCAATACCGCAACTGAGTGGACTTCAGCAGGTGAAGGTGACTTTACTGTTGAAACCATCGAAAAAGCTAATCGCGGCACCGATATTATTCTTCATTTAAAAGAAGATGAATCTGAATTTGCTGACGAATGGCGCTTAAAATCTATTGTTACCAAATATTCTGATCATATTTCTGTTGCAGTAGAAATGTTAACTCCAGAAGTTCCTGCTGTTGAAGCGGTAGCTGAAGAAAAAGATGATGAAGGCAATGTAACAACCCCAGCAATTGAAGCACGCGATGCTGTACCAGCAAAATGGGAAACGGTTAATAAAGCAACGGCGTTATGGACGCGTGAAAAAGCAGAAGTTAGTGATGATGAATATAAAGAATTTTATAAGCATGTTTCGCACGATTTTGGCGACCCTCTTTTATGGGAACACAATAAAGTTGAAGGTAAAACAGAATATACTTCATTGTTATACGTGCCTTCAAAAGCACCGTTTGATATGTATAACCGTGAAAAACAACATGGTTTAAAATTATACGTACAGCGCGTATTTATTATGGATGACGCTGAACAGTTTATGCCAACATATTTACGTTTTGTTAAAGGTTTATTAGATTCAAATGATTTACCATTAAACGTATCACGTGAGATTTTGCAAGATAATAAAGTGACACAAGCAATTCGTAAAGGTTGTACTAAACGTGTCTTAAAAATGCTTGAAAAACTAGGCAATAAAGATAAAGAGCAATATCAAACGTTTTGGAACGAATTTGGTCAAGTACTAAAAGAAGGCCCTGCGGAAGATATGGGTAATAAAGAGCAAATTGCTAAATTATTACGTTTTGCTTCAACGAACGAAGACACGGCTACGCAAAATGTTGCGCTAACTGAATATGTTGAACGCATGAAAGAAGGCCAAGATAAAATTTATTACGTTGTAGCAGACAGTTTCGAAGCGGCTAAAAATAGCCCTCATTTGGAAGTATTCCGTAAGAAAGGTATTGAAGTTTTATTATTATCAGACCGTATTGATGAATGGTTAGTAAGCCACTTAACTGAATTTGATGGTAAACAATTGCAATCAGTTACTCGTGGTGGTCTTGATTTAGGCGGCATGGATGACGAAGAAACTAAAGCTGAACAAGAAAAACTTGAACAAGAATTTAGCAGTGTTGTTACTCGTATTAAAGAAGCATTAGGCGATAAAGTTAAAGAAGTGAAATTATCACAACGTTTAACCGACTCTCCTGCTTGTATCGTTACCGATGAGCAAGACATGAGTAGCCAAATGATCAAGTTAATGCAATCTGTAGGGCAAGAAGTACCTGAGTCTAAACCTATTTTTGAAATTAATGCCGAACATTCGTTAATTAAACATGTTAGTGACGAGCAGGACGATGAGCAATTTAAGCAATGGACCGAAGTGTTATTTGATCAAGCTATGTTAGCAGAACGCGGTAGTTTAAAAGATCCTGCAAGCTATGTAACACGCTTAAATAAACTTATGATGAGTTTAACTAAATAACGAAAAAATTCGTAATAATGAACTAATTAGACATTAGTCTAAAAAGGGGCTTCTTTTATCAAGAAAGCCCCTTTTTTTATTTAATTGAGCTTATAGATACTTGTTTGCTAAAGCATGAACTTGTATACTCAGGCGCAGTGCAGAGTGACTCTGTAGGGGTTAATGAAAGTTTTTACCTTAGCTAAAATTATCATAAATAGTTAAGGTAAAAATTTTTTAAATCATACTTTTATTAAGGCAATAATTATTATGCGTATTATTTTGTTAGGTGCACCAGGTGCGGGCAAAGGGACTCAAGCTCAATTCTTGATGGCTAAATATGGCATTCCGCAAATTTCTACTGGTGACATGTTACGTGCAGCCATTAAAGCAGGTACAGAACTTGGTAAACAAGCTAAAGCGGTAATGGATGCTGGGCAATTAGTGTCTGATGAATTAATTATTGGTTTAGTTAAAGAGCGCGTAGCTCAAGATGATTGTAAAAGCGGTTTTTTACTTGATGGTTTTCCTCGTACCATTCCACAAGCTGATGCGATGAAAGAAAATGATATTAAAGTTGATCATGTTATCGAATTTGATGTGCCTGATGAAGTGATCGTTGAACGTATGGCTGGCCGTCGAGTTCATTCAGGTTCTGGTCGCGTATATCACCTTGTTTATAATCCACCAAAAGTGGAAGGCAAAGATGATGTTACCGGTGAAGACTTAGCTATTCGCCCAGATGATGAAGAATCAACAGTGCGTAAACGTTTAGCTATTTATCATGAACAAACACAACCATTGGTCGATTATTATAAAAGTGAAGCAGAGCAAAATAACTGTGCTTATTTAACTATTGACGGCACCCAAGCGGTTGAAGACGTTAGCGCATTGTTAACCGAAAAATTATAAATTTTACTCGACATTAATTAACACGTGTAATTTATGCCACTACGTATATAAAAGCCTGCATTTGCAGGCTTTTTACTTTCAATTTTACGTTTTTGAGCTAAGGACGTTAAGTCTAGTTATTTTATTGTTCTTGCATCATATATATTCTTATGGGTAAAGTAGTTCATTACTCTCTCTAACTCAAAGTAAATGTTATGTTATCTCAGTTAACTATTACAGGCTTGTATGCCAGTATTCTCGCTTTATTATTAATTTCTTTAGCTATTAATATCATAAAATTGCGATTTAAATTTCAAATAGGCTTAGGAGATGGAGGAGAAAAACCGTTAATTAAGGCCATTCGTATTCATGGTAATTTTACTGAGTATATGCCACTTGCTTTAATTTTATTAGCCATTTATGAAATAAACGGTGGCGATGAATTATATCTTCACATTTTGGGTATAACCTTAGTGGCAGGACGAGTGTTTCATATGATGGGATTAACGCAAAGTATGGGGACATCTTTGCCAAGGCAAATAGGAATGTTATCAACCTTTGCTGTGTTATTTACTTTAGCTGTTGTAAACATGGTCACGTTTTTTCGTTAATTTAAACTGATTTTCCGCCTGTATAAAGCATAGCAATATGAGGAATGTTATCTTCAAGGTACATGGCTGATGTTGTGCTAAATCCGTGATCTTGATATAACTTTTCTAAATGCTGTTGCGCGGATATTTTAATCTCATGATCAGGAAAAGTCTGTTTACATACTGCTAACCCTTGTGTGATCAACTGATGCGCTAAGCCACAACCACGTGCACTCTGAGCGATAGCAACACGACCAATACTCACATAATTATCATAAGTTAACCCTGTTGGTAATACACGTAAATAAGCTTGTAATACCTTGTCTTTGTATAAAAAAACATGTTGAGTATTAGGATGGCGATCATGCTCGTCTAATTCTGGATAATAGCATGTTTGCTCAACCACAAAGATATCGACCCGCAGTTTTAAAATATCGTAAAGCTCGTCAGTAGATAATTGTTTAAATGTTTTTATTTGCCAAGAGAGATCATTCATCATGTTGTTACTTATTCAATATGTTTATTTGAGGAGTATCAATAAAAAAACCAGCTTGGCGATATGCTTTCACAATGGCGCCTTGCTTTCTTAATTTTGCTAAGCCGATATTTATCGCATTAAACGCTGCTTGTCCTTGTGGATGTTTTTTACTGATGACAAAGTGTCGACTATCGTTGAGCATAATAGCAATATTTTTAACTGGCACTAAGGTTATTTTGCCAAGATGAAAGCTTTTATCCGTAGTTGAATTAAAGGGCATCAACATAAAATCTATCCAACCGATATTAACCATTCGAGCCATTGATAGCCATTCATCTTCACGAATAAGTTTTTTTAATGGTAATGACTTTAAAGTTGCCCAATCGGTTCGCCATTTAGGCGTTGATACAGCGGTAAATTTTTTGAGATCTTTTTTCTTCTTAATCGCTAATACTGCAGTGTTTTTTATACTGGTATAAATGCCTGCTACATATTCACCTTTGCGGATCACCGCATTAGAAATATAAACGTCTGCTGCAATAGCATTAGCATCACTCGACCAATAACTATCAAAGCTTATCAGTAATCTTCCTGTTTGTAATAAACGAGTATTTCTAAAGTTTACTTTACCTGGTGAATAACTAAAATCGTAATTGAAACCGCCTAATTTAAGGGCTTGTTGGGCAATGATCATATCAACGACATCACGACGAATATTTTTCCCTGTAAAGTCAGTTATGGCTAAAACATCGCGCCCGGCCACAAATTTTTGGTAGTCATTGTATACGTCATCACGAATGAAAATGTTAATAGGGTTTAGTGGTGTTTGTGTTTTTAATTCGGAAGCAACTTGTCCTAAGCAATGGTGTGATAACAACATAACGAAAAGCAAACTCGTTATAATGACGATTTGTTGTTTTTTTAGCTTTTTAGTTAGCCAATAAATTGCTAAATGCTTGCCCAAGAGTTTTTCCTATGAACAGGTAGAGTTACCAATGCTTACCATATTTTATAGCATAGGTAAAAATCGTCACCTTGGCTAGCAGCAAAATCATAATAGAGTTTTGCTGCTAAAAAGTTCAATAGAAGGAGTGTTTTTATTTTTTGTGCCGTTGTTGTAAAACTGCCATGACTTCTTTTAAATCAATATGTTGATCTCGTAATAATACGAGTGTGTGATAAAACAAGTCTGCACATTCGCCGAGTAAGTCATCTTTGGTTTCTGCAACGGCAGCAAGGGCTACTTCAACACCTTCTTCTCCGACTTTTTGTGCCATTTTAGTAGTACCACGAGAAAATAAATGCGCGGTGTAGCTATTTTCGGGAGACTCATCTTTGCGACTGATAATAACTTCTTCAAGTTGACTCAAAAAATTTTGCTGTGTTAGTTGTTGTTCAACAAAGCAAGACTCGGTGCCTAAATGACAACTTGGACCGATAGGTTCACAAGCGATAAGTAAACTATCCTGATCGCAATCAGTCAGCACTTGCTTTATGTGTAGGTAATTACCAGATGTTTCGCCTTTTACCCATAAAGCTTGCTTTGAACGACTATAAAACGTGGCTTTACCTGTAGTTAAGGTTGTTGTGAGTGATTCTTGATTCATATAGCCTTGCATCAAAACTGCACCCGTTTTGTGATGTTGAATAATGGCAGGTATTAAATTATTCATTTTTTGCCAAGCTAATTGGCTGATATTGTCTGCTGTTACTAGCATAATCTGATCTCGATATTTTGTTGTTTTAAACTATTTTTAAGTTCACTTATGGCAATAATACCTTTGTGAAAAACGGAAGCGGCTAATGCACCATCAACGTCGGCTTGTTGAAAAACATCGGTAAAATGTTGGATTTCGCCAGCACCTCCAGAAGCAATTAGTGGAACATTACATACCGCACGAGCTTGTTGTAATTGCTTGATGTCATAACCTTGACGAACACCATCTTGGTTCATGCAATTTAAGACAATTTCGCCTGCGCCACGTTTTTGTATTTCAGTAATCCATTCAAATGTTGTCCATTTGGTTTGTTGAGTGCTATTTTCATCGCCAGTAAATTGATAAACCTGATATTCGCCTTGACCATTATTGCTTTCTTGATGAAAAAAACTATCAACACCAACCACAATACATTGTTGACCAAAGATATCGGCAAGGCGGCTGATCAAGTTAGGATCGCGTAGGGCAGGCGAGTTGATACTAATTTTATCTGCGCCCATCATGAGTATTTCTTTCGCATCATTTTCGCTTTTTATGCCGCCAGCAACACAAAAGGGAATATCAATTACTTCGGCAATGCGACTTACCCAGCTTTTATCGACCACTCGTTTATCTGAACTTGCGGTAATATCATAAAAGACTAATTCGTCAGCCCCCATTTCAGCATATTTTTGCGCAAGCGGCACAATGTCGCCAATAATTTCATGGTTTCTAAACTGTACGCCTTTTACTACCTTGCCGTCACGAACGTCTAAGCAGGGGATTATGCGTTTGGCCAACATGCGATTGCCTCCTGTAGAGTAAATTTACCTTCTAATAGTGAACGACCTAAAATAACACCACTAACGCCTGTTGGTATTAAGGCTTTAACATCTTCAATACTGCCGATACCGCCAGAGGCTTGCCATTGCACGCTTGGATATTTTTTGCAAAGTTCGCTATAAAGTGCGACATTGGTGCCTGTTAGCGTGCCATCTTTACTGATATCTGTGCAGAGAATGTGCTTAATACCCGCATTAACATAATCCGTCATTAAGTCTTCTAAATTTATGCCGCTATCTTTTATCCAACCATGAGTTGGTAATGTTTTATTGCCTTGAGGATCAATTTTAATATCGAGCGCTAAGACTATTTTTTCGCTGCCATATTTTGCTAACCATGCTTGGACTAATTCAGGTTCTTTAATAGCCAACGAACCAATAACGACGCGATCACAACCTAGCTCAAATAATTGTTGTAGATCTTCTTCACAACGAATACCGCCGCCAACTTGAATGGTCATGCTAGGATGAGGCATTAAGGTTTTAAGTGTACTGAGTTGGCGTTTATTACTATCTTTTGCGCCATCTAAATCAACAAAGTGCATGACCGTTGCGCCAGCTTGTGCGTAGGCTTGTTGGCGCTTTTTTGGCGTGGTTTGATAGTTGGTTTTTTGTTGATAATCGCCTTGAAATAGGCGTACAACTTCACCATCGATCAAATCAATTGCTGGGATCATCATAATTTGCCATTCCTAATGGCGCTATTTTTTGCGCCTACTGCTTTAAAAGTACTCATTTATAGTCATAAACTCCGTGCTTTTTCATTGTATCCATTTCAAATATCACTCATTTGAAATTGACAATGAAAATATTATAAATTTAAAAAGTTTTTAATTATTTTACTGCCAAGTTTTCCTGAACGCTCTGGATGAAATTGACAGCCGATAAAGTTATCTTTGGCAATTGCGGCTGAAAAGGCATTGCCGTATTCACAGCTAGCTATGGTGTATTGGCTAATGGGAGCCGCAAAACTATGTACAAAATAAAAATAATCACCTTGGTTGATGCCCGTAAATATTGGGTGTTCATCAACATGCGTTAACGTATTCCAGCCCATGTGGGGTAAACGTAAGGCTTGAGATTTTAAAGGTTCAATAGTGGTCGGGATCACGTTTAAGCAGTCAACCGTTTCACTTTTATTGGTTTCGCTCGACGCACGAGTCATTAACTGCATACCTAAACAAAAACCTAACACGGGTTGCTTTAATTGTTGCAGTGTTGCGGTTAGGTTTTTGGCGTGAATATTTTTCATTGCGTGATCTGCACTACCAACCCCAGGGAGAATGACTTTATCTGCGGCCTTTATACAATCAATATCATCACTAATAGTGATATTAAAACCTAAGCGTTCAACGGCAAACTTAACAGAAGATAAATTTGCACAGCCAGTATCGACAATGACAAAGTTAGTAGGTAATGCCATTATAAAGCTCCTTTTGAACTGGGTAATTCGTCACCATCAACTTTTATGGCTTGCCCGAGTGCTCGTCCAAAAACTTTAAATAAACTTTCTACTTGATGATGACAGTTACCTTGAGTTGTAGATAAGTGCAAAGTGATCGCCATGCTGTCGGCTAACGAACGGAAAAAGTGGCTCACCATTTGTGTAGACATTGTTCCCACATTATCAGCCGTAAATTGTGCGTCAAACTCAAGCCAAGGGCGGCCCGATAAATCGATTGAGCATTGAGCTTTACATTCATCCATCGGTAAAACAAAACCAAAGCGGTTAATGCCACGTTTATTACCTAGCGCTTCTCTTAACGCTTGCCCTAGCGCTAGTGCAGTATCTTCAACACTGTGGTGTTCATCTATATGATAATCACCTTTAACATTGCATTGCATACTAAAACCACCGTGCGTGGCGATTTGATCAAGCATATGATCAAAAAAACCTAAACCGGTATCAATGTTATTATTGCCCGATTTGTCTAAATTAACAGTAACGTTAATGTCTGTTTCTTTGGTGGTGCGCGTTACTGTCGCAATACGTGGTTGCTCTAAGTTAGCCATAATTTGGTTACTGACTTGCAGCCAATTTAATGTATTGCGATCATACTTTATGCCTGTTATCGCCATATTTTCTGCCAGTTGTATATCGGTATCACGATCGCCAATAACATACGAGTGAGCAAAATTTATTTTACCTTGTTGTAAGTAGTCTTTTACTAAACCCAATTTGGGTTTGCGACAACTACAATTATCTTCAGTAAAGTGCGGGCAAATTAATACGTCATCAAAATTAATACCTTGTGACGAAAACAGCGCCATCATTGTATTGTGAGGTAAATCAAAATCAGCTTGAGGAAAACTGCTCGTACCTAAACCATCCTGATTAGACACCATCACTAATTTAAAGCCTTTGCTTTGTAATCGTAATAACTGGGGAATAACTTGGGGTTCAAAAACAAGCTTTTCTAAACTATCAAGTTGCTTATCAATAGCTGGCTCTTCGACCAATGTGCCATCGCGATCAATAAATAAAATGTTTTCTGCTCTCATGCGTTGTTCTCACTTACTGGGCTAATAGCCGCTGATGTTAATGCCGTCGTTATGGTTTGTTTTAATAACTCTAGTTCGCGTTTGCTACCAATACTAATGCGTAAACAATTGCTTAATTGAGTTTGTTTCGATTGATCGCGGATCAAAATTCCTTGATCTTTTAAACGAGTAAATATGTGTTTATGTCGCGGTGAACGAAATAACACAAAATTAGCATCACTGGTAAATACTTGCTCACACCACGATTGTTGATTAAGCCATTGGCTAAGCTCTGCGCGTAATTGTAAGGTTTCTTGAACTCTAATACTGGTTTGCTCAAGCCCTGTTTTTTGTAGTGCATTACTGGCTATTTCTGCAATAGGCGCAGCAATAGGATAAGGAGCAATAACTTTACTTAATAAGGTTATTATGTCGTTATTAGCTAAGGTAAAACCACACCGTAAGCCAGCCAGAGCAAAGGCTTTTGACAAGGTGCGTAATATCACTAAGTTTGGATATTGAGCTAACCAAGAGCTAACACTTTGCTCGGGACAAAATTCTATATATGCTTGATCAACGACGACAATGGCATCTTTTTGAAATAATTCGATAACCTCTTTAATTTGTTCAGAAGGCAGTAAATTACCGACAGGATTTCCAGGTGAACATAAAAAGATCACCTTAGCGTTTCCTACCTGTGCTTTAAGGGCATCGATATTTAAGATTTTACTCGTGTATTGTTGAGCATTTTTATCCGCATCGATAAGAGGCACTTCAATAATACCAGCGCCATGATTTTCTGCACTGATCGCATACATACCATAGGTTGGCGGACAAATTAAAATATTGTCTTGGTAAGCGGTACAAAAAGTACGAATAATTAATTCAATACCTTCATCGGCACCTCGGGTGGCGAGGATATTTTCTTTGCTTAAACCGCAATATTGGCTATAAGCGCTGAGCAAGTTTTCAGGTTGAAAATCAGGATAACGATTAATACATTCCCCTGATAACTGATAAATTCCAGGGCCTGATGCTTCATTAGCATTTAGCCAAACTTTATTATTAACGGCTTGGTTATTATCAGTTTGACTTTGTGCAGTTGAAAAAAGGCGGCGAGCGGATTGATAAGGAACCATATCAACAATTTCTGCGCGAGCCAGTTGTTTACTTATTGTCATGTTATGCTTCCTCGGCGACACGAACATCGTCTAAATTGTCTTCTAAACGAATGGTAACGGCACGTTGGTGGGCATCTAACCCTTCAGCGTCAGTTAATTCGATAATACAATCGGCTAAGTTAGCTAAACCTTGGCGTGTTAATTCTTGCACAGTAAAGCGACGAGAAAAGTCGGCTAGCGATAAGCTACTGATCACTTTTGAATAGCCGTAAGTGGGCAGTACGTGATTGGTGCCACTCGCGTAATCACCGGCAGACTCTGGCGTATAAGCGCCGACGAAAATGGAACCTGCGTTACGTAATTTAGGTAATAAAGCTTGAGGATTTTCTGTTTGCACTATTAAGTGTTCGGGACCATATTGGTTTGATACTGTAATAGCTTGTTCTACCGAGTTAACTAAAATGAGTCGGCTATGCGCGAGTGCTTGTTGGGCAATTTTTTGGCGCGTTAGCTTGACTACTTGTGTTGCAAGTTCTTCATTAACGGCATCAATGAGTTCTGCTGATGCGCTTAGCAAAATAACCTGACTATCAACACCGTGTTCAGCTTGAGATAATAAATCAGCGGCGATAAAAGCTGGATTACTGCTGCTGTCGCCAATAATTAATAACTCAGAAGGTCCCGCGGGCATATCAATGGCAAAACCAGCTACTTGCTGTGATAGCTGTTTTTTCGCTTCGGTAACATAACGGTTGCCAGGGCCAAATACTTTATTAACTGGCGCAATAGAAGTTGTGCCATAAGCTAACGCGGCAATGGCTTGTGCGCCGCCAACGGCATAAATTTCTGTGATACCGCACAATGCCGCAGCAGCTAAAATTTCATTAGCCAGTTGACCATTTTTATCGGGTGGGCATACTAATACCACACGCGGACAATTTACTATTTGCGCCGGAACACCTAACATTAAAACTGTTGATGGTAGTGGTGCACTCCCCGCAGGAATATATAAACCAACACTTTCAATAGCTTCAGTTTTTAATACACAGCGCACGCCGGGTGTTGTTTCAACGGCAATGTCTTGTGGTTTTTGTGCTTGGTGAAAACATTTTATTTGTTGATATGCTTTTTCTATCGCCGCTAAACGAGTGGGCGAAAGCGCCCGCGTTGCTGCTTGTATTTGCTGGTCAGTTACTTTAAGGCTACTTAGTGCAATACCATCAAACTTTTCTGTTAACTCAAGGAGTGCTTGATCGCCTTTGGCTTTAACTTGCGCCAGAATATTGTGAACTTGTGTCGATAATAACGCATTGTCGCTAATTGCTGGGCGCGCAAGGGCATTATTTCGAGCTTGTTCTGATAAATTCTGCCAATTAATCACTTGTTGGTTCATGTTGTTCTCTGATCTTTTTCGTTCGTTAGTCAATAAAGAACCTGACTTTTGTCAGGATGACGTTAATGTTGCAATTAAACTTTCTTACGTAGATCCGCTAAAGAATTGCGACTCAATTGTAATATTGTTAATTTGTTTAGCTCGCCGCTAGTTAGTTCAAGAGCAAAGAGCAAGCACGGAATTGATGCCAATCAATGAGTACTTGCGATGCTGATATTGGGCTAAATAGCAATGAGTTCAAAAAATTTAGCCCATCATTTTTTCTATTGGCATAACTAGTATAGAGTTACATCCTAGCTCTTTTAAATTTTCCATGGTTTCCCAAAAGAAAGTTTCAGTCGCAACAACGTGAACCGCCACTAAGTCATCACGCCCAGCGAGTGGCAGTACCGTTGGCGTTTCTTTACCCGGCATTAATTCGCTAACTTGAGAAAGTTTATCTTTGGGAGCGTGCAACATAATATATTTGCTTTCTTTGGCTTTCATTACTCCTTGAATACGCGGTAATAAGGTATCTAAAATTTGTTGCTTTTCTTGAGTTAATGGTGAGGCAGTTTGAATAAGTGACGCTTTAGAATTAAAAATCACTTCAACTTCTTTTAAGCCATTAGCTTCAAGAGTTGAGCCGGTTGAAACTAAATCGCAAATACCATCTGCTAAGCCAACTCGTGGTGCCACTTCAACAGAGCCTTTTAGCATACAAAAATCGACATTGATATTATTTGCTTTGGCGTAGCGTTTTAATAATTGTGGGTAAGTGGTGGCGAAACGTAAGCCATCAATGCTTTTTATGCCTTGATAATCAAACTCTTCTGGCATTGCTAGCGATAATCGGCAGCCACCAAAGTTAAGCGGTGTAGTACGTACATAGGCTGATGTGTTGCCCATTAAATCGCGTTCGAGAGCGGTTTCTTCTAAGGTATTATCTCCAACAATACCGAGGTCGCAAACACCATCCATTACTAAGCCAGGTATATCACTACTGCGCACACGCATGATATCAATAGGCATATTACTAACATGAGCAAGTAAACGGCGATCCGTTAAGTTGAGTTTGAGGCCACAGCGTTTAAATAAAGCTTGTGTGTCTTCACTTAGGCGACCTGATTTTTGCATAGCAATGCGTAAACGTGGTTGTGTAGTTGTCATGTTGCTTTTCCAGTTAATTAAATAAATTTAAGTGTAAAACGTAAAAACCCCGAAAGAGTTGGACTCTTTCGGGGTTTTAGAAACTGGTTTTGCATGTTTCATTACCACTGAAAGGCCCATAGCCTCCCAGAGATAAAACCTGAGCGGCTAATCCATA
>Ga0114932_10004012_pt1 | contig 14017 bp, 11 predicted proteins | sample 2SBtaG_2_FD_87286 | JGI IMG/M metagenome (GOLD analysis project Ga0114932, IMG submission 87286) | Deep subsurface microbial communities from Kolumbo volcano to uncover new lineages of life (NeLLi) - 2SBTROV12_ACTIVE470 metaG | ecosystem: Environmental > Aquatic > Marine > Volcanic ...
ATTCTCATATATCTTTCGATGAGTTATCAATAACGGTAGAGGCCGATGATTTAAAGGGTGCTTTGATAATATTAAGAGATGGAGAAAACTATCTTTTTAGAATATTGATTGATATTTGCGGAGTTGATTATCCTAAAAAAGAGAAGAGGTTTGCAGTTGTATATCAGCTTTTAAGTATTGAACATAATTTTAGAGTAAAGGTTAAGGTTGAAATTTCTAATGAGGATTTTGTTCCTACTGTAAAAGATATTTTTAGTTCAGCTCATTGGTATGAAAGGGAAGTTTGGGATATGTATGGAATATTTTTTGTAGGAAATGATGATCTGAGAAGAATACTAACAGATTATGGGTTTTCAGGCTTTCCAATGAGGAAGGATTTTCCATTGACTGGCAATGCTGAAGTAAGATATGACTCAGAAAAACAAAAAGTGGTTTACGAGCCAGTGAAATTGGCACAAGAATTTAGAGATTTTGATTTTAAAAGTCCTTGGGAAGGCGAAGATTATATATTACCAGGTGATGAAAAAGCAACCAAGTAATAAGTTTCAAAATTTTGTTGATAAAGGTGGTTTACTTATTCAACGAAATATACAAATAATTAAGAATTTATACATAGCTTTTTTTGAATTTTCAACCAAAAATCCCTATGCAAGGTTGATTAGATTACATCAACCTATAGGAAGTCAACTAGTTATGATGCCTGTTTTATGGACTTTAGTGGTTATTTCTTACGATATTGTTCATTTTTTATGCCTTCTAATTATATTCACTTTTGGAGCTATTGTGATGAGAGGGGCAGGGGCAATAATCAATGATATAGCAGACAAGGATATTGATAAGGATGTTGAGCGAACAAAAATGAGACCACTGGCAAGTGGTGAATTAACCACTAAACAAGCAATTAAGTTCTTGTTAATATTGCTCTTAATGGCTTTATGTGTACTAATATTACTTCCAGAAAAATCAATTTATTTTGGTATTTTGGCAATGGCATTGGTTGTTATATATCCGTTGATAAAAAGATATAGTTATTATCCTCAGATATTCCTTGGGTTTACCTTTAACATTGGTATTTTTATTGCCTGGTATTCGGTTGAAAAAAATATTTCTTTTGTTCCTATTTTGATATACATATCAGCAATTTTTTGGACTATTGGTTACGATACTATATATGCACATCAAGATAAAAGGGATGATGAAAAAATAGGCGTTAAATCTACTGCCCTAGCTTTTGGTAATAAGACAAAAGAAATTATTAGATATTTGTATAAAATAGCTATATTTTCTATAGCCATGGCGGGACTAAATGCAAATTTAAATGTGATGTTTTTTATAGTTGTATTTCTTGGGTTTTTTAATTTATCTCAACAAATAGATAACGTTGATTTAGATTCACCAGATGATTGTTTAAGAAAATTTAGAAGTAATTTTGTCTATGGAATATTGATATTTTTTGGATTTGCTATTGGTTGTATTTAAAATATATTTTTTAATTTAGTAGTGTATTTTCCTTTTATACTAAAGTTTTTATTCAGAACTCGTTATTTCACAAATTGAATAATTTTATTTCATTTTCTTCTTGAATAAATAATTTTGATATATAGCATTGAGGTGTTTTGTAATTGAAACAACGGTGAACAGTGTTTATTTAATAATTACGGTTACTCCTGCTGTTCATCACGAGGTGTTGCTTTCTATTGTGACACCTTTTTTTAATTATGAGGATACAAAAGCATTATTAAATTTTGATATAGTGTAATAAAGGTGCTAAAACCTGTCGTTGCGATAAAAAAACCTCAAAATAACTTTTATAAAGGCATTTTTAGGATATCTAGATAAGAGGAGACGATTTTATCTCTAACTGTAACGATCTCCTGTAGAGCAATTTCTGAATTATTTATTGCCTCCATTACCTCAATCATCCCTGTTTTCCCTTTAATTGCATCTAATGATACTTTGTCAGCCTTCTTAACTTTTTGCGCTCGTGTTTTGATTAATTCTTGAACAATGCTTGAAAATTGAGAGGTTTTTGCAACACCCTGAGATAAAATATCCATTTTATCACCTGCATATAAAACTCCCTGACCTGAATTTGTGCTTACTTTATTATTTTGTGTTGTTGAGCTAAGATTTTTTACATTTTTATTTGCTTTTTGATATGCTTCTATCGCATTGCTAAAACTTGGTTTTATGGGTGATGAAGTTGTCATAATATTATCTCATTAATTCAAGAATTTTATTTTGATTTGATTTTGCTATTTCCAAAGAATTTACATTTGCATCAAAAGTTCTTTGCGCCTCTTTAGAATCAACGGTTTCAATTATTATATTCACATTTGGATATTTTACCATCCCTCTATTATCCGCTGCTGGATGATTTGGTTCATATTTTAGTGTAAACTCAGATTGATCTTCCTGTATAGAATTGACCTTTAGAATTTTGGTATCTAATTTTGGATCATATACATTTTTAAAGAAAATGATCTTTCTCCTATAAGGGTTTTCATCTGGAGTTTTTCCAGTAACATTAGAATTTGCAATGTTTTGGGAGATAACTTTAAGCCGCTGGCTTTGAGCTTGCATTCCTGATGATGAGATTTTAATGGATGCTTCTAGAGAATCAGCTGCTATTTTCTCTTTAGCAAAAGAAATATTATTAAAATTGCTAAAAAATAGTGTGAACATCATTGTTAATAAAAGATTATAAATCATTTTACATGTCCTGTTATTGCATATTTCATCATATTTTTTGATTTGCTATACATATTTGAAATTTGATGTAATTTAACGGAATTTTGATTCTTTTTTAATAATTCATTCTCAAGAGTTACTGCGTTTCCATCAGGTTTAATCTCAAGTATTTCTGCAGTAGACAATTTATATTTGGAGTTTCTTTCCTCAGCATGGATGTGCATTGGGTTTGTTGTATCTAATTTAATATCATAGCCAAAGGGATTTTTTTTATCTTCTAATTTTTTTGGTAAATACTTTGGGGTGTCTGCGTTTGCAATATTTTGTGAAATTACAGCATCATTTTTAGTTAAAAAATCCATATAATTTTTGTATATCTCAAAGGTGTTTTCTTGCGCGTTAGCACATATAAAAGACGTGCAAATCAGTAACCCCACTACTATTTTGATCATTTTAAAAACTATTTTCTTATATTATTCCAGTCATTTAAAAAAATTTCAATACCTTTATCAGTTAAAGGATTATTAATCATAGCCTCAATTAATTTTGGAGGCAATGTTATTACGTCAACACCAAGCTTAGCAGCTCGAATTATATGAATGGGATGTCTTATTGAAGCTGCCAAAATTTGAGTTGATATATCTGGGTAATTTTCAAATATAGCGCAAATATCAGTAATTAAATCAATTCCATCTCTACCCATATCATCAAGCCTTCCAATGAAGGGAGAGACATAAGTGGCTCCTGCTTTTGCTGCTAATAATGCTTGTAATGGTGAAAAACATAAAGTCATGTTAACCTTAAAAGCTTTTTCAGATAATATTTTGCATGCTCTTAAACCATCTTCTGTAATTGGTAATTTTATAGTAATTTGTGGTGCAATTTTAGAAAACTCTTCAGCTTCTTTAAGCATGTTCTCATAATCAGTTGATATCACTTCAACGCTTATAGATGTATCAATAATATTACAAATTTCTGTAATAACTTTTTTAAAATCCCTACCAGATTTTGCAATAATTGAAGGATTAGTTGTCACTCCATCAACAAATCCCAAATCTTTGTATTTTTTAATCTGTTCTACATCGCAACTATCAATATATATTTTCATATTTTAAAAATGATTATTTATTTGACTATAAGACAATTTTAAGATAGCTGTTTTTAAGTTTTATGCAACAATAAATATGACATGTTTAGTGGTATTATAGCTGATATTGGTACAATAATTGCCATAGATAAGGATAGTGATGATTGGAAAATTGAAATTCAAACTGCACTGGATACGAATGAAATTACTATTGGAGATTCAATTTCTTGTGATGGAATTTGCCTTACTGTAACCGAAATTAACGATGATGCTTTTGTTGCACAAGTTTCATCAGAAACAAGAAAAGTAACCAATAGTAACAATTGGATTTTAGGTTATAAAGTAAATTTAGAAAAATCTCTAAGGGTAGGGGATTTACTGAATGGGCATTTTGTTCAGGGCCATATTGATTGCTGTACTAAAATATCTGAGATTGAAGAAAGTGGAGATTCACATAAAATAAAATTTGTTTTGCCAGAGAAACTTGATAAGTACATTACATACAAGTGTTCGATTTCGATCAACGGTATATCCCTTACAATTAATAAAGTTACCAAAACTTTTTTTGAAGTTAATATTGTGCCACATACTTGGAAGAATACAAACTTATCCCAGCTGAATGATGGATCAATAGTGAATGTTGAAGTTGATTTAATTGCTAGATACTTAGAGAAGCTATACTGACATATATATAAAATTTTGATACGTACTTTTTGTTTAATATCATCAAATAATTATTAAATCTTATTCTATATCTGTGTTATGCATATTTCCCTATTTACTTTTGTGTCTATATGTTGTACAATATATGCAATAATATAACAAAAAAAATAGCATTTTGGTAGAAGTTCAAGTTAGATTCAACAATGTTGATTATTCTTTAAAGATTCTTAAGAAGAAGTTGCAAAGAGAAGGTGTGTTTAAAGTGATGAGAGAAAAAAGGCATCATGAAAAGCCTTCAGAGAAAAAACTTAGAAAAAGTATTGAAGCAAGAAAAAGGAAACATAAATCTTTTAGAAAAGCTCCAGGCGCTAGTTATTAAAAGTCTTTTTTATTAATCTTCTATCTATAAAGTATTGCAATATTGAATGAGCTATTATTTCATAACATTTTCGGCAATACTTCTTTTTATTTTCGTATATATAGGATATAAATCCTCGAAAGGAATCAATACCAATGATAATTATTTTTTAGCTGGCAGGAGTTTAGGAGTTGTTTCTGTTAGTATGTCGTTATTAGCCACACAGTTAGGTGCTGGTGTTATATTGGGAACATCAGATTTTGCTTATAAATATGGTATTTATGGCATATTTTACTCCCTTGGTATATCCTTGGGTTTAGTTGCAATTGCAATATTTGGTGCAAAGCAGCTAAGGGAAAAAAATATTTCTACTATTGCTGAGTTATTTGAGAAAGAATATAAGTCAAAATTTCTTAGAAAATTAACTTCGATTATATCTATAATTTCCCTTTATGGAATTTTAATTTCATTAATAGTGGGGACAAGGAAGCTTTTGGTTGCTTTTGGAATTGAAAATGAATTTGTTGTTTATATCTTTTGGACAGTACTAATATTATATACTGTATTAGGTGGTTTAAAAGCTGTGGTTTATACTGATGTAGTACAGATAATATTTGTGTTTGTTACCTTTGCAATCATCACTACATACTATATTTTTAATAAATATGAATATATTCAATTTTCACTAGATAACTTATTTAATAGTATCAGTAACAAGGATAAATCGTTTTTAACCCCATATATAATTGTTCCATTTTTATATGTCTTCATTGAACAAGATATGGCGCAAAGATTTTTTTCCGCTAAAAATTCAAAGACTGCATATATATCCGCTTTCATAGCAGGTCTTCTATTGCTTGGATTTTCTTTTTTACCACTTATTTTTGGGATAGCAGCAAGGAGTATTGAGAATATCCCTGTTGGAAGTAGCGAGATGATATTCTTTTTTATTACTACTTCTAACAGCTTTATTACCTCCATAGCATCACTTGCGGTTTTGTGTGCAATTATCTCAACAGGTGATTCATTGCTGTGTGCAATAAGCTCAAATTTAACATTAGATTTTAAAAAAAATTCACTTTCTGATAACTTGTTTAAAACGAGGATTATTACTATATTATTTGGTTTTTTAGGAATTGTAATAGCAAATTATTTTGATAACATAATAGAGACAATGTTGTTAAGCTATGAAATAATGGTGTGTACATTGTTTTTCCCAATAGTATTTTCCTATTTCAATTTTAAAAAGAACACTGCCTTTGCATATATTTCAATTTGCTTGGGGATAATAGGATTTTTTATTCACCCAAAGCTTGTTGCTAATTTATATTTAAGTATTTCAAAAGAGCTATTTTGTATATTTTTATCATTTTTATCTTTCCCCTTGGCTTCAATTTATAACAGGCTAAAGACGAGTTAGAACTTTGGAAATATATGGTTCACCTCTAAAATTTAAAGCGTTATCAAATTTAGTAATACATGATGAAAAATTTTTGTCACATCCAGCTATAATGGAGTATTGATCACCAATTTTTAATTTATAAATATAAGAGGAAATCAATTCTATTTCATTATTCGTAAAATTCTTTATTTGAAAACATAATCCACTATTGCTTCCTGATAAAAAAGTTATTTCTCCAAAGTTGAAGTAAAAATTTTCTTCATTCCTTTCAGAATCATAAAATATATTATTAGATATTATTTTTGTTATCTTTCCATAATATGTATAATTTTTCTCTTGTAAGGTGCATTTATTATCACAGAATTGCGCTCTACAACGTTGAGAGAAAGAATGTGTAATTTTTTTGTTTAATTTGTTTTGTATCGAAGAGATATTTGCAATAAATTTATTAGCGACAATTTTTATATTATTTATATATCCTTGATTTATGATTAATTTGTCGCTATCCAAATCAACCGTGTTTATCAAGAAGATTTCGATATATACATTATTTAATTTACCGTTTAGAATATCTTCTTGTTTAAAATAGTTATCATTAATTATTCCGCAAATTTCATTGTCCTCTTTTAATGATTCAGAATTTTTTTCGATACTTTTATATGTGAGGGCACTATTAGCAATATACGTTTGCCCATTGATAATAATATCACTACCATAATTGGTAAATCTCAATTCATCACCCTTGATAAATTGTAAATGCCAACAAATTGCGTAATTACTGACTAATTTCAATGATTTGCTTTTAGTTGATTTATTTATTTTAATCATAATTTTATTTCAACAAGGTTAATTTCTTTGCATGAATAAAGATCTTTTCTGTCAATGGATATTGGAAGATAATCCATGTCAAATCTCACAGGGACATCAAATTCAAAATTAGCAGAAATATTTGTGCCAGTTTTTACTGGTGAAGTAAATGTTATATCTCCTGCTATATAATCTATAGTATAATCTCCCTGTTTAACTTTGACATTATCAAAGTATATTTGAACGCTGCCAGATACAGGTTTTTCAATAATTCTAATAAATTCTGATTTGCCACTTTTATAAACCTTCTTTAATTGAAATTTTGTTGTATTTCCATCACCTATTCCAATGCATTGATTTTCAGCACTAAAATCACTCCAATCTTTGTATTTAAAACCAATAGCCCGTCCCCTTCTTGCTCTAAAAAATAACAATAATTTATCCATCTGTTCTTTGGTTTTGACACCATAAGCAACGTTAAATTTCATTCTTGAACTAGAATAATTAATATTTCTATATTCATTTCCTGAGGACGTGAGTGTTATATTTGTGAAATATTGAGGCCCACCTATTGCACCATATGATATATCTTCTGGAAATCTAATTTCATCAAATCTACTCATAAAAACCTTATAATGTTTATTTATTATAATAATAGATTTTTATATCAGGAAGTGCACAAGTTGTATTATTCAAATTACTCGAAAATTTTTAAAGATAAACTTGTTATTCATCTCATAGAGCTTTGCTTTGAGTGGTTGATAATTTAGCCTTAGTTTCCAGGCAATGCTTAATTTTATCTAAAAAAGGTTTATCTTCCAATGTACTAGAATCTATTTGAATTCCTCCACTTGCAAGACCAACTTTAGTATAAGATGAGTTATCATAAAAAATTTGTGACAAGCTTGGATTTTTAAATTCTTTGCTCCAAAAGCCATTCATTAGGCTAGTTTTTTCATAATCTCCCACCAATGAATTAATGGTTTGAGAATTTGCATTTAAAAAGTTTTCTTTTTCATTTTCATTACTTAGACTACCTATAACGCTTGGTAACACTACTTTATTTAGGGTAGCAATAATTTTTAGAACGTCTTCTTTTCTAGAGCTAGACGCATTTTCTCCAAATAACTTTTCTCCAAGCTTATTTCCAATCTTTTCTGCAATCTCTTCAATTTTTGATAAATCTGATTTACATTTACCCATAACACAATCTTCTACTGAATCAAAAAAATCTTGTGAGTTTAATTTCGTGGTGTTTAATTGAATGCCACCAACAACATTTCCTAGTTTGGTATAGGAGGTATTATTGTAGAAAATTTGTGATAAACTATTTTCATTAACTTTCTTCATTCCCACCATATTAACTTTATTAAAATTTCCAACTAATTTATCCACCAATCCTTCTAACTTTTCTGGATCAAAATCTATAGTGTCTAATAAAGCCTTTTTTTCTTCCTTTGGTAAATTACATAAAACATGTGGAAAAATTTTAGTATTTAAGTAACCAATAATTTTTTGAGTATCAACTTCTCTAGAGCTAGACATATTATCTCCGAATAATTTTTCTCCAATTTTATCACCAACTGCTTTTGATAGTACTTTTATTTTATCTAAATCAGAACTGACTTTTATAAGAGTTAAATCACTAGGTGCAAATTCATCAAGTGCATTACTTGTTGGTATATATACCCCACTCGTTACAACCCCAACTTTAGTGTATCTTGTTTTACTGTAATATTGATCCTTTAATAAGTTTAGTAAGGTTTCACATTCAGGGCTTGCATTCAATACCATGTTTTTATGCTCAATGTTACAAATAGTATTGTATAAATTTTGCTTTTCTTCGGAAGATAATTGATTAAAAACGTTTGTTAAATGTTTTCTGATAATTATAAAATCTTGCCCTCTATTTTGACCATCTCCAAATAATTTTTTTCCTACTTCATCTGCAAGTAGATTTTTCATCTGCTCATATTTTAAAGCGTTTGCTAAATTTAAATCTGACAATTTAGTGCCAGAAAAAGCATTAGCATAAAGGGTATTTAATATAGCTTGAGGAGTTTGATTTAAATCTGAATAATGTGTAATTGCATTAAGATCTACTGCAAATTGGTCTAAATTAGTGTAATTTTTCTCAAAAAGATCGTATAAAAATTCCTTTTCACTTCCTTCTAAAGACCGTATTTCAGTTAATAATTTAGTATTGAGTTGTTCAATTAATAAAGTTATTTCAGCAGCACCTTTAACAACCAATTTCCCATCCCTAATTAATTTGTTAACAATAACTTTAGATATTTTTCCAATAATAATTGATTCCTTATTTTGTTTTTGTGATGCTTCAATTTCATTTAATGCGAAGTCTGTTTGTAAATTTTCAAGTTGCAAAGCTTCCTTTAATAATTCTGAATTAACGTTTGTATCTTTTAAGTTAGCACCGCTCACAACAGTACCTTTTAAGCTACTTACATCTGAGAGGTCTGATCCTTCTAGATTTACTCCTGATAAATCTAGCTCACTCAAATCACCTATAATTTTAGCCCCTCTAAGATTTATATTATCTTTAAGAGATGGATTTTTTCTAATAACACTCACCAAAGAATTAAATGTAGAGCGATCGATCGTTGCGCCTTCAAAATCAATTTTTATATCATCGGAATAAGATGCGGATTTTACTAAGTTTATCTCACTAAAATTAACATTTTTTAGTGTTGCATTTTTAAAACTAATTTTTGTACCCTGTTCAATGTTACCTGTGGTTTCAGTTCTTCTTGGCACATATAATTCCACTATTTTATAGGCACTAAATTTAGCATTACTAAAATTAACATTTTTCAGTGTTGCATTTTCAAAATTTACTCCGCTTTGAAAGGTAGTATTGGTAAAAGATGTATTTTGAATTCCAACATTACTAAAATTTGAGTTAGCAATATTTGAATTTATAAGGCTGAATCCTTGGATATTTTGAATTTTAGAAAAATCAGTATCATCAAGTGTTATACCAGTTAGGTCTTTTGTATTTCCTAAATTGATCAAGTCTATATTACCACTACCTTTTAATAACTCACTTAAAGAATCATGAGTAGTATTAGAGTGAATGTTTTTTTTGATAAGAGCTGATAAATCCTCTTTTATACTTGGAGAAGATAAATAATTCATTATTGGGGCAGCTGCTAGTAGATTTTTTAAAACAGAAGCACCATTGTAAGCATAGCTAGCTAAAGTAACAGCTTTATATCCATCTCCAACATATCTATCTAATACAGCACTCACACTATCTTTGTTTTTTAAAATTCCTGATTCAATTAAAGTCGGTACTAATTTATCAATCTCTACATTTCCTAATATTTCAACTTTTTTAGCTTTTAACCAAGGTACTTTTTCTGTTAAAAGTTTTGCAAAATTCCCTAAGGCTATTTTGTTTGTCTCTAAAAGTTTAAATAAATCTTCATTTTGTAATACAATCTTTGTCAATTTGACATAATCCTCTGTTTGCAAATTGGAAAAATCACCTAAGTTATTATCAGTTACATACTTACTTGTAATGTCAAAAATTTGATTAGATACATCTATTATCTCCTTAAATTTTACAGGTTTATCCATTACTAATGCGGTATCTAAAATCATTTCAAGTGCTGTATTAGTAATTCCAGCGTTATCCTTAAGATCTCTCATTAAGTCTATCTCTTTGAATAAAGATGAAACTAATTGCTTATACACATCTTTATGGGTTGTTAAATAATTTCTGAGCTCTTCATTTGAGTGGGCTATTTCTACAAATTTTTGTGCAAGCTCTACGTATTTTTCTTCATTTAGGTATCCGAAGATCTTTTGAGTATCCTCAGGAGTTTTAATTAATATTGAAATAATATCAAATACCTGATCCGTGCACCCTAAATCTTGGCATAAATTCTTAAGAAATGGAATATTGTTGACAATGCCTTTTGTTAGCTCTGCTGATATTTCAGGGTTATCTATAAATTTTTGTTGTAATTTAGGGTTAGAGTTTATGAAATTTAATAAATCTTCTGTCCAATTAAAAATAAATTTCGTTCTTATTGATTCTGTCATATTAGCAATTTTAGCTATCCCATCGTCTTCACTTAATGTTAATGGTACCAAATCTAAAACAGCATTATCGATACCAAAATTATTCAGCATATCAAGCATAGTTTGTGTTTGAGGTGTATTGATAGTTTCTTGCAAATTTTCTGGTATCTCTCTGTCTAATTTTTCTTTAAATATATGTTCAACTATTTCTTTTATAGTTTTATCATTTGATTGATCAAATTCTTTTATCCATGATGATAATTCAGTTAATTCCTCACTTTCTATCTTAAGTTCATTTAAGACACTTGTTATTTTTTGCTCTTTAGTAAAATCCTTTACATAATTTATTAAATCTTTCCCTCTTGTTCTTAAAACACCTTTTAAATTATCGTCAACACCATTGTCCTGAGTATCCACAATTCTTAACACGTTTTGTGTCAATCGCATGTAATCAGGTGCAATGTTATAGGAATCTACAAGTGCTTTCTTTGCCAAGTCTTCTCTGTTTTTACTTGGATCGTTTTCCATACTAAATCTTACATAGTCATTAACATAATTTTGTTGATATAATGGTTCTTGAACATCAACTATGTATCTTGCATGTTCCTCTAAAATATCAGAGATATAGCTATCAAAATTAGTTATTGCACCATTTTGTCTTATATCTCCCATAATTCTATTATGTACATCATTTATTTTTTGCCCTAATATATCATCGTAGTTACCTTGGAGAATTTTTTGTGCATCCTGAACAGACAATTTTAATGCTTCAGGCGTCAATGCATCGATTTTATCTGTAGTAAGTCCTAAAACTCCTAATTCGTGACGTAATTGAGCTTTCACTGCATTTGAAATTTCTATTTGAGTAGGGTTATCATTTAGTGATTTTATAACGTTTCTCAAATTGTAGTTTGAGTCACCCAATCTTATATCTGACTTTGCTTTTAATAACTTGACTAAATTAGTTTCATCTTTGATTTTATCTGTTATTTGGCTTCTTTCATATTTAACAAAATTGTTAATAAAGCCTTCTCTATCAAAAGAATTAAGACCAAATTTAAAATAATTATTGACTAACTCTGTTTTTAATTTATCTCTTGCATCTTTATCATGTAATAAGTCAATTGTTGCTCCTGTTACTTGCTTTAAAAGTTTAGTTTGTTCATTATCTTGGGTGAATACTAAATCATTGAGAAGCTCTTTTGTAATCTCCTTGTTTTTTCCTACTTGTTCTAATAGACTAGTCTCTTCAACCAATAGCTTTTGCATTTCAGGTTTATCAAAATTTTGATATATTTTGTAAATAGAAGGTGCTTTAAAAGCAATTTTCCAAAAATCACCAGAGAATAAAGTTTTGAAAAAGAATTTAATAGTTCCCCAAATATAATTACCATCGGTTATCTCTTGTATATTTTTCATACTCTTATGAGCAAATTGTAAGACGTTTGTATTTTGAAGGAGATCTTCAAAATCATGAATTGTTTTTCTAAATTCTGTGAAGTTATCACTTCTATTTTGCATTATATCTGTGTTGTCTATTGTCATTGGTAACAAATCCCCGGTATTATTAGTAAAATCATATTAATTCTTATATAAGATAAGGTATAATGCAAGTAGATTTGAAACTATAACTGGAAATAATACTGCTAAATATATGGAAATATTTCCTGATAGTCCTAAGGTATGAATAAAATTTGTGCTAAAGAAAATAATAAACCCTATAGCTAGGCAATATAGAGGGGATAAATCAAATTTTTTTCTATTTGTTGAACGATTTATAAAAAAGAAACTTATCATAGACATACTGATAATATAGAGGGGTGATAACAACTCTTTTATGAAATACAATAAATATTTTGTTGTTGATAGACCTGACTCCTCAGTGATTTTGATAAACTCTAATAATTGAAAAATGATATTGTTTCAATTGTTGCTAAGTTTTCAAATATTTGTGATATAGAAATTTTCACAGGTAAAATTATCTCCTTTTCCCTTTTTATATAGAAATTTTTATCAAATATCATCGGTTCTTTTATTACTATGTCTTCATCACGAAACAAAATTGATTTTGCAAATATTTGGCGTTCTAAGCCCCCATTTTTATTAACAAAAAAGATTTTTATATCGTTCATAGTGTTTGAAAGTTGCGAAACCCTTAGAGCGTTAATTATCAAATTTTCATTATTGAGTTTATTCTTTAACCATATTCCAGATTTTGATAAAGATACTAGGCTAGTTTGTTTTTTGAAGTTATGAGCTTCATAATTTTGATATTTTTTGAGTAGCATTGAGCCTATAGGGTTAATAATTGTGATATTACAAACTCCAAATATAAAAACTACTGAAATAACAGGAAGTACAATTTTTAAATTTGATATACCAATGCTTTTTGCCGCAATTAATTCATTATTTTTATTCTTTAAATTGAAATATATTAAGGATGATACAAGAACAATCATTGACGCTGTTTTACTGAGGCTACTATAATTTTTCATTACAGACAATTTCATCACCATTATGAAGTTTAACGAATATTTTGATGTAATTCTAGAAAGCTCTAACATATCGAATAAAAATATCATTAAAACAAATCCAATGAATGTTAATGTAAATATTTTTAGGTATTCATAAAAACTTTTTTTGAAATAAGTATTAATCAGTAGCATTGAAAGTTTAGTGAAAAATTAATAATATAATAAAACTTTTATCCAAATATGAAGTATAAAAACTCTAAGTTTTAATTGCAACTATAGATATTTGTGTAATATATATGAAATATACTATAGCATAAAACTTATTTATTTTATCTTTTTTTAATGTGTGATATAAAATACCGATTAATAATATTATTTAGGATTATACTATGAAATTTTTGTTTAATAAACTTACCTCTTTTACTGGAAAAAAGTTGAATATTTTATTTTTGTCAAATGTTAAAATTCTTCCATCATTTCTAAAATCC
>Ga0114932_10004014_pt1 | contig 14015 bp, 9 predicted proteins | sample 2SBtaG_2_FD_87286 | JGI IMG/M metagenome (GOLD analysis project Ga0114932, IMG submission 87286) | Deep subsurface microbial communities from Kolumbo volcano to uncover new lineages of life (NeLLi) - 2SBTROV12_ACTIVE470 metaG | ecosystem: Environmental > Aquatic > Marine > Volcanic ...
AAAAGGCATGAATTGCTTTTATTTTAGTGGGATATTTTTTACGTATAGTGGGGCGAGCTATAATTTTTGCGACATAAAAGCTAATTGTACAACCTAATGCGGTGGCGATGGTTGATAATAACGCACCGTCGATAAAGCCAAAAGCATAACCCCCTAAAAATGCAGCGACTTGCCGAGGAAAACCACAAGCGGTAAAGAGTGCGCAAAAACCAACAAAAGCAAGAATACCATTGAAACCTTGATTGCGAATATGCTGATCGATCCAATGTTCGTTTATATTATCCCATGCACCTAAACTGCTTAACACTAAACCTATGGATATTAGTGCTAGTAAAAAAATAATTTTTTTATCAGGCATGTTGTTTTTGCTCTATTTCTTGTTTCAATATCGTGTGCTTTATTATTCTATGGTATCAATAATACGACTTATTTTAGCTCTTTTTTGTAACCAACGTACCGCCCACATATCTACTAAGCCAACCCAAAGTCGATTCCACATGTTGTATTTTGATTCGCCTGCTTGGCGATTGCGGTGGTCAACCTCAACGACAATAATCTTACCTTCTAAACGCTTAATTAACGCAGGAATATAACGATGCATATGATCAAAGTAGGGTAATTGCAAAAATGTAGCACGCGGAAATACTTTTAAACCACATCCTGTATCGGGTGTACCATCGTCTAAAATGCTAGCACGCACTTTATTGGCAATGCGAGATTGAAAGCGATACCAAGCGGTATCTTTTCGGTTTTTACGAAAGCCAGCAATACAAAAATCTGATCCTTTAGGCAGTTTATATGCCTGTTCAAGCATGGCTGGAATATTAACAGGATTATTTTGTCCATCAGCATCTAAAGTTACAATAAGCTCACCGCGAGCGGCTTTTACGCCATCGAACACCGCAGTACTTTGGCCGACACTAGCCGCATGCTTTAATGCACGTAACGCTGGAAAACCATTGTTTTTTAAACGTGCTATCTCTTCGAAAGTTCCGTCGCTGCTGCCGTCATCAACGTATATTATTTCAAAACCTTCTTGTGCATATGCTTTAGTATTAAGAGCAGCATAAATTTCTTCTACAAGCGGTTGAATATTTTCTAATTCGTCTTTCGCAGGAATAACAACAGAGATCATGTTAGGGGTTCCAAAGGGTTAGCACGGCAGTGCAAAAATTTTTGCTAAGTATATCAAATTAATATTACTAAAGGGAAATAGTCTGCCAGCACAAAGTGGTACTAAAGATATTGTGACTGTTCAACCAGTTTGACTTTATTTGATCATAATTCCTTAATTTTATTGAATAAATTTTGTCACATAGTGTTCATACACTACTGCGGATTTTTAATCATTAATAATAATTAACAGGAATTACCTCATGTTACCTCGTGTAAATAAAAGCTTAGTGGCGACTGCCATTGCTTTAACCTTTTCAACGTCAACATTTGCGAACACAACGGACTCTGAAAACAATGATAACCAAACCATGGAAGAGGTTTCGGTTGTTGCTAAAAAATTATCTCATGCTAATAACGTTATTGACCAAGCGATGATCCAACAACAAAGTAATATCAGCAGTGTTTTATCAGTTATTGATAACTTGCCTGGTATTAGCATCAATGAAGGTGACGCTTTTGGTGGTGATGATTGGTCTTCTTCTATTACCATGCGAGGTTTTAGTATTGATGGTAATCAACAACAATTAGGAATGACAATTGATGGTATTCCTAATGGTGGCTCTAATTATGGTGGTGGGGCAAAAGCGAACCGTTATTTAGATAGTGAAAATATGGCAACCGTTGAGGTTGCACAAGGAACCTCTGATATTTCATCAGCCTCACTTGAAGCCTTAGGTGGAACGTTTAATTTTGTCAGTGCAGCCCCATCACAGCATCAAGAAACTACGTTTGCTTATACCACAGGTGATTATGATGCGAGTCGTTATTTTTTACGTTATCAAACGGGTGAAATTTTTAATAACACCTTAGCGTATGTCAGTTATTCTCAAACAGCGAATAAACGATGGATTGGTTCAGGCTCTAATGGTGGTAAAAAAAATCAACATGTTGAAGCTAAATTTGTTTCTGATTTAGGTAAGTTATCGTTAACTGGTCGTCTTTCTTACGATGATGTTGACGAGAAAAATTATAATAGCGTTAGCATTGAACAATTTAATCAATCTCCAGATTGGGATCAATTAACCTGGAATTGGACAGGTATTCCTCATTTAGATCAAATGTTTGCAGAAGGTTGGGGCACTTTACGTAAAAATACCTTAGGTTACTTACGTTTTCAATATGACATATCAGCCACTTCATCTTTTTCAGTGTCGCCTTATATTCATCACAACTCAGGTCGTGGCGATTGGATCCCGCCTTATTTAGTCAATGCCGTTGATGAAAATGGTAATGCAACCACACAAGGTGGCAGTATTGACAGTAAATATGGTTTTAGCGACGAAAATGGCAACCCTTTAAGCCCTGATGAAAACTGTACGGCTAGTTACAGCTGGCCTTGGAATTCTGGTAGTTTATTGCATCCTGCTTGTTATGCGAGTGATGCTGTGCCAGTGATGTCTTATCGTCATACCCATTATAAAAAAGATCGCACAGGTTTAACGGCCGAATATCAATTAGCGCTAGGTGTTAATGATATTAAAGCTGGAGTGTGGTTAGAACATAATATTCGAAAAGAGTCTCGCGATTGGCATAAAGTGGTCGATGCACAAGTTTATTTGAATTTTGATCACACGCCATATTGGACCCAATACAGCAACAAATTTACGACAGATACTTTTAAATGGTACTTACAGGATACGGTAACGCTAGGCGATTTTACGGTTAACGCGGGTGTTCAACAATATTTAGTGGAACTTAAAAAGTATGATTACTTTGCGAAACAAGTTGAGGGTAAAGTAAACAGTGATTCAGACGTATTGTTTAGCGTTGGTGGATTATATCAAGTTAATGAAAACCTCGAAATTTTTAGTGGTTATAGTGAAAACTTTGCAGCGATTAAAGATGGTGTTCTTGAACGTGATGCGTCAGCGCTGAGCGCTATTAAACCTGAAACGGCTAAAAATACCGATTTAGGCTTACGCTTTCATAACGACAAATTAAACCTATCTGCCACATTATATTCAATTAAGTTTAATGATCGTATTACCTTTATTGCCCCAGGTAGTGATGTGTCGGGTATTGATTACACTATCGGCACCAATGGTACCTACATTAACGTAGGTGGTATTGAATCGAAAGGTTTAGAGCTAAGTGCCAATTATAAAGTGAATGACAGTTGGAGCCTTTATTCTTCATATACGAATAACGATTCTACTTATGTTGGCAATGCGCCTGGTTTTAACTCTGGCGATAAAGTGATTGATTCAGTTGATGATATGTTTGTGCTCTCAACAGAATATTTTAGTGGTGATTTACGTTTTGGTTTATCAGGTAAATACACCGGTAATCGTGGTGATGCGAAAAGCTATACCGTTGCTGACTTTAACGCGGGTTATTTTAAAGCGGTGAATAATGGCTTAGTTAATTCAATAGAATTGGCTTTTGTGGTAACTAACTTGTTAGATGAACGTTATTTATCAACCGGCACAGGCAATGGCAACACCTTCTTTATAGGCGCAGGAAGAACTGCCGCATTAACCTTTACCGCTAATTTTTAAGTGTAAACGAGATTAGCTTATAAGTATCAGGCAATAAATATTGTCTGATACTTTTTTGTTTGTTTTATTCAATTTTTAGAGATTAATTATGTATAAATCTATTGTATTTTTATTACTTATACTCAGTAGTTACAGTGTTTGTGCGGCAAAAAACTTAGTGGTCGTGACTATTGATGGACTGCGTTGGCAGGAGGTATTTAGAGGTGCTGATTTAGCGCTTATAAATAACAAAAAATTTGTTGAAGATAGCAGCTTATTAAAATCAACTTTTTGGCGAAAAGATAAAGCTGAAAATCGATCAGTATTAATGCCTTTTCTTTGGAAAACTCTTGCTAAAAACGGTGTAATTATTGGTGATCGAGATATTGGCTCAACAATGTCAGTTGCTAATAATTGGTATTTTTCTTACCCAGGCTATAGCGAAATATTTACTGGTGTTGCTGATAACAGCATTAACAGTAATAAAAAAATTCCGAATAAGAATGTTTCATTTTTAGAATGGTTGAATAATAAAAATTCATATAAAGGTAAAGTTGCAGCTTTTGGTGGTTGGGATGTATTTCCTTATATTTTTAATACTAAACGTAGTCACTTGTTTGTCAATGCGGGTTTTATGCCTTTAAGCAATACTGGCTATAAGCTTTCAGTACCAATGAAGCTATTAAATGAACTGCAAAAAGAAGTACCTAGCCCATGGCATAATGTGCGCTTTGACAGCTTTACTTATCGGTTTGCTAAAGATTATCTAATAAATAAAAAACCACGGGTGTTAACTATTTCGTTAGGTGAAACTGACGATTTTGCCCATGATGGTCACTACGATCAATATCTTAAATCTACCCGACGCAGCGATGAGTTTATTGCTGACTTGTGGCATACCATTCAAACCACTGAAGGTTATAAAAACAATACCGTATTGTTGATCACTACAGACCATGGTCGTGGTAGTAGTGCTGACGACTGGCAACATCATGCTTCGAAACTCGCCACCGAAACTTATATGAAGGATTTAAATCAATTTCAAAACGGAATTGTTGGTTCAAATAATATTTGGTTTGCTGCTATTGGAAGCGATATAAAACCACAAGGCGTGATCGTTCCTAAAGATGAAATAAAACAAAAACAAATTGCTGCAACCGCACTAACGTTACTTGGCGAAAACCCTAAAGCTTTTAATAGTAATGCCGCAGCACCGATTGAGGAAATTTTACAATGAAAATAGCCACTTTACTTTTATGCAGTTTATTAAGTGTTAACGTGTTTGCTAAAACAACCACTAGCAACAATGCTGCAGCTAATTTAGCAATGATTAATACTGCGATGCCAAGTAAAATATTATTTGGTTCGTGTATGCATCAAGATAAAAAAATGCCAATTTTTGATGCTATTAACAAAGAACAAAACCCTGATTTATTTATATTTTTAGGCGACAATATTTATGGCGATACTGAAGACATGACAGTGATGGCTAATGAATATAAAAAACTAAGCCAACATCATGGTTTTCAAACGTTAATAGCGAATACACCCGCTATTGCTATTTGGGATGATCATGACTTTGGTGTTAATGACGGAGGTGCTGAATACCCTCAAAAAGAAGCGTCAAGAAAATTAATGTTAGATTTTTGGCAGGAACCAAAAAATTCACCACGTTATACGCGTGAAGATGGTATTTATACCGCTTACATGTATGGTGATAAAGAGCATCGAGTGCAAGTGATCATGCCTGATTTGCGCTGGAATAGGCAGCCAATTGAACACGTTACTCGTGAGCAATATGAAACTATTAAAAAGCCTCTGCAAATGGGACCTTATTTACCCGATCCTAGCTCAAAAAAATCCATGCTCGGCGAAAAGCAATGGCAATGGTTAGAAAAAGAATTACAAAAACCTGCAAAAATTAAAATTATTGCTTCAAGTTTACAATTACTCTCAGATTTTACCGGCTGGGAAGGTTGGTCAAATTTTCCTTATGATCGCCAACGTCTTTTTGCTTTGATTAAAAAATATCAAGTAAATGGAGTCATGATTATTAGTGGAGATACCCATTGGGGCGAAATGTCATCGCTAAAAACAGGTTTAGATTATCCTTTATGGGATGTTACGAGTTCAGGTTTAACGCAGGAATGGAAGTATGTTAGCCCAAATAAAAACAGAGTGGGTAACCCTATTAATACCGTAAATTATGGTGAAATACTAATTGATTGGCAGTTAGATGATCCGACTATTCAATTATCGTTAAAAGATAAACAAGGTCGTGTGTTTACAACACAACGGGTAATGCTAAGTGAGATTAGCCCTTATAATCACTAAATTTAAGACAGCCAATACAGGCACTAAATAATGACTCAAATTTAAGGTATAAAAAAGAGAAGTTAATAAAATTAACTTCTCTTTTTTGATTGCTTGTCTAGTGAAATAGTCATCCTACGACGGTCAGGATCTTCTATTTTAAGATGCTGAAACAAGTTCAGCATGACTTACTAGATAGTAAAAATTACCAAATTTTAACGCGTTTTTCTGGCGCAATATACATTTTATCACCTGGTTTTACATCAAACGCAGTGTAAAACTGTGGCATATTTGATAAAGAACCTAAAGCGCGGAATTCACCTGGTGAATGTGGGTCAGTTGCTACACGGTTACGTAATGATTTTTCAACCATTTTACCACGCCATACTTGAGCGAAGCCCATGAAGAAGCGTTGATCGCCGGTTAACCCATCAATTACTGGCGCTTCTTTACCATTTAAAGACGCTTTATACGCTTTATATGCAATGGTTACCCCTGATAAATCACCGATGTTTTCGCCTAACGTGAGCTTGCCATTAACTTTTAAGTCGTCAAATACTTGATAAGCACCATACTGTTCAACTAAAGCAGCGGTACGTTTACCGAATTCAGCTAAATCTTCTTTAGTCCACCAGTTACGCATGTTGCCAGTAGCGTCATATTTACTACCTTGGTCATCGAAACCGTGACCCATTTCATGACCGATAACCGCACCAATACCACCGTAGTTTACGGCATCATCAGCTTTCATATTAAAGAATGGTGGTTGTAAAATTGCCGCAGGAAATACAATTTCGTTTACGGTTGGGTTGTAGTATGCATTGACTGTTTGTGGTGTCATACCCCATTCCCATTTATGGATTGGGTCACCTAGTTTTTTAATTTCTTTTTGATGAGCCACTTCACTTGAATGCATGATATTAGCCACTAAATCATCGGCATTAATGGTTAATGCAGAATAATCTTCCCAACGATCTGGGTAGCCAATTTTAGGCGTAAAAGCGGCCAGTTTTACGTGCGCTGCTTTTTTAGTATCTGCTGACATCCATGCTAAGTCATCAATACTATTGCCGTAAGCACTGCGTAAGTTTTCAACTAATTGGCTCATACGTGATTTAGCTTCAGGCGTAAAATAACGTTTCACATAAACTTTACCGATAACTTCACCTAAGTTACGGTTTACGACACTAACACCACGTTTCCAACGAGGACGTTGTTCTTGACGACCATTTAACTGTTTTGAGAAAAAGTCAAAATTTTCATTGTCTAAATCAGCACTTAAATAGCTAGCAAAGCGACTTAGGCTATGGAACGTTAAATAAGTTTGCCAATCTTTTAAAGACGTCTCTGCGAATATTTTACCAAAGCCTTGAATGAAATCAGGTTGATTGATAATGATATCTTTTTGGTTTGCTACACCGACCGCAGTTAAAAATGCCGACCAATCAAACGCATCAGTTAATGTGTTTAATTCGCTAGTTGCAAATTTATTATAACGTTTTTCGCTGTCACGAGACTGAACACGTGTCCAATGATATTTAGCTAATTTAGTTTCTATATCCATAATGGTTTTAGCGGCTTGTTCTCCATCATTTAAGCCCGCTAATTTATACATATTAGCAATATGTTTTACATAGCCATCACGTAATTTTGCAAAACGCTCTGCTTCATTAAAATAATAATCGCGATCGGGTAAACCTAATCCACTTTGCCAAATATGTGTGGCATAACGACTTGAATCTTTGGCATCAACTGAAACATAAAAAGCTAATGGACCACCAATACCGTCTGCTTGATGCTTACCTAAAAAGCTAGCTAATGCGTGTTTGTTTTTTAAACTATTAATTTCATTGAAAAGCGGATAAAGCGGTGTAGTTCCTAAGCTATTCAATTTTTCTGTATTCATGTACGAACGAAATAAGTCAGCAACTTTTTGTTCGTCACTACCCATTTTTAAATCTTTAGCTGCGGCTAATTCTTCAATGATGGTTTTAACGTCATTATCGGCTTTGTCACGTAAATCATAAAATGAACCAATAGATGTTTTATCGCCAGGAATTTCATGAGTTTTTAACCAACCGCCATTAATGTAACGATAAAAGTTATCTTGTGGACGTACGCTGGTATCAAAGTTAGCTTTATTAATACCTGACACTAAGGGGGCTTTTTCTACGGCTTTTGCTACGCTTGATTTTTTTAGAGTTTTTGTTGCGCTAGCATCATCACTGGCTTGTTGGTCGTTACAACCAGCAAGCAATAATAATGATGAACAAACGGCTGTTGTGATTATTTTTTTCATGGGTTTACCTAGTGTGAAACGTTCAAATTTAAAAAGTTAATAAATAGAACAGTAAAATTAAATGTTTGTTAACCAGTCGATACTACGAGTTATTAAAATAGATTGCTAGTGATGGACACATCTATTTACATTTATATGGGGTAAAGTTGTAATTTATTTTGTACGAAAGTGTTGGTTTTAAAGGTGTATAGAGGTTTTAGTTAATGCCTTTTAACGTAAATAGATTGACTGCACATTCACACATTTCATCTATATTTGTGTCGTGTGTGTAAATGCCATCAATAAATAACATTGCTAAACCATGCAACGTAGCCCAAGTAACTTGCGCGACACGTAAGGTATTTTCTTGAGCATTTAATATACCTTGCTGTTGCCATAACTCGGTCATAGTAAGTTGATATTGAAAACTCGGGTAAGCAATATCTTTTAGCGATTGATTATCTAAGTTGTTTTTCCATAAAGTGCTGCCAAACATTAGTTCATAAAGGGAGGGATTTTGAGTAGCAAAATGAATGTAGGCATGGACAAATTGTCGGTATTTTTCAGTAGATGATAAGTCATTATTGATAAAAATTTGTTCTGATTTTTGTTGCCACAATATAAAACCTTGCGCGGCAATAGCAGCAAGTAAATCGTCTTTATCGCTAAAATGATGATAAGCGGCTGTACGCGATACACCAACTTGTTCGGCTAATTTACGCAACGATAAGCCTTTAACACCATGCTGTTTGATCATACTCGTTGCATTAGTAATTAAAGTGCTACGTAAATCGCCGTGATGATATTTTTTTTTAATACTTGTCATGACTTACAAGGTTTTGCGATGAGGAATAGCCACATTTGAAAAGATAATTCCTGCAACGAGTGACATAAATATTAAAAAAGCTTGTGAGCCAATGTCTGTAGAGGAACTTGCTAACATGTTTTGACCTGATACTGCGCTGGTTAATCCAATGTAAACTTTACTCCCAGGTACTAACACAACTAAGCCAAGTAAGCGCACAATACTTGATGGTAAATTCATTATTCGAGAAAACAAATTACTGTATAAACCTAAGGCGAAAGCTCCAACAAAAGCGCCTAACGCAACACCTAAGTAACCACTTGCCCAAATGCTTACCGAATAAGCAATGTATCCTGCGATTATTCCCCAAGGAGCATCTTTTTTTCGGGCGCGAAATAATATCACTAAGCTAATTGATAAGATGGTTACGGCGATCCAAGATGTCCATGCTGGCGTATTTATCGGCGCGATATAATTTACTTTTCCCCACATCAATTCGCCTAATGCCATGCCTAAAACACCGCCGAAATAGAGCTTAAATAACACCATGACGCCGTCCATAATACGGGCTGTACCAGACATTAAATGGCGTGCGGCTAGTTCAGATAAGCCTACCGTTAACGACAACCCCGGAATAAAGGCGATTATGCTTGATAAAACCACCATAGGAACATTGATGCTAGCATCGAATAATGTGATAGCTGAAGCAATTAATGCAGTAAGCAACGCGGCTAATGGTTCTAAAATTTCGGTCACACGGCGTGAACGTTCAGCCCAAGCGACTAATATAAAAACAAAAAAACCTAATAATGTCGCCCAAATAACATCGTTCCAACTGGTGTGCATAAGCATCGCAAATGCGCCACTTGAGGCTCCAAAGGCTAAAAAGGTAAAAAAGAAACCATAAGGAGGAGGCTTTTTCGCAATTTCATCTAATCTTTCTATTGCTTCTGTTAATGTTCGCTGTCCTGAGGTTAACTCATCGACTAATTCGTCTATTCTTGCCAATGAACCTAAATCTATTTCGCCAGGAGTTACACGTACTAAATGATTGTATTGTTGATCGTCATCGTCATCCGATAAAATAAAGGTGAGCGAAGTGGGAGATATAATAAAAGAAGCGCGTAACTGTAAAAATTGGGCAATATTTAACAAATTATCTTCTAATCGATAAGCGGTTGTCCCTAACTTATGTAAAGCTTTACCTAAGCGAATAATAAATCGACGTTTTTGATAAAAATCGTCAGATATTTTTATAGATTGTGGCATAGATCACTTGTTCCAAATTTCACAGTGTTTTAGTCTATGGTAATCGAAAATAGAATAAAAGCATTAACTCTATATTTTCTGGTGTTATTGCTCTTTACTGGTGATTAATGACCTTACTAATTATACTTCTTTGTGTTTTCGCCGCCGTCGCGTTAATGGTATTTCTCGGCGAACGTTATGCCAAGCCCATGGATAACGAACAACAACAAAAATATGCTAAAATATTACCCATATTAGTGTTTATCGTTTTAATTGGTTCGCTAATTAAAATGTTACTTTCATAACCCAACTATTCATAACTTAAATAGTCATAACAATTTTTAGGGACTTTCAATGTTTTCAATTCCCCAAGTCGATATTAAACATAAAGTAAGTGAACAAGAGTGGCAAACGCGTGTTGAATTAGCCGCGTGTTATCGTTTGGTTGCCTTGCATGGTTGGGATGATTTAATTCATACTCATATTTCCGCACGTATTCCAGACACTGAGCACTTATTAATTAATGCCTTTGGTTTGGCTTTCGAAGAAATAACCGCCTCAAATCTCGTTAAAATTGATATTGAAGGGAATATTATTGACGAAGATTGCCCGTTTGCTATTAATCCCGCTGGTTTTACTATCCATAGTGCGGTTCACCAAGCGCGTCATGATGATCAATGCGTATTACATTTGCATACCAATGAATTAATCGCGGTTGCGAGTTTAAAAGAAGGGCTATTACCTTTAAGTCAGTATTCCATGTTTGCTTTGGCTTCAATGAGTTATCACGATTATGAAGGCTTAGCTGTTAATGCGGATGAAAAATCAAGATTGCAAACCGACTTAGGTGACGCTGATTTTATGCTACTTCGTAATCATGGCGGTTTAACCTTAGGTAAAACTATTGGTGATGCCTTTATGCATATGTATGATTTAACCCGTGCATGCCAAGTACAGTTGCAGGTTCAAGCTGCTGGAGAAGAGGCTATTTTAGTCGATCAAAGTATTGTCGATGGCATCCGCGCGCAAGCAAATATTGTTCATACAGGGCAAACCGGTGGCCAAAAAACATGGCCAGCGATGATGCGCCGTGCATTTAGAGCTGATCCGTCTTTTGCAAGTTAGCCACAACTAAACTATTTCCACTTATCGTTATTATTGAAGAAGAACTCATGACCTCAAAACTGATTAACAATTTAAAAATCACTCACGTTGAAATATTCGACATTCATTGTCCAAAACGCACCGCGTGGAATCCTGTCTTTATTCGCATTCACACCAACCAAGGTATTACAGGGGTAGGAGAAGCCGGCCTTGCTTACGATTGGGGGCACAGTGCGGCAGCCGCAATGCTTAAAGAAATAAGCGAGGCGATGTTAATTGGCTTTAATCCTTTTAATACAGAGCTGTTATGGTCAAAGATGTTACGTGAAAGTTTTTGGGGGTTAGGTGGCGGCCCTGTGATTTATTCAGCCATGAGCGCAATTGATACTGCTCTTTGGGATATAAAAGGTAAACTATTTGATGTCCCTGTTTATCAATTATTAGGTGGTAAAGTAAATGATAAGTTACGCACTTATGCTAGCCAACTACAATTTGATTGGGACAGCGAAGTAACCAAACTTATTCAACCAGAAGAGTACGCAAAAGCGGCAGAAAAAGCGATAGCACAAGGCTACGATGCAGTAAAAGTAGATCCTATTGTTTATAACCAAGATGGTAGCTCATCGTTTGATCGCACTAAGTTATTTACGCAGCCACAAATGCAATTATTTGGCGATAGATTACGTGCGATAAGAGCAGCGGTTGGTAAAAACGTCGATATTATTTTTGAATCACATTCATTAATGGGGGCAGCCAGTGCTATTCAAATGGGGGAAGTAATCGAAGAAGTCGGTTGTATGATGTACGAAGAACCCGTGAATTATTTAAATTCTAAGGTGCATAAAAAAGTTTCTGACAACGTTAACGTACCGATTGCTGGTGGTGAACGTTTATATCATCGTTGGGATGTTCGCCCGTATTTTGAAGCGCAATCTATTGATGTTCTTCAACCTGATATTGGTTTATGTGGTGGCTTTACCGAAGCGAAAAAAGTATGCGATTATGCTGATATTTACGATATTCGTATTCAAGCGCACGTGTGTGGTGGACCTGTTGCTACAGCGGCCTCTTTACATTTAGAAACCGCCATTCCTAACTTTTTAATTCATGAACATCATACTTATGCGATAAAAGACTGGAACCGTGAATTGTGTTTACAAGATCCACAACCGGTTGATGGTTTTTTTCAAGTCAGTGAAACTGCGGGGATTGGTATTGAGTTAAATGATGCTGTGGTAATGAAATCACCACATGTTATGGTTAAATAGTTTGATCATTAAATTCTAAATCCAGTAGTGCATTTTAAAAATTAAAATGCACTACCTAGAAGAGCGAGTTAATTAAAGGGGTAAAACCTTATCATTTAACTGTAATTTTCCTTGCGTAAAATTCATTTTAAAATTTAATTCATCATTATTTCGCAATATAAAACCTTGCTGAATATATTGATCAACCATCGGCATCATGCCCATTTTTTTGAAAAATTCAACAGGCGCTGAGCCCTGTGCATTAACATTTGCTGCAGCCATAAAGCTAGCGGCATTTTTCGCATCAAAACGTTTTTTATCGACCGTTAGTTGTAACTGAGATTGAATTTTACCTGAAGTTGTTTCAACACTCATATCGGTAATTGCAAAACTGGGATCTTGTTTTAGTAATTTTGCTAAAACGCTTAAAAGTTGTTTTGAATTATCCGTAAATAATTTATCTGGACTACTCGTTGAGGCTGCAAGTATTTTATTAAATGTTTGTAACACATCAACGTCTAACCGGTTCATCGTTAAGGCTAAATTAGCCTGATGAAACTTTTGAAATGGTAGATTAAGTTCATCAATATGATAAGTGAATAATATATTCATTAAATTATCGGTCACTTTACTCCCACCAGTTAGAGTAAAATTATTCAATAAAAATATTTCTTTACGATCAACTCCTTGAGCGTGCATTTTATTAATAACAAAATTTACATCACCATTAAATAATGCTGTATTCGAATATAAATCGCCTGCGACTAATTGCTCATCAAGCTGCGCTTTAGTTGAGCCTAAGGTGAATTCCATCTTTTTATTAATGGTTTTTAATCCTTGCCAATCGATATTAGCCAGAATATGACGTTCATTTTCAACAATGTATTTAGCGGTTAACGGAAAAACGATCACTTGGGCGTCATCAACTTGTGTATCAATACCTGCAAAATTAATATCGGTAATATAATCACTAGTAAAATTTACAAAAGATTGAATGTGTAAGTTTTTATGCACTTGCTCAGCAAGCTCGTTGTTAAGAAGTCCTGGTTGAACATCAATAGTCGCAATTGAGCGTGCTAAACCAAATTCTATCCCTAATTCTGATAATATCATCGGTCCAAAGTTAATATTTTCACTTATTGTTAATGTTATTTTATCAGGGAAATCAGCATTAAGTGCTGGATTAGTGCGCAGCGGTATAACTAAAGTATTTACTGCTTTAGCCGTAAACCAATTACGTTCAAAGGTACTGTTTTCAATTGAAATTTGCTGATTCTGCTGTACTTGCTGAATTATTGTTTGGTATTTAGTTTCAACCCCTTTACCAACAAAGTAGGGGGAAATAAGTAATATAGAGACAATAGCAA
>Ga0114932_10004016_pt1 | contig 14008 bp, 16 predicted proteins | sample 2SBtaG_2_FD_87286 | JGI IMG/M metagenome (GOLD analysis project Ga0114932, IMG submission 87286) | Deep subsurface microbial communities from Kolumbo volcano to uncover new lineages of life (NeLLi) - 2SBTROV12_ACTIVE470 metaG | ecosystem: Environmental > Aquatic > Marine > Volcanic ...
AATTTGCACTGATTATTCCTATAGGTAGCCTTTTCGTCTTATCGAATGCCATGACTTCAATTTTCAAGGTATTCGGCAATACCACACAGCATCTAGACGAACTTAATATATTTGTTGGCATTACATTGCAATTTTTACCGGCTTTAGCCATAACACTGCTAATGTTTACATTGATATACCGCTTCGTACCAAATCGTACTATGAGATGGAAATGGATATGGCCAGGTTCAATCATTTCCACAATATTGTTTGAATTAGTCAAAAATGCTTTCGTTTGGTACATCGAGAGTGTGCCCACCTATACCCAGCTATATGGCGCACTTACTTCAGTAGTCATATTGATGTTATGGGCATATTTATCCGGATTAATATTGATGCTAGGGGCAAAAATAAACTATGAATACGAAAATGTATATTTCCCAGAAGAGAAATATCATTTAAGGCGCGGCAATTTCTTCAATTAAAGAATTTCACCTAAGTGTAGTCAGAGGGGAAGACAGCATGAAAATCACAGAAGTAATCACACACCCTATGAAGGTCGACCTTGAACAAGCAAGATGGACCGCTCATGAAGTTAGCGACACCGCGACTCTCATACTTTTCGAAGTCCGCACAGATGAAGGATTAGTTGGATATGGCGAAGTTCAGGGTGGACCACAAAAAATAATCTGCGATTTAGCTGGCCAATTTGGCGAGTGCATCAAGGGAATGGATCCGCTAGGTCATGTAGAGATTTGGGAGAAGTTGTTTTCTACAACATTGCCTCGCCCCGGCGGACTGGGTGGTTGGGACGGGTTGCCGGCACCCTTACCACGCAGTCAACGCCCGCAGGCAACGGCAGCAATCGGAGGTATCGACATCGCTCTTTGGGATTTAAAGGGAAAGGCAGCCGGATTACCAGTCTATAAACTCCTCGGTGGCTCGAGAACAAGTGTTTTCACTTATTCCACTGGCGGATATTATATGGAAGGAGAGGCGCTTGAAGCCTGTGCCGAAGAATTTGCCGGGTATGTACAGAAAGGTTATCGGGCAGTCAAGCTTAAGACAGGTGCCCTAGGGCTTGAAAAGGAGTTAGTCCGTATCAAGGCAGTTCGCGAAGCAATCGGGCCAGATGTACTGCTGATGCTAGATATGAACGCGCCTTACAACGTCAAGGATTGTATAGAATTTGCAAAATCAGTGGAACCGTACGATATTTTCTGGCTTGAAGAACCGCTTCACTGGCATTTGCAGCCAGCTGATTATGTTCGCCTTTCCGAAAGTTCATCAATTGCGCTCGCTCATGGCGAACGAGAATGGACCCGTTTCACCGTTCGCGATTTTATCGATAGCGGTGCGTTAGGCTTCGTACAATTCGACTCTACTCGCCATGCGGGATTTACCGAATCTCTTCGTATTGCCCACTATGCAGAACAGCAGGGCGTGATGATCGCACCCCATACTGCACCTCAAATTCACGCTCATCTAGCCTCTGCATTTGGTGATGCCGCTTTTGGAGCCGAATCTCATGGTGGGCACGATCGACATCCAATCCAACACCGGCTATATTCTGTGTGTGCTCACGCGGAATCCGACGGTATGGTTCATCTAAACGACAAGCCTGGTTTTGGATTCGAGATCGATTTCGATTATTTATCCTCAGTACACAGTTGAGTAGTCCGATTCTAGATTGCATATTATTGTAAAGTAATAAGGTTGCAATTAAATCACTTGGGGGGACACAGAAGTTTTGAACGAGACAATGCTACTAATAAAGAAAGGCTGACTTAAGTCAGCCTTTCTTTATTAGTAGCATTGCTATGCAATTATCACAATTTCCAAATATTACCTACCTGACAAATCATATCAACTTTGTGTATTGAATCTGCTGGCCAACCCACCATGGATATCCAATCTTCAAAATGTTGCTGTTCAACACATTCACATTCTGATATAAGTCGACCACTTTCCAAATCGCCATAGACCTTAACAATAGTAGTCCGCCTATCAGGCCTCCATTTCTTCACTGCATCTAATTTATCTCTAAAATCTGCCTCAGTGATACCAGGTACACTATGGATAGCTAAAAATCGCGCCATATTTCCTTCCTTAAGATGGTCTTTTAACTGTGCTGAGTATATACAAATCACACATTGTATATCGAAATGGATTAATTAGTCGGTGCTACAAATGGATAAGGTATAGTGGGTCCATTTTTTAATGGCAACACGACCGTCGCACTTCCAGGCATACTCTCCACGCCATCATGAGTTTTCATTCCTATATCGAGTTCTATAATACCCATGTTAGATTTCTCTTCTTTGCCGGTAACAATACCCCACATGATTAAAACATCGCCAGGGACCAACATAGCTCTGTGCTCAAACCGTGCCTTCCAAGGCCAGCCTGTTGGGGCTACCCAATCCTTTAAAAATTGCGGCACGACACTTTGTTTCCACGACCCGTGGACAAGAATACTCGGATTCTTATCATGATTTAACCCAAAATCCAGATCATAATGGATCCTATGAAAATTCTCTATCGCTGCACTCCACCTAAAGAGATGAGTGGGCGTAGGTTTGTATATGTATTTAGGAAGTTCAAAACCTTCATCAACATCTTCATAATATATTTGTTGTTTAGACCGTATTTGATCCGGTGTAGGTCTCTCGTTTCGTTTCCATATTTCTTCCGGTTCCATGTTTAGCAAGTCTTCAAGAGATGCACTCATAGAATTTCTCCTAATCTATAAATCAAGCTTTTAACGTCGTATAGTGGAGGCTCTCGTTATACATAAAACCTCATCGCCTTGGTTCCAATAAGTAGTTTCACGAGTGATGATCAAAAACGGCTTCCCATCCCGACCTACCCTCTCACGAATGTCCGAGTAACGATTCTGAAATTTAATTTTGTCACCAATACTCGGATATCGATATAGCTCTAGTTCGTTACCCGCATTCAGAACACGGACTAAATTAGTAGGAACCGGTGGTAGTTCCCCATGTTTATGAACATCTCCTATCCCATCTGACATGGGATTGTCCTCAAAAGCCTGTGTCACCACGTCACTTTCTCCTGGCGGAACTCGAGAGCTCATATAGCTCACCATGATAGGTGGCGTAGTCAACTCTCCATACTTCGACTGTTTGGCATATTCCTCGTCCCAATACATAGGATCTGGGTCCATAACCGCCTGAGTAAACCTTCTGGAATATTCCAGATCTACTACACCCCAGGACTCAACTATTTCCCCAGATACACCTATCATTGCTTTGACTTCAGGAGTCAATGCTGATTCGGTTTGTTGCGTCATTTTAATGTTCTCCCTAAATCAGTAAGTAAGGCCAGACTACCGTAGGCAATTTGGTTAGTCAATACTCTCTGTAGATATGACTGACTACCTAATAACTACCGAAGGATTCAGTCAATTTTGTATCAAACTCATCACTTGTAAATGAATACTTCTGAGTCCCATAGCTCTGAATAACATAATGGGAACAGACTGTTCCCATCTGACACGCCCTTTCAATTGATACGCCATCAATGAGCCCTTTTATTAAACCACCTCTGAACGCATCTCCTGCACCTGTAGGATCAATGACATTATCGGTAACCACGACCGGAACTGACAAAGCCTGATTGGATCCAGTGTAGATATCGCATCCATGCTCCCCTTTTGTGGTGACAATGGTATCAACGCTGGCTCTTAGACTATCCATTGTTAAACCTGTTTTATCTAATATAAGTGATAATTCATAATCATTAGAAACAAGCATATTTGATCTCGCAATAGAGTCAGCTAAAGCTGGCCCATCCCAAACCGGTAAAGATTGCCCCGGATCGAAAATGCTGTATATCCCTTTTTCCTTATGCATATCAGTATAACTAGCCATATCGCCCAAATTGCCCGGAGCGACAATAGCTATACATTCAGATGGTGTAATATCAGCAAAATCGAATCCTGAGCCAAATTTCATTGCGCCTGGATTAAACCCGGTTATCTGATTATCCGAACTGTCAGTAGTAATGTATGCCGAAGCCGTAGCTTCGCTTTCAACAATGCAAACATTGTCAGTGGAAATGCTATGTTGGGAGAACCATTCATAATAACGGTGATAATCATAACCAATAGTCGCAAGAACTCTCGGATTCTCATTTAATACAGTGAGACAGTACGCAATATTGCCAGCAGTTCCTCCGAAATTCTCGCTCATCCCGTTTACCGTGAAACTCACATTAATATTATCCAATTTATCTGGCATTATGTGATCAGAAAATTTACCCGTAAAATCCATAATTCGGTCATACGCCAACGACCCTGAAACTAAAATATCCATCAATCTTTTCCTTAATAAAATTTATGCATTTTAAATTGTTAATAAGCAGTAATACTTGTCTTTTATTAACCGCAAAATACTAACAGTTTATCAACTCAACACCCAAATTCAGTCTCTATATCTCCCATAAATCGTACCCGCTGTCCAACTTGAATACCAGCAGTCTGAGAAATGCCTGCGTTTATTTCTAGCACATATTTTATCGGTCTACTTGGTGAATATATGCTGATATCTGCCGTACCCTTATCTTCTATGTGCGATACATTCTCCGTTAAGTCTGAAACTAGGCAGTCCGAATCAATCCATACAAAGTCCAAAGGGAACTCCATATCTTTCATCCAAAAATTATGCATGCCTGGCTTTTCAAACATAAAAAGCATGCCACCTCTATCAGGCATATAAGACCTGCCAGATAAACCTATCTCCCGTGACTCTACGCTCTGAGCGATTTCTACCTCGAACAATTCACCTGCCACATCAACCAATGCCTGATCTTTATAATTGGTATTCCCACCTATTTCTTGATCAAATTCACCATTTTCGGAAGCATTAGAAAAGTTACAAGCTAGCAATATTACAGCAATGAAACCATACAAGAAATATTTGTACACCTAATAATCCCTTACATGTATCCTAAGAAAGTTCTTGTCGAATATTATCCATTCTTTCTTTCAAGGATCTCATCAATACTGCTGTGGGTGGGGGCGATACGTGCGCATATCCCACACCTAAATCCTGAAGTTCTTTAGGACCTAGAGGCATAGCGGCATGGTTCATAGGAAACTGCATCTTGGCCTTTCCGATCTTCTTGATTTTACCCGCCAATTCGGTAATTTTTTCCCTGAGAATAGGGCTTTGGGGGTCTCTTATCCCCATGTACTCGGAAAAATCTGTGGGGCCTATCGAAACCAGGTCTACTCCATCCAAAGCTGCTATTTTTTCTATATCTCGAATGCCATTATCATCTTCGGTCATCACGGATAACAATATCTGTTCATTAGATTGGTTTACATGGTCATTCCATGAAACTGACCCGAAACGGGTAGCTCGGGTTCCTGCAGCTCCACCCCGATGGCCCAAAGGAGCATATCGTACTGCCTCAACAGCTCTTTTAGCTCCCTCTAATCCATCAACGTGAGGAACTATGATGCCCTCCGCTCCAGCGTCTAATAATCTAAGGATAAGTTTTTCGTCGTTGTCAGGGACACGCACAATAGAAGTAACACCCACAAGATCAGCAGCCCTAATCATCTCAGTGACCAGAGCTAGATCAAAAGTAGTATGTTCCATATCTATAAAAGCTGCATCATATCCAGCCAAGCCTATTATTTCCACTACTTGAGGATCCGCAAACGTAACGTACGTACCTAAAGCTAATTTACCATCGGCCATAACCTGTTTTACTCTATTTTCTCGCATGGATAGACCACTCCTACAAGTACCTTAATCACCTGTTCTGGTGTATTTGTACTCTATTTTTCGTACGGTATTATCCTACATTGAACATACAGGGTCCACACCTAGATAACCGCTATTATTAGCCGAGACCGTCTCAATCCATTACTCTACTGTAATATTTGCCATAGAATAGTGGTTAATATAAAATCCGGACCTGTTGCGAAGATTTCGTATGAATTCTGTAGATGCAACATTACACAAACATCACGGAGGACAAATGATTCCAGGGATGCTAGACGGGGTCAAAGTGCTGGATCTAAGCGAGGATATAGCCGGGTCATTTTGCACAAGATTGCTAGCTGACTATGGTGCTGACGTTCTCAAAGTAGAGCCTCCCTCAGGAGCCCAACTGCGTAGAATGGGCCCTTTCTTCCAAGACGATCCTAATCCAGAAAAAAGCCTGTTCTATCTCCCATTAAATCTGAATAAAAAAGGGATAACCCTAAATCTCGAGACTACCGCTGGCCAAAATATACTTAAACGCTTATCCCTGCATGTAGATATTATCGTAGAATCGTACGAGCCAGGTTATATGAAATCACTAGGCCTCTCATACGACGAGCTTTCCAAGGATAACCCAGGGCTCATTATGACTTCAATCACACCTTTTGGTCAGGATGGTCCCTACGCCAGCTATAAAGGCGGCGAAATAGTTGAATACGCGATGAGCATGGTCATGAGCATAAGCGGCTTAGCTGACCGAGAGCCATTAAAACACGGTGGATTTCAAGCACAATACCAAGGTGGGTTATTTGCAGCAGCCGCCACCTCCATAGGCTTATACGGGCAATCGAACAATGGAGTAGGTGAACATATAGATGTATCCATTGTTGAATGTCTAGCTTCCACAATGATGGCAACGCAAACAATATACCCATTCGTCGGCGCCACACAAGCCAGAAGACAGTCGGTCGGTGACGCTTTTTCCAATCCTATGCCTTGTGAAGATGGTTGGATAATAGTCCAAGCAGGAGGAGGCGCTACCTGGGAAGACATATCGGACTTCTTCCAAGAACCGAAACTCCTTGAGCCTCGATTCTCCGAACCAGCCCAAAGAGCTAATAATGGCGCGGAAATGGATGAAATAATAATTAACTCCATCAAAAGCAGAGGAAAATGGGAATTATTTACAAAAGCGGCTGATGCACGTATGTTGTTCGGGTTAGTCCAGACCCCGTCCGAATTAATAGATTGTCCACAATTAGAATCGCGAGAGTTCTTTAGAGAAATTCAACATCCTACAATAGGGAATATAAAGGTGCCCGCAGAATTATTTAAGGTCAGTGAAACTCCGTACCAACTGCACTCTGCCGCCCCCACATTAGGACAGAATAATCATGAAATATATGTCGAGGGACTCGGATATTCTACAAGCGAGTACTCTCAACTTAGACAGCTAAACATAATATAGAGGATAAGGATTTAGGAAATGCCTAAATTACCACTTGAAGGTATTAGAATAATAGATTCCACTTATGTGTTCGCCCTGCCGTACGCGGGAGGACAGCTAGCCGATTTAGGCGCAGAGGTGATAAAGATAGAAGGCCCTGGAAGGCCTGATATTACTAGAAGTGGAGGCCTCTATGGATCATTCCCCGATAACATCACGGGCGAAGATTGGTGGAATCGCCCATCTACCTACAACCTACTGAATCGCGGTAAACGGTCATTAACCTTAGACATGGGCAGTGAACGTGGTAGAGATTTATTCAGAGAGATGGTAAGTGTCAGCGACATAGTAATGGAAAACTTCACCCCGCGAGTAATGCGAAACTGGGGACTAGATTATCCGAATCTAAAGAAGATCAATCCCGACATCATATTGGTGTCGAACACAGGATATGGCCACGGCTCGGGACCTTATTCTGGTTATCCCGCTCAAGCCACAACACAGGAAGGAACCCACGGGCATTGCTGGGTAACCGGATATGTAGATGATGAACCATCAAAAGCAGGCCGATCATTCGTAGATTTCCTTTCCACTTGGAGCGCAGTTTTCGCCATAGGTGCCGCATTAAGATATAGAAAAAATACTGGGAAAGGCCAGTGGGTAGACATATCCATGTATCAAGCCGGCGCGATGTTTCTTTCTGAATATTTGATGGATTCAATAGTGAATAACCGTGAGGGCACACGTATTGGAAACCGTCATCCTTATTATTCTCCCCAGGGGTGCTACCCAACCCAAGGCGAAGACCACTGGATAGTTATCTCTGTCACAGATGAAACTGAATGGTCTAACCTATGCAAAGCTATGGGGCAACCAGAACTTGAAACACATCAGGACTTCTCCAATGTATTAGAACGCAAGAAAAACCACGATGCCCTTGATCAGATCATCTCGACCTGGACCGCCAAGAACGATAGGTACGATCTGATGCATCTATTGCAATCAGAGGGAATAGCAGCAGCTCCAGTTTTAGACGGTAAAGACGTACATTTTGACCCCCATTATAAACACCGCAATTTTCTAGAGAGGGTCGAATTCCCCGAACACCGCAACATGGGCACACGAATCCTTATGGGCCGCCCGTATAAATTTTCAAACACACCAATGAAAATCCTGAATCCCGCTCCAGAATTCGGGGAAGGAAATGAGTACTATCTAAAGGAATTATTAGGCATAGACAACGATAGGTATGACTCTTTAGTTCAAGACGCAATAATATCCACTATTCCAATAACCGGCGACCCTTCTCCAACGCCAGATCCAAAGGAAGCATTGGAACGACATCAGATAGCCACTTGGGACCCTGATTATAAAGATAGGCTGCAGATTTCTTGACACCGTTTGATCCTCAGGGATAAGCTAATCCTAGCGGGCCTGTAGCTCAGTGGTAGAGCAACCGGCTCATAACCGGTAGGTCGTAGGTTCGAAACCTGCCAGGCCCACCATCCCGCTCTCAAAAAATGTTATCAAGTGTCTATCATAACTTGATCAAAATAATCAGTGTTTATGTATAATATATTTCAATAGTGACTAACCCGATTATTAAACGTAAATAACTGACAACACAGGAGCCCGTTTATGTTGATAACCCGCCATATGAAACTCTGGATGTTAGGAATATTGTCCGCCCTAATACTTGTCATGATATTTCCTACTCTATCCCACGCTCAAGGAACTGTCACGGGATCAGCACGCTTTTATGGAATGGCGGTTTCAGACCAAAATGGAACTCCAGTCCAATCAGAAGAAATATGTGCCTGGATTGAAGATCAAGAAGTTGCTTGCGGGCCAATACAACGTGGCAGATACAAAATCCAGATAGACCAACCTAGCGGAGCAGACTACGATGGTCAGAGCATAACATTCACAGTATGGGTCGATGAGACTGAAACTGAAGTCGAAGGTCAGGGGCCGTATCCAGACTGGGAAAATGGACTGGAGATGCAACTAAACCTGATATTTCCGGGTGCAATAGCAAACGCAGTCAATAAAGCGCGTTCAGCTATAGCAGGACTCATAGACCCCAACCTGGCCAAGAATATGCCCAAAATGAAAATGCCGGGTGGATCAGGTAATGAAGAGCAACGGATTAGACAAGAAGTAGAAGAAGAGAAACAGAGAAGGCTTGAGGATATTTCTCGAAACTTACAACCGGAAATAGACAGAATCGAACAAGACAAGCAAAGAAGTCTAGCTATGATCGAGCAAGATTACCAAAATAATCTCGCTCAGTCGCAAGACATGACAGATAGCGGCGAAGTTGGCCAACTTGAATACGAATTAGAGGACCGTCGGAATGAACTTCGCATGGAAGAAGGTCATGCCCCAGCATGGCGCGTAGACGAAATTCGACGAGATATTGAACGCCTACAACTAAACTTGAATAATGCTAAGCAACGCCACTCGTCTAACAAGCAACGCAATACTGCCAATATTCAGAGGGAATATCAAAATAATAAATCTGAAACTGAACGTCAAGCAAGAGAACAAATATCTCGTCTTCAGGGAGATCTCCAAAGGCAACGCAGTAATATTGAGCGAGAGATGCAAGAAAACCTCCGACAAAGACTTTCCGAAATACAAAGAATGGAAGGTGAACAGAAGCGCATGGAGCGCGAAGACGAAATGAGGGAAGAACAAATGCGCATGCAAATGGAGGCAGATGAACAGCGCATGGAGCGCGAACAAGAGCGAATGGAACGGCAGATGGAAATGGAAGAAGAGCGTATGCAGCGTGACATGGAGATGCAGGAAGAACGTATGCGTATGGAACAGGAAATGAGGCAGAACAATATGGGCCAAGGCCGCGGTATGGGCCAAGGTCGTGGTATGGGCCAAGGGCCCGGACCTGATATGGACTCAGGACCTCCAGAAAAACGAAGGGGATTCCTCAGCAATCCCAAACCTGGGGCAAAGATAGGAGCTATCGATAACATCATGGATCCTACCATGTTGGCAGTTGTTGGTATTGGACTTACCATATTAACGACAGGCCTAACTCTGATCAGGAGCAATTAAACCATGTTTATAGGTTTACCTGGAATAGTCAGCAGGATTATCGGAAGATTTTTAATCTCCGTACTGTTATCCTCACCCTTTTTCATAGCCGGCGGCTTAGCTCACCTTGATCCAAGTGTTCCGTTACCTCTCACGATAGTCGTCTTGTGTGTAGGCGCCGCCATAATCTTGCTAGGGACATACATGAGTCTATCTGGGGTTGCTCCTACCCCCACACTAGCAACAGGAGAACGAACATTGGTATCTCGGCATCCATCTCAATTGCCTGCTTATTCGAGAATCATAATTAGCTTACCTTTCATCATTGGTACCGGGTACATGTTCACTTTTACCGAAGTCCCGTACGTATATCCATTCGTGACATTTGTGATCGGAATGTACTTCTTCTTCAAAGGAATGATGAAATACATGAGGAACCTACATATCACCTATACAATTACCGACCGTCGAGTGATGCACATGTATAAGTTCTTATGGTTACAAACAAAAGAGATTCCAGTAACCAGAATAATTTCTATATCGGAAGCTCGTAGCTTCTTTGAAATAATCACAGGACGCGGCACAGTAGTCGTTTCCGCGGGCATCGGAGCTGGCCAGACAGTTCGAATAGAAGAAATTGACAACGTAACACCAGTAGCAGAGACGTTAAGAGAAATGCTTCCTCAGGGTGGGACGCCATAAGCTTAACTGTAACATTACCGATAATATATAAGGCTGCTGGAGTTCCAGCAGCCTTATATATTATCGGTACATTGGCTTAAAAAAGCTGTGTAAAAAATTCCTATTATGGGCCCAACTATGAGCCCGTTTCACAACTGAATCCGGAATTTTATCTCCCCGCTTCTGCGTTATTCTCATTGTCTCATATTCACTAAGCTCAGGAGGCGCATCCGCTGTAAATAGTAATTCACAACCTTCAGACTCAACATATAACTTGAGAGCCTCATAACCCTTTACTGGGCGGTTAGGTGGTTGATATATGTATAGTTCTGTACTGCCCAAAAGATCATCAACATGGTCGCGGCCATTGCCTCTTCCACCACCTTGTCGTAGGTCCCGCCGATTATAACCATAGTCACCAAGGTTCCGGTTTATCACTACAATTCCTCTAAATTCTTCTGTACGGTGTGACCGGCGACTAAGGATATATCGCCCATCCTACACGATCGGTTTCCGCTCTATAAAAATGACCATCAGTGGAAGTAACAAATAACGTAGTCATATCAGGACCACCAAAACAGCAATTTGTTGGCCTGTTACATGAAATTGGATGGGTTTCCAGTATTCTTCCATCTGGTGAAAACACATAGATCATAGGACCCGGACCGGCAGACTCCCATCCTGCAGTTGCAACGATATTACCATCAGCATCCAAACACATACCGTCTATACCGCGATGTACAGATCCTTTATCACTGCCAAATGTATGCAGAGTACAATAATCGCCCAAGGTCCCATCATCATTTATCGGATAAGCCCTAAGCTCTCTGTCTATATCTAGTCGCTCACTGTTACTCTCAGCAACATATAAGGTTTTTTGATCCCGAGAGACTAAAACACCATTAGGCATTGTAGTATCGAAGGTAACCCTAGTAGTTGTATATGCACCATCACCATTAGGTTCAGACATTAACACAGAACGGTTGTCCAGTTCTTCGACTTCGCTGGCGTCTATATTTCCAGCATTCCACGGATTAGTGAACCAAATTCTGCCTTTTCGATCCACTGCCAGATCATTCGGAGTATTCAATTTCTGCCCATCGACGACATCTGCAATTGTAGTTGTACTTCCATCATCATTAAACTTAACAATAGCTCGGCCACCTGAGCAGCATCCATATAGATTACCTTCGGAATCATATGCCAATCCGTTAGTGTGATTGGTACCAGTTCTAACTTCAGAAATTTCCTCAAACTCCAGATCATAACTCATAATCCTGCTGCTAGGGATATGAGTAAACAATAAAGAAGATCCGTCCCATATCGGGCCTTCAGTGACGCCACCGTATGGCTTTTCAACTAACTCAAAACGCCAACTCATAAATTAATCTCCAATCTGATTAAATTCTGATCTCTAAAAGCGTTCTACGAACTCATCTATCGGCAGATTTTAGCAGAAGGGCATACGCACAGCAATTTTCTAATCTCTATCCCAATCGTCTCATGTACACGAATGCTATAATTAGTGAAATGTTATAGGGCCACATTAGCTCAAAATTAATCTTATTAGTTACCATATATGACACACATCACTAAAGATTTAATAGAGTCAATAATCCTAGCGACCCTAGTCTTTATTGTTATACAGACGGGTATTCAAAATTTCAAAGTCGAAGGGTCTAGCATGGACCCAACACTATCGCATGGACAGTATGTAATCGTCGACAAAGTTAGTTATTTTAGATTAGATACAAATAGATTTTCGAGAATTATACCTATATGGAACAGCCAAGATTCACAACCACAATTCGCACTAGAACCTCCACAGCGAGGTGAAATCATAGTATTTTCGTACCCACTGGATCCGGACAGAGATTTTGTAAAAAGGGTAATTGGTATACCAGGGGACACAATACAGATTGGCAACGGCGAAGTTATAGTTAATGGGAAGCTTATGGAAGAAGATTATATAAATTCATTAACTCCAAAGGGAGACCTGTGGTTCGCAGACGGTTTTAGACCTGAGATTACTACGCTGCAAAAACAAGAATATTTCGTGCTTGGCGATAATAGACTAGGCAGTAATGACTCTCGTAACTGGGGACCAGTTCCTGAGAACAACATTCACGGCAAAGTTTGGCTGTCTTACTGGCCAGTAAACAAATTTGCAGTGATCAGATAATTCACACTAAACAACAGCATAGGACCCCAGTTGGCAATTCCACAATTTTAGAAAACATCACCTCTAGGTCATTCTTTTCTAAGGAGAAGCTATGTATATATCATCTCCGTCTACCTTAACTTCAAAAACCCTAAGTGCCGACTCTGCAGGCGGGGTTAAGGCCTGTCCGGTTTTCACATTAAACAATGCTCCATGAAGAGGACATTCAATCTCTGCACCTGCTAAATCCCCTTCGGATAACGATGCATAAGCGTGTGAACAGATATCATCACAGGCGTGAATATCACCATCGACGTTAACCAGCAATATCTGTTCTCCTCCGACTTCTACCGTAGTCAAATCTCCAGGATTTATCTCGCTGACTTGTCCGACTTTTACAAAATCACCTTGAGCCATGTAGTATCCTCCTAATAACTGTAACTCCCGTACTAGCTTCAAACTTCATCTAAATAAAACTGAAGCTCAAGAACTAATCAAAAGCAATAATATAGGATGGAGCTCACTACTGCAAAACCCTGAGCGTGCAAACTAAACTACTAATATTCCGGACAGTTAAATTGCGTGCGTGAGATGGTGTATGTTATACTGGCTGAAATATGAGAGAAGAAAAAGATAAGATAGATAGAAGGTAATAATCAACAAAATGTTAGACCAGGAAACAAGGCAGACCATAACCACAGAATACCAAAACCACGCAAACGATACAGGCTCCACAGAAGTACAAGTGGCCGTTCTCACAGAACGTATCAAACAAGTCACCGATCATCTCAGGACACACCGCAAAGACGTGCATTCGCGTCGGGGGTTAGTTGGGCTCGTCTCCCAAAGACGTAGACTTTTAAAATACCTCAGTAATGAAGATGTTAATCGGTATCAGACTCTCATAAGTCGACTAGGACTCCGAAGATAAGCTATATCGACTAT
>Ga0114932_10004022_pt1 | contig 14000 bp, 10 predicted proteins | sample 2SBtaG_2_FD_87286 | JGI IMG/M metagenome (GOLD analysis project Ga0114932, IMG submission 87286) | Deep subsurface microbial communities from Kolumbo volcano to uncover new lineages of life (NeLLi) - 2SBTROV12_ACTIVE470 metaG | ecosystem: Environmental > Aquatic > Marine > Volcanic ...
AATCAATTGAAGCCGCAATGACTGTCGTCAGAAGTCGTAGCGAACTCTTGGGGATTGATCATGAGTTTTATAAAGAACATGATTTTCATATCCATGTTCCAGAAGGCGCAACTCCAAAAGATGGACCGAGTGCTGGCGTAGCAATGTGTACCGCAGTTGTGTCAGCTCTATGCGGTATTCCTGTCAGGTCTTGTGTCGCAATGACGGGTGAGATAACGCTTCGTGGAGAGGTTCTACCAATTGGAGGCCTAAAAGAAAAATTACTCGCAGCTCTTCGAGGCGGATTGAAGATCGTATTGATACCCGAGGAAAATAAAAGAGAATTAATCGAGATACCGAAGAATATTAAGAATAATCTAGATATTCGGCCCGTGAGGTGGATCGATGAAGTTTTTGAAATTGCACTAGAAAAAACACCAAAGCCAAATATTAAAAATGAGTCAAAATCTGAGGTGGCAACCGAACAAAATGAAGAAAAAAATGATTCAATAAGACCCCACTAGAGACAATACTTTACGCAAACTCTAGATAATTTAATAAAAAAAGACTTAAAAAAACTATTATATTCCACGAAACCATTGCTTGACGGGCTTTTAAGCAGTTGGTATAAATTCCTACGGTACGATGTTTACTTGGTAACAAAGCACCTACATAAGATTTTGAATTACGTTTTTTTTAAGCAACAAGATTATATAGTAGTGAAGTAAATTCTTTTAACCCAATTTGAAGAGGAATGACAATCATGAATAAAGCTGAACTCATCGACGCTGTTGCAGAAGCTGCTGATTTAAAAAAATCTGAAGCGGCAAGAGCACTAGATTCTGCAATCGATAATATAACTAATGCTTTGAAGGGAGGAGATAGCGTAACACTAGTTGGATTCGGAACATTTACAGTTCGAAAACGTGAAGCACGTATGGGACGTAACCCAAGAACAGGTGAAGCTATTCAAATTAAAGCATCAAGAGTTCCTGGGTTCAAGGCTGGTAAAGCGCTCAAGGATGCCCTAAACTAGCGCACCCTTGGGTGCTTAGCTCAGTTGGGAGAGCGACGCCCTTACAAGGCGTAGGTCGGGGGTTCGAACCCCTCAGCACCCACCACAACTTCCCGGAGTGGTAGTTCAGTTGGTTAGAATACCGGCCTGTCACGCCGGGGGTCGCGGGTTCGAGTCCCGTCCACTCCGCCAATTTGATTTGAATAACTAACGGGCGTATCACTTAATAATGGTACGCCCGAATTAATTTAGAATATTGAAAAATGAATAATAGAAGAAAATAAAATATGTTAGCCATAATAAGAGATAAAGCAACAGGATGGATAGCCGGCGTTATTGTTGGTTTACTTGTTATTTCATTTGCCTTTTGGGGCGTAAGTTTTTACAGCGGTCAAGCAGGACAGCTTAATGTCGCCAAGGTAAATGGTGAAGAGATATCGTTTCAATCATTTCAGAGATCGTATAGTCAGCTCAGAAAACAAATGCAAGCAGCTTTGGGTGATGCACTTTCATTAGAAGAAGAATCATTAATAAAAGATCAAACAATTAGCAAGCTGATTGAATCGGAACTAATAAATCAACTTGTTATCGATAGTCATTTAAATATAACTAATTCAAAGCTCGTCCAGTCAATACAAAATATAGAATACTTTAGAGGCGAGGAAGGATTTGATAGGGAAAAATATGAAAGAAGTATAAATAGCATTGGTATGGCGCCAGCAATTTTTGAGGCCCAGTTACGCATGGATTTGCTATCTGAACAATTACAAGCAGGTCTTGTTGAAACTATTTTCGTAATAGATGAAGAATTGGATAATATTTTAAGACTTGAATCTCAATCGCGCGATATTACATACACGATTCTTAGTTTGCCATCATTCATTGAGGAAGGTGAAATTAGCGGAGATGAGGTTGAAGATTATTACAATAAAAATAACAGCTCATTTACCGAACCTGAACAAGTAAAAATCTCATACATAGAGCTTGATGTTAAAGAGATCGCAAAAAATATAGAAACTGACGAAGAAAGTTTGAGAATATATTACGATAATAATAAAGATGATTATGATGTAGCAGATCAACGTTCTGTACATAAATTATTTATAAGGACTGGAGAGGGCGCCCCAGCAGAGATTAAAGATAATGCAAAAGAGATTCTCACCTCAACACTCAAGCTAGTAGAGGAGGGGAGGGATTTCGAAGAAATTATCGAACAGTCAGATGAGAGTGGGGGGATACTTGAGTTTAGCGAACATCTTTTTATGAGCAAGGGAATAATGGATGAAAAAATTGATGATTTTTTATTCAGCAAAGAGGAAGGAGAGGTAAGCGGAATTATTGAAACAAAAGATGGGTATAACATTGTTAAGGTTTTAGAGATAAGAGGTGGCCCTGAAAATAAATTTGAAAATTCAGCAGATAAAGTTGAGGAAGACTATAAAAGAGAAAAAGCTGAAGAAGAATTTTTTGAATTAACTGACCAGTTAGCTACATTAGCATACGAAAATCCGGAAACGCTGGAAATTGCTTCAGATGCAATTAGTCGCGAGATTAAAACCACAGAATATTTCACTCGGGATAATAGCGAAGAAGTATTGATATCTGATCCGCGAGTAATTTCAAAAAGTTTTGATCCTGTTTTGATTAATTCAGGAAATAATAGTGATTTAATAGAGTTATCAGATGATCATGTTGTTATCTTGCGAGTTGAGGAGCATAAAGCCGCATCAGTTATGCCTCTTGACGCAGTTAGAGATGAGGTTATTGCTAGTATTAGAATTGATCTTGCTAAAAATAAAATCAAAGTCACTGGCGAAGAAGTAATAAGTGAACTAGTCTCTGGAATAAAACCAGATGAAGTAACTAGTTATTCGGGCATCGAGTGGATAAATGTTGAAAAAGTAAAACGTGATGATGTGTCGGTTAGCAGGGCAATTCTAAGAACTATATTCGAGGCTGGGAAACCACAAAATAATGAACCTGTAATTACGAGCAAATCATTGGGTAGTGGTGATTATGCGATTATTATTATTCTAAATGCAAATGAAGAAATATCTGATGTAGATGAAGAGTTAAAAGATTCTACTGACCTCAGATTGAGACGTTCACTTGGCATTAATGAATGGCAGAATTTACTTAGAGATACTAGAGATAACGCTGAAATTACTATATTAAAAGATAACATTTAGTTATTTTTTAAAAGCTACACTATTTTTTTGGAAGTCGTGATTCAATAACAGCTGCTCCAACTGAGTCACCCCAAACATTTACTGTAGTTCTAAATCTGTCCAATAGCCAGTCAATCGCTAGAATTAGTCCTATCCCTTCTGCTGGCAAATCAACAGCAGTTAATACTATTAACATTGTTACTAATCCAGCTTGCGGAATTCCCGCGGCTCCAATTGCTGCCAAAGTTGCAGTAACAAATATAATAACTTGTTCGGAAAATCCCATATTAATTCCATAGGTCTGCGCTATAAACATTACAGCAACAGCCTCATATAAGGCAGTTCCATCCATGTTGATTGTTGCGCCTATAGGCAAAACAAATTTAACTGATCTCTTGTCAACTCCCGCATCAATAGCACACCTCATAGTCAATGGCAGCGTTGCCGAAGAACTTGCTGTACCAAATGCCGTCAGAAGTGCTCGTAATAATTTGAATAGATATAATCTGCCATGTTTACTGAAAACTATTAAAATAATAAATAGTAATAAAAAATGACACGTTAACCCTAAAATCACTGTTATAAAGTAGCTGCCCACTGCTATTAATTCAGTTTTTACAGCCTCACCACCACCAACCTTACCAAATTGACTTGCAACAAGACAAAAAACTCCAATAGGTGCAAATAGCATTATCCACATTACAAGTTTCATCATTACTTCATTTAACCCATCAAAAAAACCGATAATTGGTTTTTTATTGTCACCAATTGTTGTCAATGCCCCACCAAATAAAAGGCAAAATATAATAACTGGTAGTAATTGAGTATTTGATGCTGCTGAGATTATATTTGGTGATATGAAGGATTTTACTAAGTCAGATAGACTCGTATTGTTTCTTTCTAGTAATGGCTCTGCTACCGCGTTTGCATGCAAATTAACATTAACACCAGGCTGAATAATATTGACTAGTATTAAGCCGATCAATACGGCACATGCTGTTGTTACAGCATAGTAAAGCAAGGTAAAACCACCAACTTTACCTAATTTTCTGACATCACCCAGAGACGTTACGCCACTAATAACTGCTCCTACAATAAGGGGGACAATCATCATTTTCAAAGAATCTAGAAATAAATCCCCAAGCCATGACAACGACAACATTGCTGGGCCAAATATCCAACCGCAAACCACTCCTAAAAGGCCACCAATTAAGATGCCTATAACTAACTTATTTTCACCTAAGGTCATTTATTTTGATTTTTTGTCTAGGACATCCCTATTGTATTAAACCCACAATCAACATAAGTTATTTCACCAGTGACAGCTGATGCATGGTCAGAACATAAAAATGCACCAACGTTGCCAACCTCCTCAATAGTGACATTTCGTCTAAGGGGGGAAGTTTGCTCAACATGAGCTAAAAAATCACGCATCCCACTTATCCCTGAGGCTGCTAATGTACGTATTGGACCTGCTGAGATTCCATTGACTCTTATTCCCTCTGGACCAAGGCTAGAGGCCATATAACGCACATTTGCTTCAAGACTTGCTTTAGCTAATCCCATTACGTTGTAGTTTGGCATTGAACGGACTGCCCCCAAATAACTAAGGGTCAACATTGCCCCATTTCTTCCTTGCATTAATTCTCTTGAGGCCTCCCCAAGGGCAGAAAAACTGTATGAGCTAATCTCATGGGCGGTCCTGAAACCCTCTCTTGTGACATTTTTTAGATATTCACCATCAAGTAATTCTCTGGGAGCAAAGGCGATTGAATGTACGAGTATATCGAGCCCATCCCACGATTTGGATAGATTATCAAAAACGGATTTAATTTGTGTATCATCACTTGCATCACACGGTAACGCTATCTCAGATTCGAGTTCAGAGGCAAACTTTTCGACTCTGGCTTGTAATTTTTCATTTTGATAGGTGAATGCGAGTTGCGCACCTTCACGATGCATAGCTTGAGCTATACCCCAAGCTATTGAACGGTTACTTGCTACACCAACGATCAAAGCACGTTTATTATCGAGTAATCCCATTAATCTGTCCTTTTTAGGTTTAGTTAGTTTGAATTTTTTTTGTTATTAAGTATCAAAGTGTACAGAAAAACTATCGTGTTTATAATGGAACAGTGACTAGAAATCCTTCAAAAATGGCAAATAAGCCTAAATTTAACATTAAATGCATTAAGCGTTTTTTGATATGTATACCCCTATTCTGTGCGGCCTGTAGTCAATCAAGCTGGAATAGCCCCTATTCTCCTGAGGAATCAAAAGAATTAATTTACTATGATTCATTCTCAGAAAGACCAAAGCATTTGGATCCAGTTAGCTCATATAGCTCAAATGAGTACATTTTTTTAGGGCAGATATACGAACCTCTTCTGCAGTATCATTTTTTGAGGCGACCTTATGAGCTTATTCCGCTCACAGCCACGAGTGTACCAAAGCCGATATATTTAGATATAAACGGAAAAAAACTTCCTGATGATGCACTAGATGAGGATATTCATGCCATCTCATATAGGGTATCTATTAAACCCGGAATTTTATATCAACCACACCCAGCATTTGCCAGAGATGATTCGAAAAAATTCCTATATCACAAGATGGATAAAAATGACTTAGATAAAATATACACATTATCTGATTTTAAATTTTCTGGAACCAGAGAATTACATGCTAATGATTATATCTATCAAATAAAAAGAATGGCTCATCCACAGGTCCATTCTCCAATTTCAGGTCTAATGGAGAAATATATTATTGGATTAGATAATTTATCAAAAAACCTAGAAGGGGTATATCAGGATAAATCGCAGTCTAATTTTTTAAATTTAAATGATTATCCACTGGAAGGTGTAAAATTAATTGATAAATACACATTTGAAATAACTCTTAAAGAAAAATATCCTCAATTTTTGTATTGGCTTTCAATGTCATTTTTTTCTCCAATGCCATGGGAAGCTGATCTTTTTTATTCACAAAGAGGATTCGAAGATAAAAATATTTCCCTCGATTGGTATCCCGTGGGCACAGGACCATTCATGTTAACTGAGAATAATCCTAACCGAAGAATGGTGCTTGAAAAAAATCCAAATTTTCGTGGAGAATCATATCCTGTGGAAGGCGAATCCTCCGATGAGGATATGGGGTTATTAGAAGATGCTGGAAAAATAATGCCTTTTATAGACAAAGCCGTATACAGCCTTGAAAAAGAATCAATCCCAGCATGGAATAAGTTCCTTCAGGGTTATTACGATACCTCTGGCATTGTATCCGATAGTTTTGATCAAGCCGTTCAATTTAACTCCCAGGGAGACGCTCAATTAACCGATGAAATGCAAGAAAAAGGAATTAAATTATTAACTACAACAACAACATCTACATATTATATGGGATTTAATATGGCAGATGATTTAGTTGGCGGGACTAGTGAGCGTGCAAGATTATTGCGACACGCTATTTCAGTTGCTGTTGATTATGAAGAATATATTTCTATTTTCGCAAACGGTCGAGGACTGTCTGCGCAAGGACCAATCCCCCCTGGAATCTTTGGCTATAATCAAGGAAGAGAAGGGCTAAATGAGTACGTATATGAATGGCAAAATAATTCAGAATCTCGCCGTTCTATTGAATATGCTAAAGAATTAATGGTGAAGGCTGGTTATAGAGATGGTCGAGATCAATTAACGGGTAAGGCTCTTGTATTGAATTTGGATACCCCAGCTGCTGGCCCCGGAAGTAAAGCAACTTTCGATTGGTATAGAAAACAATTTATGAAAATTGGTATTAATCTCGTAGTAAGGGCTACCGACTATAATCGCTTCCAAGAAAAAATGAGGAAAGGCACCGCACAAATATTTCAGTGGGGATGGAATGCTGATTATCCAGATCCCGAAAATTTCTTTTTTTTGTTATATGGACCTAATGCTAAGATAGATCGCAATGGTGAAAATGCAGCAAATTATAAAAATAAAAAATATGATTTACTTTTTGATCAAATGAAAAGTATGAAAAATACTCCAGAGAGGCAAGATGTCATAAATCAAATGATAGAAATCGTTAGGTACGATGCTCCATGGTTATGGGGATATCACCCAGTTGGATTTTCACTACATCACGACTGGTATAAAAATGCAAAACCAAACTTAATGGCGAATAACACTCTAAAGTACAAACGTGTTAATCCTATATTGAGAGCGGAAAATAGAGTTATGTGGAATCAACCGGTATGGTGGCCAATTCTCTTGGTACTTTTTATTATATTTACTATTTTGTTACCAGCTTTCGCTTTATACCTGCGTAAGGAGAATGAGAAAATTATATGATAAATTATATTTTACGACGTGCCGCATACGCACTACCCATTCTAATCGGGGTAAATGTAATAACGTTCGTTCTATTTTTTGTTGTAAATACTCCGGATGATATGGCTCGCATGAATCTTGGCATGAAACGTGTCAGTGAAGCTGCAATTGTAAAATGGAAAGATGAGAGAGGCTATAATAAACCAATATTATTTAATCAAAGTGCTAGTGGAACAAAGAAGCTCACAGAGACAATTTTTTTTCAAAATTCAGTTAAATTGTTTGTTTTTGATTTTGGACGTTCCGATAGTGGGCGTGATATTGGTTATGATATCAGCCAGCGAATGTGGCCAAGTCTTGCAATCACTGTTCCTAGCTTGATTGTTGGTTTGCTATCTTATATTTCATTTGGTTTAATTTTAGCTTTTTTTAGAGGAAGTTACGTAGATGTTAGTGGTGTTATTCTGTGTGTAATTATGATGTCAGTATCAGGTTTATTTTATATAATTGGGGGTCAGTATTTAATTGGTAAATTTCTGCATTTAGTTCCCATCTCCGGGTATGACACTGGTTTCAATGCGATAAAGTTTGTTATTCTGCCAGTTTTAGTAGGATTAGTAGGTGGGATAGGAGCTAGTACACGTTGGTATAGAACAATTTTTCTTGAAGAAATGAATAAAGACTATGTAAGAACTGCAAGGGCAAAAGGACTATCTGAACTAAGAATATTATATCGCCATGTTCTATCCAATGGCCTTATACCAATTTTAACTGGAGTTGTCGTAATTTTACCGTCACTTTTTATCGGCAGCCTTATTGTTGAATCTTTTTTTGCAATTCCTGGCTTAGGTAGCTACACAATAGATGCAATAAATCGTCAAGATTTTGCAATCGTTCGTTCGATGGTTTTTCTGGGGTCCGTTTTATATATTATTGGTTTAATCTTAACGGACATTTCTTATACATTTGTTGATCCAAGGGTCAGGTTAAACTAAAAATAATAATGCCTGTTATTTTCGTTACTGATTCTTTAATTTTCCTACTTCTATTTGGATTAGTTGCTTTTTTCTTTTATGCAAGAAAGCAAGAACACCTATCTGCACCTTGGAGGGATGTAAAAAAGCGCTCCTTAGCTATGTCTTCAGCAGTAGTTCTTTTTTTCTTTGTTTTTTTAGGCGTATTAGATTCGCTTCATTTCCATCCAAAAGTAGAGACAGATAAGAAAAGTGAAACTATATACTCTAATGAAATCTTGAGTGTTTTGGATATTCTATTAAATGATTTAAGATTGAAAAACGAAAAGACATATTCAGCACCTCTTGCTAGCTATTCTTTTTCTAAAGAATTAATTGAGCTTGAAAGCGGTAAAAAGATTAGAGATTACCCGAGATTAGTTTATGGGGGTGCAACTTTAAGTAATCCTGAGAATGAGAGCAGGGCAGATATTATTAAGCGAATATCATTTGGTTTATTATATGGATTATTAATCAGTTTCATTGTAATTAATTTGATAATTATCATTTTATCAAGATCGAGAAATGAAACGTATACAACCACACTGCATAACTGTCTAAATAAAAAAACAAATACTCACTGGTTTTCAATATTCTTAACAATCTCTGTCGTTCTCATAGCTATTGCCATCTTGTATAACTTGTCTAAAAATTATCATGTTTTTGGTACGGATAAAGTAGGGCAGGATGTGCTTTATCAAGCTTTAAAGAGTATACGAACTGGACTTGTTATTGGAACTCTAACTACACTTGTTATGCTTCCATTTGCGATTGCAATGGGATTAATGGCAGGATATTTTCGTGGATGGGTTGATGATGTAATTCAATATCTTTATACAACATTGAATTCTATTCCAGGAGTTTTATTAATTGCTGCTTCAATTCTTCTGTTACAAGTTTATATTAGTAATCATGCGGATGATTTTAATAGTATAGAACAGAGAGCTGATTTAAGACTTCTGTTCTTGTGTATTATCTTGGGTATTACAAGCTGGACAGGTCTTTGTCGTTTATTAAGAGCAGAAGCACTTAAACTAAGAGAGATTGATTATGTTCAGGCAGCAAAAGCTTTTGGGGTTCGTGATTACAAAGTTATGTTTCGTCATTTATTACCAAATGTAATGCATATAGTTATGATTTCAATTGTTCTTGATTTTAGTGGCCTTGTATTAGCTGAGGCTGTTTTGTCTTATATCAATATTGGCGTTGATCCTAGTACGTATAGTTGGGGAAATATGATAAATAGTGCTAGATTAGAAATGGCACGCGAACCAATAGTATGGTGGTCACTTAGCGCCGCATTTATTTTTATGTTTATACTAGTTTTAGCGGCAAATCTTTTTTCAGATGCTGTTAGAGATGCATTTGATCCTAGATTGAGGGAACTCTAATGATAAAAAGAAGAACAATTTAATATGAGTGAAAAATTAGTACAAATCAAAAATCTCGTTACCTCAATTGGTGCGGGAGAGAGAAAAACTCATATCGTTAACAACATATCTTTTGATATAAAACGCGGAGAAACTTTTGTTCTTCTGGGTGAATCTGGAAGTGGTAAATCAATAACTGCACTTTCAATAATGCGTCTATTGCCTACAGCTATAAAAATTACATCTGGAGAGGTGCTCTTAGGAAATAAAAATTTATTTAAGTTGCCTGAAAATAAGATGCGTAAAATTCGAGGCGCAAATATTGGTATGATTTTTCAAGAACCACAAACATCATTGAATCCTGTATTAACAGCTGGCCAACAAATTAGTGAAACACTAAATCAGCATAAAAATTTAACTAAAAATGAATGTATAACGCGTTGTATTGAGTTGCTCACCGCTGTTGGTATACCAGAACCCACTAGACGTATTAATGAGTACCCTCACCAATTCTCTGGGGGGATGAAACAAAGAATCATGATAGCAATAGCCTTAGCTGGCGATCCTGACTTACTTATTGCAGATGAGCCAACTACAGCATTAGATGTAACAATTCAAGCTCAGGTCTTAGAACTTCTTAAAAAGTTACAAAAGGATACGGGCATGTCAATTCTTTTCATTACTCATGATCTTGGTGTCGCGTCAAAAATGGGAGACCGTATTGCAGTAATGAAAGATGGTGAAATTGTTGAATCAAAAAATAAAAATGATTTATTTTCAAATCCAGAGCACCCATACACCTTGAAGTTATTCTCAGCTATTCCTAGTTGGGAAAAACGTATGAAAGAAGGTGGAATTGATGCCACTAAACGTCATGATTCAGCACTACTAAAAGTTGAAAATTTAAAAGTGCATTATCCAATAAAAAAAGGTTTCTTTAAGCGAACTGTTGGCCATGTAAAGGCCGTTGATGGTGTTACGATTGACTTACATGCCGGAGAAACTGTTGCTGTTGTTGGTGAATCTGGTTCAGGTAAAACAACAATGGGCAAAGGCATACTTAATTTATTAGATATAACCTCGGGAGATATCCGTTATCAAAAAAATAATCTAAATGCGTTGAGTAGTGAGTCACTAAGAAAAATTAGAGCCGATATACAGATTGTATTTCAAGATCCATATTCCTCGATGAATCCAAGAATGATGATTAATGACATAATCCAAGAAGGAATGATTGCGCAGAGTGTAGGTGATTCTCAGAAGGTGCGTGATGAAATTGTAGTTACATTATTAGAGCAGGTTGGTTTAGAGGCAGAACATCGTTACCGATATCCTCATGAATTTTCGGGTGGACAAAGACAACGAATTTGCATTGCGCGCGCCTTAGCCGTTAAACCAAAAGTAATTATATGTGATGAACCAACAAGTGCTCTAGATGTATCTGTTCAAGCGCAAATCTTATCTCTATTAAAAGATTTACAGAAAGAACATAAGCTTGGATATTTATTCATTACTCATAATATCAGTGTTGTAGAGTATATCGCTCATTATGTAGCTGTCATGTATCAAGGAAAGATTGTGGAACAAGGCAAGGTTGAGGAGGTTCTTAAAAACCCAAAAAATGCATATACAACAAAATTATTATCAGCTGTACCACATATTGAATTCAATAAATAAAATCAAGTTTTTAGCGTTACAAATTCTTCTGCTAATGTTGGATGAATTCCTATTGTTTCATCAAAGGTTTTCTTTGTCGCACCTGCTTTCATAGCAATCGCAATGCCCTGGATAATTTCACCGGCATTTTCTCCAACCATGTAAGCTCCCACTACTAAATCAGTATTTTCATCAACAATTAATTTAATGAAATTTTTTTCATTACTACCAGTAAGTGTCAATTTCATTGGCGTAAAGAAAGATTTATATATTTTTATTTTAGTATATTTATTTTCAGCAGCCTCTTGGGTTAAGCCAACAGTTGCAATATTTGGCTGGCTGAAAACACATGACGCTATATTACTATAATCAAGGACATTATTTTTATTATTGAATAAGTTATTAGCAAGAGTAGATCCTTCAGCTAAGGCAACAGGAGTTAAATTAACTTTATTGGTTACGTCACCAATTGCATATATGGAAGGAATATTTGTTTGGTAATACTTATTTATCTTTATAGATCCGTCTTTATTTAGTTTTATACCAAGTTTATCGAGATTTATATTCGAGCAATTTGGTGTACGCCCAGTTGCATACATAATATCAGTAACTTCAAGTAATTCACCATTACTGAGCTTAACAGACAAACTAGTTCCTTTTTTGCTAATTTTTTTGACATCGCACTCAAGTTTTAAATTAACTCCTTTTTTTATCATTTCATTTGTTAATTGTTCTCGTAGATCACGATCAAATCCACGTAAAAATAATGAGTCACGATATACAATACTTGTATCAACATTTAAGGAATTAAAGATACTTGCAAATTCAACTGCGATATATCCTCCACCTACAATAGCTATTTTCTTAGGTAGTGATTCTAGAAAAAAAGCCTCGTTCGATGTATACGCATATTCTTTTCCTATGATATCAGGAATATAAGGCCAGCCTCCCGTTGAAATTAGTATATTTTTGGAGGTAATTTCTTTATTTCCTACCTTGATAGTATGGGAGTTAATTAGCTTAGCGTGGCCTGAGAAAATTTTTACAGAAGCATCAAGGAGTAATTTCTTATAAATTTTATTTAGTCTGATGATTTCATGATTTTTATTTTCAATTAACTTATTCCAATTGAATTTAATATTTTCGATAGACCAGCCATAGTAATTTGAATTATTAAATTCTTCTGAGAATTGTGAGCCATAAAAGAGGAGTTTTTTAGGAACACACCCAACATTTACACAGGTTCCTCCTAGTTCTTTCTCTTCTGCTATACCAACGCGCGCACCCAACTCTGATGATATTCTTGCTGCACGAATACCACCGGATCCACCACCAATTACAAATAAATCGTACTCATAACTAGGCATGTATGAAAAAATCCAAATTTAATAATGCTAATTTTTTATTAATCAAGCTTTTCTAACTTTATTACTATTTCTTATTTATTTCATTGATTCCAGGATCTTTTGTGGAGATGATATACCATACGGGTCATCTTCGCAGTTATCTGAAAATCCTGGTTCTTCCATCCATGCCTCTATTAACCCATTATTAATGATTGCCGCATACCTCCATGAACGCATCCCAAACCCAAGGTTATCTTTTTTTACCAACATACCCATTTTTCTAGTAAATTCACCAGATCCATCTGGTATTAGTGTAATATTATTAATACCTTGAGATTTACCCCAAGCATTCATTACAAAGGCATCATTTACTGATATGCAGTAGATTTCATCTATGCCTTTATCCTTGAATTCATTATAGAGTTTTTCAAAGTCTGGTAACTGATATGTTGAACATGTTGGCGTGAAAGCACCTGGTAACGAGAATAGTATAATCTTTTTTTTCATTAAAATATTTCTCACTCGAAATATTTTGCCATCGATAAGGATTATCTCCGCTAATACTTTCATCACGTATACGATTTTTAAATATTACCTCAGGCACTTTTCTGTTTAACATAATTATTCTCCGATTAGTTATTTTTAGTTAGTGGGAAATAAACTGGTTATGATAGAGTTTTGTCCGACTATTCAGTATGTAACTGATTGTATTGAAGCAGCCAATTGGAAGATTTATAATTAACCCTGCTTTTTTTAGTGAATCTGCTAGGCTTGATAAGCTTGTTGAAACAAATCTAGCAGTAGCTCTTGGTATCCATATTTTTAATAATCTTTCTGCAAGTTTAATTTCATTTGAATGATTTAATGCAATTACAATTAGAACTAACTCTTCAATCTGACCTATTGATTTACATGAACCAAAAAAATGCGATGGATTACCTTTTAGTGAAACAATCAATGATGATAGAACATCATCTAATATTATTGGCCCAGCATTTTTACCATCTAGTAAATTTGCGGATCTAAATCCCTCAATTAAACATGGAAATGGGTCAATATTATTACTAGTAGCATCGGCCCAGTGGTGTATCGCACAAACGAGAAATGCACCTCCCGTATCTAGCATGTCTATAGATGTAT
>Ga0114932_10004028_pt1 | contig 13992 bp, 16 predicted proteins | sample 2SBtaG_2_FD_87286 | JGI IMG/M metagenome (GOLD analysis project Ga0114932, IMG submission 87286) | Deep subsurface microbial communities from Kolumbo volcano to uncover new lineages of life (NeLLi) - 2SBTROV12_ACTIVE470 metaG | ecosystem: Environmental > Aquatic > Marine > Volcanic ...
CAGACACTGGATGCTCTTGGCGCTATTAAAAAGTCAGGGACTCCTTACGTTGTTGCGATAAACAAAATCGACAAACCAAACGCCGATATAAATAAGACAAAATCTAGCCTGATCGAAAACGAAGTATATATTGAAGGTATGGGTGGAGATATTCCCTTCAACGAAATTTCAGCAAAAACTGGAGCTGGTGTTGATGAGCTTCTGGACACACTTCTACTAGTTGCAGAACTAGAAGAGCTTAAAGGAGATGCTTCATTACCTGCAGAAGGAGTAGTAATTGAGGCAAACCGAGATTCTAAAAAGGGAGTTGCAGCTACTCTAATTATTAAAAACGGTACCCTCTCCTCTGGAGAATTCATTGTTGCAGAAAATGCTATGGCTCCCGTTCGTATCTTTGAGGACTTTGAGGGTAACACTATAAAAGAGGCTTCTTTTTCTAGCCCTGTGCAGATAATTGGATTTGATTCTCTTCCAAGCGTAGGAAGTACCTTCAGATCATACGAGCGTAAAAAAGATGCAGAGCTTGCTCGTTCTAATGTTTCCTCAAGAAATGCCGTTGTGTCCTTAGATGAGCATGATGAGCGTGTTTTAATACCTCTTGTAATAAAAGCAGACACAACGGGAACTCTTGAGGCTATATCACACGAGATAGAAAAGTTGGGAAATGAGCGAATACTGATAAGTACAATGATTGAAGGAGTTGGAAACCTCTCAGAAGGTGACGTTCAAACCTCCCTTGCCTCATCAAACGATTCCCTGCTAATTGCGTTCAACGTTGACGTTGATCCGGCTGCAAAAGATGTCCTTATGCAGAATGAAAAAGAAGTGTATTCTTTTAATATCATCTATAAATTAAGTGAGTGGCTCTCTGAGATTATAAAGGAAAGAACTCCAAAGCGTGAAATGGAAGAGGATACTGGCGTTGCTAAAATACTTATGTACTTCTCCGCAATGAAGAACAAATATGTTGTTGGCGGAAAAGTTAAATCTGGAGTAGTTAAAAAAGGATCTAAGGTTCGAATCAAACGAGGGGGTGAGATAATTGGGGCTGGATCTATTCTAGGACTACAAAGCGGAAAGCAAGCAACTGAATCAATAGAAAAGGACGGAGAGTTTGGTGCACAAATTGAAAGTGATGTTCAAATAGAAGTTGGAGATTCGATTGAAGCATACGAGTTGGTAATAAAATAATATGCAGGGACAAAGACAACAAAAAGTTTCCGAACAAATCGCACATCTTGCGGCAGACTTTCTTGGACGAGAGTCTAATAGAGAGTCTCTAATAACTGTCACGCGCGCTACTATTTCTCCTGACCTTTCAAGGGCTACAATATATCTAACAGTTCTACCTGATACTTACCAAGATGCTGCACTGGACTTTGCAAAAAGAAAAAGGACTGAATTTAGAACTTTTGTTAAAAAACACACAGAATTGCGAAGACTTCCGTACTTTGAATTTGAGATAGATTACGGTGAAAAAAATAGACAACACTTAGACACGTTGCTAATATAAGTGCCTGGCTCGGTGGCGAAGTAGAAACGCTGGGGTTTGCAAAACCTCCATGCGCGGGTGCGATTCCCGCCCGAGCCTCCTTAGATGGTAGAGGTATTGCAAAACTATTCCTTGTCGTCCTCTATTTGGTATAATAAATAAATGACTCGACGATCTTGGTCCGAGAAGGACCTAGAAACTGCAGTTAATGCCTCAACTAGCGTAAGGCAGGTGCTGAGAAAGCTTAACTTAAGAGAAGCGGGTGGTAATTATGTTCAAATCCGTAAATATCTAGATGAGTTGAATATAGACTCCTCGCACTTTAGAGGCAGGGGTTGGGCGCGAGGCCTTAAAGGTATTGGTTCCCCCAGGATTCCTCTAAAGGAAATATTGGTTAAAAATAGTTCTTTCCAAAGTCACAAATTGAAAAATCGCTTATTTAAGGAAAACATAAAGTTCAGGGCTTGCGAAATGTGTAAGTGGGCTGAAATTTCCGAGGATGGTCGTCAACCTTTGGAGCTTGACCATATCAACGGGGACAGGCATGATAATCGTCTACCTAACCTAAGAATTTTGTGCCCAAATTGTCATAGCTTGCAGTCAACGCATCGGGGTAGAAATATTGGTAGATGCCGAGGTGGTGGAGTTGGTAGACACGAGAGGCTTAAAACCTCTTGACCGTTTTTGGTCGCGCGGGTTCGAATCCCGCCCTCGGCACCGAAACACAATTAAGCGGTCTTTGACCGACTTCTGGACTGTCCCCGATATACTGTACACACCCAGCTCCGCTTAGAGAGTTGGCGCAGAATTGCCACGTGCTCTCGCCGTGGGGAGTCCGCCACCGCAGTGGCGGACAATGGACAGCACGCGGAGCGTTCCGCTTTGTTAAAGTTAATCGCTCCGCGATTGTTTCTCAAAAAAAGTTCGAGCAAATGATATAATCTCCGCACCAAAATAAAACCTGTCCGCCCTCTAGGGCTCGAACCTAGGACAATCTCCTTAAGAGGGAGCTACTCTACCAACTGAGTTAAGGGCGGAAGTACCACATTCTAGTCTAAATTGATCGGTCTTTCAATACTATAAGAGTTTTCCAGTATTGGTAGTCACAAACTACCTTAGTATGCTAAACTACTAATATGGCTAAGGCACACAAGAAGATTAACATGGCCTGGTCTCCAAAATTATCTTACGCAATAGGAATAATAGCCTCTGATGGTAATTTGTCCCCTGATAGAAGGCATATAAACATAACATCAAAAGATCTCTCTATTGTTGAAAGTTGTAAAAGCGCACTAGAGATAGATAACAAAATAGGAAGGAAGAGCCGCGAACGTTCTTCCGAAAAGGAATATTATGTCCTTCAATTTGGAAGTGTATTGTTTTATCAATTCTTGCTTGACCTGGGACTTCACCCAAACAAATCAAAAACACTGAAAAAAGTAGACGTTCCTAATGAATATTTCTCACATTTTTTACGAGGACTTATGAATGGTGATGGAACAATAACATCCTTTAAGCATCCTTATAGCAAACTACTTCAAACAAGAATATCTTTGGCATCTGCAAGTCCGGATTTTCTAATCTGGATACACGGTAAAATACGAAAACTTGTAAATATTGAAGGTGGTTGGATATACAATGCAAAAAAGAAAAATATCTCCATGCTTACATTTGGCAAAAGAGACACTATACTAGTCTGCAAATTTATGTATAATAAATCGGCTACATACAAGCTTATGCGTAAATATGATTGCATAGAAAAGTATCTTTAAGTTGGGCGAGTGGTGAAATTGGTATACACGCGTGGTTTAGGACCACGTTCCGCAAGGAGTGGAGGTTCAAGTCCTCTCTCGCCCACCAGAATAGAACTTGTCCGCCTACGCACTGGACGTGTCGCCTCGTTCCACTCAGCAACCTAAATACAAACTCATTCCCTTTCAACTTTTTACGACTCCCCCAGACCCCCACCGCAGGGAAAAGGAAAGGTGAGGAAATGGTTTGTTTTTTGGTTTACTACTACGTAGTTAACTACTTATTTAAATGTGTAGAAAGGGAGCGCGTGTACTCTTTTAACTCATAAGCATCTCCATGTCCGAGTAGTCCCAAGTATGATTGTAAAGTCCATTGTTTGCCATCAACTTCACTAATTCTCTTTAACATTCTTCGTTTTGTTACACTGCGTAGTACACGGTGAGTCGGAAAGTGAACCCAACCTAGAAAGTCAACTCCTGAGGAGAATGTTTCAATGGAAGTCTTTCGTTTATGCAATTTAAGTTGTAACTCTTCTTTTAGAAACGCACCTATGCACCGATGTATTTCCAACAACTCTTGTCTGTCTCGCGAAAGAATCACAAAATCGTCAGCATAACGAATATAATATTTAGCTTTCAGTTTGTGTTTAACAAACTTATCAAGCTCATTCATATATACATTAACAAAGAGTTGCGAAGTGAGGTTACCAAGTGGTAATCCTTTTCTTTTCTCACCAGAGCTGAAACTCCCAACAATCTCTTCTAAAAGCGAAATTATATCTTTGTCAGAAATGTGTTTCTTCAAAATATTCATTAAGATAGAGTGGCCAATGGAGGCAAAGAATTTTCGTATATCGCTTTTAAATACCCAAACTGTTTTCGTGTTGTTCTTTGAAACTTTGTTTACAAAACTGCGAAGCCGATCAATTGCTCTGTGTGTCCCTTTGTTGTTTCTGCAAGAATATGAGTCAGCGATGAACGTATTGTCAAAATATGGATAGAGTTGTCTATATATTGCATGGTGAAATAGTCTGTCTCGCACGCTTGCCTTATGAATATTTCTTGGTTTGGGATCGGAAATGTTAAAAGCTTCGTATCTACCGTGCTTGTATGTTTTGTTTTTTAAATCTTGGTGTAATGAAAGTATGTTATCCATTAGATGTAATTGGAACTCCTGCACGTCCTTACGTTTTCGTTTACCGTTTAAGAATTCCTTCCACGCACCGAGGAGATTTTCTACACAGATGATATCATTGTAGGTATGAACAAATTTCATCCTCAGAATCCTACCCCCCCCCTCAGCGATTTCGCAATCAAAGCTAATTCCCGTTATATTAAAACTGAAAGATGTATATAGACTATGGCAGGAATATCTTGTTCATTTTCCGAAACAAAATCGCTATACCTTAGGGAGCAAAATTGATGAAGTATTCTTGATTGCTATAGAGTACTGTTTTCTTGCCAGCTACGCCCCAAGGGATACTAAAATTATTCATCTCAACCGCTGTATTTCGCGAGTTGACTTGCTCAAACTTCTTTTGCAACTAGCGTGGGAAATACAAGCTTTAGATACTAAAAAATATACAGTACTTAGTGAGCAACTACAGGAAGTTGGAAGAATGCTTGGTGGGTGGAGAAAGGGGTTGGAAGTTAAAAACTCCCCACAAAAGTGAGGAGAAATATGTGCAGTAGCTAAAGACACGGTTGCCAGCATTCCAGACATTGCCGTCAAGCGGATTCGCATTGAAGTTCCACTTGGAATCGTCGGAGTTCCAGTTCGCGTTGACCACGAAGCCTTCACTCGTAATGTGACCAATACCATCTGTACCACCACCCATTGAATATTCTCTGGGCTGTATATTATTCAGGACGTTATAAATCCTTCAGTATCAATCACCAACTGCATTTATTTTTTCAGAGATACAACAGATATACTCTTGGAGAAACCATAGTCTAACTCCAACTCTGACATTTGTTTTACCTAAAGCTTCTTGCCCGAGCCATAACCAGAACATAATAAAAACTTCGTTTTGCAGTATAGCAAAATCCCTTATGTGTAAAAATAGCCCCTCAAACGCTTGAAGCGTCAAAGGGGCTAAGGGACAAAGGACTGAAGGACTCAGTCCTTAGGTTCAGCAGTTGCTAAAGACACGGCTGCCAGCAGGCCAGACAAAGCCGTCAAGCGGACTCGCACTGAAGTACCACTTGGAACCGTCGGAGTCCCAGATCGCGATGAACACGAAGCCTCCACGGGGCTTGTTCACGTCAGGAACGAAGAAGAACAAGTTAGCAGCATAGTTTTCAACCAACAGGTCGCCTTCCGCTTCGCCACTTGGCTGTAGAGCAGTTAAACTGTCCATATGTGCCAGTAGAACCCTGATATCGCGATATATGGATTCAGGATATTCCTTCATAATATCCCACTCTCTCGTTTGAGTTTCCAGTTTGCGATAGTGAGTCGCGATTTCAGGAACTGAAGCAATCGGTTTCGCCACCGGCAAAATTAGACTTGCCATATTCGGCGACGACCAACGTCCTTCTTTGCGAGTCTTGAAAGCGGTTTTTGGCACAAACTTTTTGGTTCGTGCCGGAATGACTGCCCCTTTCTTGAGTTCGCCCAGCTGAGAGACGGCCACAATTTTTGTCCGCCCAGCAAGCAATGCGTCAATACCCACCTCTCCACCGTGGATATTCCAGACTGCCTGTATTCGGTCGGGAGTTTTGTTAGCTTTTGACATTGTCTTCTCCTTTATCCGTATAGGATATTAAGGTACACCTTTGCCCGTATAGAACAAAAGTACTAGACCGTGTGGTCTTAGCTACAAACAACCGAAATTTCGGTAACTTGTAGCTAGGACCAACAAATATTATGTAAATGAACTTCATGCATATTATACCACACTTCGTGGAGTATGCAAGACTAACTTCGCAAATCACGAAAAACAGAGAGCTCGTACGCTTTGCGTATAAGAGAACTGTTTTGTAGTGACGCAGCGAACCCGAAAAACAAACACATTTCCTTCTTTCTTCTTTCCCCGCGGTGGGGGTATGGGGGAAGCCGTAAAAAATTGAAAGGAAATGTTTTGTTTTTTGGTCGCCGAGTGGAACAAGGCGGTAAGTCCAATGCGTAGGCGTATGTTTAGAGATGCCACAGATTCGGCGCGTGAGATTAGTGTTTGCTTTGAAAATAGGTTCTACCTTGGTGAAATAGACGCACAAATAAGTAAAAACGCACCTTACAGGTGCGTTTTTACTTTTAGATTCCAAACGTACTTTTTATAATACCTAGTATTCCAAAGACGGACGCCATAATGAAGATCCCTAATACTCCATATATCATATGCTGAACCCCTTCAGATCTTTTATCAGGACTATTCATGTTCAGCAAAAAGATCACGAGACCCCAGGTGAACATAAAAACTCCGGCTGCGAATATAACTAGTATTAAAGGATTAATTATTGAATCAACAATTTTATCCATTACCTCCATGCCTATCTCCTAATTTCCTTAGGAACAATTGGGGCTGAGCCCGTTACCTCAAATGTCTCTTGTAGTATTCGAATAATTCCCCAGATACTTACCATAACGAATATCGCTATAATTCCCATAAACATTTGGTTTATGGCCTTTCCTTTTGCCTCTGAATCGTCAGACTTTAATATATAGCTAGCCAATCCCCAAAAGAAATATAAAACGGCAAGAGCCAAAATTATTGGGATGATTCCGTTTATAATACCGCTAATTGTGTTTAATGTATTTCCAAGAGTAACGGCGGATGCTGTTGTAGGCATCATTACTGCAACTCCGGTTAATATAAGTGCGTTTATTTTTTGCATTGTATGTTAATAAAACTAATAAAATACGTTTGAATGTACTTACCTATATGGTAGCACCGTTACTAGTAGATTTAATATATTTTGGGGATATCGTTAAAGACCACCAAAAAGAGTCGACTGAAGTATTCGGATGATTCCCCATATACTTACCATAACGAAAAGAATAATAACCCCCCAAACCATAGAATCCTTGAGCTCTTTTTTCTTCTCCGCAGAGTCTGCATCGTAATTAAATAGTCCTGAGGCTACTCTCCAGAAGAAGAACGCAAGAGCAAGGCTAAATAATGCAGTGGTTGCTAGATTAAGCATGTCCACTGCCCAATACGAAAGTTCCTTAAATGTTTTTGCAGCAGCAAATGAGACCTCAAAACTTAAAAGGAAAGTTGCTACGATAAAAAAAAGATTTTTCATATTAAACAGCTAGAATTGGATCAATCGTTCCCTTAATTAAAGTAGCTAAGGCAAACGCGCCAAGAAGTAATGCCACTCCTATAACTACCCATAAGAAGTTACTTTTTGCCTCCCCAAGTTTATCTGAGTTTCCTCGTGCCATTACAAACAAAAATCCTGAATATACTATGAACAATACTGCTACTGGAAATAGTATTTGTGTAACCACATTCAAAAATGCTTCTGTGAAGCCAGCTACGGTATCTAGGCCGTTGCATAATGGGTTTTGAAACCCTTTTCCCCCTCCTCTGGAACAAGCGGCAGAAACAACTCCTGGAACGGACAAAAGAAACATAGATGTAGAGAACAATATTTTTTTCATATAAATATAATATCACTTTTTATACAAAGCGTATAAAAGGAATGCGGATATAACTACTAAAAGTGCTGACGAGGTTAATCCACTGAGCGTGTTGCCAACAAGTTGTGCTATCGCCCAAAGAGCTAAGAATACGGTTCCTCCTATTAACGTGGTGAGTGCCATTGATTTTGCTTTCGTAAGACCTGCGGGATTGCCTTGTGCTGAGACAAACAAAAACCCTGTCCACACTATTAACACTATTAATGCAGGAGTACCCACATAGATAACTCCATTAACGAAAGCTTCTAAGATTTCTCTTACAAATCTAAGGAGTAAAGGGTTTTCAAAAGTAGCAGCACTTACTATCCCCGGTAGAAAAAGAACGGCTAAATATATTAATCTCATTTAATTAAATTATTTAACTCCTGACTTGCTCTTCCAATAGAGTCAGACAACTTAGTAGCACCTGAGGTAACATCACCAACCATTCTTCTAAAGATCCTCGTTGTTTCTTCAGAATTTGGATCAAACCAAGCACGACTTAGTAGTGCTGCGTTGCGAAAGATTAAAAGTAGAGGATCATCCGGGGTTTTGCTTAACAGATCTCTTCTTGGCGACGCCGTTGAATTTATCTGTGCAAAAACCTCTGACGCCTCTCTTCCTGACATAAATTTAGCCATCTCCTCGCCCCCATAGGAGTTAACTGCAACTTTAGGTACCGCAAGGGCGTGTAGCTTGCCGTAGGTCATTACGCGCTTCTGCTCCCCTGTTCGTATTTGTGGTAGAGGTGCCACATCAAAATTCAAATGTGCATTCTTGGCTTGAATGGTTTTAACATCGCTGGCGTAACCTATGTAGATTGCCAATTTGCCTTGAGCAAAAGAATCCAGTGAGCTTGGAAGGGATCTATTCCAGGTATATACAGTTTTTACTGGGTTCGCAAATTCTGTAAAGAATCGTAATGCGGTTTGAGTAGGGTTTATTTCGTTTGCTCCCTCTCTTACAGTCACATCAACATAGAGTCCTGACTCGTTGAAGCCAACTATGTCCCCTCCTGCCTGCATTATTAGAGTGGAGATTATGTCCTTGGCGTGAGTTACGTTATCAAACTCTCCAAATGCAACTGTGGCAATTTCAATATTATTTGAATTATCTCTTTTGGTTATCCTCTCGGATAACAGAAAGAATTCATCCCAAAAACTTGGTGGTTGCGAGAAGCCGTTTTGTGCAAATATATCCCTGTTCCAATACATAACAAGTGAGTCCACAGAAAAAGGTAACCCTCGTATACCCTCACTACTTAAAAACATTTCTGCCTCTTCTATATATGTATCCTTATATTCCCTCTCAGGTATATCTTCATAACTAAACTTAGAAACTTTATCCCAATGCCTTACAAGATTTGATTGATCTAGGATAAAAAGGTCAGGACCACTGCCGTCTGCAAGGGCTTCAGCCAACCTAGACTGGAAAACATCTGCCGGAATTTCCTCATAAAATACATTCTCTACCCTATTATCAATATCGTTTAGGGTTTGTAGATAGGTTTCCATAAGGTTTCTGTCAAAACTTCCCCACATTAAAACTTCTCCGATTGGCCTTTCTCCTTTTCCACCGGAAAATGTGGCGAAGGCAAAAACTGCCGCAATTATAAAAAAGGCGAATACTCCGAATACAATTGTTTGAAATGGGCTTTTTTTCTCTGGCATAAAATTAAATTACTTCTTGTTCTACTGTTTTAGAAATAAATTCCTCTTCTTTTTCTTTTACTTCTGCCATGGTTTCTTCAATTCTCTCATCTCTTCTCATCTTTATATACAGTATTCCGTAATGGTGCTCTCCTGCATCAAAATCTCCCTTAAAAGCAAAGTTATTATCTGTGCAAATTAAATTCGCCTCCGACTGAGTTAATATGTTGCTTGCTCGCGGACCTAGTCCACCATAAGAGTCAGTCCAATCTATTACCGCCAAAACTCCGCCCGGCTTTAAAACCCGCCAAGCTTCCTTTATTGTACCTATTTTATCACCTACTTGGAAAAGTGTGTTTGATAACAACACTCCATCTAGTGTTTCGTCTCGAAGTCCAATTCCACGAGCTTCTTCAATATTTCCCCATACTATCTCGACATTATCTAAACCACTCTCTTCTGCGTGGTTTTCAATTCTGGTTAGCAAATCTTTTTGAACGTCTACTGCGTAGACCTTCTTAACCATCTTTGATAACGCAAGCGTGTACACACCAGAGCCCGATCCAAAATCAGCAACTTCGTCTGTACTTTTAAAACCAAGTTCGCGAATATTCTTACTTGGATCTGAGAAAGTCGGTTTTGGCAATGATACGGGCTTTGCAGCAACTCCACCTTGAGAAATTTTTTTGTCTCCTTCAAGAACAATTGATGAAGTACCCCTCTGCCCATTAGTGGCTGTAGTGATTTTAGCGTCCATGTACGACTATTATACCGTACGTAAGTGAGGAGAATCTGTTACTCCCCAACCTCTTCTTTTAATGTCACCATTGAAGCAATTGAATCTCCTGCTCGTAACTTCATTATTCTAACTCCTTGAGTTTGTCTTCCTTGAAGTTTCACTTCGTCTAGACTGGTTCGTATAACTTGCCCCTTCTTTGAAACAGCCACCAACTCCCCGCCTTCTCTCTCAATAACCTCAGCTCCAATCACCTCCTTTGTCTTTGCTGTTATTTGAGATGTTTTTATTCCAGATCCTGCTCGTTTTTGTACCTTATACTCTCTCATTTGAGTTTTCTTTCCATACCCAGTTCCAGTTAGAACAAACAGAGCTTTTCCTTTTGAATCTTTTTCAACAATTCCGGCACCAATAACTTGATCATCCCCACTTAACTTTATTCCTCGAACACCTGCTGCTGTTCTTCCCATTTCTCTGGCGTCTCCTTCTTTAAATCGTATTGCCTGTCCGTTTTTAGTTACAAGAACGATATCGTCTTCTTTGTTTAGGAAGTGTGCTGCTATCAATCTATCTTTTCCGTTAAGTTTTATCGCGATAAGTCCGCTTTGACGTACATCATGGAAGTGGGATGCTGATGTCTTTTTAATGGTTCCTTCTCTTGTAACCATAAGTAAAGATAGCTCATCTCCTTTCTTAGCATCTTTTGGCATTGGAAGAACAGAAGTAACATTCTCGTCTTGTTCTAATTGAAGGAAATTCATAATAGACTTTCCTTTTGTAGAACGCTTCCCTTCTGGTATTTCGTACATCTTTGTTTTGTACACCTTTCCTCCATCTGTGAAGAATAGTAAGTCAGAGTGTGCGCTTGCTGTTAAGAATGTCTTTACAACATCCTCCTCCTTCGTGTTCATGTCTATAACACCGACTCCGCCTCTTCTTTGCTGCCTGTATTCACTTGGGTTAGTTCGCTTAATGTAACCACCCTTAGTTAACACAAGAGCGTACTCATCATCTGCAATCACATCTTCCATAGAGAAGCTACCAATTCCCTGCTTCTTTATTTTAGTTCGTCTGTCGTCTCCTAATCTATCAGCTGCTTCCTTCAGTTCTTTCTTAATTAATGTTTTTAATTTTGCCTTACTCTTTAGAATTCCTTCTAATTCTTCGATTAGTTTCTTTAACTCGGCTAGTTCTTCATCAATTTTCTTTCTTTCTAGGTTAGCCAACTTTTGAAGTCGCATCTCAAGAATAGCAGTTGCCTGAATTTCTGAGAACTTAAACGTCTTCATTAATCCGGCGTGTGCTGTTGGAACATCCTTACTCTTCTTAATTAGAGCAATTACTTTGTCTATATTGTCTAAGGCTTTCTTTAACCCTAACAGGATGTGTTCACGTGCTTTTGCCTTATCTAAATCAAATTGAGTTCGCCTTGTTATAACCTCTATTCGGTGACCGATATATGATTCGATCATTGGTTTTAAAGAAAGTGTTTTAGGCACTCCGTCAACAATTGCTACCATGTTGTAATGGAAGGCTTCCTCTAGTTGAGTGTGTTTGTAGATATAGTTTAGTACTGACTGGGGGTGTGCTGTTCCTTTTAGATCAATTGCTATTCGTATGTCTGTTGTTGACTCATCTCTTAGACCTTTAATCCCCTCAAGTTTCTTTGCGTGGACTAAGTCTGCAATCTTTGTAATTAAGTTTGCTTTATTAACACGGTACGGAATAGATGAAATTATAATTTGAAAAGCTCCCTTCTTGCCTTCAATAATTTCAGCCTCTCCGCGTACTACAACACCACCTCTTCCTGTGGCGTAGGCACTTGAAATATCTTTCTGGTTGTACGCAACACATCCCGTTGGAAAGTCTGGTCCCTTAACAAATTTTAGAAGGTCTTCTGTTGTACTCTTTGGGTTGTCTATAAGATGTAGTGTTGCATCAGTTACCTCCCGCAAGTTGTGTGGAGGAATGTTTGTTGCCATACCTACGGCAATACCTAGCGTTCCATTTAACAGTAGGTTAGGAAGAGCTGCAGGTAATACAACTGGTTCTTTCTCAGTATTATCGTAGTTTGCTCTAAAATCTACCGTGTCTTTGTTTAAATCTCTTAGTAGCTCAGATGCCATGTTAGAAGTTTTTGCCTCTGTATATCGCATTGCAGCAGCATTGTCTCCATCAATTGATCCAAAGTTACCTTGTCCTATAACAAGCGGATATCGCATAGTAAAATCCTGGGTAAGGTTAACCATCGAATCATAAACAGCTGTATCTCCATGTGGGTGGTACTTACCGATAACCTCACCTACAACTGTGGCTGACTTTCGTGTTTTTCCTCCCGGACCAAGGTTTAGTTTATTCATCGCGTAGAGAATACGTCGATGCACCGGCTTTAGACCATCTCTCACGTCTGGAAGCGCTCGTGAAGTTATTACAGTCATGGCGTAGTTAATGTACGCCTCTCTCATTTCACCAGAAATTCCCTGCTTAATGATTCCTCTTATTGGTTCTTTGTTTTCTTTTTCTGCCATATTATAAATCTGTGCTCGGTACTATATCATTTTCTTCTTCAAGTATCTGCCGTATTTGGTTGTACTGAGTACCAAATTCGTTTATTGCGTTATTTAATTCACTTTCTGCATTCTTTAGTGCACTTGCACTTTGTTCTGGAACTGCAACGTATACATTATTATCTACGTCATTAAAAAAAGTTGCTCCCCAGAAAAGAAATAGTGCGAGGGCTGCAATACCCGCAGCAATTGCCGCAAACGCGATTCGCTCATCCTCTGGTCTTTCTCTCATGTCGTTTATAAATTTCATGATTTAAGTACAACTGTTTCCCCCATTTTACCTTCAATATCTTTCTTTTTTATCGTTAGCTTTTCTACTGGCTTTAGATCTTCAACTCCGGCCTCCTTTAAATAGGACTTTAAAGAGTTAGAGGCCCCAATTCCATCATAGTGAACTGGAATTACTATCTTGGCCTCAAGGGCTACAGCCAAAGTGTGTGCCTCATTTGGATCCAACACTCCATCTCCTCCAATTGGTACAAATAGTACGTCCACGGAGTCCATGTCTTCAACTACCTTAAGGTTAGGTTTCTTGTCAGAGACAGCGCCTAGAAATAGTAGGTTAATTCCTTCTAATCTAACAGCGTAAGTTGTGTTTATCTTATCGTCTGCTGCTTCAGTTTGAAATCCCTTAACAAACACTCCTTGTATTTCATACTCCCCAGGACCACTAACTACAAACAACTCCTTTCCACTTCTAGTAACTTCATCTACTCCGTTAAAATCATCATCGTTTAATGATACAAATGCTATATCTGCTCCGAAACGTGTTGGTGCTATTTTTGACTTTTTTGAAACTGGGTTAAACGCTAATGTTGTGTCCCCAAAACTTACTTTTATAAACTCTCCTTTATGGTGTGTAATTATCATGAATTCGTATACAAATCCGCACGTAAAATATGCGGAACTTACCTGTATTATAGCATATTTTAAGCGTAAACTTAATTGCTTTTTAAGCATAAAAGCGTATAGTGTACCTGCCCAAAAGGGCATTTATTAATTTAGCGAAGGTTAAACCTTTTGTACAAGAACCCTAACGAGACCACGGGTACGAAAGACACTTCACAATATATAATGGTAAAAGAAAAAGAAGAGGTTCAAGACGAACCTAAGAGTAAAAAGGATTCAGTAATGACTGAACTTCTAAATGAGGTTCCAGCGAGTCCTGCA